>Ga0307513_10012473_pt1 | contig 10485 bp, 11 predicted proteins | sample 15_EM_MG_FD_202174 | JGI IMG/M metagenome (GOLD analysis project Ga0307513, IMG submission 202174) | Populus trichocarpa ectomycorrhiza microbial communities from riparian zone in the Pacific Northwest, United States - 15_EM | ecosystem: Host-associated > Plants > Roots > Unclassified | place...
TCTATAAGATTACTGTAACTTGAAATGTAGAGGCTGTAAGTAAAGTTGTCATATTGCTTGAAATTGCCGGACTTAATTATCAGTCTCGACTCCTCACTCAGCCCTCGAACGGCTAATTGGTGTAAAACACGGTAAACCGTCATTTCACCTGTAACACCCTACTCCGTCCCCCCGGCTCCCTGCTGCTGCTGGTGATAGCCTACATTCGGAGAATTGGATCTGCACAAACGCACAAACGATCGATCTGTCTGATTAACGCTCCTTGTACGCAGCGGACCATCCTCCCTTGACTCGCGCGCATATGACCCGTTGCTCTTCCGGTGCCTCGTCAAACCGTTCACCGGGCAAAGCTTAGTACCGCGTTCGCGAAGGGGGGAACTAAGGTCTCCACAACGCACAACGGAGCTTACGCTAAATTAAGGCATCTGCTTATCTCTCGCCAAGCTGTGTACCCGCTGACCCCCGTCCAAGTGTCCAAGTGTGGAGGTTATACATTTGCACCCGATCACCTGACTCTGCGATCGTGTGTGTCTTCTTTCTTTGGCCTGGAGTAGGGCGTGCGCGTGTTGTGACAAGTCAACGAGATTCCCAAGGGTTGCAAAAGCTTGACATTGGGGGAGCTGTTGATAATGATAAGCGCGAGGCATGCAGAGGGGCGAGGTACTTCGCCCCCCGTCTGGCTGGCGTATCGTATGATGAAATCCCACCTACTCAGATTTCTGCCAGCGGTTTACACCCCCGCGGCGTGTGTCCAGGGCATGACGCAAATAGGGAGGCACATTGTGATACAGGATACAGTATATACAACGGTTTACCGCGCGCATTGCAAAAATTTCCCCAGGGAGCGTGCTCGAGGCACCACAAGAGCTCATCGTGGTGATAAGACGGTAAGCCAGCGCGGTGCCGGTGACAAAAATTTTCTTGTGTCGGGCGCGGTGGGTGGCAGAGACGGTAGGGAGCCCATCCCCATTGCGGAGAGTTCGCTTCGGAATCGCTCGCTCTCAAATTTCAGGGAGGCACAAATTGGCAGATGCGTGGCCCAGTTCCGGTCCGGATCGTACCATTTACCGTCTATGACGACGGACCAGCGAGAGAACAAAGATGCCGAGGGTCCGAGAATGGCGCGGCAGCGGGCTGTGAAAAAGGTTAAAAAAATAAAGTTGGGGCAGATGCGGACAGGCTGAAACTCGGCTGACACTGTTCCATCGTGTCATCGCAGCGACCATGGAGCGGCGTGACGGCTGACGGCGATGTCCCGCGCGCCCGGACAAGCGTCGGGTGGCCCCCTTGCGCGTGCCTCTCTAGCTTTGTTGACATGCGCAGTCGCTGCGAGCAACCGAGAGCAAGGCCGTCGGACCCAGCCCGGATCCCGTTCAAATTCTATGGACAGCCCCTGCCGCGAGATTGCCCGATTACAAAACGTACCATAATATCTACTGAATGGGAGCGAGGGACTCAGAGCGGCCGAACGCTGTGACAGGGCGGGTGGGTCTGTGATCCCTATACACTGCGATTACCAAATCAAATCGTAAGATGCAACCTCGACCTGAATCTGCCAACAAATATTGAGGGACGGGGATAGCGGATAGAATGAATGTGAAATTGTGACCGGAAGATGAGTTTTGCAGGTTGATAAGATCCTCAGGACCCGATAGGGGTTCTGGAAAGGGGATATCGAATAAAGAACCCCTGGAACAGGGAGAAAGAATGAGGCATTAATATTGCCAGAACGATGAGACATCCATTTCGGCGGATAGACTATTAGTCAAGCGCTCAGACCGTGATGGTGAGTAGAGCACCACCGATCTAGAACTCATATCTAATCAAATATGAGCTCTGGACCCTGCATAAGATCCGAGGATGAAGTTGTCGGATCCGTGGAGCGACACGAGAACATTTCTAGCGGATATTATTTCAACAAATTGTATGACCGTGTGCATATGCGAATCTTAAACAGGTACCAGCTCTACCTTGGTGGGATCCACAATATTAACTCGTCAGGCCCGCAGGTCAAAATACGGGTGATGTGAGAATGAAGAGGGGGGAGGGATCATGGAAAGTCTGGACGATAACGGCACTTGCAAGGCCCACACTGGAGCGACAAGCTGCCACAACTGGCCAACCTGCAGGGCCAATATACGTTTTTCCCTTACTGCCAGAGGGCCTACTTAATCGTATGCTTCCAATATCATAATTTACCCGTATTGAGAGTGCGGTGAGTGATGGCCGAAATGAATAAAGCAATATTATCCGCCACGAGGCTACTGCTGTCAATCGAAGGAGGAGTGCAAATGAATGGGGTAAGCGCCCTCCGTATCAAAGATGCGGTTCCCTCTACGCTAGAGTTGGACAGTTCGGTGCCCCGACTTTGCCTTTTAAGGGCCTTCCCAAGATTCAATGGTTCCAAGTCGTATGATATGTCCCACACCACACATGAACGAGACCCGAAGGTTTATCCGAGGGGGTCGTGACGAAGCAGATGGCAAAAGCAATGAGCCCGTTTAGAACGTTTTGTGAAGCTTATGCTAGGGTGGGAGCCCCCATCGTCCACCGTCCACCGACAATAGGGCCCGAATGAAACAACGAACAGTTCCCCCATAGGGCTCCACAGACTGGATGCAGAAACGTCCGGCATCAGTGGGTCGCGACTCTCTCCCACATGTCTCCACATGCCGTAGAGGTCCAAGGTCAAGCTGCGAGGAAACCAGTTCAGTGGAAGGGGGCTTCTAGAACGCCCATTAAGCTGTCAGGCAGTCGAGTTACCCACCTCAGTTTATCCGTGTCCGAATTTGGACAGTCGTTTCCAGGACAGTGGGAGAGCTTTGATGAGAAGCGCGAAGTGGCCTGCATATGTCAGCCCTCGGTCAACCTCCGTGACAGGTTAACCTCACTGGTCTTCTTCTAGCGTGATCATAGAGATCGATGTCAGGACGCACGACAGGTTAGATAGGACACGTGGAAGTGGAATTTGCGAACTTGCTCTGGAGTCTATACGTCCGATCCCACGCAAAATTCCGCTGCAAGCAGGCTCATTCGAGCCTCTGTCGCAACTTCTATGTGCGCAAGGATGAAACAGTGAGTTGAAATATATGGTAACGTAGAGCCCTGGCTACACGGGATCCTGAGACGGAGTCGTAGGACTGTTTGTCCTGGGTAAATTGAGAAATAAGTAAGGGAAATCCTCTAGGCACCTTTAATCTGTTACGGATAGTACCACACTAAGTGCAGAGGGGGTAGAGTGCCCTTGCGCTGGACGGGAGAGATACATCGCACGTCAGCCATCATATCACGAGGATGTAAACCAGGAAGTTTTCACCCATGCCTAAGGTGGAATGTAAATTCACAAACAACCTATTAGGATTATTAAGAGTTCTCAGCCGAAGAGGGGCACAGGGAAAACCGATGGGAGCATAGGATTTTTTTTGCCAGACTCTCGCTGTTTTCCGAAGCACCGGAAGCGTATTCTCAGACGAAAGGTTTGTGAACCCCGCTCGTTCCAATGTTCCATCGGAGAAAGTCCTCGAAAGGCGCCGTGTCGCCCGGGCTGTAAGCATTATCTGAGCCACCTGTGCGAAACTCAGCCCCAACTCGAACTAAGAGCCTACTTGCTGTGTTTCGTTCCACTCCCACAACGCGCTTCTGTGGGTAGGTGGGTAGGTGGGTTGGTGGGTTGGAGCACAGCTAGGAACGAACGTAATAGGTCCATGAGCCTCTAGGATTCCGAGAAGCTAAGATCCAGAGAGCGCATGGCTCTGGAAGTGAACGTAAGAGCAACCTACGGCCCTCCCGTTAGACACGCTCGACGCATGCCCTTTTCGCATGGCGAACTGCCAGAAGGACCAAACCGTGCAAAACGGTGGTGCAGGACATAGAGAACACTAGAGATGCTATGCGGAACTCTCCCCTGCCTCCGCGCGCCATTAGCCACCGTTCGCACTCGCTTCGACAGTGAATGTTTTCTACGGTCCGTGCTGCCACTATGAAATAAAATCTGATTGATAAAGGACAAAAAGACTCGTAATGGGAAATTGACAATATCTTCATTATTTTTACACGGCCTTGTTGCGCACTGCAGGCCGTCCACTCCGAACCCGGTCGTTCTGTGTGGTTCCAACGGCATTTTCCTAATCAGACAATAAGCACAAGTCATAGCCATCAAAGGGAACCGGGTCAAAATCGAGAGTCGTTCGTTCCTCGGCAATGAAAATTCGGAGAAGGGGCGGTCCAAGGTCATAATCCAGGTCTTTAAACCTCCCAATTTGGAGAAACAACCATACGATGGAAGGGCAGTGGACCATGGAGGCTTTCCTGGCTACTCCACAAAGCAGAACACTTGGCCGTCAAACCTCTTTGGCCGCTCCTTCCGTGGAATTAAGTCGGTCCCGAAAAGCGATCATGCAAAATATTAGGGAAACGGGACTTCGATTTGCTTTACACCCACAGAGTTATTACAAGCGATTGTTATCGTTGCATTTTCGGCTCGGTCCTACAAAAGGAATCGCCGAGCGTCTAACGTAAAAATAGAGAGAGAGGAATGAACAAGAGTATAGTAGGGTCATCAAGGATGTCTTATGGGTGTTTCGGACCGTGTGTCCAACTGAGCGCCTCCGCAATTACGACCTGCTGCGATAAGGCTCTTGGTTTAGTACAATCGGCCCGAATGAAACCATCCCCCCTGGCTGTCCGAACGAAGACTTGAAATCGATTCCTATTCACCCTCGTAGTCAGGCGGACCTGCTATTGATAATTTGGCTCACTTCCGCCATATTGGATATGCACCTGTCCCGCCTTTATGTAGTCTGATAACCTCAGACCCCCTGCACGACAATGGTGACGGTACACATATAGATCGGCTACGCTACGCGGAGTATACACCCGGGGTCCGACCCAGCGGAAGCCAGCTCCGTGGCGCTTGCATTCCATTTTCGATACTCGCCCGCGATTAAAGCCCCAACCTTGGTCCAACCATGTTATCCATCCCGTGCATCTCGTCCGCTCATTTCATTTCGTTTGCCACAGAACGTTTCAAAGCCTTGTGGCGTGTCTGGAAAATGAGGATCGGAAATGATTCCAAGCATGGAATCGGACGCGTGACCGCCGCCCGCGCCGTATTCCGGTTCCTCCGACGCTTGGCGATTATCGGAAATCGATGGAGGGCGTATCCAACTCGGTCGTGTACTAATGGATCACCGCCGTGTAATAATCGGCTCCGCTCAAACTGCGGAAGGCCCTTAGGTCACAAGATAGGGGCTTTAGGCGATTTTCGCGTGTATGAGCAAAGTACCTTGTCCTTCCGGACCAATATATAGTTACACAAAATATAGAATACATGCCATTATACTAGGAAAATCGATGGTCGAGTGAGACAGCCGTTCAGCTGCGATCATCGTTTCTCGCTTCGTAGCCTATATCGACTATTAAGGACCTAATCAATGTCAAAGCAATGTCTTACAAATTCTCTGCAATACAACACTGCTGAGTTGGTGATTCCTCGCCCCATATCGATCGGTCCAGTAGTCCAGTGGTTAGGGCGCTGCTGCTAGATTCGCAGAGACCAGGGTTCAATTACCCGCTGGGTCATCTTTTCTCTTCCTTCAAACACACCTCGAAGAATTAACTAAGAGTTTGTCTAGGGTACCCCACAAAATATTGGACTCGTTGCATGCGCAATTGCAGGAGGATACATTCTCGATGCAGTCATTGCTCGTACAGTTGTATTTTCCCTCCTCTCCAACTCTCCATCAGTCGTCTGCCGGCCCCAGTTGGTTGCGAGGAGGCAATTTGACCTTTGACTGGATCAAGAGGGCAGGCATGAATAAAGGTTTCCGAAATTACATCTAGTAGCGCATTTCCAATCCCTTTGCACCGACGATTGCGTGCGACGATAACCCGCGAAACCCCGGCAGGGGTCGGAAGTGGTGCTGGTCTTAGAAACGAATGAGGAGAGAAAACTACCAAAAGGAGATATTTCCTCACTTGCAGTACAGGCACCTGTCGACGCGAGCCAGAGAGGAGTCGTCCAGCGCATCCACCGATGTCCTCTTCCACTTCCATCACAGTCTTGACCCGCTGAGCGATCAAGCACCCGACCATATGTTCGCGCTTGGCGCTCTTGCTGCCCGGTACGAGGAATAGGTAGGCGTTCGAAGTGGCCAGAGCTTGTGGTGTGAGACTTAGGGCTGAGAGAACGAGATTGATTGTAGATAGGATTGTAGATAACTACACAAGTAGTGAGTGTAAAATCTCCTGTTCCCAGCAACTTGACGGCCATTTACTTGCGGTGTGGTTTCCTCGAGGGCAGAGGCGGTTGCTTGTTCTTGTTTGTTCTTGTAGATAGTGCTCTCGTTATTGTGGTCCGTCGCTTTGCAGGGTGGGTGTGCTCGCTATCATCGTTCTCTTCGCGTGCTCGTTTTCTGGATGCATGTGCAGGCGAAAGCGGGACTGGTCGCTCCGGAGAACTAGACGAGAGGTCCTTGTGCATTTGTGGGATGTTTCTTGAGTCTGGTGGCCATGGCGGGGATGTAGTTGGGTTCAAGTGGTATAGCGGAGTTTGCATCGTGTGGGGGACCCCGGATGCAGTTCACCTTTGGCCTTGACAACCGAGTTCCAAATGAAGGGATGTTGGTACAGTTGCAAACACCCTTTATCTGACCCCTCGAGTCTTCTATAATCAGTTGGAAGGAATAGAACTTTTATGCTTCTGTCCCACACCCTCAACGAAGTATCTTGCTGAAGGCTTTCCCACCACCTGGCACAATTCCAGTATGCCTAATCCCTCCTTACTGATGTCCTGTTGGCAGCAGCTTTCTCCCTCTGCATGGGTCGTGTGCCTTTCTCACATATAAATGGCCAATCGCGCGGGTGACAATTTCCGAGTATAGTATGGTTTGTCCCCACTGTATTTAACCTACGTTCCGGCATTCATTCCCCGAGATTGACGAACCCTTGGAGGTGCAGACCTTGAAGCACTTGGATTCATCCCCCGCCAGCACTCGTATGGGATGCAGACAACAGAGGCATCAAACTTTTTCCGTGCAGAGGCAGACATTGCAAGGAGTGATGTATGTACCCCCTGGACTAATCTCCGTCGCTCTTCGATTTTGATTATTTCTTCAGGCAAGAGTGGCAAAGGCTGCACGCACTAAATCACTAGGGGAACCAATAGAACTCAAAGGGAAGGTCATAGGGATGCGCATACGAGGGCAAGATGCTTGGACTGCCGAAAGTGATGCCGTCATACGACGCACATCGCTCAAGGTCTGCGATCGGTGACCCGTGGCACTCCGATTAATCCTCATATGTGGACATTCCAGACAGGTGCGACTCTTCAGCGCTTTAAGGGCCATACAGCGCCTGTTACTGCCTTGGAGGTTTATGAAAACAATGGAAAGACCTACTTGATATCTGGGTCCTGGGATACGGTTCGTCACAGTTGTAGTTGAGTTTGGATTGGAACGAATAACAGGCCATTTAGACCATCAAAGTATGGGATATCGAGGTGAATCCGTTTTCACGCGGATCCGGAGCGCCATCTCATACATAGGCGGGTAGACCAAAGAGGTGCTCTCAAGCACACCAGCCCATACCGACTTTGTGAAGAGCCTTCTAGTCGTACCATCACTAGGAGTTCTGGTGTCTGGGTCCTCCGACAAGGCGGTTCGTATCTGGTAGGGACATCTGGTCGATCCGAAATTACTAACTACTGACACTGTCCTACTTTCAGGGATCTTTCTTCTATTGTCAGCCTACCTACATCCCCCTTGAGGCAACTTGAAACTATCACCGCTCATACTCGTCCGGTCGAAGCCATGGCATGGGACAGCACTTCATCCCACCTCTATACTGGGGATAGTATGGGTGTTATCATGATCTGGGAGCTCCATCCGGATCTTATGGAAGGAGGTTGTCGTGCCAGGAAGGTTGGCGAGCTCAAGGGTCACCGAACTGGAGTGAACGAAATATGGGCCAGCAATGGAAAGGTCTGGAGTGGTAGGTATCCCCGGGAATCGGGTGGGTGTTTGCTCTGACTGAGTCAATGACAGCTTCGACGGATTCCTCGGTCTTGATTCAGACACACCTCCCTTCCACCTCGAATGGGACGAAGACAATCAATCACGCATCTGCTGTCAAAGCCCTTCTTCCTCTTCACCTTACTCACCTCGACGTGACTTATCTGGTCACTGGAGCCGGCGAAGTTCTTAGCACGTATGATATCTCCACGATTGATGAGAGAGATGGCAAGGCGGAGCTGCTGAGTATCACCGACGTCCATTCACACGACATAACTGCGCTTGGCTGGTGGGTGAGGGATGTGGAGGTTTCAAAAGAGGGCCAGCCTTCCCACATACGACGAGAACCTTGGATTGTGAGTGGGAGCTTGGATGGAACACTCAGGAGATGGAGGCTTGCTGGTATGTGATTCTTTTAACGTTTTGATAACTCTTAACCCCATTTCATAGACCTGGTTTCTCCATCTGCCGCCTCAGCATCTGGTGTCGCGGTGCCTCCACCTGTGAGTTCGTCTACCTCCGGTCTGACGGAAGAGGAAGAGAGGGAACTGGCTGAGCTCATGGACGAACTTGGGGACTAACCCCTTCGTGGAGCTCAAATTCGTCTGAGTAAGCCATCGTCAACTTCAGACCCGTCCTGATAACCACGTTCGGACCTGTACTCTGGTCTTTGTTGCAATGGAACACTCTATCTGCCATCTGTTGAGGTTCCCAAATGGAAATTCAATCCCAAGAGTCAAACGCCACCGCTTGGTCCCTACCATGAGGAACAAGTGTAATGGTAATCAAGAAGAACATATCAATGAGTAATGAGGGACGAGGCTTCAGGAAACGGTGAGTAATATAGATTCCTAGACATGCAACAATAATACAGAACTGAACCTCAAGCAATCACGGCCAACCCACCGTTAACCAAACCTAGACGGACGACCAACCTTCAGCTGGGCCTGTAATATCAATACCGCCTTATACACCAGACGACTCGTAGTGACAACCACTTAGAAGAGCTCTACCACTGTGGAAGATCATTCATTTGTAATATTCCCCTCCCTTTGCGACTTCGGCGTGAAGAGCCATATATTTGGCGTGAACGGCGATAGCGAGATTATGAGTCATACCTGGACATCCCAGATAGCTAGTTCACCCCCAGAGCCCTATCTCCTTTCGAAATCGAGACCGCCTCCGCGGGGCGGCGCGATCTTGGTTGGTACCCACCGAGACCTGGAAGTTCTGCTCGCAGCCCTCTGGCCGCACATCCTTGTTTCCTCTTCGTTGCGTGTTTGCGTGGTAGCTTCGGAGAATACATGCCGCTTCGTGAACGAGATTCGCGGGGCGTCATTGGGCCGAATTATTTGAGGGCGATTGCATTCGACGAAGGTTGTGAACGAAGGCCTCATTTCCCCGATCAAAGGCACCGCATTGTTCTAAAACTCTAAATGAACTCCATCAGATGCGGGTACCCGTGGGACAGCCGTACGTGGACCAATTAAAGGCGTACTTGCAAGCTGGTCTACGTAGCATGGGCGCCCATATCCGGAGCCTCATCTCTGAGCGCCCTCCGCCACGTATACTCCAGGGAACTCAGCATCTCCCAGACGTGAGCCACGGAAAGCATGTGTATCACCGTCTCTTATGTGTTGCAAACGCTTCGCATATGGAGGAAGCAGATTTGTGAGCTATAGCTATGCCATTTGTCCTTTTTCTCAGTTGCTCGGCTTACGTGCCGCTTCGGAGACATCGTGATGGTAGGACTGGATGGTTCAGGCAAGACCAGCATCCTCCGCCAGCTTATTGATAAGAAGCCTGGCATCCTGCGACCGACGATTTCGACGATAGGTATGTCGAGCTCAGAAATTGGTTTGGTTAGGTTTCTCCAGTGACTGACTTAAACTTGCACAATACTACCATTACTCAGGCTTTAACCTCGAAACGGCCTACTCACGAGCAGGAATCTTTACTGTTTTGGATTTCGGCGGAAACGTGAAGATTCGGCCTATTTGGAGGAGATGTACGTCGGTTCCTTTCTTTGCGCTCGTGTGACTCGGCGAATGATTGTTGGAAGAGGCCTCTCAGGGAGCTTCTATATCCGCTATTATTACGAACCCTCCTTTCCTACTTTCCTTTGATCATAACTGCTTTTCTGGACTTACCAGTGGTGCTTATTTAGACTACTGGAACGGTCATGCGCTCATATTCGTCGTCTCGCTCGCACCCTCTGATCGTGGCAGTATCGATGTGGCTCGTCAAGAACTACATAGGATGGTGCGAGAGAGTGGTGCACCCCATAGTCCACTCCTTGTCTTTGCTAATAAGAGTGACCTCAACACCGCCCAGGCGATAGCCGAATTAGACGCACAGAGGGAAGAGGCTGGCGACAACCACGAAATTCATTCAAGAGCACAGCCACAATTCAGCGAAGCAAGACGACCCAGGAAGACACAAGTCACAGAGCACACCGCGAAGAGAGAAGGTAACA
>Ga0307513_10012474_pt1 | contig 10485 bp, 6 predicted proteins | sample 15_EM_MG_FD_202174 | JGI IMG/M metagenome (GOLD analysis project Ga0307513, IMG submission 202174) | Populus trichocarpa ectomycorrhiza microbial communities from riparian zone in the Pacific Northwest, United States - 15_EM | ecosystem: Host-associated > Plants > Roots > Unclassified | place...
TGCGCCAGCACCATCACGCCGCTCACACTCGCCGGCGGCACCGATGCGAAAGCCGATGCCGTCGTCAACCGCCTGCTCGCACTGCAGTCGCTCGACGACGACCTCGACCCGTCGAACGGCATTCACCTGACGGCCGCCGCGAAGACCGCGCTGGCCGGCAAGACGCTCGACTTCAGCGTCTCGGCCGCCACCTTCAACACCGCGCTGAACACCACGCTGGCCGCCCTGCCCGCGCCGTACAACACCCGCGTCGTCGATGACAATCGCCGCATGCTGGCGCGCGAACACTTCGAGAACACCCTGGGCTCCGCGCTCGGCACGCCGGTCGCCGAAGCGTCGACGCAGACCCACACGCTGGGGAGCGTCGGCGTCAGCATCACGCGCTACCAGCTGCAGGCCGACAAGCGCTTCAACGTGCCCTACGAGGGCAGCAACGTCTCGATCGCGGCCGACTTCGTCGACGGCTTCCTGCCCGCCTACGGCTCAGGCCTCGCGTTCAAGGGCAAGGCGGCCGACGGCACGCTCGAGTTCTACGCCATCACCGACCGCGGCCCGAACGGCGACGGCCCCAACGCGCCCGTGCCCGGTGCTGCGGCCGGCACCGTCAACATCAGCAAGGTGTTCCCGGCACCGTCGTTCGCACCGAGCTTCGGCCTCGTCAGCGTCGGCAGGACCGGTGCAGTGCTGACCTCGAGCACGCCGCTGAAGGTGAGCGCCGATAAAAAGATCACCGGTCTGCCACCGCAGTCGGGCCTGGGCTCGACCGGCGAGACGCCGCTGACCGATGCCTATGTGTTCGACGCCGCCAAGTCCAACTACGACGCCAACGGCCTTGACCCCGAGACGCTGGTGCTCGACAGCGCGCGCGGCGTGCTCTGGACGAGCGACGAGTACGGCCCCTTCATCGCGAAGATCGACATCGCCACCGGCGTGATCCAGAAGAAGTACGGCCCCGGTGTTGGTGCCGCCGACTTGCCGGCGGTCCTGGCGCAGCGCCGCGTCAACCGCGGCATGGAAGGGCTGACGCTCGATGTGGCGAGCGGCAGGCTGCACGGCTTCCTGCAAAGCCCGATCGACCCGAAGGACGGCGCCGGCAAGTCGCTCAAAGCCAAGCCGCCCGGTGGCAGCAACACCGACGTGCGCCACATCGCCAAGTTCACGCGCTGGCTCGAGTTCGACCCGGCGACCGAAACGTCGAAGCTCTACGCCTACCCGATCGATGGCAGCATCTACGACAAGGACCGCACCGGCAACGCCAAGCTCGGCGACGTGGTGAGTCTCGGCAACGGCAAGTTCATCGTCATCGAGCAAGGCGCACGCAAGAGCGATGCGAAGGTCTTCAACAAGCTGATGCTGGTGGAGATCCCGGCCGATGCGACCAACATCGCCGCACTCGACCAGAACCTCGAGGTCAGCAGCATCACGCAGGCCGCTTCCAACGGCGCGGACTATGCGGCGGCCGTCACGCTGAAGAAGACCGAGCTGCTCGACCTCAACGCCGCCGGCTGGCTGGCCGAGAAGGCCGAAGGCCTGACGCTGGTCGACGACCACACGCTCGCGCTGGTGAACGACGACGACTTCGGCCTGCGCACCATCCTGCTCGATGCCAACGGCGCCACCGTGGCCGGCAGCATCGAGGATTGCACCGTGGACGCAGCAGGTGCCATCGTCTCCGGCTGCCCGGCCGGCGTGGTCGGCGCACGCCTCACGCGCGGCACCGACAGCGAGCGCCCCACGCGCTTGTGGCTGATCAAGTTCGACAAGAAGCTCGCGGATTTCGTGTTGCCCTGAGCGCCACCCCTTTCAGCCAGACGCCTCCTGCGGGAGGCGTTTTCATTTTCGTTCTGCGGGCGAGGCGTCACGCCACCGTCACACCCGCTTTCCACAATCGTCCGATCGTTGCGTCGAGGAGCGGCCATGGGCGATTGGGTGGTTGAGGTGTCGCAGTTGCGCAAGAGCTTCGGCGACCACACGGCCCTGCGCGACGTGTCGCTGCAGGTGAAGCGCGGCGAGATGGTGGCGCTGCTCGGTGCATCGGGTTCGGGCAAGTCGACGCTGCTGCGCCACCTGAACGGCCTGCACCGGGCCGACGCGAACAGCCACTCGAAGATCACCGTGCTGGGCAGCACCCTGCAGCAGGGCGGCAGGCTCGGGCCGGACGCCCGCGCGACGCGCGCCAAGGTGGCGGCCATCTTCCAGCAGTTCAACCTGATCGATCGCCTGTCGGTCATGAGCAATGTGCTGGCCGGCAGCCTGCACCGCCTGCCCTTGTGGCGCGGCCTGCTGCATCGCTTTCCGCAAGCGGAGTACCAGCGTGCCCATGAAGCGCTGTGCCGCGTGGGCATCGAGCGTTGCGCATGGCAGCGCGCGTCCACCCTGTCGGGCGGGCAGCAGCAGCGCGCTGCCATCTCGCGGGCGCTGGTGCAGGGCGCGCAGATCATCCTCGCCGACGAGCCCATCGCCTCGCTCGACCCGGAGTCGAGCCGCCGCGTGATGGAGCTGCTGGCGCAGGTGAACCGCGAACTCGGCGTGACCGTGATCGTCTCGCTGCACCAGGTCGACTACGCCTTCGCCTACTGCCCGCGCACCGTGGCGCTGCGCGCCGGCCAGGTGGTGCACGACGGCGCCACGCAGGAACTCACGCCGCAGCGGCTGCGCGACCTCTATGGCACGCAGACCGATGAGTTGTTGCCGCAACGCCCCGAGGCCACGGCCCCTTCCCTTCAACCCATGCCGGCCAGCCTGCTGGCGGCGTGATTTCTTGTTCCGCTCGAGCACCACCACCCGTTCACCCTGAGGTATCGAGGGCCGCGCCATCGTGCGCACACGGCTTCGATACCTCAGCCCGAGCGGACGGTGACGTGCGCTGTCCTCAATCAGCTTTCTCAAGGAGTTCAACCATGAACCGCAGATCCACCCTCGCCCTCATTGCCACCACCGCTGCGTTGTGGCTTCACACTGCCCAGGCGCAGACCCGCGAAATCCAGATGGGCTTCATCGCCACCGAGTCGTCTGCCAACCTCAAGACCGCGTGGCAGCCGCTGCTCGATGACCTGCAGAAGAGCACCGGCTTCAAGGTCAACGCCTTCTTTGCCTCCGACTACGCCGGCATCATCGAAGCGATGCGTTTCAACAAGGTGCAGGTGGCCTGGATGGGCAACAAGTCGGCGATGGAGGCGGTCGACCGCTCGCAGGCCGAGGTCTTCGCCAAGGTCACGCAGGCCGACGGTGCGCAAGGCTACTGGAGCCTGATGATCGTGCACAAGGACAGCCCGCTGAAGACGCTGGACGACGTGCTGAAGAACCGCAAGGACCTCACGCTCGGCATGGGCGACACCAACTCCACCAGCGGCACGCTGGTGCCGGGCTATTACGCCTGGGGGCAGAACAAGATCGACCCGATCAAGGATTTCAAGCGCTCGGTGCGTTCCAACCACGAGACCAACATCCTGGCCGTGGCCAACAAGCAGATCGACGTGGCCACCGTCGCCAGCGACGGTGTCGACCGCATGAAGATCAAGCAGGCCGACAAGGCCGCCGAGCTGCGTGAAGTGTGGCGCTCGCCGCTGATCAGCAGCGACCCGATCGTCTGGCGCAAGGACCTCGATGCCGAGACCAAGAAGAAGCTGCGCGAGTTCTTCCTCGCGTACGGGCACGATGCGCGCGAGAAAGACATCCTGAAGACGCTGACGCTGGCCGGTTTCGTCGCCTCCGACAACAGCCAGCTCAACCCCATCCGCCAGCTCGAACTCGCGCGTGAGCGCACGCGCCTCGAAGCCGACACCGTGATGTCGGCCGACGACAAGGCCAAGAAGCTGCAGGAGATCGAACAACGCCAGGCCGAGCTGACGCGCCAGATGGCCAGTGCCAAGTAGGGCTTGCGAACCATGTCGTCCCTGAGCCTCGCGCCGGCCGCCGGGCGCATCCGGCCGCCGCGCACGCCGGTGGCCACGCTGGTGATGTGGGGCGTGCTGCTGGCCGTCCTGGCCGGCAGCTGGCGCGGTGCCGACATGCGTCCGCTCGATCTGTTCCGCGACGCCGGCAACATGGCGCAGTACGCGGGCGGTTTCTTCCCACCCGATTTCTCCGACTGGCGCAACTACCTGAGCGAGATGCTGGTCACGCTGCAGATCGCGGTCTGGGGTACGGCACTCGCCATCGCCGGCTCGGTGCCGCTCGCGCTGCTGGCGGCCGAGAACATCACGCCGTGGTGGGTGCACCAGCCGGTGCGCCGCGTGCTCGACGCCTGCCGTTCGATCAACGAGATGCTGTTCGCGCTGCTGTTCGTGGTGGCGGTCGGCCTCGGCCCCTTCGCCGGCGTGCTGGCGCTGTGGGTGCACACCACCGGGGTGCTGGCCAAGCTCTTCTCCGAGGCGGTGGAACAGATCGACCCGCAGCCGGTGGAAGGCATCCGCGCCACCGGCGCGCACCCGCTCGCCGAGATCGTCTACGGTGTGATTCCGCAGGTGATGCCGCTGTGGATCTCGTATGCGCTGTACCGCTTCGAGTCGAACGTGCGCTCCGCCTCGGTGGTCGGCATGGTCGGCGCCGGCGGCATCGGCATGGTGCTGTGGGACGTGATCCGCGGCTTCCAGTATTCACAGACCGCGGCGGTGCTGATCATGCTGGTGGTGGCCGTGTCGGCGATCGACCTGGTGTCGTCTACGCTGCGCAAGCGGGTGATTTGATAACGGCCCCCCAGTCGCTTCGCTGCCGCCTTGCAGGCCGCGCTGGGCCAGAGGCCCAGCTCTTCGCCAGGCATGGACAGTCCACCGGACTGTCCATGTCCGGGCTCAGCCCCCGAGGGGCGCCGCCTGGCGGCCCGGCAAAGCCGGTTCCGCTGGCGTTGCTTGAGGGGCACTTCGCTTCGCTGGTGCCGCTGGTTCAGCGCGGTTTGCGCTTCGCAGGACTTGTCTTCACAGGCAACGCTGGTCGGCCCGAGGCCTCGGGCCGGGTGGTTTCGCCGGGTGCCAGCGTGAAGAGCTTGGCGGCGCGGCCCTTGAGTTCGAGCAGCTCGTTGGGCGTCACCGAATACTGGCCGGTCATCAGGTCGACCTGGATGCCGAACTCGACTTCCTTCTTGCCGTTGGACAGCGTGCCCGAGGTGAACTCGTAGTCTTCGTTCTCGGCCGGCAGGCCCATGGTCGAGGAGTCGTAGTCCTCGTACTCCACGCTGCGGATCTCGCCGCTGGCCAGGTCCAGCATGCCGGTCGACTTGATGACGGTGTCGCTCAACTCGTCGGTGATGGTGATGGGCAGCTTCAGGTCCAAGGTGGGTCCCCATGTGGTGGCAGGGCCGGATTCTAGAGGCCGCGCGGCTGAGGGAGCGCCTGGGCCGTGATGCCCGCGCGGGCGTCTGTGAATCCAACCGAGACTCTCCGGCCGACTCCGGGATGCCAACTTCGGCACGCTTCAAACCAACTCCTGCGTGCGACCTGTAAGACCTAGCAGTACGGCCCGCCGGCAGCAGCCCGTATCGTGATTCGAATGCAGGAAACGGCAAGGCAGTTGCGACGTGCGCTTGAAATCCCGCAAGCGATTTCGACGTCGATGGACAGGCGTCGACGCATGTTTCAGTTCAGTGACAAGACAAGGTGGAACCGGCCGAAAAAATGGCTCAAGTCGGCCTTCTGGAATACCGAAGATGCCCACACCATGCGGGGGTTTGAGTTCTCACCACCGCGAGCTCTGAGGTGGGTTGTGGGTCGTGCCGTATAGCGCAACGCAATGCATCAGTAAATCGAAGTCAATGTTCCTGGAGTCAATCTGATGAATCTTTTCAACCTCAAGATAGGCGCGCGCCTGGCGCTGGCCTTCTCGGTCGTCATTGCGCTGTTGCTGGTGGCCCTGGGCGTGGCCATTTCGGTCCTGAACAGCGCGAGCGCAGTCATGGACGGCGTGGTGGATGACCGCTATGCGCAGATCGCGCTGAGCAACACGATCAAGAACGTGGGGGACCGGGGCGCGATGACGCTCGGGCGCATTCTGCTGGCCACGAATCCGGAGCAGCAGAAGAAGTACATGGACGAGTACGCCGCCATCCGCGCGATCAACACCGCGAACTTGGCCAACTTCGAGAAGCTCCTCCACTCCGACGAGACCAAGGCGATCTTCGAAGAGCAGTCGAAAGCACGCAAGGAGTACGGCCTCGTGGTGCGCAAGGTCTTCGATCTGATCGCTGCCGGCAAGCGCGATGAAGCCATGGCCGCCTACCAGGACGAGATGGCCGGCCCGCAGGCGCGGTACTACGCGCTGATCGACAAGATGGTCGACCTGCAGGCGAAAAGCATGGCCGGCGACGTTGCCAGTGCCAAGGAAAAGTCACGCCTGGCGAAGATTCAGATGATTGCAGCGTCGATGCTGGCCGTGCTGCTCGGCGTAGGCACGGCCTACTACATCACGCGATCCATCACCCGCCCCATCGGGCGCGCCATCGAGCTGGCCGAATCCGTGGCGGCGGGCAACCTGACCTACCGCGTCGAAGTCGAGAGCAAGGACGAGGTCGGCCGCCTGATCGCCGCGCTTCAGCGCATGGTCGACAGCCTGCACCGCATCGTCTCGGAAGTGCGCACCGGCGCGGACACCATTTCTACCGCGGCCCAAGAAGTGTCCCAAGGCAACGTGGACCTCTCGGCCCGTACCGAGCAGCAAGCCAGTTCGCTCGAGGAAACGGCGTCTGCGATGGAGCAGCTGACCTCGGCGGTCAAGCTCAGCGCCGACAGCGCGAGCCAGGCCAACAAGTCGGCGGTGTCCGCTTCCACGGTGGCCACGCAGGGTGGCGAGGCGGTGGGCCAGGTCATCAACACGATGAGCTCGATCGCCACTTCGTCCAAGCGGATCGTCGAGATCATCGGCGTCATCGATGGCATCGCGTTCCAGACCAACATCCTGGCGCTGAATGCGGCCGTCGAGGCGGCCCGCGCAGGCGAGCAAGGTCGCGGCTTCGCCGTCGTGGCCAGCGAAGTTCGCAGCCTGGCGCAGCGCAGCGCGCTCGCCGCCAAGGAGATCAAGGTGCTGATCGACGCCTCGGTCAACCAGGTCGACGAGGGCAGCAAGATGGTCGAGCAGGCCGGCGTGACGATGCGGCAGGTGGTCACCAGCATCAAGCACGTGAGCGACATCGTGGCGGAGATCAGCGCCTCGAGCCGTGAGCAGAGCCTGGGCATCGAGCAGGTCAACACGGCCATCCTGCAGATGGACGATTTCACTCAGAGAAATGCGTCGATGGTGGAGCAAGGAACCGCTTCGTCGCGCTCGCTGCAAGATCAAGCCAAGCAACTGACTGACGTCGTGCGAGCCTTTGCGCTCTAGCGGCCAGCGCAGCGCATAGCGCGCTGCAAAACCCTGCGCCATGGGGCACGTGGCGGGTGGGTGAGGGGAGACCAAGGAGACACAGCCCGGGCGAAGACCCGGCGTTCTTGGGTGGGCCGTGGTCATCTACCGGTGAACGCGGCCTGTGCTGGCCAAAACCATGGCGGCAGGCGCCAACAAGCGTGCCAATCCGTCATGACAAGGCGATGGAGCCAAGGCTCCGCATTGCTTAGGCAAAGAGATCACATGTCATCGACTTCGTTTCAACAGCGCCCGTGGTTGCACCGGCGCCACTTCAGGCTGGACGCGGATCTTGTCACCGCGTCTGCACCCACCGCGACGCGTGCCAAACCGGATGTCCAGCGCTTCATCGATGCGCACCGACAGCACGGTTACCGTTGCGCCGCACTCGACCCTCTGGGTGTGGCGAATCCACTGGAAGCGCTGCACCTCTCGCCCAGGCGATTCGGGCTGTCGCTCGCCGATGCGCTGACGGCGGATGGCTCGCCCTGGCTCGGGGCCCGCGACGTACAGGCGCTGGAGCAGCGCCTCAAGGCCATCTACTGCGGCCCGCTGGCGCTGGACAGCTCCGGCGTGCGCGACGAGGCGCGCGCCGCATGGCTCCATGCCCAGATGGAATCCACCGCAGTGGCTTCGGACGTCAGCGGCAGTGACCTGTTGGACCGGCTCATCGAGGTGCAGGCCTGGGAGCAGCATGTGGTCGGGCGCTTTCCGCATGCCAAGCGCTTCTCGCTCGAAGGCTGCGAGGCTCTGGTGCCGCTGCTGGATGCCGTGATCGAGCAGGCCGCCGCCCACAGCGTCGGCGAAGTCTTCATGGGCATGCCCCATCGCGGCCGCATCAACGTGCTGGTCAACGTGCTGGGCATGCCGCCCGCCGATGTGCTGGACTATTTCGATCCCCAGTCCCCACATGCGGAACAGCACAGCGATCTGGTCTACCACCTGGGCGGCCAGCGCGCCGTGGCAACACGCCACGGCGAGATCTCGCTCACGCTGGCGCCCAACCCATCGCATCTGCAAAGCGTGTACCCGGTCGTCATGGGGATGGCGCGTGCCAGCCAGGCCCGGCAGACGTCTCGCCTGGGCATCCGCAAAGCCATGGCGCTCGTGCTGCACGGCGATGCCGCCTTCGCAGGCCAGGGCGTGGTCATGGAAACGCTGGTGCTGACGCAGAAGCCGGGCTACTCGGTCGGCGGCACCGTCCACGTGATCATCAACAACCAGCTGGGCTTCACCGAGCCCAACCTGATGGACGCCCAGCAGCCGCGCTATTGCACCGACGTGACGCGCATGATCGATGCGCCCGTGCTGCGCGTGAATGCCGATGCGCCGGAGCAGGTGCTGCGTGCCGCGCAGATCGCCGTCGACTACCGCATGAAGTTCGGTGCCGACGTGGTCATCGACCTGATCGGCTACCGCCGGCTGGGCCACGCGGAACATGACCAGCCCATGCTGACCAACCCGCGGGTGTATGCGGTGGCCGAGCACAAGCCTTCGGTCGTCGACGTGTACGGGGCCGACCTGGCCGCCGCCGGCGTGGCCACGGACGCCGACATGGCCGCCTACATCGCCGGCGGCCGGTCGGCGGCGAACGAGGCCTTCTCGCGCCATGCCGTGCCTGCTGCTCCTCCTTTGCAGGCAGCGCAGGCTCACGCGTTGCCCGCCTCTTTGCCGGCCTCCCCGCCTTCGCTGTCTTCCTCGCTGACCAGGGCCGAGCTTCAGGCCACGGTGTCGGCGATGACCCGGCTGCCTGAGGGCTTCCAGCCGCACGCGTTCATCCAGTCGCTGGTTCAGCAATGGCAGCGCGTGGCCCATGACGAGGGCGCCGTGGCCGACTGGTGTCTGGCCGAGAACATGGCCTATGCCTCGACGCTCAACGCCGGCATCGCCGTGCGCGTGTCGGGGCTGGACGTGCGCCGCGGAACCTTCATGCACCGGCACGCGGTGTGGCACAACCAGGCCTCGACCGCGGGCGTGGGCGCCGAGTTCATTCCGCTGCAACAGCTGGGCGCCGGGGCCGCGCGCTTCGACGTCGTCAACTCGGTGCTGTCCGAAGAGGCGGTGCTGGGCTTCGAGTACGGCTACAGCGTGCAGGACCAGCGCTCGCTGACCGTCTGGGAGGCGCAGTTCGGCGACTTCATCAACGGCGCCCAGGTCTACGTCGACCAGTACATCAGCGCCGGCGAAGAGAAATGGGGCAACCGCTCGGCGCTGGCGCTGTTGCTCCCGCATGGGTACGAGGGCGTGGGTCCGGAGCATTCGAATGCCTACCTGAGCCGGTTCCTGCAGCTGTGCGGGGCAGACAACCTGCGCGTGGCCTGCCCGTCGACGTCGGCGCAGTGGTTCCACCTGCTGCGGCGGCAAGCCTTCAGCGAGGTGCGCAAGCCGCTGGTCGTGATGACGCCCAAGGCCGTGCTGTACAAAGAGGCGGCATCGCACTCGCCCGTCGCACAATTGCTGGAGGGAGAGTTCCAGTCCGTGCTGGACGACGCCGAGGTGGCTTCGCCAGCCGGCGTCACCCGCGTGGTGGTGTGCAGCGGCAAGCTGTACTACGACCTCCACCGCGCCCGCGTGGCCGGTGCCCGCACCGACGTGGCCTTGCTGCGCCTGGAGCAGTTCTACCCCTTCCCGCAGGCGGCGCTGGCCCAGGCTCTCGAGCGGTACCCGCGCCTGCGCAGCCTCGTGTGGGCGCAAGAGGAAACGAAGAACCAGGGCGCCTGGGCTTTCGTGCGCGATGACCTGGCCGCGCTGTGCCCGCCCGGTGCTGTGTTGCAGGAGGTGGCGCGGCCGGTCACCGCTTCAGGTGCGACGTCTTCCTACGCGGTGCACCAGCGTCAGCAGCGCGAGCTCGTCGCCCGTGCGCTGGGCCGGGCCGGCACGGCGGGCTGACGCCGCCACCACAGGCGTCCGGCGAGCGTCGTGACCGCGAAAGCTGCGTCACGGGGCTTGCCCGGACAGCCGTTCCTTGAGGTACTTCAGGAACGCCTGCGACGCATGCGACAGCGTGCGGCCCACCAGCGTCTGCACCTCGATGTTGCGCAGGTCCAGCCCGCGGTCGCGCAGCCCGACGCAGGCGACCTCGCCACGTTCGACCTGGTAGCGGATCGAGATCTCGCCGGCGATCGTCACGCCGTCCTGGTGGTGGCGCAGAAA
>Ga0307513_10012475_pt1 | contig 10485 bp, 9 predicted proteins | sample 15_EM_MG_FD_202174 | JGI IMG/M metagenome (GOLD analysis project Ga0307513, IMG submission 202174) | Populus trichocarpa ectomycorrhiza microbial communities from riparian zone in the Pacific Northwest, United States - 15_EM | ecosystem: Host-associated > Plants > Roots > Unclassified | place...
TGGCGACGACTTTCTCCTTGTTGATCAGCTCCTGCGCGATCTGCACGCCAAGCTCGTTCTTGGCCTCGTCATCGCGCTCGACAAGCTGGATGGGCTGCTTCTTGCCGCCCACATCCACGCCGCCGGCCGCGTTGATCTCATCCACGGCCAGCTTCACGCCGTCGCGCATGGAGACGCCCATCGACGACGAACCACCCGTGAACGGCCCCGACAGCCCGATCTTGACGGCGTCCTGCGCGGCGGCGGCGCCGGCGAGCATCATAGCGGTGGCGGCGAACGCAGCCGCGCCGAGGCCAGCCAGCCGCGGCTTTCCATTCCTCAGTCTCATGGGAGTCTCCCTGTATTTTCGCGGGCTGTTATCGCCCTCGTTCGTCGTGAATACCAGTATACCATATTAAATTTTGGGGATTACGCCAGAGCCAACCCGGCTGCGCGCTAGCCTACTTGAGTACTATGCCATCCGGCCGATTGGGGCATGAGGGCATCGTCAATTGAGCAGCGAGGGGGGCGATGCGCAAGAATCACGTCAGGGGTTAATGCGTGCGGGGGAGGCTTCATCTCCACCGATAGGACCATGAAGTGCTTTGGATTTCCGCGATAGCCATGCGCAGTTGAACCGGCTGAAACCGCATCGCCTCAGCCGTGGGTTGCGGGGGGACAATCTATTGGGCGTCCGGCGACCGTTCAGCTCGACGGCCACGGTTTCCAGGGGAAGGGCTTGCCCTCGGTATCGCCGGTCAGGAACCGCGCGCTCTCGGCCAGCCAAAGCCCGAGCGACCGGCCGAACTGGGCGATAAGGCCGTTGCGCTCACCTGTGATCAGCATCCACACAAACTGCACGACGGCGGCCGTATAGAGCACGCTGTGCGCTATCCCTAAGCACACCATAATGACGAGCATGAAAAGCGCCCGTTTCCAAATGCCGGATGTGTCACGCCGAACAGGAACGTCCCGGTCGCCGCCGCCATAGGGGGATGCCATTTGCGCGTCTCCTCTTTCCCGCGCCGCGTGGAACCCGCGATCCCACAGTGGCGCGTCCGAATGATGATCATGACACAGGGGGCCGTCGCGGCGTTGACATTCCTCAAATCGCCCGGCAACGGGATATCTCGTCGGAATGCAGATAAGCGGCGGGGATTTCGGGTAGGGGGCGCTGCCGGCCGTCCGACGCGGTGCCGCGCATGCGCCGCATATGAGCCATGCGTCATTCGGCGGAATGCGCGGCCCAGACCCCGTGCGGTAATGTCGCCTTTTGGCTATAGTCCGGGACGCCGACGCGCTTGCCACGGAAATTGTTCGCATCTTGTAATCGCTTAGACCGTGGCTGCGGCGCTCCTTGAATAAAATGCCGATCAATCAACATACGAAGCGCCTGGGCGTCCGGCAGCCTCACACTGCCTCGGGCCGCCGCATGACGAAGACCGCAAAGGCCACCTTCTGCAATGATGCCTGGACAGCTGCTCGCCGATCCCTATTTCCTCGCCGCCGTCATCCCCGCCGTGATCGCACTTGGCCTCTCCAAAGGCGGGTTCACCAGCCTGGGCACAGTGGCCACGCCGCTGGTCGCGCTGGTGCTGCCGCCTTTCCAGGCAGCGGCGCTGCTATTGCCCATCCTCATCGTCCAGGACGTCATCTCGGTGTGGGTTTACCGGCGTGAATGGAGCAAGCCGAACCTACAAGCGATGCTGCCGGGCGCCGCGCTCGGCGTCGGGCTGGCGTGGTTCCTGGCCGCTCAGGTGCCCGAAGCGGTCATTCGGCTGATCGTGGGCGGCGTCGGGCTGTTCTTCGTGCTGAACTACTGCTTTCGCCGGGACAGCGCGCTTTCGCTGCCCCATACGACGACGGGCGTGTTCTGGGGGGCGGTCGCCGGCTTTACCTCGGCCTTCGCCAATGCCGGCGGCCCGCCCTTCCAGATCTACATACTGCCGCAGCAATTGCCCAAGCTCATCTTCGTCGGCACCGCGACGATCTTCTTCGCGACGGTGAACCTGCTGAAGGTTCTGCCCTATTTCGCGCTCGGCAATTTCACCGGCGGCGGCATTCTCATGTCGCTGACGCTGATGCCGCTCGCGATCCTGTCCAACTTCGCGGGGATCTGGCTCGTGCGCTCGATACCGGCCAAGGCCTTCTACATCATCGCCTATGCATTGGTGTTTCTGTTGTCGCTCGCACTGATCTGGCAGGGCGGCTCGGCGCTATGGCGCGGCGCTGGAGCGGGATAAGTTCGGGTGGCAGCCCCACAGTTTGGCGGCTGCTCCAGAGTCTTTGCTGACCCGTGCGATTTTGGCGGAAAATTGGATTCCGGTTTTCCTGATCGCGCTTCGAGCAGCGTATGAGCCGCGCGGCCAATGAAGGTCTCTTGAGGCGGCGCATCGGGGCTGCTAAATCCTCAAGCGCATGATCCGCAGAGGTTGTACCGTGGTTTCACCCGCACCGGCATTTGGCATCGGCCGCCCACGCAATCCGCCTCTCCGCGCGGCCTGGCGCGAGCTGCCTTTCGGCGTCGACACCGCGTCCGCCTTTCGCGCGCTGTTCGGCAAGTCCGCCGCCGCGTTCTGGCTCGACAGCAGCCGCGCCGATGGCGAGCGCTCGCGTTGGTCGTTCATGGGCGATGCCGGCGGTCCGCATGCCGCCATCGTCACCTACGACGCGGCCAAGGGCCGGCTTGTCCGGCGCGACCGCAACGGCGCCCATATCGAGGCGGGGGGAATTTTCGCCTATCTGGAGCGCAGCCTTGCCGGCGCGCCGCTGGAGGCCCCGCTTTGCCCTTTCCCCGGCGGGCATATCGGCTGGCTGGGCTATGAGCTGCAAAGCGAATGCGGTTCGGGCATCGTCCGGCACGCGGCCACGCCGGATGCGTTCTTCATCAGGGCCGACCGTTTCATTGCGGTCGATCACCTTAGCGCGCGTACCTATGTCGTGGCCCTCGCGCCGCCCTCGCATGAGGCCGTCGCGCAGGCTTGGGTTCACGCTATGCAGGCCCGCCTTGCCGCGCTGTCCCCGCGCGAGCCGTCGCCTTTGCCTGCTGCCGGCACCGGCGCCGCGCGGCCCGTCGAATTCCGCCTCGACCGCGACCGGCCGACCTATCTCGCGGATATCCGGCAATGCCTGGAATGGATCGGCGAGGGGCAAACCTATCAGGTGTGCCTCACCAACGAACTGTCCTGCATCGCCGATGTCGATTCCCTCGACCTGTATTGCACGCTGCGGCGGCTCAACCCGGCGCCATACGCGGCCTTCATCCGCTGGCCCGGCGGGGCGGTGCTGAGTGCTTCGCCGGAGCGTTTCCTTTCGGTGGACGCGCGCGGCCGCGTCGAGGCCAAGCCCATCAAGGGCACCATCCGCCGCGACCCCGATCCGGCGCAGGACGCGATCCTCGCGCAGGCCTTGGCGGCGAGCGAGAAGGATCGCGCGGAAAACCTGATGATCGTCGATCTCGTGCGCAACGACCTGTCGCGGGTGTGCGAGATCGGCTCCGTCGAGGTGCCCTCGCTCATGGCGGTGGAGAGTTTCGCCACCGTCCACCAGCTTGTCTCTACCGTGCAGGGGCAATTGCGCGGCGATGCCTCCGCCATCGACCTGATCCGCGCCGCTTTTCCCGGAGGTTCGATGACCGGCGCGCCCAAACTGCATACGCTGGGGCTCATCGACCGGCTGGAGCGGCGCGCGCGCGGCATCTATTCCGGCGCGCTGGGCTGGATCGGCGACGATGGCGCGGCCGATCTCAGCATCGTCATCCGCACCATCGTGGCGCAAGGCGATCGCCTCAGCATCGGCGCGGGCGGCGGCATCGTCGCCGATTCGGAACCGCAAGCCGAGTTCGACGAAATGCTGCTCAAGGCGCGCGCGCTGATGCGGGCCATCGCACTCGCCACGACGGGCGAGGGCGGCGAGGATCGTTACCGCGTGGCGGGGTTGTGAGCGAATAGCAAGTCGCGATGAACGCAATTTGTCGAGACTTCGCAAGCACGACTATGTGCCCGAGCGAGTAGCGAGGGAAAGTCGCAAGTGAGCGGCGGGACTGTCAGCCAATACCAAGTCGCGATGAGCGTGACTCATCGCGACTTGGCAAGCGCGACTGCGCGCCCGAGCCAGTGCGAGGGAAGCCTGCGTGGCGCCTGAACGCGTAGGTTCTCATTAATGAGAACCGTTAAAAGAGGGATATATCCAGCATGAGCGATGCAAACGCGGTCTGGCTGAACGGCCGGATCATTCCAGCCGCCGAGGCCAGTCTTTCCATCTTCGATCGCGGCTTTACGCTGGGCGACGGCGTGTTCGAGACGCTGCGCGTGAAAGGCGGCCGGCCGCTTTGGCTCAGCGACCACATCGCGCGGCTGCGCGAGGGCGCTGGCACGCTCGGCATCCCCGTCCCGCTGGATGACGCGGCGCTGGAGCGCGGTCTGATGCAACTGATCGAAGCGCGCGGCGTTGCCGAGGCCTCGCTGCGGCTGACGCTGAGCCGAGGGCCATCGCAGGCGCGCGGTCTGTGGCCGCCCGCTTTGCCGATGACGCCCACCTTGCTGGCAACGCTCAGCCCGCTGCCCGCCGCCGCACGGCCGCCCTTGCGTATGATCGTGGCGCAAACCGTGCGGCGCAACGAGCACTCGCCGCTGTCGCGCATCAAGTCGCTGAATTACGGCGACAACATCCTGGCGCGGCGGGAGGCGGAAGGCCTGGGCGCCGACGATGCGCTGCTGATGAATGGCGCCGGCCGCATCGTCTGCGCGAGCGCCGGCAACATTTTCCTGCGGCTTGGCGACGCATGGATCACGCCGCCGCTTGTCGACGGCATCCTGGCGGGCACCGCGCGCCGCCGGCTGACGAGGCTGCTGGACGCCGCCGAGCGCTCGATCGATCTGGCCGACCTGCGCAACGCCGAGGCGGGTTTGATCAGCAACAGCCTTGGCCTGACGGCGATCCGCGAGGTGGACGGCCGCGCCTGGGAGGACGCCAGCCCCCTCGCCGCCACGCTGCCGTTGTTTGAGGAAGAACAGCGGTAAACGACGCGGGATTTTTTCGCGTTCAAGCGCCACGCAGGCTGTCCCTCGCATTAGCTCGGGCGCGCGGTCGCGCTTGCAAGCGGTGCCATGCAGCGTAGCTTTGCGTTCAAGCGCCACGCGGGCTGTCCTTCGCATTGGCTCGGTCGCACCAGGGCCAACCGCCCCAAACCGGGCAGCAGTCCCCTTGCCGAACGCGAAGCCGCACCCGCCGGCTCAACCTTCCGGCGTACCCTGCCCCCGTGAGAGTGCTTCGCGGTACCGCTCATCGTATTCCAGTGAAGGATAAGCAAGTCCTAACACCGTGCGACAAATTCTCTCCAACCAGAATCGGTGCTAGCTACAAATTTTGGAGACAAAATGATATTCCGGTTATAATTGCCTGTTGATCATCAATGATTTTGCCGTTTGGCACGGGCTTTGCTAGTGGTGCTTCGCCGATTAGAGGGCATCACATGGGATTTCATTTCGCCATCGATTTCGATGGCACGGTAAGCTTGGACGATACAACGGATACGGTGCTTGAACGCCTCGCCGATCCTGCTTGGCTGGATGTGGAGGCGGAATGGACCGCCGGGCGCATCGGCTCGCGGGAGTGCCTGGCGCGTCAAGCCGTGTTGCTTCGGGCAAGCCCCGAACAGATCGACGCCGTGCTGGCGGAAATGGTCATCGACCCCGATTTCATCGCTTTCGTCACCATGGCCGAACGGGCCGGGGCGACGATGCAGATCGTCTCGGATGGCTTCGATCGCTTCATCAAACCCGTGCTCGCGCGCGCCGGGCTTCGCTTGCCCGTGACGTGCAATCGCCTCATGCCCGCAGGCCCCGATCGATGGACGGCGGAATTTCCAGCCGCCTCACCGGCTTGCACCAATGGAAGCGGCGTATGCAAATGCATGGCCGCGCAAAGCGAAAAGCTGCTGGTTTTGATCGGCGACGGACGCTCCGATTTCTGCCTGGCCGAACGCGCCGATTTCGTTCTCGCCAAAGGCAGCCTGGCGAAACATTGCGCCGCTAAGAACGTTGCGTTCAAAGCCATCGCCGGCTTCGCAGATGCCCTGGAATGGCTTGAGCCGTTCCGTGCCGACAGTGTCCCCCATTCCCTTTCTCGCCTCTGACGGAGCCCACCCTTCATGCTCGACAAAATCACGCCGCCGCAACCGGCGGCCGACGACGAAGCCGCATTGCTGGCGCTGGAAGCGCAATATTGCTCGCATGGCGACACGGTGCATTACACCGAGGTGCCCAAGCTGTTCGAGCGCTGCGAAGGCTCGTTCATCTATGACGGCGCGGGCACCGCGTTCCTCGATCTGCAAATGTGGTATTCGGCGGTTAATTTCGGCTATGCCAATCCGCGCCTGAACGAGGCGCTGAAGCGCCAGATCGACAGGCTGCCGCAGGTTGCCTCGCAATATCTCCACCGCGAGAAAATCGAGCTGGCCACCGCCATCGCGCAGGATGCGGAGCGCAAATTCGGCGAGAAAGGCCGCGTGCATTTCAATGTGGGCGGCTCGCAGGCCATCGAGGACTCGCTGAAGCTGGTGCGCAATGCCTCGGGCGGCAAAAGCCTGATGTTCGCCTTCGAGGGCGGTTATCACGGCCGCACGCTGGCGGCTTCGGCGATCACCTCCTCCTACCGCTATCGCCGCCGCTATGGCCATTTCGGCGAGCGCGCGCAGCTCGTGCCGTTCCCCTATTGCTTCCGCTGCCCCTATGGCAAGAAGCGCGAGGATTGCGGGCTGTATTGCGTGGATCAGTTCGCGCGGCTGTTCGACAGCGAATATTACGGCGTCTGGGACCCGAAAGACGGCAGCGCCGAATATGCCGCCTTCTACATCGAGGCGATCCAGGGAACCGGCGGCTACGTCATCCCGCCGGAGGGCTATTTCGAGAAGCTCGCGGGCATCCTGGAAGCGCGCAAGATCCTGCTGGTGGACGATGAAATCCAGATGGGCTTCTACCGCGCCGGCAAGCTCTGGGCGATCGAGCATTTCAACGTCAAGCCGGACATCATCGTGTTCGGCAAGGCGATCACCAACGGGCTCAATCCGCTCTCGGGCGTCTGGGCGCGCGAGGAGCTGATCAACCCGCAGGTCTTCCCCGCCGGCTCGACGCACTCCACCTTCAACGCCAATCCGCTCGGCACCGCCGTCTCGCTGGAAACCATGCGGATGCTGGCGGAAACCGACTATGAGGAGATGACCGCCCTCAAGGGCGCCTATTTCCTGCGCGGGCTCCAGTATCTCAAGGAGCGTCACCGCATGGTCGGCGATGTCGATGGCCTGGGCATGGCGCTGCGTATCGAGATCTGCGAGCCGGCTGACAGTTTCACCCCGGCCAAGGCCATCGTCGACCGCATGGTGGACGAGGCGCTGAAGGGCGATCTCCAGCATGGCGGCAAGACTTACGGCCTCGTGCTCGACATCGGCGGCTATTACAAGAACGTTATCACGCTGGCACCGGCGCTGACCATAAGCTACCCCGAAATCGACCTTGCCATCGCGTTGCTGGACCAGCTCTTCACGCGCGTCGGGAAGGCGTGAGCATGCGTTTGCGCGTCGTGGATCTCGACGGGGCGGTAGCCAGCCAGCCATTCCTGGGCGGGCTGATCGAGGCTGGCGAAGCGGAATGCATCGCCGCCCGCGACCTCGCGCCGAGCTTGCGGATATTGGCCGCGCGCCAGCCGCTGCGCGAACTCGCCCGGCGTCTCGGCGAGACACCGGCGGCGAACGGCGAACCCGACGTGCTGTTCTTCGGCTCGGGCGACTTCCACCACCTTACCGCGCTGTTCGTTGCGCTTCAGCCCGAGCCGCTGACCATCGTGCATTTCGACAATCACCCCGACTGGGTGCGCTACCCCACGAACAATTGCGGCTCCTGGGTCAATCGCGCGCTAAAGGCGGGCCATGTCGAGCGCGTCGTCACGGTGGGCCCATGCAGCACCGACCTGCAACATCCCGAATGGAAGCTCGCCAACCTGCCAGCCATGCGCGAAGGCCGGCTGACCGTCTATCCCTGGCGCGGCGCGCCCACCCGGCTATGGGGCGCTCCCATGTCCACGCCGGGCGCGCGCAGCCAGGACGGCGTCCTCACCTGGCGCAATCTGGGCGCCGAAAGCTGGGACGATTTCCTGGACGAGCTGGTGGGAAGCCTGCCGGACAGGGCGCTGTGGATCACCATAGACAAGGACGTGCTGCGCCCGGCCGAGGCGGTCACGAATTGGGACCAGGGCGAAATGGGGCTGGACCACATCACCAGCGCGCTAAGGCGGCTCGCCGCGTCCTTCAAGATCGTGGGTGTGGATGTGTGCGGCGACTATTCCCCGCCGCGATTGAAAGACCCGCTGCGCGCGTTCCTCTCCTGGTCGGACCGCCCCGCACTGGCGATGCCGGGGCAAGCCGAACTCGCCATTAACGATAACACCAATGCAAGGTTGACCGCGGTGCTGCGCGAGGTGCTCCAATGACGGCCGAAATCGTTCTATTGCTGGCCGTCTCCATCGCCTGCGATGTGTTTGGGCAGCTTGTTTTCAAGGTCGGAGCCGACCGCCTGCCCTCGCCCGGCAAGGCGGGCATCCGTGATTTCATCGTTCAGCTTGTCGCCGAGCCGTGGCTTCTGCTGGGCATCGCCATCTACGCGGTTGAATTCGTCATCTGGATTCGCGTGCTTGCGCTGGTGCCGCTCGGCATCGCCTTTCCAATCGCAAGCTTGAACATTCTCGGCATCGTGCTGGTCGGCCGCATTCTGCTCGGCGAGCCCGTCAGCCGCAAACAATGGGCTGGTACCGCCCTGATCACGGCTGGCGTCGCGATCGTTGCACAAGTCGATTGAACTCCGGAGAAGTAGGCAGTCACATGACTATCAAGGATCTCAGCATCCTCTATCAAGGCAACCGGACCGGCGTTCTTCTCATTCATGGCCTGGGCGGCACGCCTGTCGAGATGAAGACCGTCGCGCGCCGCATCGCCGATGCCGGGCACACGGTGTTCTGCTGTCAGCTCGCGGGCCATTGCGGCAGCGAGATGGACCTGGCCCGCACACGCTGGCGCGACTGGTATGCCAGCGCCGAGGACGGGCTCGTTCAGCTTGAGGCGTGCTGCGATACCATCGTCGTCGGCGGCCTGTCGATGGGCGGCCTGCTCGCGGCAAAGCTGGCCGCCGCGCAGCCTGCCCGCGTGCATGGGCTGGTCATACTGGCGCCGACGCTGTGGTATGACGGCTGGAGCATCCCTTGGTACTCCTTCATGCTCAAAGTCTTCCGCTTTCTCATCGACACGCCCATCGGCGATCACTGGCGCTTTGTCGAGCGCGAGCCCTACGGCATCAAGGATGAACGCGTCCGCAAGCTCATCCTCCAGGCGATGAACTCCGGCGACAGCAGTTTGGCTGGCGTATTGCGCACCCCGCCCCAGGCGCTGCGCGAGCTGTGGCGGCTTGTCGATGCGCTCAAGCCGGAGCTGTCAAGCATCAAGCAGAATACATTCCTGGTCCAGGCGCGGGAGGACGACGTCGCCAGCATGGCCAATGCGCAATATCTGCAACGGCATTTGGGCGGACTGGTCGAAACGCTGATCCTCGACGACAGCTACCACATGGTCACCATGGACCGGCAGCGGTCTATCGTGAACAGCCGCGTGGTGTCTTTCATCCAGGGGATTGCCGCGCAACGCCCTTCTGAGATCGCCCCCCGCAAGGCGGTGCCGTCTCATGCCGCCTGAGCAAAGCGCGCTTGAGGCGCGGATCGTCTGCGGCGTCTCAGCCATCGCCGAAGCGGAATGGACGCTCTGCTATCCGGCCGAGGCTGAGGGCTGGGCCTATTATTACGCCTGCGAGCGGGAAACCGTACCGGGGGTGGCGTTGGCGGCCGTGGAGGTTCGCGACCGGCTGGGCCTCGTTGCGGCCGCGCCGCTGTTCCAACTCGCCTACCGCATCGATACGCCGCTCCAGGGCGCCTTGCGCAAGCTGGCCGACAGTATCGCGCGCCGCCTGCCGTCCTTGGCGGAATGGCGGCTGCTCGGCGTTGGCTCGCCCTATGCCGACCGCTGCCATATCGCGCTGAAGCCCGGCCTGAGCGAGAAGGATCGCACGGCCGCGTTGCAGGCGCTGATCGCCGCTGTCGAGCGCGAGGCGGAGGCCCGCAAGGCGGCCCTGGTGGTCTACAAGGATCTCGCCGGCACGGAATGCGCCCATATCGAAGCAGCGCTCGGCCAAGGGCGGTATACGCGCATCCGCAGCCTGCCGGTGGCCGTGGTCGATCTGGACAAGCCCGACATGCAAGCCTATATGGCACAGTTGTCGCACGCGACGCGCAAGGACGTCCGGCGCAAGCTGAAGGCGGCGGGCAGCGTGCGCATCGAGCGGCGCAGCCGGATCGACGACGTGGCCGGCGCCATCGACCAGCTTTACGAGGAGACACGTCAGCACAGCACCGTGCGTTACGGCGATTTCGAGGCTCTGCCAGCCAATTACTTCCGCTCGGTGGCGGAGG
>Ga0307513_10012476_pt1 | contig 10485 bp, 8 predicted proteins | sample 15_EM_MG_FD_202174 | JGI IMG/M metagenome (GOLD analysis project Ga0307513, IMG submission 202174) | Populus trichocarpa ectomycorrhiza microbial communities from riparian zone in the Pacific Northwest, United States - 15_EM | ecosystem: Host-associated > Plants > Roots > Unclassified | place...
ATCATTTTTCGCGAAAACCGGAAGACCACTTTTCGAGAATGATGCTTAGCCGGAGTTTCACGCCTCGTGTCTGACACCATCATAAGCCTTGAAGATGTTCACCTCACGCTCCGTAGCAAGGCCGGCTCGGTTCCGATCCTCAGAGGCGTCGACCTCGCCATCGGCCTGGGCGAAACCGTGGGCCTGGTCGGCCCAAGCGGCTCCGGCAAATCGACGCTGCTGATGGTCATGACCGGCCTGGAGAAGGCAAGCAGCGGCGTTGTGACCATAGCGGGCCACGATTTCATGGCGCTGGGCGAGGATGCCCTTGCGCGCATCCGTGGGGCCAATATCGGTATCGTTTTCCAATCTTTCCACCTGGTGCCGACGCTGACGGCGCTGGAAAATGTGGCGCTGCCGCTGGAGTTCCTCGGCCGGCCCGACGCGGAGGCCAGAGCGGCGGATGTGCTGCAATCGGTGGGGCTTGGCCATCGCCTCGCCCATTTCCCGGCCCAGCTTTCCGGCGGCGAGCAGCAGCGCGTGGCCATCGCCAGGGCGCTCGGGCCGAGCCCGAAGATCCTGTTCGCCGACGAGCCCACGGGCAATCTCGACGCCCGCACCGGAGAGCAGATCATGGATTTGTTGTTCTCGCTGCATCAACGGCATGGCTCGACGCTGGTGCTGATCACCCATGACGAACGGCTGGCCGCGCGCTGCGGACGCATCGTCTCCATCAAGGACGGCCAAGTTTACGAAGGGCATACCCACGAGGGGCCAATGCACGAAGGCCAAGCCGAGCCTATGCGCAAGCAGGCGGAGGCGCTGGCGTGACAGCAATTGCAGCGGAAGCCTCCCGGACCGGCTCTGGCATCGCCTTGCCGCTCAGCCTCAAGCTCGCTCTGCGCGAGCTGCGCGGCGGCCTCTCCGGTTTCTACATCTTCATCGCCTGCATCGCGCTGGGCGCGGCGGCGCTCGCCTCCATCGGCACGCTGTCCTCGGCGATCACCTCGGCTATCTCCCGCGAAGGCCGGGTGCTGCTGGGCGGCGACATCGAGGCCAGCCTCGTGCATCGGCGCGCCACCGACACCGAGCGCGCTTTCCTGATGCGCCAGGGGCCCGTCGCCGAGGCCGCGACGCTGCGCGCCATGGCCCGCCTCACCGATGGCGCCAGCCAGGCGCTGGTGCTGATCAAGGCCGTGGACGGCGCCTATCCGCTTTACGGCCAGATCGTGCTCGAAGACGATGCCAGCCTCGCCCAAGCGATCCGCCCCGGCGGCGCGGTGGTGGAGCGGGCGCTCCTGGAACAGCTCGGCCTGCAAAAGGGCAGCCGCTTCAATCTCGGCGAGACTTCGGTCGAGATCACCGGCGTGATCATCTCCGAGCCCGATCGCCTGTCGGCTGGTCCAGCGCTGGGACCGCGCGTGATCGTCTCGCTGGATACGCTGGACAAGACCGGCCTGTCGAAGCCCGGCAGCCTGATCGAATGGCGCTACCGCATCAAGCAGCCCGACGCGGCCCAGATCGCCGCATTTAAATATGTGGTCGGCCGCGAACTGCCCGATTCCGGCTTCCAGGTGCGCGACAAGACCGACCCCTCGCCCGGCATCAGCCGCGCCATCGACCAGCTCGCCGACTTCCTGACGCTGGTCGGGCTGACGGCGCTGCTGGCCGGCGGCATCGGCGTGGCGAATGCGGTGGCCGCCTTCATCGAGCGCCGGCGCAAGGTCATCGCCATCTACAAGGCGACCGGCGCGCCGCGCGCCCTGATCATCCGCAGCTTCCTCATCCAGGTGCTGCTGCTGGCCGGCATCGGCATCACCATCGGCCTGGCCATCGGCGCGGCGCTGCCGTTCCTGTTCACCGCGCTTTACGGCTCGCTGCTGCCGGTGCGGCTGGATGTCGGCCTCTATCCCAGCGGGCTGGCCTGGGCCGCCATCTATGGCCTGCTCACCACGCTGATCTTCATTCTCTGGCCGCTCGGCCGCGCCAGCCAGATCCGCGCGGGCGAGTTGCTGCGCGAGGCGGTGTCCGGCCAGAAGGGCTGGCCGCCGCTGTCGTTCATGGCGGCCGCGGCCGTCTGTGCCGCGCTGCTGGTGACAACCGCCGTGGTGTTCGCGCAGGACCGCCGCATCGCCGCGATGACGCTGGCGGCCGTGGCCATAACCTTCGTGCTGTTCGGCGGGCTGGGCCAGCTTTTTCGCGTGGCTGCCGGGTTCCTCGCCCGCAGGCTGCCCAGGCCGCGCCGGCCCGAGCTGAACCTGGCGCTGGCCAATATCGCCGGTCCCGGCGGCCTGACCAGCACCGTGACCATTTCGCTCGGCACCGGGCTTACACTCCTCACCGCGATCGCCATGGTCAACGCCTCGCTGTCGGAGGAACTGCGCACCGAAATCCCCGAACGCGCGCCGAGCCATTTCTTCGTGGGCATCCAGAAGACCGCCTATGACGGCTTCGCCAAGCTGATCGCCGAGACCGCGCCCGGCTCGCATCTGGACGCCGCCCCCATGCTGCGGGGCAAGATCGTCACGCTTGCGGGGCGCCCCGCTGCGCAGATCAAGCCGCCGGCATCGGCGGAGTGGGTGCTGAACGGCGATCGCGGCCTGACCTTTTCCGACACGCCGCCCAAGGACACCCGCATCACCGACGGGCAATGGTGGGCGAAGGGCTATACCGGCACGCCGCTGGTCTCCTTCGAGACGCAGCTTGGCAAGGCGCTCGGCCTGAAACTGGGCGATGAGGTGACGGTGAACGTGCTGGGCCGCAATGTCAGCGCCCAGATCGCCAATTTCCGCACCGTGCGGTGGAATTCCTTCGGCATCAACTTCGTGATGATCTTTTCACCCAACACGCTCCAGGCCGCGCCCTATAACGTGCTGGCCACGCTGAGCTGGGACGCGCCGCATGACGGCATGGCCGAGGCCGGCATCGTCAAGGCCGTCACCGCCGCCTATCCGGCCGTCACCTCGGTGCGGGTGCGCGACGCGCTGGAGACCTTCAACGGGCTGATGGGCAAGGTGTTCACCGCCATCCGCGTCGCGGGCGGGCTGACGCTGTTCTCCGGCGTGCTGGTGCTCGCGGGGGCACTGGCGACGGCCCGCGCGCGGCGCATCTACGAGGCGGTGATCCTGAAGACGCTGGGGGCCACGCGCTGGCGGATCGTCGCCGCGCATCTGGCCGAGCATCTGATCCTGGGGTTGACGACGGCGCTTGTCGCTTCGGCCGCCGGAGCGCTGGTATCTTACGTAATCTTAACCCAAATGATGGACGTTGGCTTCCATCTCTCGGTATCGGCCCTATTGCAGGCGAGTTTTTTCGCGACCATATTCATGATTGCATTCGGGCTGTTCGGGACATTGCGGGTGCTGGGCGCGAAAGCGTCGCCCTATCTGCGGTCTGAATAGAACGGGACGGACCATCGGCTCCCCGATCTGGTTTGGCTGAAGCTTATGCCCCAAATCTGTGGCAGAGTAAGGCAAGACAGGGTAATGATTGAGTGGGGGCGAGGCGTACTCGCGAGTGCCTAGGTTTCTGAAGGGGATTGGAAATGGCCGATCTGAATAGACAGAGCATAGCCGGTACGCGCGCCGGTGCCGACGTTATCGACGCAGGGCTTCGCGCCTACATGCTGCGCGTCTACAATTACATGGGTGCCGGCCTCGCCATCACCGGCGTGGTGGCTTACCTGTTCTACGCCATGGCGGTAACCGGCAATCCGGCGGATGCGGTGGCCAAGGTCGGCAATACGGGCATCATGCTGACCGAGTTCGGCCGCCTGATCTTCGTTAGCCCGCTGAAATGGGTATTGCTGCTTGCCCCGCTCGGCGTGGTGTTCTTTCTGTCGGCGCGCTTGCCGCGGATGAGCCTTGCCGCCGCCCAGGGCACGTTCTGGCTCTATGCCGCGCTGGTTGGCGCCTCGCTGGCCTCAATCTTCCTGGTCTACGCGCATGGCTCGATCGCGCAGGTGTTCTTCATCACGGCGGCAACCTTCGGCGGTCTCAGCCTCTATGGCTACACCACCCGCAGCGATCTGTCGGGCTGGGGTTCGTTCCTGATCATGGGCCTGATCGGCATCGTGGTCGCTTCGATCGTGAACATTTTCCTGGGATCGGGCGCGCTGACCTTCGCGATCTCGGTGATCGGCGTGCTGATCTTCTCTGGCCTCACCGCCTATGACACCCAGCAGATCAAGGAGATGTACTACCAGGGCGACAGCGAGCTGGTTGCCGGCCAGAAGTCGATCATGGGCGCGCTGCACCTCTATCTCGACTTCCTCAATCTCTTCCTGATGCTGCTGCGTCTGTTCGGCAACCGCAACTAAGCACCAAGCGCAACCGTTCACATTCCGGCACGATATGAAGCCCCGCGAAAGCGGGGCTTTTGTTTTGGCCGGCGTGGCGGAAGGGCCGCCATCGTGACTGCCGCGCGAGCGGTTATCGCGGTGCGGTGGCATGCCCATGCCTTGGCTGGAGCACTTTTCCGGAAAGCGCTGCTAGGGCATCGGACCGAAAAGTGCGAAGCGGTTTTCGGATAAATCCGATGCTTCAACAAAGATAGAGTGCGGCGCCTCCGGCTCCGATTTAAAATCCGCCGCTCCTAAGCCTTCACGAGTTCCAGCCGACTGCGGTCGAACACACGCAGCACCCGACACAGTTCATGCCCGCGCTTGAGGATCAGCCCGGTGGTGGCGATGACGCTGAACGCGCCCTGGCGGCGGGTGAATTTCGGATTCTTCTCGATCCGGTAGAGCGGCGCTTCCGTCGTCCGGCGGAAGACCGAGAAGACCGCGCGGTCGCGCAGCATGTCGATGGCATAATCGCGCCACTCGCCCTCGGCGACACCGCGGCCGTAAACCGACAAAATCTGGTTGAGCTCCAACCGGCTGAACGCAACCACCGAATGACGCCCGCCGAAGCTGGCGGAAAGGCCAGCGGGCCTTATGACATTACCGGCGGGACCGAAGAATATCGGCTCGATTTCGCTCATCGCACCTCCCGTTATTTCCCAAATGCGTATCATCGGCGCGCATTAGGGAAAGATCAAGCATTAGCTCTAAGGGAAACCGGGAAGGAAAATGAACGCCCGGCGAACGGCTTAACCGGCTCGGCTGCCGACGGCGTCTCATCCTAGGGGTATTTGCGTATCACGCCGGCCCGTGTACCGGCGCATTCACTGGGGACGGGCACGGTCACGCTAGTTCTTTGTTTGCACATCGTTTTAGCCAAACACGGCGAAAGCCTCCGTCTGGATCGACGGGCTCCTGGCTTACCCATCGATTTTACCAAACTCCGGCGAAAGCCTCCGTCTGGATCGATGGACTCCTTGTCTGCACATCGATTTTACCAAACTCCGGCGAAGGCCTCCGTTTGGATCGATGTGCGTGTACGCGCAAACGGCCATATCCGCGCCTCGCGCCTGAGCCGTTTGACCGGCAAGTAAGGCTTTCGTAACCATCCAGGCTAATTTGCAACAGTCACCGTGAAAATGCCGCGATTCGCCCATGACCGAGCCGTATTATCACGTATAATCCTTGACTGTTGCCTCTCGGCCCGGTTCGTAAGGAGGCAGCCGTCCAACCCCCCGCCCCCCGGGGGACTTCTCTCCGGACCGGGCCACCAGGCAACGGGTGTTCCCCAAACTTGCACATGGCGAGCCTTCTCAGGCTCGCTTTTTTTCGCCAGCGCATCGATCCGAACGCAAGTCCCCCAGCTTCGGTAGCATCAACGCAAAACACTCAAGGATCCAGGTACCGAAGCATGAGCATATGGATGATGCCGGCGCGTGAATTTCTCTTGTCGAGGAGTTACTTAGTGTTCGACAGCCATGATGACCGATCTGACCCCAACGACACCCCGGCACAGGCTCGCCAAGCGCTCGGCAACATCGCGATCAGCGCCTGGAATGCGCAGCTCCAGCGACATCTCTTCCCCGGTCCCCTGCTCGGTGGAGGCGTGAACCCGGTAGGGTGTGACGCCGAGCCTGGAAAAGGATTGAAGGACGCGGAGTAGGCAATTGCATTCCGCCTCGGCGGTGAGAAAAAAATAGGTTCGCCCCGCGGCCGGATGGTGATCCGGCGCGGCGCTCGCGACCGCATGAAGCGGCTGTTGCAGCGCATGCATGATGGAAAATCCTTGACGATCAGACGAGACGGGATATTCCCCGGCGCCCTCAGGCTGCCGGGCTCGTAATTCGCGTCGCCGCGCTGTGCCAAGGCCAATAGTGCATGGCGTCCCAAAAGGTCTCAAGGCAGCAGGCCGGAGAATGACCTGCGTGGGAAGTGTTTGTTTGCGCATCGTTCGCGACACGGCACATTTGACCCGCCTCGCGCGGGGCATGCCCATTGCCGCAACACCGTTGTAGATACGACGAAATCACGCGTCCGACAAGATCAAGCAGCAATTTAGCCGGCAGCGGGTGGTATCGCTAGAGCGCGATCTGGAAAAGTGGACACCACTTTTCGAAAAAATCGAGCGATAAAACAAGAGTCTAGAGCAGGATAGCCGAGTCCGTCCAAAATCATCCCGCGCTAAGCAGGGTTTCCCAAAAGTGGACACCGGTTCTGGGATAAAAATCCTGCTAGAACAAAGGACTCTAAGCAGCCATTCGTTGGCGAAGCCAGGAATGTCTGCTTAGAGCGCGATCAGGAGAAGTGGGCACCGGTTTTCCTGCAAAATCGCGGGGCCAGCAAAAAATCTGGAGCGGCCACCGAACTGTGGTGCGTTGGGCAACCAAGGAATGCCGCTCCAGCATCGCGAGGCGCGAAAACGGGCGAAGCGCATGTGCCGAGCGGCGCCCACACCATCCGACGGGGTGCCTCGGGGCGGGATCGCCGGGCGGTTCCGCCATTGCGAGGAGCCGCGCGGCAAGCAGCGCCTCAGGGCCTGTCAATGCCCAGCGCATCGCGCCAAGCGGCGGAACCAAATGGGTATTTTCTCGGTTGCCCAATGAATGCCCGCTTCGCTGTCTTTGTTTACACGGGCGCCGTCTTCCCAAACTGGGACGGTGCGTTAGGAGCCTCTGCTTAAGCCCGCGAACACGTCCTTGGCTCTGCAAACGCTTAAACGGAGGGAATTCCCATGGATCGGCTTTCACGCATGGAACGCGCCAAACGGCTCGGCGGCCTGTCCTATGCGCTCGCAGCCTTCGCCGCCACCGTCGTCTTCTTCACCTGGTTCATCCTGTTCCTGGGCAATCTGCCAAAATCCGCCAAGCCCTGGGTCAATCCGACGGTCGATATCGGCGGCTCGCTCGATCTGTTCCCGGCGGCGCTGGCCGATATCGGACTGGTCGCGCTGTTTGGCCTGCAACATTCGCTGATGGCGCGCCCCGGCTTCAAGGCGTGGTGGACGCGCATCGTGCCGAAAGGGCTGGAGCGCGCGACCTACACCATGGCCGCTTCGCTTGCCGGCTTCATCATGCTGTTCTTCTGGCAGCCGATCCCGCTGATCATCTGGCAGGCGCCCCTGCCCTTCGCGGCCGTGCTGTGGGCGCTGTTCGCCATCGGCTGGACGATCCTGTTTTCGTCCGCGATCAGCTTCAACCTGTTCGAGCTGCTCGGCGTTCGCCAAGCCTGGGCGTGGTATCAGGGCCGTCCCATCCCGCCGCTGACGCTGAAAACCCACTGGCTATACGACTGGATGCGGCATCCGATGTATGTCGGCGTGCTGCTCGGCCTGTGGATGTCGCCGCATATGACGGTGGGCCACGCGCTGATCGCGGCCACCTTCACACTCTATATCCTCATCGCTATGCGCTATGAGGAGCGCGACCTCACGGCGCGTTTCGGTGCGCCTTACGCGGCGTGGCGGGAGGGAGCCGATCGCGGTCGGCTTCTGCCCGGAAAGGGCGGGACTGGAGCGCCGTGATCGCCGACTCCACATCCATCTCGCCGGCCAGCACCGCCCGCACCGCCTCGCAGATCGGCATCTCGATGCCCATCTCCTTTGCCAGCGCAACCACCGAACCGGCCGAATGCGCTCCCTCGCTCACCGATTTGCGGCTTCCCAGAATGTCCGCCAAGGTCTTGCCCTCGCCCAGCGCCATGCCCAGCGACATGTTGCGCGATTGCGGGCTGGAGCATGTGAGGATGAGGTCGCCCAGGCCCGACAGCCCGCTCAGGGTCTCGGCCCGCGCGCCCATGGCGATGCCGAAGCGCGACAGCTCGGCGAACCCGCGCGCGATCAGTGCTGCTTGCGCGTTCGAGCCAAAGCGCCGGCCCGCGACGATGCCGCAGGCGATGGCCAGCACGTTCTTGACCGCGCCGCCCACTTGCACGCCGCGCATGTCGTCCGTCCAATAGAGGCGCAGCGTCCGGCTGCCCAGCGCGTTGGCCGCCTGGTTGCCCAGCGCCTCGTCCGGCGCGGCGATGGTCAGCGCGGTGGGCAGGCCGCGCGCGACCTCGCCGGCAAAGCTGGGCCCGGTCAGCACGCCAGGCAACGCGCCCGGCACGACCTCGGCCAGCACGTCCGACATCATTTTGCCGGAGCCTCCCTCGAAGCCCTTGGTGCAGATCAGCACCGGCTTGCCCGCCAGATCGGCAGCAAAGCCCGTCAGGATGCCGCGAAAGAACTGGCTCGGCACCACCAGCAGCACGATATCGGCGGCGGCGATTTCCTCGGTGCGCGCGGTGGCCCTCACGCCAGGGCTCAGCGTCACGCCCGGCAGGTAGACGCGGTTGGTGCGATAGGCGTTGATCTCCTCCACCGTCTCGCGCTCATAGGCCCAGAGCCTCACCTCGCGCCCCGCCTGGGCCGCGCTTTCGGCAAGCGCCGTTCCCCATGCGCCCGCGCCGACGATGCCGATGCTCTTGTGCTCCACGTCGCGTCTCCCTTTGTCCCCAGCTGGTTGGCGTTGGCAAGCGGGCGGATGCCCCGCTTAGCCGATTGTTTGCTTCATGTTTTGCATCGATTTTACCAAACTCCGGCGAAAGACTGCGTTTGGATCGATGCGGCTGTTTGCGCATCATTGCGAATACCCGAAGACCACTTTTCGCGGGTGATGCTTAGCCCTTACCGCCCGCTCCCATGGCTTTCGGTGCCGCCGCGTCGAGCGGCCAACGCGCCCGCGCCTCGAAATCGGACGCATCGGCCAGCCCGTGCGCCATGCGTTCCGCGCCCGCCCAGGCGATCATCGCGGCATTGTCGCCGCACAGCGCGATGGGCGGCACATGCAGACTGAACCCGGCCCGCTCCGCTTGCCGCGCCAGCGTTGCCCGCAGCCGCTTATTCGCCGCAACACCGCCCGCCGCCACGAGCCTCAGCGGCACATCGGCGGCAAGCCTGCGGCGAAACATCGCCATCGCCGTTCTTACCCGGTCGGCGACCGACTCCGCAATCGCCTGCTCGAAGGATGCGCACAGGTCGTGGATGTCGCGGGGGCTGAGCGCACCAAGCTTAACGGCCTCCAGCCGCAGCGCGGTCTTGAGGCCCGAGAAGGAGAAATGCGGCTCCGGTCGCCCCTGCATCGGGCGCGGCAGCGCAAAGCGGGAGGGATCGCCGCCCACCGCCCAGCGCTCCACCTGGGGCCCGCCGGGAAAGCCCAGGCCCAGCAGCTTGGCCGTCTTGTCGAACGCCTCGCCCAGCGCGTCGTCCAGCGTGGTGCCGAGCCGCTCATAACGCCCCACGCCAAGCACGGCCAGAAGCTGCGAATGGCCGCCCGACACCAGCAGCAACAGATAGGGCGGCTTGACGCCCTCGGTCAGCCCCACGGTGAGCGCATGGCCCTCCAGATGGTTGACCGGCAGCACGGGGATGCCGCGCGCCAGACCCAGCGCCTTCGCCGTCACCACGCCGACCAGCAGCCCGCCGATCAGCCCAGGCCCGGCCGTCACGGCGATGGCGCCGATATCGTCAAAACCAAGGCCGGCATCGCCAAGTGCCGCCGCAATCATGCCATCGAGCACTTCGCCATGTGCGCGCGCCGCAATCTCCGGCACAACACCGCCGAACGCGGCATGCTCCTTGAGCTGCGAGCGCACGAGATTGCTCACGATCGCGCCCGCCCCGCTCTCCGAGCGCATGACGACGGAAGCGCCCGTCTCGTCGCAGCTTGTCTCGATGCCGAGGATATAGGTTGGTTTGCCTTCAGTATTCATTGCACTTGCAGGATGTGAAAATTTTTAATAGCAGCTCGTGATTGCGCAATAGATGCGGCAGGCTCGACGCGGACCGCGCGATATTCCGTCGAATCGGGCTCACGAGGCGCTTGCCGATATGATTGTTACATCCGGCCTGAAGCAATTGGCAATGCAAGCTGGGCGCGGGTCGACTGGCGCGATGGCCGGGATGCGAAATAACCACGGCGCGGCCTGTGAACGCACGCTTCCCGCGCGGTTTAGGGTTGCGCAAAACAGCCCGCGCTGCCAGATCAAACGGAGGCAATTGTGGCGGCCGTTGAGCCGGAGTGTGAGCATCGCACCGTAAGCCTCCCCGGCAAAGGGGCCTAGCGCGTCCTTACACTTGGCTAAATGTTTGGCTATCGTGCCGCGCGACGAGAAGTGTAAACTCAATC
>Ga0307513_10012477_pt1 | contig 10485 bp, 4 predicted proteins | sample 15_EM_MG_FD_202174 | JGI IMG/M metagenome (GOLD analysis project Ga0307513, IMG submission 202174) | Populus trichocarpa ectomycorrhiza microbial communities from riparian zone in the Pacific Northwest, United States - 15_EM | ecosystem: Host-associated > Plants > Roots > Unclassified | place...
TCGCTGGCGCGCGCAAGGTGCCGCAGCACGTGGCGCTGGTGATCATCGACGACGCATCGTTTGCCGAATTCACCTCGGAGCCGCTGGCCTTCTGGTCGCCGCACTTCGCGCGCGCCATCGCCACCATGCAAGAGGTGGGCGTGCCCATCGTGGCGCTGGACATCCTGTTCGCCTCGTCACCGGTCGAATGGATGACGCGCACCCTGGGCGAGCAGAGCGTGCAGAGCCGCAGCTACGACGCACCGTTCCAGAACCTGCTGCGCTCGGGCTCCGTGCTGATGGCCAGCGTGCGCTACTCGGGTGGCGGCAGCGGCTACGACGGCATCTTCCTGCCGCACCCCGACTACCTGCTGGCGCTGCCCGACTTCGACCTGCGCGCCAACGTGGCACTGGCCAACCTGGACGATGTGAATGCTGCCGTGCGTACCTTGGCCGTGGCACCCACCTTGAAGCTTTCCCCCGCGCAGCAGAAAGAGAGCCACCCGGTGTTCTCGATGGCCGCGCTGCTCGCGCTGCGCGCCAACAAGCTCGACGTGAGCCAGCAACGCTGGACCGTGGCCGGCCACACGATCGCGGTGGACGATCGGCCGCTGCCTATCGCCTATTCAGGCCCGCCGGGCACCATCCCGCGCGTGTCGTTTCGCCAGCTGATGCAGCCGGGCGCGGCCAATGACCCGGCGGTGCGCGCGCTGGCCGGGCGTGCCGTGATCCTGGCGACGGAAGACGGCGGCGACCGGCAGATGACGCCTTACGCGCGGCGCTCGTTCGGCTTTGCACCGCAGTTGATGAACGGCGCCGAGGTGCATGCCAACGCGGCCGAGATGCTGCTGTCCGGCGAGCGCCTGGTCCCGGCCAGCGGCGCGCTGCGCATCGGCCTGGCACTGCTGGTGATCGCCGTGGTCTGCGCCGCGCTGCTCTCGGGCGGCTGGCTGCGGCCCATCCTGGGGCTGGTGCTCGGGCTCGTCGCCAGCACGTGGGCCTCGCAGCTGGCCTTCGGCCGCTTGCTGCTGCTGCCGGTGGCATCCTTGCACGCCACGCTGGTGCTGCTGGCCATCGGCGTGATGCTGTACCGTGCGCTGTACGAGAACCGCCGGCGCGAGCGCATGCAGGGCCTGTTCGGGCGCTACGTGTCCGACCAGGTCGTCAACGAACTGGTGCGCGCCGGCGATGAGCCCGCGCTGGGCGGCGAGCTGCGCACGGTCACCGTGCTGTTCCTGGACATCCAGAAGTTCAGCACCATGTCGGAGGCATTGACGCCGCAGCAGATCGTGACGCTGCTCAACACCTACCTGGGCGAAGCCGCCCGCGCGGTGGACGCCGAGGGCGGCACGCTGGACAAGTTCACCGGCGACGGCCTGATGGCGGTGTTCGGCGCCCCGGTGTCCTACCCCGACCATGCGGCGCGCGCCGTGCGTGCGGCCCAGGCGATGGCGGGCGCGGCAACCAGGGTTGCCAAGGATGTCGACCCAATGCTGCTGGGCCTGGGGCTGACACCGTTCAAGGTGGGCGTCGGCGTGCACACCGGGCAGGCGGTGCTGGGCTCCATCGGCTCGACCAAGCGCAGCGAATACACCGCCATTGGCGATGCGGTCAACGTGGCGGCGCGGGTGGAAGGCCTGTCACGCGAACTTCAGGCCACGGTCGTCATCACACATGAGGCTTTCGAGGCCTCGGGCACGTTGGCGAAAATCGGCCCTTGGCACACAATGCAGGTGAAGGGCCGGCGCGTGCCAGTGCAGGTCGCCGCCCTGCAGGACTAGTTGGTGTGAACAGGCCCTGACAGCAGGACGAACGATGAACAAACGCAGTTTCTGGCTCTCAGTGGCGGCGCTCGCAGGCGCCGCGTGGTGGTCCAGCCACCTTCATGCGCAGGGCACGGACGCAGCGCTGGTGGTGGGCCTGACAGGTAGTGGCACCTACCGTGGCGCCGACAGCGCTGCCGGCAAGACGCAGGCCATGCAGCCCTTTCTGCGCCTGCGGCGTGGCGATACGGTCGAGATCGCCGCCGACGCCAAGCTCTCGGTGGCCTACATGGGCTCGGGCCTGGTCGAGAACTACCAGGGTCCCGCCGCGTTGCAGATCGGCGAATCCAGGTCGAGCCAGACCGGCGGCGCGCCCGCACAGACGCAGCAACTGCCACGCGCGCTGCTCGACAGGCTGGCGCGCGCACCCGACGTATTGGCCGACCTGAAGAACCGCCAGGGGTTGGTCATCACGCGTCAGTTGCCGCCGCCCGAGCCCTTGGCCGTGCGCCAGGCGCGCGCCGACCAGCGCGCCGCGGCGGAGCAGCCTGGTGCGAAGGACGCGGCTGCCCAAGGCTTGCCCGACCTGAACCTGTTCCTCGCGCTGTACGAGACGCGGCAATACCGCGAAGCCGACACTGTGATCCACGCGCTCGTGCGCCAGCGGCCCGACGACCCGATGATTGCGGCGCTGGCCCAGGAGTTCGAACGCGTCTACCGCCGCACCACACCCTGAACGCCAGCTCCATGGCGTCCAACTTGCCCCGCGCGTCCACCAACATGCGGCGCATGCTGCCCGGGCTGATGGCGCGTTGCGGGTTCGGCCGCGCTCTTGCTCGCCCTCTGCCGCGCAGACTGGCCTCTGCCTGCCTTGCCGTGTGTGTGCTGGCCCTGCCGGCACATGCGCAGCTCGATGCCCGTGCCACCACCGACGCTGCGCTCACGGCCGGCACCAGCCTGCGTCAGCAAGGGCACCTGGCGCTGTCGATCGCCAGCCTGAGAAAGGCGCGCGACACCGCGCCCACCGAGCTTGAGCGCATGCGCGCCACCGCCGAGCTGGGTGCCGCGCTGCTGCAGGCGCGCCAGCTCGACGAAGCGGAGCTGACGCTGACCCGGGCCCACGAATTCTTCCGCGGCACCGACCGCGCGTCCATCGCGCTGGATCTCGCCAACCTGGCAGCGCTGCAAGGCAGCCAGGGCGAGGCCCAACGCTACTACGACGAAGCGCTGGCACTAGGCGCTGCAAATCCGCAGATCCGCTTTGCTGTGCGCTTGAATCAGGCCCGCTTGCTGGGCCCGGATGCACGGCTTGCCGCGTTCGCCGAACTCGCGCAGGAACTCGCGCGCCTGCCGGACTCGCCAGCCAAGGCGCGTTGGCAGATCAACCTCGGCCAGCAGGCCCGCACCATCGGCAACTCGGGCGCTGCCCGGGCCTATGCGCAGTTGAACGATGCGCGCCGCTATGCCGCTGCCGCCGGCCCATCCGCCACCACTGAAGTACAGCGCCTGCATGCCGAAGCGCTCGATGGCCTCGCGCAGCTGTATGAAGACGGCAAGCGCCATGACGAGGCCATGGCCCTCACGCGCGCGGCGCTGGCACAGACCGCCACGCTGCCGCCCGGCGCCGCGGGCGACTTGGCCGTCCAGCTCGAATGGCGCCAGGCCCGCCTGCTGCGCACACTCAAGCAGCCGGCCGCGTCGCTGGCCGCCTACCAGCGCGCGGTGCGCCAGGTGGAGGCGGTGCGGCAGGACATCCCGATCGACGACGAGTCCGGCGTCTCCTCGTTCCGCGCCATGCTGGAGCCGCTGTACCTGGGCCTGGTCGAGTCGCTGCTCGACGCGGCCGCCACCGCGCAGCCGGCCGAGCGCGCCGGCCAGTTGCGCGAGGCGGTGGACACGGTGGAGCTGCTGCGCCAGTCCGAGCTGCAGGACTACCTGGGCGACCGCTGCGAGGTCGACGCGGTCAAGGGCGGCACTGCAACCGTCATCCCGCGCGGCACGGCCGTGCTGTACCCGGTGGTGCTGGCCGACCGGCTCGAATTGCTGGTGGAGACCGCCACCGGCATCAGCCGCTTCCGTTCCGAGGCCGGCGCGCAGGCGGTGCGCGAGGCCGCGACCACCTTCGCCGGGCAACTGCGCAACGGTACGGCCGACTACCTGGCCACCTCGCGCCAGCTCTACGACTGGGTGCTGCGCCCGCTGGAGCCCGCGCTGGCAGCGCAGGGCATCGACACGCTGGTGGTGGTGCCCGACGGCGCGCTGCGGCTGGTGGCGATGGGCGCCTTCAACGACGGCCAGAAGTTCGCGATCGAGAAATACGCCATCGCCACCGCAACCGGCATGACGATGACCAACACCACCGCGCCCGGCAACCGCGCGCGGGGCGTGCTGCTGGCCGGCATGTCCGACCCGGGGCCGGTGGTCGACAAACTCAGTGCCACCACCGTTGCCAAGCTGATCGGCCCGCAAGCCGCAGAAGGCCCTGATCAGCGTGGCCTGGCCTCCACCCGCTCGGTGCGTTCGCTGGGCGCGAGCCGCGTGACGCGATCAGCGGCAGAGACGGTGCTGGACAGCGTAGTCCGCACCCGCGCATTGCGCGACGCGCTGGCGCTGCCAGGCGTGGACCAGGAGATGGCTGCCATCAGCAGCATCGTGCCAGCGCGCCGCATGTTGAACCAGCCCTTCACCGTGGACGGCTTCAGGCGCGCCGCGGAGTCGGGCAACTACTCGATCATCCACGTCGCATCGCACGGCATCTTTGGGGGCAGCGCGGACGCGAGCTACATCCTGGCCTACGACGATCTGCTGACGCTGGACGGCCTGCAGTCGCTGCTGCGCTCCGACCCGTTTCGCCGCAACCCGGTGGAGCTGCTGAGCCTGTCGGCCTGCGAGACGGCCGAGGGCGACGAGCGCTCGCCGCTGGGCATCTCAGGTGCGGCGATGAGGGCGCGCGCCAAGGCGGTGATGGGTTCGTTGTGGCCGGTGGCCGACGATGCCGCCGTGCGCCTGATGCAGCGCTTCTATGTCGGGTTGACGCAGCAGGATCACATTTCCAAGGCGCAGGCGTTGCAGCGTTCGCAAGTGGCCCTGTTGCAGACGCCCGACTTCGCGCATCCGTTTTTCTGGGCGCCGTTCATCCTGATCGGGAACTGGTTATGACGTCCCCACAGACTTGGAATATGCGTCAAGGATTTCTTCCGCGCGCAGTCGCGCTTGCGGCGGCGCTGGCATGCGGCGGTGTCATCGCCCAGATCCGCACCGACGGCACGGTAGGCGCGGCACAGGTGCTGAAGGGCCCCGACTACGTGATCCCGCAGACGCTGGGCAAGCTGTCGGGCGCCAACCTGTTCCACAGCTTCCAGACCTTCAGCATCGGCAACAGCGAGTCGGCCACGTTCACCACGTCCACATCCGGCATTGCCAACGTGATCAGCCGCGTGACCGGTGGCGACGTGTCGCAGATCAATGGCACCTTGCGCCTGAGCGTCGCCGACGGCGCGCCGGCTTTCTTCTTCATCAACCCAGCCGGCGTCACCTTCGGCAAGGGCGCGGCCATCGACGTGCCGGGCGCCTTCCATGCGGGTACGGCGGACTACGTGAAGTTCGGCGACGGGCGCTTCTACGCCGATGCGGCCAAGGGCAGCAGCTTCTCCAGCGCGCCACCTGAGGCTTTCGGCTTCCTGGGCGCGTCGCGCGGGCTTGTCACCGTGAAGGATGGCGCGGTCATCGTGCCCAAGTCCGGCAAGGCGATGACCTTGGCGGGCGGCGACATCCTGATCGACAACGCCGCCCTCGCTGCAAGCGGCGGCGGTGACTTGCGGGTTGCAGCCCTGGGCGCGCCGAGCGGCGAAGTGCCGGTGAGCGGCGCATTGCCGCAAGGCGCGGGCACGCTCGTGATGACCAACGCCGGCTCCATCTCGGTGGGCTCCGTCGGCGGCACGGCCGGCGGCAGGCTTGCGGTCACCGCCGGCGATGTGCTGATGGATGGCCAGTCGTATCTGTACAGCCGCGGCGCCACGCACGCGGCCGATGCTGGTGCCGGTGGCGACATCGATGTCTCCGTCGGCGGCAAGCTCAGCGTGGCCGGGGGCTCCAGCATCAGCAGCGACACGGCTGGCGCGGGTCCGGCCGGGGCCATTCGCATCCGTGCCCGCCAGGCGCAGTTCAGCGGCGGTGGCTATGTCTACAGCAGTGCTGCCGAAGGTAGTGCGGGCAGTACCGGCGCACTGCAGGTCAACGTGGATGGAGCGCTGAGCCTGGGCAATGGCAGCATCTCCAGCAGCGCCTTCGGCAGCGGTCGTGCGGGGGCGATCACCGTGGGTGCCGCAAGTCTCGCAGCCGATGCGGGCTACATCAGCGGCGAAGGCGGCGGTGGATCGGCGGCCCTCGCCGTCACGGTGCCCGGCGCGCTGGTGCTGGCCAACGGCGCCCGCATCGCCACCAGTACCGACGGCGGGGCCGACGCAGGCAGCGTGAGCGTGAAGGCCGGTTCGGCACAGCTCACGGGTAAGGCCTTCATCGGAAGCCTGGCGGTGAAGGGCAGTGGCAACGCGGGCGCGGTCGACCTGGCTGTCGCTGGCGACGTCAGCCTGTCTGGCGGCAGCGCCCTGTTGTCGACCAGCGACTCCGATGGCGCCAGCGCAAACATCCTGGTCACGGCGGCCAACCTGTCGCTCGATGGCGGGCTGATCCTGACGAACTCGCTCGGCACGGCCTTCACGCCGTCCGGCAATGTGGGCGTGGCCGTGACCGGCCGCGTCACGCTCTCCAATGCCAGCGCAATCGACACCAGCACGCTGGCCTTCGGTAATGCCGGCAACGTGCGTTTGCGTGCGAGCGAGCTTGCAGTGACGGGCGGCAGCCGCATCAGCAGCAGTGCGCTGGACGGCTTTGGCAACGCGGGCGCGCTGGACATTGCCACCACCGGCGCGCTGACCCTGCAGGGTGCGTCCACACTGTCGACCAGCTCGTCTACCGTGGGCAACGCGGGCGACGTGCGCGTGTCCGCTGGCTCGATCCTGGTGGAGAGTGGCTCGGGCATCAACAGCACCTCTGGCATCGACAGCCTTGGTCGTGGCGGTAACGTCGCGGTCAGCACGCCGGGCCGCCTGGTGCTGCGCGAGCAGGGCCACATCTCGGCGGTGGCGGCTGGCGTGGGCAACGCCGGCAATGTGCAGGTCGAAGCGGGCGCCGTGTCGCTCGATGGCAGCGCGTATATCAGCACTGGCTCCAACGTTTCCGCCATCGGCAACGCGGGCAAGGTCGACGTGCGCAGCAATGGTGATGTGACATTGACCAACAGCGCGTTCATCAACTCCGACGCATTCGGTACCGGCAACGCGGGCGACGTTTCTGTCAATGCACGCAACATCCTGCTCGACAGCGCAGGCCGCATCAGCAGCGTGACCTATGTGACCGGCTTCGGCAATGGCGGGCGCGTCACGCTCAACACCAGCGGGAACGTGGTGCTGGCCAACAGCAGCGGCCAGTCGGGCCAGGCCGGCACGATCTCGACCAGCACGTTTTCTACCGGCCAGGGCGGCGCCATCGTCATCAGCGCCGCCAACGTGCGCGTGAGCGGGAGCGGCACCGGTATCACCAGCTTTGCACAGCGCGGCAGCATCGGCAATGCCGGCACCATCGATGTGCAGGCCTCCGGGGACGTGGCGCTGACCGCGGGCGGCGGCATCTCGACCAGCACCGCGTCCATCGGCAACAGCGGCGCCATCAGCGTGCGCGCCGCCAACGTGATCGTGGACAACGGCGGCATCACCAGCGCCACGATTGGCGGCAGCCAGGGCAATGCGGGCAGCGTTGATGTGCGGGCGAGCGGCAACCTGACGGTGACGAATGCCGGTGCCGTGTCCAGCAGCACATTTGCCAACGGCGCCGCCGGCTCGGTTCGGGCCGAAGCGGCGCGCGTGCGCGTCGAAGGCACCGAGTCCACTATCAGCGCGGCCGACTTTGCCGGCCTGTCGGGCCAGCCGGGCAGCGTGACGGTGATCGCGAGCGAGTCGATCACGCTGCGCGACGCCGGCTCGGTGTCGATCAGCAACAACGGCATCGTGGCCAATCCAGCGGCGCGGCAACGCACCACACTCTCGTTGTCGGCGCCCGACATCGTGCTGCAAGGCGGCGTGGTGACGGCCGCATCGTCGGGCAATGTGGCGGCCAGCGCGATCGACGTGGCTTTCACCCAAGGTCTGGTAATGGACGCGAGCGGCATCACCACCAGCGCCAACACCGGCAACGGCGGTCCCATCACAGTGCGGGGCGGGGAGGTGATCAGCTTGCGGCAATCGCAGATCACCACCTCGGTTCAAGGCACCACCGGCAATGGCGGCGACATCGACATCACCACGCATGCGCTGGCGCTGGACCGCGGCTTCATCCAGGCCAACACCGCGGCCAGCGGTGCTTCGGGCGGGCTCGTGCGCATCAACGTCGACACTCTGGTTGCCAGCGGCAACACTTTGCTGTTGGGTGGCAATACCGCCTACACGTTCCAGCCCGACGTACCTGGCTTCAACGTGATCCAGGCCGCGGCGCCCACCGGCATCAGCGGCGTGGTCGATGTGACCAGCCCGGTGCTCGACGTGACCGGCAGCCTGCGCGTGCTGCGCGGCGAAGTGATCGATGCGGGAGGCCTGGGGCGCAGCCTGTGCCAGGCCAGTGGCGGCAGCACGCTGGCGCAGGCGGGGCGCGGGGGGCTGGTGGCGTCATCGCGCGGATTGCTGCGGGCCGAGCGCGATGGGTCTTCGTCTGTTGTGGCCGTGTCGCCGGTAGACGCGCCAGCGCAGCCCATGTTCTTCGGGCAGGCCGGAGTGCGGGGCTATGCCGCAGCGCCTGTGCATGTGGCCTCCAACGGGCGGGGCTGCCTGTGATGCTGTGGCGCAATCGCGCGGGCGCACCAATGCCTACGAGGTGCACCACGCCGATCGACCTGCGCGCCTCGACGCGCGTTGCCATGGCGCTCTGCGTGCTGGCAACGGGTGTGCACGCGCAGACGCCATCCACCGCGGCGCCACCGCTGTCCAACCAGCCCGGTCAACCGCCTGAAGTCGCGCGGCCAGGCTTCGTGCCACCTGCGCCTGCAGGCTTGTTCCAGTTACCGCCGGCACCGGTGTCCGCAACGCCTTCACTGCCGTCGGTTGACGCCAGCGCGCGCGTGCAGGTGCAGCGCATCGCGTTCAGCGGCAACACGGTCGTGCCAACGGCCGACCTGGATGCGCTGGCCGCGGCGTACACGGGCCGCACCACCAGCCTGGCCGAGATCGAGGTGCTGCGGCAAAAGCTCACGCGGCTGTATGTGGACCGCGGCTATGTGAATTCGGGCCTGCTGCTCAAGCGCGCCGACGCAGCCAGCGGAGTGGTGGAGTTCGACGCCGTCGAAGGGCGACTCGCCGGCATCCAGCTGCATGGCATGGAGCGCCTGCGCGAAGGCTACGTCACCGCGCAACTCTCGCGCCCCGGCGATGGCCCGCTGAACATCGACGTGCTGCGCGAGCGATTTCAGCTGCTGCTGGCAGACCCGCTGTTCGACCGCTTGAACGCACGCCTGATCCCCGGCACACAACCCGGCGAGGCCGTGCTCGACATCGATGTCGTGCGCGCACAGCCGTACGGCGTGACCCTGTTCGCCAACAACTACCGCCCGGTGTCGATCGGCTCGGTGGGCGCGGGCGCCAGCGGCTGGGTGCGTAACCTGACGGGCTTCGGCGATGTGCTCGAAGGCACGCTGCAGGCGCCCACCGACCACGGCGGCGACGTGCGCACGGCACTGGCCTGGCGCATGCCGCTCAACAACCGGGGCACGCAGTTGTCGCTGGCCTACGATCGTGGCGACTCGTCCTTGGTCGAAGAGCCGGTGCGCGCGCTGGACATCAAGAGCCGCCTCGTCAGCCGCGAGATCGGTGTTTCGCAAACGCTGTACGAGACCTTGGCGCGCAAGTTCAGCATCGGCGTGAACCGCGCCTTCCGCGAGAACCGCACGACGCTGCTGGGCGAGCCGTTCTCGTTCGTGCAGGGCGAGCCCACCGGCGAGACGCGCGAGCGGCTGTGGCGCTTCTGGCAAGAGTTCGCGCAGCGCTCCGAAGTGCAGGTGATCGCGCTGCGATCCACCTTCGCCTGGGGCCGCAACAACGTGCAGCCGGTTACGGATCTGCCCGCGTCCTCGAGCCCGTTCCCATCGCACTCGCGCGTCTGGCTGGGCCAGGCGCAGTTCGCGCGGCAGTTGATGCCCGACGGCACCCAGTTCATCGTGCGCGGTTCCGTCCAGCGCAGCCCCGATCGGCTGCTGGCGCTGGACGGCATGGCCATCGGCGGCATCAACACCGTGCGCGGCTACCGCGAGAACCAGATCGTGCGCGACCAGGGCCATGTGCTCAATGTCGAACTCGAATGGCCGTTCCTGCGCGACCCCGAGCACGGCCTGCGCGTGGTCGCCGTACCCTTCTACGACTGGGGCCGCGGCCGCAACCACGGCGAGGCCTCGACATCGCTGCGCTCAGCCGGTCTGGCGACGCGCCTCACCTGGTACAACCTGAGCGTGGACCTGACATTGGCCAAACGCCTGCACCAGCCGGCCGAGATGCGCGACCAGGGGAGTACCTTGCAGGACAAGGGGGTGCAGCTGCAGGTGAGCTACAAGTTCTGAGACGGATCGATGATCGACGCGTTGAACTGCAGAATGGCCGCGCTGACGCGTGCCGACTCGACTGCATCGAGCACACTTTCTCCGCAG
>Ga0307513_10012478_pt1 | contig 10483 bp, 15 predicted proteins | sample 15_EM_MG_FD_202174 | JGI IMG/M metagenome (GOLD analysis project Ga0307513, IMG submission 202174) | Populus trichocarpa ectomycorrhiza microbial communities from riparian zone in the Pacific Northwest, United States - 15_EM | ecosystem: Host-associated > Plants > Roots > Unclassified | place...
CCCCCCAAGCAATAGGAAAAAGCAGAATAAAATATTACCAACCGTAGAGCTGGTCAAAAAGTATAATATCCCGAGAAAGAAACCAAAAGTAAATGATATCTTTACTCATCTAATGCTCTCCCATCAAATATCCAACAAGGACAAATGATGCACAAAAACAAAGGAAAAAGGCTCAGACCTCTATTGACAATAGAGAGAGCTATAGCCAGCCAGCATATAACGAAAAGCGTGCTGAAGAAATAGCGAAACTAGCAACCTGCTGAAATAAACATCGCTCGCAGCCGTCCGTGGAAAACAACTGGTGATAAAAATATAAAATAAAATGCTGGCTTTCAATGTCGTCGCGCGTTGCGTTCGGTCACCATTTTAAAACATAGCGGTGATAGTTTAAAGCTTTCTGCCTCTATCCATCACAGATCATAAGAATAAGTTCGTTGCACACTTTTTACCCCCCACATTCCCCATACTGCTTGACAGATAATTTCCCTGTTTTCTCAAAACACTTACAGAACCAGAGTTTGAAGATTTTTCTGGAGTATCATGTCCTGAACACTGGACATTGTGATCTTGAGCAAGTTCGTGTCTGTAGCGTTTGTAAAATGAACATAGATATCCTGGTTTATTATATTGTTAGAACCAACCCCAAATGTGTTGGACAGAGAAGACGTACCTTTGAAGAGCTACGATTCAATCTTTTGAAGCTCTCCTCAAAATACATTGAGGCGTGCTTGTATGAGTGTGGATCGCCAGTGTAGTCGGGGAAATATCTCCTAACCGGTGAGTTCGGCAATTTTTGCTTGAACAAATCGATCTTGTTTAGAAAGAGAATGATTGAAGTCTGTATAAACCACTGCGAGTTGCAAATACTCTCAAATAGCATCAGAGCTTCTTGCATTTGGTTCTAGGCCAATGTTAGCCACCAACCCCCAGCCCGGCTACCCAACTACAACCAATGTGCAACACCGGCAGAAAAACAAAGCTAGTAAGAACACCAAGAAGAACATACAGCGTCTTTATCCTCAACCAAGCACTGGTCGTATCCACTAATCGCAACCAAGAATAATAAGGCGGTAACATTTTCGAAACAATGGATCCACTTCTTGCGCTCCGATCGCTGCCCGCCAACGTCGAACATGCGGTATGTTAAAGCCCCCAAGTCAAACAATGTCTCACTAATTCCAGTACTCTTTAATCTAGAACGGAGAATATCCTGATCAGTCGGCATGTAGTTGGGGACAAATAGCCGGTCAAGCGATTCAAAAAAACTAAAACCCGGGATTCTCCTATTAGCTGTCATCCCCGTGGCCCCCGGCGCCCAAAGAGCAACAAAATGAAGCGACGGAGTCTATGACACTGCCAAACTCACTAATTCAGATTATCGTGCAGAGCGAACTCATTTCCCCGGTGTACCGCTGTCTGAACGCCAGTATCTGCCCACAAGCTTGCGAAGGCCTTCTGGTACTCCTTAGGGAATGGCTCTTGTCTTCCTAATTCGCGCTCCATAATGACCAGCTCAACATATGCCTAAAATATCGGTAATCAGTGCCAAACGGAACAAGTGTTGGATTTGAAAATACTAAGAGATAGCGCACTTCGTTTTCCTCATTCTGAAACGTCAAATCGTACGATTCCATAGCCTCCAGGATTATCTTAAACGAGTTCAATAAGTTGGAGAATATTATTACGCGATAGTCGTCTCTATCGTTTTTAGAGAATCCAGACGCATGAATCAGCTTCATCTGCTTAAGAATAGTGGACTTGCCGCTCTCGCCAGCTCCTGTTAATAGACCACACCCTATCAGTACCTATTGGCAGATCATATAGACCAAGGACAACGTCTAGACATCCAAAAGATTAGTCATAACAACAGTACCTAAGAGCAATAGTTTAACCTCCTTTGCAATGCGTTTCTCATCTTGTCGTATTAACCTCTCAATCTCACGAGACTTTTGGGCACCCGCATCGGCGGTTCCTCCCATGCACATCCTGAACAAGCGCGCCACGATTGAATGAAATCCCCCCCGGATACTTGAAAGGCAAAACGAATGTGGAATTTATATGGTGAAAGTAGTCGAAGAAAGGCTTTATAGTGGATAATAATTTTCCGGAGCCAACTGTATAAAACGGGAGGGCAGAAATGTTATGCGATGCTGGTGAGAGTGGCAGTCTTCGAGAAGGGAATAAGGAAGGCGGAGAAAAAGAAGGAATACGCTGGTCTTTGTGCGTTGGAAGAGAGGGGTGTGTAATCCCCTAGGGCAAGGCCTAATTCAACCTGGGTCAGTGAGAATAGTAAGCAATGACTATCCGAATAGGAAGAGAAAGACAGTGTGGCACATGAGTAAAGATGAGTTTGCCTAGTGTCAAAAACAACATATAAAAGAGTACCTGATTTTTATGTGGTATGGAGTCCAGTTCCGGTAACACATTAAGCGTGTGGAAGGGAGTGCTGCGAAGATAATTGAGAAACTGAGGATAGGCATGACAGAGTGCAACATCAAACAAGATGGGAAGTACATAAATAGACAAGCCTTTAATTACAATAGAACAAACAAAAAAGCATCAAAAGGGAAAAAAGGCTTACCACCAGATATACTACGGGTCTTCGCAGCCTTGAGAGGGAAATAAAAAATAAAAAATAAAGTGCCACGCCCAGGAACTCAACGTTTATCCAGGTAAGTTACCTGCAGGTAGATTAATGAGAAGACCGGTAAAATAAGAATACCAGAATGGACCAAACAAACCCAGGCAGGAAGGCAGAAGAGGTTTGTTGAAAGATGAGCACGTTAGTAAGCAGACCAAACGAAAACCGATAGTGCGGTTGCCTCAACCAAGCCCTATTCGAAAGAGAGTAAGTGGCACGAGAAGGATTCGATGCTCAATTATATGTTTGTTCGCTTTTTTGTTTTTTTCCCCAGCGAAGCCGTTGTGAAATTGACTGGATCGAACGACAGAATGGACGGATAGGGATACCGGGAGGGTAGGGTGATAAGAAGCAAACCCTCGAACCGCTAGAAGGTAGGAGCGTGGTATCGATCTAGAACAACCGCCACAAAACAAGGAGCGAGCGACAAGCAAGGAATCAATTGGAAAGATCGAATGAGAAAAGGGAGAGGAGTTGGAGTCTTTAAAAAAGAAAACCAATCCTGAGGTAAATGGCGGTTTAAACTCGTACAGAGGAGAGAAGGTGTACGAGTACTGGCAAGTGCTAGTAGCTGTGGGAGGAGGAGGGAAAGAGAGAAAGAAACAAGAAGATTTTCCCCACCCGACTTGCTCGCGTCGAGAGCCGGCGGAGTACAGCAGCAGCAGCAGCAGCAGCAGACGCTGTGTCCTGTAGCCTGTAGCACTAGCAAGCAAGCCCCTTCTTCATCCTCCTGTAACTGTGAATGAACCCCTCCCCTCCCTTTTTTTCCCTATTTTTCTCCTTTGGGGAGGCGTAGCGAGCCATCGCCTGTCGCTGCCGTTCCTCCAGAGCTTCGTGGGAATTTGATAAAGGGTCCAAGGACAAAAGGATCAAGGATGGCAAAAAAAGATGGCGAAAGTTTTTTTGCATAGGTCGAATGCCAGCCTTCTGGGCTAAGCTGCTGGACCGTAAAAGCCCTGGCAGACAAGGTATAAAATATCTTAGTCTGTGCGAGGAGTCCAATGCGTGCAGAAGGAGAGAAGAAGGTTCCCGTTTGTGTGGTCCGATTCCCCCACCCATCGAAGCAGAAGTACTGTCCAGCCAAATCCGATGATAAATAATGATTCTAGCACAATACTAGTAGAGAAGCGATGTGATACAGTCTTTTTCCAAGTCATCCTAACCGCGAACGCTCAGACGGATTTAGAAATTTTAGTAAAGAGAAAAGAGGAAGAGTGACAGAGCGGAAAAGGAGAGGAAAAAAGGCTGTTATATTGCCAGTTGCGATCATTGCCATTAGTCGCTCGAGAGCCCGGTTTTGTTTGCCTTCTATCCCACCATAACTATTCTCGTCACCCATCAAAAGTGGCTAAACACATCCCAGTAGCAGAGGGAAAAACTTCCATCGAATTCGCCAACCAGCCCGAACTATAGCCAAGAACACTTTACAATGAATAGTCCCCATTAATCTCAATAAGAAACTTCAGTCAATCCACCGTCGCCTTGTCCTACGGCTCCGAGGGGTAAGGCATCTCATAGAGTCGCCAGAATTAAACCTACTATTCACGAATACCCTACCGGGAAGTCTTTCCCCTTGCGACCCGCGGCCGTCCAACTATTTTTGGTGGGTAACAATGGCAGAAATGCCCTCTCTCTATGGCACCTCGAGCACGGGAGCTACCGTGGAAGAACTGAAAGAATATTCCAATCACGCTCAATTGCCCCAAACCTCCACTTTCTCCTATCTGCGATACACGCGGCGATGATGGAAGCGCAGTCAACCACCCCATGCCACCACCACCACCACCACCACCACCACCTTGTTCGGTTCATGATATGTAGGCAGTTCTTTATGACATACGACCTGCAAGTTCAACCGAAAATGTAAAGAATTATGCCCAGTGAACCGGCATCCGCTTGTCTTCGGAGGAAGCACTCGAGTAGTGGGGGGGGGAGGGCGCCATCCTACCTGATCTCAAAGTCGAGAAGGATGCTAGCAAGGGTTCAACTCGCGAAGAAACGGCACGGCAATGCGGGAAAGACGCCCCTAATCCGCATTTTGCCCAGGCAGCGAGCACCAAGCACAAAAGAAACGTCCTTACTGGCAGGAATCCCCCCTCTCTCTCACTCCGAAGTGGAAGAAAAGAAAAGAAGAAAGGGCTCACCGGTCATGATGAAAAAAGAAAGGAAAAAAAAGGAAAAAATATCAGAAAGACAAAGGACCCCTCAATTGAAACAGAGGACTATCAGATTTATATAGAATCAGACCCCATATCGAGTTGGGATTGGATAGCTGTCAACCCCGCTAGGTGGTAAACTTAGGCACATCCATGGGTCTCGAGATCTTTGGAACCGCACTCACCCTCAGCAAGTTTCTGAAATCCGCCTTTATTACTCGTAATATTCCCCTCCTTCTATCCCTCCTTCTATGATAGGGGTGGGAGAGCGGAAGTGCCGAATCAAAGCCCATCAAATGCGATGTAAACCGGCTGAGGCAAACCCCGGAGAAGAAGAGATAAAGTAGAGACGGTCCGTGCGGCAAGGATCAGTCTTCTTTCTTGAAAGAAACCACCATCATGTCTTTTTGCACTCGTACCACGGTAGACGGACCTTTTCCGAGGCCATTGTTTCTGCAGGGTTACTGCTTGCTTCCTCGCAAGCTTCATGCCTCGCCTCCACGGTTTTACCACGCGACCTAAGGCCACACCTCTGAATCTTCTTCTTGGGAAGCACGAAATCTCATAGATAAGGAAAGCGAAGGGGGGGAAATTACAGTACTCGTACTGGTAGCCGGACTTGGGAACCATTGGCTAGATGGGATGCCAGTACGAGTACTAGTACTAGTACAACAGTCGTGAGTGTGTGAGTAGCCAGGACGGGCGAACCTCCAGGAAGAGGATCCTCCGCGTTGACTTACTCCTGAGTTACTTGCTGGGACTTCGGCGCCAGCGAATGTACAGTACCAGCCCGGAACAGAAAACCTTCAGATAAGCTGAACTTTTTCGAGAGATCGCCGGCCGGTTGGTCGGCCTCGTCCTGGGCAATATTCGGGGGTCTTTGTCCGCATTCTTTCAGTCCTGTATCATAATATTAACCTTGCCTACTCCAACTAATAATCTACGCCACCTCTTCCTCAATCCCTCCCGATTAATGCATTGCACCCCCACAAGCCCAGGATTGCAGAACCCAACCACTTATAAATTAAGCCACCACCACACCTTATTAAAGCCCACTCCGCTGTCTCCATGAAAAAATAAAAATAAGAGCGCAGCAAGCAGGACACCAAAGCAGAGAAGCACCGCAGCCGATGGCAACACGGCAAGCTACCGGCGCCCAATCCAGTCCTCACCCAAGCAAACCTTCAGAAAATATGTCACATCCAAACATAAAGTATATATAAAAAGGTCTCACAGCAACAAAAATCACTAATTACTTTCTCTGATTCAAATAATAAAATACCAAGCCCACCACCAGAACCGCGCAGCAGGGTATAGCCGCCGCTCAGACCAAAGCCATCACGGGATGCGCATTTCGCATGGCAGACGGAGCAAACTGTACGATGCCTCCGATCCCGCACGAACAGGGAAAGAATTGGAATAGAAAAAGGAAAGAAACGAAAATATGAAATAGTAAGAAAAAGTAACTTTGGCCTTTTATCTTTTGCCCCACAAGTCCCTGCTGGAGGGATGCCTCTGGCGCAAGATACCGCACAGCGGGTAAAAAAGAAAAGAAAAACTCTTGCTTACGCCTCCACTCAGGCGACAGGTAGCAGAACAAACAACCGGGACACTGGTAGCCCCAAAAAGAAGACAGGGAGGGTGCTGGATCATCACAAATTATCACTCGGAGAACCTTGTTGGATTTCGTGCCAGCCTGGTCCTCTCTCGTCCTTAATTCTCTTCACCGCTACTAGCAGTCGCTTTAGTACCCTTTTCACGGTTAGACCTCTCCTGATTCTCCCTCTCCGCTCTTCTCCTAGCTTCTCGATTACAGCGGCATCTCGTTCAACTCTAGCCTGCCTGTTTATCATCATCTGTAATCTGTTATCTTTCCCTTGTCTCCTTTCTTTCCGTGTTTCAGCGTTCACTAGCTTGAGAGCCCCAAGAGGGCAGCAGCAGCCTTTTGGATAAACCTTCTCAGATATGCTTCTGGGGGCATTGTATATCTTTAAAACAATTTGTTCCACCGGATAGCGGAAAGAGAGGGCCAGCGCAGCGTTCCTAGGGGGTGTGGTGATACTTGGGAGGGTGCAGGAATCCTGCGGACGCGACTGCTCGACAGTATCCAATGGCCTTGGCACCAAGCTATCCGGATACGTTATGGATTGCCATGCACGGTGCCGGTATCGGCATTCTGCGGTACTCGTAGACAAACCCCCGAACGCCTACCGGTTAGGTTTGACTAGGATAAAGATACTTGTATTCAGTTAAGAACGCCTACCGCGGTTCTGAAGCTAGTACGGTATCATACTCGAGTTCGAGTACATAAACGCTATAAAAAAAAAGAGGCGGGATTGAGGTTGCGACAACCCCACTGAAGATCACGATCCTTTCTCCTCTCTCGCTTCCTTCTCTCCTGTCCCTTCCCCCCCCCCCCCTGATTATGGATATAGCATCATAGACCCACTTTCGTGCTCATACATATTAGAAAATCAAGCTTATTTCTTTCACACACAAGTGACACAGCTACAGAACTTTAAATTTCCGACTTTCCGGTAACCGAGCTCCCTCTCTCCCTCCATCTCCGGTGGCTATCCGTAGTTGCTTACGTTCAAACCATTGATTCCCCCTTACCCCTGCACTCGAGCACCAGTGACTTATTGCGCGCTAGAGGCTGGAATTTGCGGGAACCGCACTAGGACGCTACAATCGTGGAACACCCAAAGACACACACTCGTCCAAATACACAGTTCGCTCCTAATTGGCTAAATCTTGGTAATCCAAGGCTACAAGCCAATCAGTGGACTGTGTATTTGGGGGGGTTGTGTATTTGTTCGACTATCGTCATAGAGTTGTCTCTCCCAATAGGGCCTATTGTATCTCTCTTTTTATTGGTCCTAATTGAGGGCTGGAAGAGAGAGACCCTCAATTCAAAGAGGGAAATCTTGGAGGTTCTCTAGCCTGATTTGCAATTGTCCTCGTTTTCACGGTACAGCATGGTACCAGTGCTTGGGCGAGGGAGGGTGGGAGGGAGGGAAGGGTGGGGGGGCAGAAAGAAGGGTTCCCGGACCCTATTTGCATTCTGCTTGTGCCCGAGTACTCGTACGGGGATGGTATTACTGTACTTGAACTGTGTTGTGGGAAGGGCAGGTTGGAGAACAGGTATTATCCTGGATGGGGCTATGCGGGGGGTTATCAATAATTGTGCTCGCAATTGCCTGATGTCTGTACTCGTAAAGCGGACTGCAATTGCATTCACCAAGGTTCTGAGGCCCTAGCCGATTTTTTGGCCTGTATCATACTCGAGTATGCAAACCGTCTGTGCGCACCTGAGCTCCCTCACTCAGCCTCCAATGTTCGGGTTCCTCATCCCGGTATCTTGTACTCGTACAAACGTCGGGCAATTACGAATATTGGGCAGGGCAGAGGAGTTGCGGAGGGATAGAAACTCTTGGGAATTCCGCTTTCAGGAGTGCGGTTGAGCAGGTCCTTGGTTGGCTAATCGATTGAAACGTTTCTTCCCCCCACTCTCTGGGGTGCTATCAGCTATTGATTATTATCTCTCTTTTTCTTCTTTCCCTCTCGAACCACACAGCGCTGGGGATGGGAGATAATTGGGTAAGCGGGAAGGGGTGGATCTACTAGTACTTGTATTGTGGGATTTTTGAGGCTTCAGTGATTTTGTCTCGCTTGGGCAGTGTGGATGGGTGGGGTTCTGCCGGTCCTGTTCGAGTGCTGCCTAGGAGGTTTACTCCGTCCAGATCGCACAATCGGAGCCTCATACTTGCTTTTCAGGTTTCCCACGCGGCATGAGGGGGAATGACGAGCCTGCCGCCTAGATGTTGTGATAGCAGGCTTGAAACCTGGGTTCGAGGTTGAATCCTCTAACCGCACTCAAGAGCAGTGGCCAGGTTAGAGTAAACAACACCAAACTGTGCGAGGTGAAGCTGAAGTACAGTCAATGAAGAAATTACATTTGTTCACTTTCTCACTCAATCTTTCCCCTTCTTAAGAATGGAACATTCCTTCATTCTTTCCTTTTTCCCGTGTGCTTCCCACTCGCTCCCTCGTGTCCGATGCCACTGTCTCATCTCACCGGGAGCCATTTACCGATTTGTAATCGCCTACGGAAATCACCACTTCCTCCCTCCCCGGCCAAATTCCTCTCACCGCTAGCCTATCATATCTATCGGGAGCTCTCAGTCGATCAATCAACCTATTGAGGAGATGGAAGCGCGCGCATCGAGCCGAACCGAAATCCTATTGCTCAAGTATCAATTCCGCTACCGTAATCTAACGTAACAAGCTCACCATTACGAGTATGATACCAAGGCGAACGGTTCCAGATATCGGTATGACAAACCCAAACAGGACCTGCATACCGCCATCGCACAAGAAACAAGAAAAGAGGAGAGGCGGAAAAAGCTTCCTCCCGAACCTCCCGCGTTATTCCACAGTATTCGCAACTCTTCTCCCCTGGCGAGCGGTGGCTGTTGCTTGAAGTGGGGGGTTGGAATGGGGGGAAACCTTCATCTCTACGACCCTCCCATAGTTAGAACCGCAGAGCAGAGCAGAGCCGAGGTTGGAAAAAGAAAAGAAAAAAGGTCATCCTTTGCAAGCTGTTTCAGCTGTCGTACTCGAGCATGCTGCTCTGGCGCCTCTGGGATTACAGTGTCAATAGTTTTCGGCGGTGGCGTACCGGTAGGTTTGACCGAAATCGGTTTCCACGAATGGGGCAGGGAAGAGATGAAGCGCACTACCGTAATGGACGATAGTAGGGTACCTTTATAGAAAGCTCGATGCTAGTACTCTACTATTATGCAATAATTAGAATAGCTATCGCTCGTAGCGCGGTAGTCGTCCGTAGTTGACCCGACAGGAATTGGGGGATAGTGGGTAGATAATGTCATTGACATCGTGGGATGTGGAGTTTTGAAGTTTAGGGATAGGGAGGGGCGGGGGTTTCTTTGGGAGGAGATTAGAATAGGGTTCGGCGCAGGGATGCGCATATGTAAGGGGTAGGGCTTTGACTTGCCCCCAGGGGAGGATGAAGGATGGGAGGCGAGTGATGGGGAGTGATGGGTTGGTTAGGGAGGATGTGGGTTGCTAGGGTTGGACATTAGGGAGGTTCAGCACTGGGATGCGCATTATGTTTCCATAGCAACAGGATGGTGTAAGTGGCTAGTGGTGTTTTTTTTATCATACACGCTATGTACTAGTACTCGGGTCTGGACTTGGGTTATCGGACAGACAGGGATTAAAAATCTATGTATGCTCATATCTTTTCGCCCCTGTCTGTCCGATAACCAACGTCCATACCCTAGTACAAGTAACTTTTGCGCCATGGATGTGCAGAGCTGACGCAGGTGTGTTTACATGGTAAATAGCGGTATTGTTAGTCGTGATGGGGGTTGAGATTTTTGTTGTATCTAGGTCACCTGCAGTAGCAGCAGAGGTTTTTTTTTTTTGTTAAATCCGCGGTTTATTCGTAGCTAGCTACGGGAAAATCCATGGCATGCAACCTAAGTTATGGCCTAAAAACCCAAATAACAAAAGAAATTTCACCCCCCTTCCCAAAGAACAAATAAACGGTAAATACCACATCCAATCCTGCCATAATTGAGAGCAATTTGTATTTCATGAAACCAAACCAAGTTGGCATTTTCTGTCTTTTAGGAAATCCCCCATCAACACAGGAAATCCT
>Ga0307513_10012479_pt1 | contig 10483 bp, 15 predicted proteins | sample 15_EM_MG_FD_202174 | JGI IMG/M metagenome (GOLD analysis project Ga0307513, IMG submission 202174) | Populus trichocarpa ectomycorrhiza microbial communities from riparian zone in the Pacific Northwest, United States - 15_EM | ecosystem: Host-associated > Plants > Roots > Unclassified | place...
ATGTGATTGGAATCAAGCGTTTTGATGTACGCCGCTGCAATAGAGGAGTCCGATTAGCCTTGATCAGACGAAGCGTCTGATAGATTGCTCACAAATGTCGGAAACCCGTTTAGAAATGACAGCTGTGTTGCAGGTGGATGACGCCGGAAGGTTGATGAGCGGCGAAGGCCCGATTCAGTGGAGGTGCCAAAAAGATGGCCCCACTTTCGTTCACTTTGTAAAGTTTCGCATGGTTTCAGAGGCGTATTCCAAATCCCAGAAAAATGCTGCAATATGCAAGCAAGAAAAAATGCCTGCTAAGATCACTGGTAAATCGGAATCAGTGCTCGCCACCATGTGCTGACCAGCCACTCAAGTTCGTTCCATTTTAGTTCATTTTTGATTTTCCTGCTTCTGAGAGGATGCCGGTATAGGACCGCGTGATAACTTTAATGTCCGTCCATGATAACAATTTAATTTGCCACCGGTGGACGCGGCGCGTTGGTAAGTTGTGGTAATGAACCAAGCTGTTTAGCCTCTTGTGGTGAGGTTCTGGACCTGCAGCGCCAGCGCTGAATGATGTATCTTGTTTCTGTATCTATGGATTTGGCCTAGTATATGCTGTAATCTAATGCTTATCTATCGTATCACCGACAGCTGTAGTGTGCCAGAGCCCAATTCTACACCGGGAGAAGCTGTCAATTCACAATTGGGAATGCGAGGCACGCCTCAAGGTAGGTACTAGGCGCCCACGAACCACTGATCAGCCCGATAAAGGTGGACCCTTCATTTCTCCTATTGGGCGCCGAACGCACATCTTGGTCTTACTTATTTTAGTCTAATGCCCTTCCCCCACTTGACCTCACAGCAGCATCAGTATTTGAGTATTTTAGGTTGCTCAACCCTGCATATGTATCACTAAAAACGTGAAAACTAAGCCATTTTCGGAATCTGGGAACATATGTATGTCCCCCTTTCCTGGAAAGCTGGTACATAGTCCCTGAATTACTATTTGTAGCGTCTCTCTCTAGAAAAATCCATGCGGCAACCTCGGCAATCCGGAACTATTCTGCCATTTTGCTGATGCCAAGCAAATGTCGGGACTCTTTTCTTCCATGAAGATAGTGAGGGTTTGAACGTCGTCGAGTTTAGTGGATATGCCGAATGTGGGGATCACACAGACAAAAGCGTATGGGATAAAACTCAAGCAGAATATGCAGTGGCGTCGGTACCGAGGTGTCCTAGATAGAAAGAGAACAGAAACTAACTACGAAACCCCGTCCGCCATATGCAGCAAGGGACTCGATACGAGGAGGGCCTCGTGCCGTCTATATAATATAATCCACCGAATCCGCCATGATCCGATCTCAGCTTGTAGTACGTAGTATCAACCTCACAATAGATATGACAGGGGACGTTCCTGAGGTGCGGCTAATGTGTTAAATATGGGTAGGCAGATGTTGGAGTCACTCCGACCCCGCTTGCAAGCCCGTAATCCAATCGTGGCTCTCATTCATCGCCAGCCTAGGAGAACACGTCCACCATCGCGATGCCCCAAATATTTCCCACACCAAATGCCCTCTCCCTAGAGAGTAGTACACCAGAACCCACCCCTGGTCTATTTTCGCCCGTCGACGAAGACAAATCATCGAATACCATCGCTCGGGAGAATGCGCCAGAAGACAACCTTGGTCTGCATTACTTCTCGATATCCTAAACATCACTGATATATGGAAACAGAGTCAATCCGGGACGACATGCTCTTGCTTTCCGGCATCGTATTCATGCTGGTATGGCCTTGGGTATTCTGGGGCGTAGTTTGGAGTCGAGATGGCATACAGATGAACAACCATGTCGCAAAGGTTATCATGGACAATCCTCATGGCACCACATTCTTCACGACACTCCTTGGCAACGTCACCGCTGTGATCGTTAGCATCCTCTTTTCCTCCGCTATTATTCGTTTTTCCCAGGAATGGGTCGAGAGAAAAGGAGTTACTGTCTTCGACGTTTCAATGCTATCGGCGCTTAGGTATCAAAGATGGCCCTGGCGCATGAAAGACCTTAACGGGTCGTTCGTCCGAACGCGCTGGCTACGTATGGTCTTAATAGTGGGTTGCATAGCTGCTTTTGGGTTCGTACCATCGAGCGTTACGAGTCTCATAACTCCGGCCGCGTTCAACCGAATGGCACTTCTCAATGGAACCGAACTTGACTTTTCTTCAATTGATACTGATTGCTCGGGCTGGTTCACGGCGAATCCAATACTCAACAACTGTGACTGGAAGGTGAGCTGAACGCGGCCGAAGTACAGTGTATGCCTAATTCACCGCACACTACTACCAGTCGTTTAATAATCTAAACTACACCACCTGCCTCGCGGAGAATCAACTGGTCGATGTCCTGGAATCCGGTCGCAGTAATGTTAGTCGGAGACTTCACTGATGATTGAATTTCTCTGATAAATCTCTATGCCACCTTCTTAAGATCCTCTCATTGCTCCCACACAACTCGCAAAGCCTCGCTTTTACTCAACTTGGTGCCAACGACGGTATGCATTTCTTAGGACCTATCCGAGGCGTTCTGCCCCTCGGCCCAAATGGCGTTGCTAGCTTAAACACGCTCCAGCTTTCTCCGTTCGATACAAATGCAGAAGCGATGATTTCCTATAATTATACCCTCAACCAACAAGGGTTTGCCAGTGATATCACCTGTGAATATGACAACCAAAGCCCAATCAACTTTACGGCAGTACCCGGAAACCCTCTTATGGTGGCGTACAATGCTAGTTGCCCAGATCTGGGACTAGCTAGTGTGTTGACGAATGTGGTGGATTACCCGACGCCCAACACCAACAATACCCTCACGTTCTGGGCATGCAAATCCGCGCAAGAACCGACTTATCACGTCTATCTGCGCGGACGGATAAAATACGCGCCTATCGCGAATATCACTTGCATTGTATCCTCAATACAACCTGAAATATTCCCAGTGGAGTATCAATCGGCCCCAAATATTTTCTCCTCCAAGGAACCGAACGCCTCCTTTGCGAACGCCCCTTTGGCGAACGCGACCCCTGGATTGATATTGATCGAACATGCTCTGGGAGGGCTAGGGGCCGTTATACAGGAAAGCCAAAATATCCAATCCAATTTGGTAGCCGAATCAGTCATCACCTTCGGAGTAAAAAATTTCAAGTTGGAGCCCTATGAACGAAACGAAAAATATTTGCGGTTATACGAGGCAATGATCAAAGGCATTCTTGAGTACGAGGTTTGTCTTGTGAATTCCTCTTTTCTTTCCTTTGCACATAGACTCCTTATAGGCCACTTACATTCGGTTGCTATATTCGACCATCTCCAACCGCCCTTCTTCTTGTACTCGCACATTGACCGGTTTCGTGAACTACCAAATACGCGGTTGGTTTGTGGAGTTCAGGAACCTTGGCTTTTTGGTGCCAATGACAATTCTCAACTTGGCTTCCTTGGTCATTATCCTCGTAGCCATGTTCAAAGCGAAAACTGGTGGCTATAAATTCGACCCTTTTAACCCCAATGCACTCCTCTCTGCTTCATCTAAGGTCGAGGATGGTCAGCCTATGGAATGGAAGGATCCAGTGAAATATCGCCCTGATGTTCGTGATTCCCATATATCAGTGCTGATTACTGGGGCTAACCTGCACTTTTAGGTGATGAGGCGAGGGCTCGCTTAAGGGGCGAAGAAAATGTAGCGCCTATTTAGCGAACTTTGTTGTAGGATTTTACAGGATTGACGTCGCTAGCTAGTGGGGACCGACGATCTGCAAGCGGCTCCACTTTTTGCCTTCCATCTCTATTTCCGTGTCTCGCTAACTTCGATGGTTCCAGTTCTCACACTGTAATTCCCTTCGCCTGTTGGCCCGTTCTTTCTTTTCTTTCCTCTCCTTTTCCAATATGTATAGTACATATTTTCTTGTCAGTACCGCACCGAATTATTCTCGTCAAGTAGGTAAACTCCTTTTGAGGTTTCGAAGATCACGTATGTATTGCTGGTCACATAGGCTGAAGGGCCGATAAATATCATACTCGACGGTCAGTGCCAAAAGAAATCACTCCAAGGCGTAGGTAATTGAATATTGGCAAGTCGAACGGTATCAAAATACTCCAAAGAAACATCAGATAACCTGCGGCTGTTAGAGTCTGCTAATGAGAAGGCAATTACATAAAGGGTCAGATGGCATTGTTATTTGAATGGGGGTGTAAGGAGCCGATTGTACATCCACACCCAACTCGCCGGCGTTAAATATCTATTGATTGGGCTTAAATCATCAACGCATGCGAAACACGTCCTCAAAGGACCTAGAAGGATATATTCATTCGCTGGCTTCGTGCTGGAGCGTCCCACAAGTCCGTCATATGTCACCAGACTTATTCTTGGCGCTTGCATGTGATAGTTTCCAAGGCGGTTCGATACCCGCTTAGTCTCGGAAGAGGTTCGATTTGGAACTTGATTGGCGCAACAAGGGGTGTGAGCAGGATTGTTTGAACTATTATCCCACGAGCATCACGGTGCAGTTTGGATTAACTCTGAGTGGAGGGAGTAGCTGAGGAGGCGACTACTTTGACCCCCAGCCTCCTCTATACTGCAAGTTCAGCAGTGCAAGCTATGAACTTGACCGATGACTATGCCTGCCATGGTGCTGCATTGCGAAATGTTATGAGGGCTGACTCGAAATCATCCCATGGGGCGCCATATGCGAGAACACTAACGGGAGGGTTGATGGGCGCGTTTAAGTTAGTAGTAATCACTGGGCCATTCGCAAGATTGAATTGGAGGTCAGCAAATCCGAACATAAGTATAGCTTTGCAGCGCTCGAACTTCAGGATGGGTGATGGAATATGTCCCTGAGCAGGATAAAGGATGCCGTTAATCAGGAACGTCGCAACGAAGCGGTAAGAAGATGATGCAGAGGGTAAGATAAAAGTTTCTCATCACGTGGAACTTACACGCAGGAGTTCAATCCAAAGGCCGGTGGTTGGGGCGGTTACGATTGGCCCAAAGCTTTGACAGTAGAAAAAAAAGGTTTAGATATTTTCTGAACCTAGAATCTGAACTAAAATGTACTTCCGTCGACAATCGTCTGATTCGTAATGGCCTCACGCTGGGAGGCACCGATGGCGATGTTGGTGCCCATCTGGGTCTTCCACCCATCGTCGACGGTCTCCGGAAACAGAGAGGCATGGTGAGCCTACATTCTGTGTCCCCGAGTTCGGAAGAGCGACACGGTCGTGTTTTCCGAAGGTCGTGTCTCATGGACACAGAAGGTGAGAAAGCGATTTTGAGGAGCTAGTTCGATGGTTCTGTAAAGGAGTGGAAATAAGGAACCAGTTGAAGATGCGCAAGGAATTAAAGTGCAAGGAAAAACCAATAGAGAAAGAGGGAGACAAAGATGAACGAACGAATCTATGCCTTCGACAGGGACACGGCGTGCCCTGTGTCCGTCTGCACCTTCTCTATGTGAGCGCGCACTGGCCTCGATGTGACGCGGATGTAGGTAGTATCGACAACTCGAATTGCATTGGTATACCACGCCTCGGGCAGGAACCACCTCGACCCCGACCATCCTAGCCTCGACTGAACAGCTGTCCCCATCCATCTTGGACGCTTTCTTTCTCCCAACCAATCGACCCTCTCACTACCATTATGGTTGTTCGGGTTTGGTCGGTCCTAGGTTAACGTTAACGCCAACGAGAGTATGCATTTGAGTCGCCTACTGTCGCTCCGCAGGCAAGGGGCAAGGATGGTAAATGTCGATGACGTAGCATGGAGGGATGTCGGAGCTTTGGTTGCTTAGGTGGGTTATGACGTTTGGGCTGATGACTGCGGGGTTATTGAGATTGGAGGGTACACGATCGACGACTATTGATAGATATATGAGATAATTCCCAACTCTTTTGACAAAAGGAGGCCAATAACGTACGGGAAATGTATGAGGTGTTTCCCAGAACGCAGGTAAGCGGGGGACGGCGTGCCGCGTGTTTGAGGTTTTCCTAAAGCAAAAGCCCAAAATCCTTGCGTTATTTCATTCTTTGCCTATTGCAAGGCTCAGTTTAGCGTTGGTTTATTCGTCCCTTCCTTTTCGCACAGAACTGGCGAAAGAGGGTGTTAGGGCGACAACCAGTGGACTCCTGAAAAATATGGTTGTCTATGAGCCGAGCACCCAATGCTAGGGCGCGAGGAGGTTGAGTAATGTGACGAACGGCTTGGGCGTGCTGAGATGGGCACAAGGGTCGCTTGGATTGAGTGGATACCATACAGAGGAAGTAATAAATGACTTGTGCGATGCGATGGTCATATTTGATGCTAGCTTGAATGTCGGTGTGGTTCAAGACAGGGGCGAGAAAGGGATTCCGGATGGACGACGTGGCGGTGCCTTTGTGGTCGCCGGCGAACGAGACGGTTCCGCAGCTATGGAGGGCCCCCAATGCGTGGCTTGTCGGTGTAGTTTTGGTTGTTGCGGTGCTCGTAAAACCACATCCGCGAGTTCTTGGTCTAGCGTAGGACCTCCGATCCACGGAATACGGGTGCTAGGTCGCGCGGAAAAAAAGCCTCACGATGTCCATAGTAATCGCACTGGTCTCGCTATACTTCGCACCCAGCTGTGTTGTGTCTTCCAGGCCCAGAATGACCACGCAGCGGCTCCGCCGCCCAGCCCTCTCCTCTTTCAATGGGAGTATTGATTTCTAACGCAAGGGCTTAGCGAATGCGAACCCGGAAGCGACGGCGAAAAACAGACCCACAAACTTTGGCCTCGGCGCCATTGAAAGCGGTTGTAGGAAACCGAGATAAATCTAAAACACTTGGATCAAGACAGAGGCAAAGGAAATGATGGTAAGACGCACCATGAACCCGATACCCAGGCTGGATCTCTTTCCCGAACCCTCTCCGCTCACAAATCCTAACAAATACCGACATCTCGCCCCTTGATCTTGAAATGAATGACTACTTCGGCGTTGAGTCGGGTTGTGGTACTGCGAAGGAAAGAGAATTAGAAAAGAGTTGAGAAGGATAATGTTAGAGGGCGAGGAAAAGTCGAATTTAAAAAAAACGAACGTAAAGGTAAAGAAAAATGAGGGTAGGAAGAAAGAGGTAGGAAAGATGATAAGAGATCGAAGAAAGGACAAATCGAGCCCTGAACGTTGAACATCGAAGGAACGGATTGCGTGTACGTCTCCATCTGCTCGGGGGACGGCGAACACTATTTTGCAATTCTGAGCTTCAAAGTCTAACTGGAAACACTGGCACCAGCAGTGCGCATGCAGGACTGCAGCCTACACTGTCGTTGATGTAATGGGTGCCTCACCTCGTCCATCAACCTCTTCCGAGGGACCACACTTCTAAAGCCCATTCCACAACTAAACCGTATTCTCCGGCTGTCTCCATTGGGGGTGCGCGGCCGAGGACTAGAAGTTGGGAAACGATGATTAGACAACATGACAATGGGGAAGAATGGACGCATAGTTCTTCATGACCAACATCAGCTAGGTTTCTCACTTAGGGATACCAAACCACTGAGCCTGTCGTTCGTGGACCACTGCGACGAGTTTCGTTTATTTTGTACAGTTGACCGATGGACCTTGAATGAGTCGAACTTGGGGTAGGGTCGGTGTTAGAATAAGTGTAACAACGGTGACAGTGATGTAACAGTTGTAACTGGCTTTACGCGTGGACCTGGTGCGTGGACCTGGTGCGTGGACCTGACCTCGCACCTAATTTACCACGGGCCACCCTCTGCACGACTTTACCTTTTCCTCATATCCTCCATACCGTTATCCTGCATTGGTTCTCCAAAGCCCTTCCTTTGTCCTTCTCGCGAACCAAGCACCACGCTTAGTGCACTATCGTGGGATGGTGCTTCCGTATAGGGTGGATATGTCCTGGGTTTCCCATATTTGCGTGCTTCATCTCTGGCTAAATTCCCCGCTTGTCGTTCGGGAACTGGTGTCCGCTTTATAGTCAATAGTCAATGGTTTCCCTCGAAGTGTTGTCTATTGGACAGGCCGCCCAGGATGTAGAAGTGGATTATAATTACTGCCATGATGCGCATTGGCCCCCCATGAATCACGACTACTCTCGTCTCCGTCACACGCTTCCTTGCCTAAGCTCAGGTACTTTAGGATCGCACATACCCTTTCGGCGATTTTGCTCCTCCTGCACCGGATCCAGCCTGGGCTGCAGTGTGGCCCAAATCTTGTGGCGTTCGAACACCCATAAGTAGCAGATTACGAAACTGTCTCTTTCGAATAATCGGGTTGACGCGGCACGAATGGCGCTTGCTCGTATCGCTTGGTCGTTTTCCCCAACAACTAATGGCACCTGCTTTGGACGTCTGCTGTTTAGAGTTTTCTTGTCCTGGGATGGCTATGACCCACTGGCGAACCACCCAATTATCTGTGTTCGATTCAAGTGGGAAGGCGCCGCTGGAGGGGAGATTCCGAACCATCTGTTTTTTGGCGTTGTTTCAAGCTCTGCGCTTGCTTAGCCGAAGTCCCTCGCGGTTGAAATTACTTCGGGGCATTTTCGAAGAGGAGAGAATCGGCGGAAAATGGGGCTGTGAATGGCACGGGTATTGATGCTATTGACCCAGACGTTTGTCATTCACCTCAGGCCCTGTTTCTGCTTTGTGGAAGAACTACGGTCGGATATTCGGACTCCTCAATTCATATGACGCTTCTCACTCCGGAGAATCGAAGAAGGGGGAGACTATTTCGAGTAACAAGTAACACCGTTCCGTTCCCTTCGACTCAAAAATGTCAATTGTGGACCCGGCTGGAGATTCACGCAACGCGGGCAATAGTGATCATGATCACGGTGCTATCAGGACCTTCTCCACTTTCTCGTTTGGCGAAAAGATGCGTTGGAGGCGATGGGTAAGGGCACTCTGGATACGATTGACTTCTTCAATTTAACGGGCTGCACTTGGGCATCGGCGAAAGGTGTGATTGAGGTGCTGATGAGCGAGCTTCGGAGGAGGAAATTTCAGGATGCTAAGGTTAAGTGGGCGAAGGAGGTGGCGCCGGGCGAGAGTGGCTGTGGTGACGATGATAATGATTGTGATGATTATGATGAAACGGAGGGTGTTGGTGTACCTTTGTGTTGGAGATGCGGTGGTTGATGTAAAAAGAATTGGTGTACTTTTTTGGTTTTGGAAGTTAGGGTTTTTTTTCGGGCTGTGGTGGGATTATGTGGGTGCGGAGCTGCAGTAGGATACGCACCCAATGTTTGGAAGGGTTTCAGATCGTGTATTATCTCGTTTTATGGATTTTTTTAGACTGCGAATTATGAATTCCAATTTTTATGCGACTATATTCTACGACATGGATATAGAAGGAAAACGACTGTAGAACTTGACGGGATATGAAAGAAGGAATCCCTACTTTGCTTAACTTTGAAAGATTATATACAGTAGGAGGAGCCACGGAGGGGCATACAGAAATCTGCGTGTCACCTGCGGTCACCTGCGAGTCGTATGTTTGCAGATTACCGCAGGTGTCTCGCAGATACTCAGAAGAGACCGCAGGTCTTGCAAGTGTCACGCAGATTTGCGCAAGGGGTTTGTGGAGGGATTATGGACCAATTGTAAACAATAGGAGCATTCTTGTATATAGGAAATGTCTTTCTACTCACTTTATGACCAAATATATGGGCGGCTAGTTAGTAGTGCCAGTGAGATACGAGACATCATTGCCCGATAATTAAAAAAGGGTTATCCTTCAAAGCTTCATGGTTAACTCACGCTGGGGCCTTAAATTTTTCTAGAATCCACTACTGTAGGGTGTCAGTAAGGCCCCAAAACTATTTTCATGAAAAACCATCTCAATTTGAGTAAGTACTGGCAAGTCCGTTGTAAAAGCTTCCTCCGGACGGACTGTGACTGCCGGGGCGCGTCCGCTTTTTTCGCGACACGAGGGCATCCGTGAGTTGGAAACACCGGCGGTGATCGACGCCATCAACGCCGGCGGCAAACACCGCAGCACGTGTCCCCGCCAATCTCCAGGAATACCCGAGCTCCCCATTACAGAAGACAGCGAGTAGGGATTAAAGCCCTCGCAACATACCATTAAGTTGACAATTAGAATAATAAATATACCGATCACATCGCACTCCCAATCATCAGGTTCTTAACGGCGCGTCGGTCATCACAGCTGCTTAAAATTTTTCAACATACTGAAATAGTTTTGCAGCATGGCGGGATCTTCTGATGTGCTCGCTGAATGCTCCAAATGCTAACTGGTGCTACTATTGCATGGAATTTACATTTCCATTGTCTAGAAATTTACCAAGAAATAGGTAGATGCCGGCCAACTATTAATTCTATAAGTTTTATAAACAGCGGGAACACGGTGTATACGAGCATCGACACTCAACACACTCAGGCACAGCGCCAAGAAGTGACGATGTGTCGCTGATGCCCCATCAAATTGCATGCCGGAGGTTGCCACTGAGTTACATTTGACACTCCGAA
>Ga0307513_10012480_pt1 | contig 10483 bp, 8 predicted proteins | sample 15_EM_MG_FD_202174 | JGI IMG/M metagenome (GOLD analysis project Ga0307513, IMG submission 202174) | Populus trichocarpa ectomycorrhiza microbial communities from riparian zone in the Pacific Northwest, United States - 15_EM | ecosystem: Host-associated > Plants > Roots > Unclassified | place...
TGGATCGACGTCGTGTAGCAACGGCCGGTTGCGCCCCTGACGTACTCGCTCCACCTGCTGTTCGAGCGAGGTACGCAGATACACCACGAAGCCGCGCTCGCGCAGGGCCTTGCGATTTTCTTCCAGCAGGATGGCGCCACCGCCGGTCGCCAGCACGATCGGGCTCTCGCGGGTGACATCCTCCAGGACCTCACGTTCGCGTTGGCGAAAGCCGGTTTCCCCCTCGCGGGAAAAGATGTACGAGATGTCGACGCCGGTACGGGATTCGATTTCGGCGTCGCTGTCGCGGAACGGCGCACGCAACAGGCGCGCCAGATGCTTGCCGACGGCGGTCTTGCCCGAGCCCATGGGGCCCACCAGGAATACATTGAAATTGCGCGATGACATTCGCCATTCAGCATAGCGGAAATGAAGCGGCCGCCCGAAGGCGGCCGCTATCTAGCCTGGATGAACCGGCGATCAGTAGACGGTGACGCCTTCGCGCAGGATCTTCGGCGTTACGTAGATCAGCAATTCGTCCTTGTTGTTCGTCTTGCCGGTGGTCTTGAAGAGACGGCCCAGTACCGGCACGTCGCCGAGGTACGGAACCTTCTTTTCGGTCTCGCGGCGCTCGGTCTCCAGAATGCCGCCGAGCACAACCGTCTGTCCGTCATTGACGATCACTGACGTGGTGATCGTGCGGGTGTCGATCGAAGGCACCTGCTGGCCAGCGCCACCCACGATGATCTGACCCACGCTGTCTTTCTTGACCACGAGGTCGAGAACGACGCGGTTGTCAGGGGTGACTTGCGGCGTGACCTTCAGCGAGAGCACGGCCTTCTTGAACGAGATCGTCGTGGCGCCGGAGGACGCGGATTCCTGGTACGGGATTTCCGTGCCCTGCTCGATCATGGCTTCCCGCTGGTTGGCGGTGATGACGCGCGGCGTCGAGATGACTTCGCCGCGGCCTTCCGCCTGGGCCGCCGACAGCTCCAGATCGATCAGGAAGTCTTTGCCAAGCAGCATGTACGCGAGGCTGCCGGCGGGGCTCGCCACGGGCAGATTCACGTTGTAGCGCGGCGGAGCCGTGCCCTGGCTTTGTGAGAACACGAACGGCACGCCGTCATTGGTCGTATCGGCGTCGTTGGCACGTTCGAGGAAGTCGGCCATCGCCGTGTCGTTCGCGAGCGCCGAGCCGCTGGTGTAACCCAGGTTGTTGCCAAAGAAGTCGAAACCCGAGAAGCCGGCGCGTGCGCCCAGTTCGCGCGTGAAGTCATCGCTGACGATCACGATGCGTGCTTCGATCTGCACCTGGCGGATTGGAATATCGAGCGTACCGACCAGGCGACGGATGTCATCGAGACGTTCGGCCGAATCCTGCAGCAGCAGGGTGTTCGTACGTTCGTCGACGGCGACCGTGCCACGCTTCGACAGCAGGCCACCTTCGGCACCGCTGGTCTTGATCAGTGCGGCCAGATCCTCGGCCTTCGCGTAGTTGACCTGCAGGTATTCGGAACGCAGCGGGGCCAGGTCCTGGACGTCGGCGCGTGCCGCCAGCTCGGCTTTCTCACGAGCCGCGAGCTCTTCCGTGGGCGCCACGATGATGACGTTGTCATTGCGGCGCTTGTCGAGGCCCTTGGTGCGCAGGACGATGTCGAGCGCTTGATCCCAAGGGACGTTCTGCAGGCGCAGCGTGACGCTGCCCGTGACGGAATCGGACACGACGATGTTCTGGCCGCTGGCGTCCGCCAGGAGCTGCAGCACGGCGCGCGTTTCGATGTCCTGGAAGTTCAGGGTCAGACGCTCGCCGGTATAGACGCGCTTTTCTTCGGCCTTCTGCGCGGCCTTGCGGGCGGGCTGCACTTCGACGACGTACTGGTCATCGGACTGATATGCGAGCTGCTCGAAGTCGCCGGCGGCGCTGATGGACAGGCGCACGCCGTCGCCGACGCGCACGACATCGAAGCCGGTGACCGGAGTGGCGAAGTCGGCGGCGTCATAACGGCGCGCGAGGTTGCTGGCGATCTCTGCACCGGCGAAATCCACGACGATCTGGTTGCCGAGCTGACGCAGGCTGGCGGGCGTACGCGGGTCGGACAGACGAACGATGATGCGACCCGTGCCACCGGTGCCGCGGCGGAAGTCGATGCCACGAATGGCGCGCGGACCGGAAGGAGCGGCGGAAGCCGAGCGCGGGGCGGACGGCGAACCGGCGGCACCGCCGGAAGCAGCGGCAGCGGCGGCGGGAGAAGCAGCCGCGCCACCGATCAGTAGGATGACGTCGTTGCCCTGAATGCGCGTGGAGTACGGCAACAGGCGATCGAGGTTGAGCACGAGCCGGGTGCGGCCCGAGGCTTCAGCCGCGAGGATGGAATCGACTCCACCCGAGCGAACATCGATGCGGCGCGACGGGAGCGCAAGCGCCGTGTTGGCGAGATCCAGCGAGATGCGCGCTGGATTGTCGATGGTGAATGCGACCGGTTCAGAAGGCGGCGCCGAGTGATGCAGCGTCAGCTGCAGCTGCTGACCGGCGAGACTCTGCACGTCGATCGATTCGAGTTTGTTCGGCGTGCCCTGCGCGTACGCGGCCTTGCTGGCAAGGGCGACGACGACACAGGCAGCGAGCCACAACAGGGTCGAGGCGGCCAACTGACGGATGGTGATCTTGTTCATTCGCATCTACTCCCTGACGTGGATCTTCAATTGTTCAAGCCGAGCGAGGCAGGCCGTTCCATGTAGCCGCCAAGTCCGTCCGGAACGATTTCCACGACACTAATCTTCGAAGCCGATATCTCTGTGACCCTGCCGTCCGCCTGCCCCAGATAATTGCCGGGGAGGACGCGATGGACGAGGCCGTCTTTCGTTTTGATCAAACCGTAGGTGCGATCGGCCAGGCGCAACGTGCCGACCATGCGCAGCGTATCGAGCGAAAACTGCTCGAGGAACTCGCGGTTGCGGCGCTGGTCTGGACGCAGTGAGCCTGCGGCACCGCCACCCGAACCGCCCGGCATGAACGGCGAACGCATGCTCGCCGACTCATACGCGTAGCTTTCGTAGGGCTTGAGCTCTGGCAGCGGTTCGACACGGCCGCCCGGCTCTTTCTTGGTGTCGGCGATGAACTGGTCGAGTTCGTCGTCCTTGCTCGAGCAGCCCGAAAGGGCGCTCGCGGCAAGCATCAACGCGCCCACGAGAAGCCAACTGTGTTTCTGTTTCGAAAACATATCCGTTACCTGTGTTTTCGCTGTTAACCGGTCGGCGGGGAAGCCGGCGCCGCATTTTTCTTCTCGGCGGCAACTTCGGCGTCGTCAAGGTAGCGGTAGGTCTTCGCCGTCAGCTCGAAAGACAGAACGTCGTACGCGTCCTTGGTCTCCGGTTTGATCGCCAGCTCGCCGAGCGTGACGATGCGCGGCAGCGCCGCGATGCCACTGACGAACTCGCCCATCTGATGGTAGGAGCCGGTCAGCTTGATCTTGATCGGAAGCTCTGCGTAGAAATCCTTCTTCACTTCGGCCGAGGGCTGAAAGAGTTTCTCTTCAAGGCCGGCGCCAACGCCGACCTGTGAAATGTCGACCAGCAGGTTCGGCACTTCCGTGCGGCCTGGCAGCTGACGCAGCAGCGCACCGAACGAGCGCTCGATATCGGCAAGCTGCTGCTGGTACACCGCGAGATTCACGGCCTTCGAGTGCTTGGTCTTGAAGGTGTTGCGCAGTTCCTGTTCTTCGGCAGTTGCCTGGTCGAGGCGCGGCTTCTGGTCGCTCCACACGAAGAAGTAGAACAGCACCGCGGACAGGACCACGAAGCACAGCGCCACTGTTCCGGCGCGCACCGGCAGCGGCCAGCGCCCCGGGTCATTCGGATCGAGTGACTTGAGATCGTCAAGAATGCTCATTGTTAGCCCCCCGCGGACGCGATGCGTCGCTTGGGTTTATTCGGATCCGCCGCGACTGGTTCGGCAGGAGCGCCCGACTGATCGGCGTACAGCACGAAGCTGGCGCCGGTCGTCGCACTCTTTTCGGTGCGCACAACTTCGAGCTCGGGGTTCTTGAGATAACTCGAGCCGTCGATGTTGCGCATGAAGGCGGAAACGCGCGTGGAAGACTGCGCGACTCCCTCGAACTTCAGGCGATTGCCCGTTTGGGTGATACCGGTCAGGTAGACACCATCCGGGAGCTGCTTCGAGATCTCATCGAACACATGGACGATTTCCGGACGCGAACGCTGCAGCTTCTCGATGACGTCCATGCGCGCAATGAAACGCGCCTTGTCGGCTTCGAGGCTGTTGATCTTCTCGATCTGCTTGTCGAGCTCGGCGATTTCGCCCTTGAGCTTGGCGTTACGCGTGTCCTGCGCGCTGACCATCGAATCCATCATCATGAAGCCGATACCGGCGGTGAGAACCGCGCCAATCGCGGCGCCACCCAGCCAGACCAGGAAGCGGAGCTTGCGCTCCTTGCGTTGTTCGTCGCGCCAGGGAAGTAGGTTTATGCGAGGCATTAGTCGAAGCTCCGCAGTGCGAGTCCGCAGGCCGTGAGCAGCGCGGTCGCGTCACGGGCCACCGCCTGCGCCTTGGCGCGGGAGGATAGTTTCATCTGCCCCAGCGGGTCGCCCTTCTCGGCAGAGATTCCCACCCGGCTCGAAATCACGTCGGACACGCCCGAAATGTTGGCGCAGCCGCCGCAGATGAGGATCTTCTCGGGCTGATCGCGCCCCGAACCGGAAGCCAGATAGAACTGCAGGGAGCGACTGACCTGCTGGGTCATGTCGTCAATGAATGGGTCGAGAACTTCGGCCTGGAAATTACCGGGTAATCCGCCTTCTTTCTTGGCGCGGCCGGCTTCTTCCATCGACAGACCGTAGGTACGCATGATTTCTTCGGTGAGCTGCTGCCCGCCGAACGCGAAATCGCGCGTGTAGACAACCTTGAGATTGCGCAACACGCTGAACGTGGTGCTGCTCGCGCCGAAGTCGACGACCGCGATGGTGCGATCGATGCCGCCGTCGGGCATCTGATGCGTCATCAGTTTGCAGGCGTTTTCCAGGGCGAAAGCCTCGACGTCGACGATTTTTGCCGTGAGACCGGCGGCATTAACCGCGGCCTGGCGCTGTTCGACGTTTTCCGTACGCGTCGCGACTAACAACACGTCGTTTGTCTCGGGATCCTTCTCGGATGGACCTAACACCTCGAAGTCGTAGCTGACTTCGTCCATTGGAAATGGAATGTATTGGTCGGCCTGCATCTCGACCTGAGCTTCGAGATCGCGTTCGCGCAGACTGCGCGGCATCTGGATCACCTTGGTGATCGCAGCGTCGCCGGAAATCGCGATCGCGACTTCCTTGGCGCCGGCGCCAGAGCGTTTTACGGCACGACGAATGGCCTCACCGACGGCTTCCGCGTCGACGATTGCCTTTTCGTTCATCGCGTTCTGCGGAGTCGGCTCTGCCGCGTACGATTCGACGCGATAGGAACCACCGCTCATCACGAGTTCGATCAACTTGACCGACGAAGTCGTTATGTCAAGCCCGAGCACGGGACGATACTTGCGAGTTAAGAACAGCACTTTCGCAGTCCTTTCATAGTGTTATAGCGAGAATCGCGCGACCTGTCTTAAACCCAGGACACTATATATCAGCGTGAAGTTAAATTGAACGAGACGCTCCTCACGAAACTAACGGATTCCTCGGGATACCCCTTGGAAGCCCGTTTCGGGCAGGGAACTCACGATGCAGGGGAGCGAGCATTGGAACCAGACGGCAGTTATCCGTATCAACTCGAACTGTGAAGTATTCGAGCCGGCAACCCCGCTGTCGTAGGCCAATGCGCAGACCCTTAGACCGGAAGCTTTGCGTCCCCACCTTTCGGTGAGTATGCATATCGACGGCGGTTACTATGCATAGAGCCATTTGACCGCGCAACTGACGAGACCCAGATTCTGTGAAGCCAAACTACTTTCGATTGTTCGTGCAGGCGGTCATGGGTGTGACGGCGATCACACTTGCGGTCGCCTACGCCTTTGTCTGCAGCTACGTTTATCTGGAACCGACGCTGCCGACCGTCGCGGCGATGAAAAACAACGAGCTCGCCGTTCCTCTGCGGGTCTATACCCGTTCCGGAGACCTCATTGCGCAGATCGGCGAGCAGCGCCGCAACCCGGTCAAGTACGACCAGATCCCCCTGATCGTGCGCCAGGCCTTCATCGCCGCGGAAGACGACCGCTTCTTCGAACATCATGGCTTCGATTGGCAGGGCATCCTGCGCACCTTGTTTGTCAACGCGACCTCGGGCGAGCTGCAAGGCGCGAGCACGATCACCATGCAGGCGGCGCGCAGTGCGTTTTTCACGCAGGAACAGACCGTGCGTCGCAAGCTGCAGGAAGTATTCGTCACCTATCGCCTCGAGCGTGAATTCACCAAGCCGGAAATTCTCGCGTTGTATCTCAACGTGATCTTTTTCGGGCAACGCTCGTATGGCGTCGCCTCGGCGGCAGAAACCTACTTCGGCAAACCACTCGATCAGCTCACGCTCGGCGAGGCGGCGACTCTCGCCCGCGTGCCGCAGTGGCCTTCGCGTTACAACCCGATCACGAATCCGACCGGCGCCGCGGAACGCCGTGGCTACGTGCTGCGCCGCATGCGCGAGCTGGGCTTCGTCGACGCGACAGCGGCCGAGGCGGCCTCCCACGAGGTAGTTAGAGCGGAAGCGCACCGCGCGCTCGCCGACGTCGAGGCGCCGTACGTCGCCGAGATGGTGCGACTCGAGATCATCAAACGTTTCGGTGCGGCGGCGCAGGACGCAGGCTACAAGGTCTACACCACGCTCGATGGCCGGCTGCAGACCGCGGCCGATCGTGCCCTGCGCATCGGGTTGATCGACTACGACCGCAGGCAGGGCTGGCGCGGTGCCACGAACAAGGTCGAGCTGGCGGGTAACGAAACCCCCGAAGCGCTGGAACTGCTGCTCGATGAGTACGGCAGCGTCGGCATCCTGCAGCCAGCCGTCGTCAAGAATGTGAGCGAAAAGCAGGCCCAGGTGTTCATCAAGGGGGCCGGTGACGCGACCATCGAATGGACGGGCATGTCGTGGGCCAAGCGGCGTAACGAAGGGAGCCTGCTCGGACCCGATCCCAAGACGGCCGCAGAAATCATGGCGCGTGGCGACGTGGTGTACGTGGTTCGCGAGAAGGCCGACGCGCCCGCCTCGCTCGCGCAGATACCGGAGGCGGAGAGTGCGCTCGTCGCGCTCGATCCGAACAATGGCGCGATCCTGTCCCTGGTCGGCGGGTTCGATTACTTCGACAAGAGCCTGGGTAAATTCAATCGGGTGACGATGGCGCATCGGCAACCCGGTTCTGGCTTCAAGCCGTTCATGTACGCGGCCGCGATGGCGGGTAACTACACGCCGGCATCGGTGATCCTCGACGCGCCGATCATTCTCGACGACACCAATCTCGAAGAAGTCTGGCGCCCGGAGAATTCCGGCGGCGGATTCCGCGGGCCCCTGCGGCTGCGCGAAGCGCTCGTTCAATCGCGCAACCTGGTTTCGATACGCCTGCTAAAGGAGATGGGCGTCAGGCCGGTCATCGATTACGTGCAGAATTTCGGATTCAGGAAGGACCAGCTGCCCACCAACCTGACGTTGGCACTCGGCAGCATGCCGGCGACTCCCCTTGAGGTGGCACGCGGTTTTGCGGTGTTCGCCAACGGCGGGTACCGCATCGAGCCGTTCTACATCGATCGCATCGAAGGCCCTGGTGGTCAGATCGTCTTCTCGGCGGAACCCAATACGGTGTGCGCGGAGTGCGTCCAGCCCATCGCCACGGTGAGTGATGCCGAACGCGCGAAGCAGACCGACGTCAGCGCGACTTACGTGCCGCCCACGCCACTGGCCGGCCCACGACGCACCGGACCCGTCGAGCAAGCAATCACGCCGCAGGTTTCGTTCCTCATGAACGACATCATGCGCGAGGTGATCACGCGCGGTACGGGACGCCGCGCGCTCGCGCTCGGACGATCGGATCTGCGGGGCAAGACTGGAACGACCAACCTGAATTTCGACACCTGGTTCAACGGCTTCAATGACAACATCGTTGCGAGCGTATGGGTTGGTCTCGACGAACCCGGGCCGCTCGGCGCGGGCGAAGAAGGCGCTCGCACTGCCGTTCCGATCTGGGTGGATTACATGCGTGAAGCCCTGCGTGGCGTGCCCGAAAAACCGCGCACGATTCCCGACGGCATCGTCGAGATGAAGGTGAACGCGGCGACCGGCGGAACCAGGAACGCCGACGCCGATCCGCTGTTCGAGTATTTCCGCGCCGACATGCTGCCAACCGAAGAGGGCTACATCGGCAATGAATCCGTCGGCCCGCAGGACATCGATCCGGCCTCACCCAACACACCGCAAGGCGGAGCTGACCCGATCTTTTGAGCCATGAAGAAACTGCCTCCACGCGCCGAAAATCTGCGACGCGCACTTGCCCAAGAGGCGGCGCGCATCATGTCGGAACATGGCATCCGTGATTTCCTCACGGCCAAGCGCAAGGCAGCCGAGCGATTCGGCGTCACCGACGGTTCAGTGTTGCCGAAGAACACCGAGATCGAGGACGCACTGGCCGAGTATCAGCGGCTGTTCGGCGGCACCAAACATGGTGAGATCCTTGCGGGCCAGCGCAACGCCGCGTTGTCCGCGATGCAGATGCTCGCGGACTTCGAGCCGCGACTGGTCGGCTCGGTGCTGTCCGGCACCGCTACCGAGCACAACGACATCCAGCTGCACCTGTTCGCGGAACGCGCGGAATCCATAACCTTTCGGCTCATGGATTTCGGCATCGAACACGAGGTCGTGGAACGGCGGGTGCGGTTCGGCGTAGATCGCGTGGTCGCCTATCCAGGCGTGCACTTCGAATTCAAAGACCACGTGGTGGATGCGACGGTGTTCCCGGTGGACGGAATTCGCCAAGCGCCGGTCAGTCCGGTCGACGGCAAGCCGATGCGACGCATCGATGCCGAAGAACTCGAAGTGTTGCTGGACGTCGAGGATGCGCCGCTGGCGCAGTAGCGCCGCTGCTAGCGCTTGCCGATGTCCTGGTACTGACGCAGCGTCGGGCCCGTATAGAGCTGGCGGGGCCGGCCGATGCGCATGGCGGGATCGGAAATCATCTCCTGCCAATGTGCCACCCAGCCGACCGTGCGGGCGATCGCGAACATCACCGTGAACATCGAGCGCGGAATACCCAGCGCCGAATAGATGATGCCGGAATAGAAATCGACGTTCGGGTACAGCTTGCGTGCGACGAAGTATTCGTCTTTGAGCGCGGCCTCTTCCAGCTTCAGCGCGAGATCGAGCAGCGGATTATCCTGCTTGCCCAACTTCTTCAGCACCTTGTGGCACATGTCGCGGATGATCTTGGCGCGCGGATCGAAGTTCTTGTAGACCCGGTGGCCGAAACCCATGAGGCGGAAGTGGCTGGACTTGTCCTTGGCCATCGCCAGGTATTTCGGAATCTGATCGGCGGTGCTGATTTCTTCCAGCATTTCGAGCACGGCTTCATTGGCGCCACCATGCGCGGGGCCCCAGAGAGCGGATACACCCGCGGAAATCGCGGCGTAGGGATTCGCACCGGTTGACCCGGCCAGGCGCACGGTGGAGGTGCTGGCGTTCTGCTCGTGGTCCGCGTGGAGCACGAACAGCAGGTCGAGCGCCTGGGCCGCTACCGGGTCGAGCCGGTAGGGCTCGCAGGGCACGGCAAAGAACATGTGCAGCATGTTGCTGCAGTAGTCGAGATCGTTGCGCGGATAGATGAACGGCTGGCCCAGCGAGTGCTTGTGGGCCGCGGCCGCAATCGTCGGGATCTTCGCGACGATGCGGTGGGAAAAGATCTCGCGCTGGCGCGGGTTATGGATGTCCAGCGTGTCGTGATAGAAGGCCGACATCGAGGCCACCACCGCCGACACCATCGCCATCGGATGGGCGTTGTGGTGGAAGCCGTTGAAGAACCGCAGCAGCGTCTCGTTGATCATCGTGTGATGACGGATGCTGATGTCGAACTCTTCGATCTGCTTCTTGTTCGGCAGGTCGCCGTGCAGGAGCAGGTAGCAGACCTCGGTGAACGAGCTCTTCTCGGCGAGCTGCTCGATCGGGTAGCCGCGGTAGAGCAGCACCCCGGCGTCGCCGTCGATATAGGTGATCTTGCTGTCCGTGGCGGCCGTGAGGCCGTATCCCGGGTCGTAGGTAAAGACGCCGAGGTCTTTCTGGATGCTGGCGATGTCGACTACGGAAGGGCCGATCGTGCCGTCGCGGACCGGAAGGTCCGTCTTCTTGCCGGACGCCTTATCCAGCAACTCGAATTTCTTGTCGCTCATTCGCCTGCGTTTCCTCGGGATGCCGCGCGGAGATGGTACGGGGCCGCGGGCGGCAGCGAGGGTGGCATGGTCAGTGCGCCGAAATCAAGGCGCGAAATCGCGCATCTCCACGAGGTGCGCGCACCGCGATTGGGCAGCCCGTTCGCGG
>Ga0307513_10012481_pt1 | contig 10482 bp, 4 predicted proteins | sample 15_EM_MG_FD_202174 | JGI IMG/M metagenome (GOLD analysis project Ga0307513, IMG submission 202174) | Populus trichocarpa ectomycorrhiza microbial communities from riparian zone in the Pacific Northwest, United States - 15_EM | ecosystem: Host-associated > Plants > Roots > Unclassified | place...
GAGGGCTCGGTGGTCTCGGTTCGCGGCCTGACCCAGGTCGAGACCACGCTCAACGGTCGCGAGGTATTCACGGCGGGTAACGGGCGCACGCTCAACTTCGCCGACATGTCGGCCGACATGGTGACCGGTATCGACGTCTACAAGACGTCGTCGGCCGATCGCATCGAAGGCGGCCTCGGCGGCACGATCGATTTGCGCACGCGCCGCCCGTTCGACTTTGCGGGCGACGCCACCGTGCTGTCGGCGCGGTCGATTCGCGGCGATCTGGTCGACCGCGACGCAGAGCAGTTCTCGGCGCTGCTCAGCCGTCGCTGGGCCACCGAAGAAGGCGGCGCTTTCGGTGCGCTCGTGAATGTCTCGGTGCAGAACCGCGCCTGGCGTGAAGACCAGAAGAGCAACGGCAGCCTGGCTTTGAACGGCGCACTGATACCCGGCCAAGATGTCGTCACACCGAACGGCACCTCGGAGACCACCAGCGAGGGCCGACGCCGCCGCTCGGCGGTGAGCCTGCTGCTGCAATGGCGCCCCACCGGCGACCTCGAGTTCTACACCGAGGCCCACTATGTGCAGCTGAAAACCCAGCAGGACTCGCAGCAGATCAACGTCACGGCCGGTGCAGATTTTGTTCCTGGCAGCGTCACGCTGTTCCCCGGAACGAATGACCTGCGCAGCATCACCTGGACCGACGCGCCGGTCTCGATCCTGAGCTTCGCGCGCGACACGGTCGACCGCACGCACCAGCTCGCGGTCGGTGGCCGCTGGAGTGACGACCCGCTGACGATCAGCGGGGACCTGAGCTACACCAGAAGCATCAACCAACTGTATTTCGCGGGCCCGGTCTTCGGTGCCACGGCTGCGCAGTTCACCCATGACATGTCGGGCCGCGTGCCTGAAACGAGTGTGAGCGGCACCAACCTGCTCGACCCCGCCAACATCCGCTACAGCGGCCTGGCCTACCGCACCTTGCCGCAGGCCGGCGACCTGGCCGCGGCCCGGCTGGACGGCGAGCGGCGCCTCGAAGGCTCGTTCTTCGAGCGCGTGTCGGCCGGCTGGCGCTATGCACAACGCCGGGCCGACAACGAGCCGGGGCTGGTCTTCGCCGACACATCGCTCAGCGGCCTGACGGCGGCCGACACCCCCGGGCGCGTGAGGCCCAACCCCTACGGCGACTTTCTCGCCAACCAGGCCGGCAGCATCGGCGGCTATCTGGTGGGCGACCTCAGCGGCGCCCGCAACGGTGTGGACCTGCGCAATTCCTTCGGCATCACCCAGCCCATTCCCGCGGGTGGCGACCCGCTCAGCGTCTGGCACATCAGGGAACAGACGCATGCGCTGTACGTCGCGGGGACCTTCCAGGCCATTCCGAATGAACTGGATGGCCAGGTCGGCCTGCGCGCGGTGCACACGCGCGAGTCGGTCACCGGCACGCAGTCTGTGCCCAGCACCGGCGCCACTGCGCCGATCGCCATCGACAGCGGCTACACCGACTGGCTGCCCAGCCTGACCCTGCGCTACCGCGTCGATGCCGGCCTGGTGCTGCGGGCGGCTGCCTCGCGTACCGTCACGCGGCCCAACTTCGACCAGCTGTCGCCCTCGTTGAGGCTGACGCCCAATTCGGTCGATCCGACGTTGAATGTGGGCAGCTCGGGCAACCCCGATCTGCGGCCGATGCGTTCGAACAGCCTCGACCTGGCCATTGAGCGCTATGCGGGGCCGGCCCACTCGGCGTCGATGACGGTGTTCTGGAAAGAGGTCGACGGCTTCATCACGACACACCCCGAGCGCGAGCTGCACAACGGCGCAACCTACAGCGTGACCCGGCCCTACAACAACGACGCCGGCAACGTCCGCGGTGCCGAGCTCGCCTACCAGCGCTTCTTCGACTTTCTGCCCGGCGCCTGGCGCGGCCTCGGGCTGCAGGCCAACTACACCTACGTCGACGGCCGCATCCCGGACCGTTTTCTCGGCCCGGACGCGGACATCCTCAACCTGTCGCGCCATAGCGCCAACCTGATCGGCATCTACGAGCACGGCCCTGTCGTGACGCGCATCGCCTACAACTGGCGCAGCAAGTTCCGCAGCGACTCAGCCAATACCCAGGGCATCGGGTCATACCCGATCTACACCTGCGGCTACGGCTGGCTCGACGCCTCCTTCGGCTACCGCATCAATGATCAGGTGACCGTGACGCTGGAAGGCGCGAACCTGCTGAAAACGCTGCGCCGCTCGTACTACGGTGCAGAGACGCGGCCGCAGAACGCATGGGTCAACGACCGCCAGATGGCCGTCAGCCTCAGCGTGAAGTTCTGACGCAGTGCAGGGTGTATGCGGGCTCGCCTGATAGTCTGGCCCTGGTGGAATGGATACAGTCGAGACGTTGGGGGGCCTACCCGGTCACACCGAGCCATGCAGACACTTTCCTGTTGTGATCGTGCCAACGCGCAGTGCCTCGGGGTACTTGTGAGGCGGTACGCATCACTGCTTGTCGGGCTGCTGGCCTCGGCCTTCGCCCTGGCCGCCCCGCCGCTCGACGATTGGCGCCGCCAGGCGGCCGAAGTGCGGATCCTGGCTGAAAACGACGCGCCCCAGGCCTATACGCGGGCACAGCAGCTGCAAAACGAGCTTCCGGCGGATGCCACGCCGGCCGACCGTGCTCGCGCCTTCAACCTGCTTTCTCGCATCGAGATATATCTCGCGCTCACCGATGCGGCGGCTCGCAGCGCCGAGCAGGCCGATAAGCTGGCTCGCAGCAACGGAGATCGTGTCGGCGAGGCCGAGGCTGCATTGAACGTGGCGCTGAACGCGGTCAACCAGGGCCGCATCGATTCAGTGGTCGACGCGACCTCGCGCAGCATGACCTTGCTCGACGGTGCGAACCGGCCCGACCTGCTCGGCGAGGCGTTGCTGCGCACGGCAATGCTTTACCGCCGCGTCGGCCAGTTCGACGAATCGGTGGCGATGGCGATGCAGGCGATGGAAATCGCACGGCGCAACAAGAACCCGCTGGCACTCACCTATGCGCACCAGGGCCTGGCCATCTCGTACGCCCAGAGCGAGCGCCCGGACGAATCCTTTGAACACTACGAGGGCATGCGCCAACAGGCAATCGTCGCCCACTCCAAGCTGCTGGAGGCCTACGCGATCGCCGGCCTCGGTGCGGTGAGCAGCAAGCGACGCGACTACCCCGCTGCGAAGAAGCAGTACGAGCAGGCGATCGCCATCTTTCGCTCGGCGGGCACGCCGTTCAACGTCAACTTCGGGCTGTTCGGGCTTGCCACCAATTTGCGCAACCAGGGCCACTACGAGCAGGCGCTGCGCCTGCTCGACGAGGTGGCCGAGGGTTACCAGAAGTACCCGAATCGCATCGGCCTCTGGTACACGCTGAATGCGCGCAGCGCGAACCATGAATCACTGGGCAACACCGGCGCTGCCCGAGCCGACGCCGAGCGGGCCTATGCACTTGCGAAAGACATCGGCTTTCCGCTTTACATGAGCGACAGCGCGCAGCGCATGGCGGCGATCGCTGCCACGGCAGGCGACCATCGTCGTGCTTATCAGCTGTCGCAGGAGGCTGCCGAGATGACGGCCAAGGCCGTGCGCGAGCGCTCCAGCGCACGCATGCTCGAATTGGCGCAGCGCTACGAAGCCGAAAGCCGTCAGCGAGAGATCGCCGAGTTGACGCGCCACAACGAACAGCAAACCGCCGAGTTGCACCAGCGCGAGCTGCAGCAGCGCTGGCTGTGGGCGGTGCTCGTCGGCAGCGTGGTGGCGCTGGCCGCCGCCGCGTTCCTGCTGCTGCGGCTGCGCCGCTCGCACCGGCTGCTGGCCGTGGCCAACGAAGAGTTGCAGAGCTCTCGCAGCGAGCTGCAGCAGCAGACCAGCATCCTGCAATCCATCCTCGACAGCATGGGGGACGGAGTCTCGGTGGCCAACGAGCACGGAGAATCGGTGCTGATCAACCCGGTCGGCGAGAAGATTCTCGGCATCGGCGTGACACCCTACAACAGCGACGCCTGGTCCGAGGTCTACGGCCTGTTTCTGCCGGACCAGACCACCCTGTATCCGGCCGCCGAGCTCCCGCTGGTGCGCGCGGTTCGCGGTGAGTCCAGTGACAACGTCGATCTTTTTCTGCGCAACCCGGTGCTGCCCGAGGGGCGCTGGCTCAGCGTGACCGCACGCCCACTGATCGACAAGACCGGCGTGGGGCGCGGCGGGGTGGCGGTGTTCTCCGACATCACGGCTCGGCGCAGCGCCGAAGAAGAGATTCGCAATCTCAACGTCAGCCTCGAACAGCGGGTACAAGTCCGCACGGAGGAACTCGAGCGCAGCCGCAACTCGCTGCAAGCGATCATCGAGAACGTGCCGGCCGTTGTCTTCGTCAAGGATCTCGAAGGCCGCTATCTTCGCCACAACTCGCGCCTGAGCGTGGTCCTCGGGCACCCCGGCGAATCTGTCGTGGGCCGGCGCGACGACGAGCTGATCGATGCGGCGAACGCAGCCCGCGTGGCCGAACAGGATCGGCAGGTTGCGGCCGATGGGCAGGTGCTGAGTGCGGAGCACGAGATACGCGGCCCGGACGGCGAGGTTCGCACCTTCCAGACGCATGTCTTCCCGCTGCAGGAAGCCGATGGCAAGTGTTATGCCGTCGGCGGCATTTCGCTGGACATCACCGACCTGAAACGCGTTCAGCAGACTGCCGAGGCCGCGACCCGGGCCAAGAGCGAGTTTCTCGCCAACATGAGCCATGAGATCCGCACGCCGATGAACGCGATTCTCGGCATGTCGTACCTGGCGCTGCACAGCGGCCTCGCACCGCATCAGCTCAACTATGTGCAGAAGGTGCACAGCTCGGCCGAGTCACTGCTGGGCATCATCAACGACATCCTCGACTTCTCCAAGATCGAAGCGGGCCGCCTCGACATGGAACACATCGCCTTCGATCTCGGCGACGTGATGGACAACCTCGCCAACCTGCTGGGCATGAAGGCCGAAGAGAAGGGCCTGGAGCTGTTGTTCAAACTGCCCGCCGGCCTGCCCACGCGGCTGGTGGGAGACCCGACCCGCCTGGGCCAGGTGCTTCTGAACCTCGGCAGCAACGCGGTCAAATTCACGTCGGCGGGAGAGGTGGTGGTGGCCGTCGACGTGCTCGAACGCGACGCCCATTCATGCAGCCTGCGCTTCGAGGTGAAAGACACCGGGATCGGCATCAGCCCCGAGCAGCGGAACCAGCTGTTTCAGCCGTTCTCCCAGGCCGACGCATCGACGAGCCGACACTTTGGCGGCACCGGCCTGGGCCTCGTGATCAGCCGGCGCCTGGTGGGCCTGATGGGAGGCGAGATCGACCTGGAAAGCGACCCAGGCCGAGGCAGCAGCTTTCATTTCAGCGCGTCCTTCGGCGTTCAGCCGGGTGCCGTTGCGCGCGAGCCCGCCAGTCGCGACACCTTGCGGGGCACGCGTGTGCTGGTGGTCGACGACAACGCCAGCGCGCGCGAGCTGCTGGCGCAGATGACTTCCACGCTCGGCCTGCAGCCCCAGCTTGCCGCCAGCGGCGACGAAGCGCTGCGGCTGATCGCACTGGCCGATGCGCGCGACGCTCCCTATGGCCTGATGTTGCTGGACTGGAAGATGCCCGGCATGGACGGCATCGAATGCGCCCGCCGGATGGCCCAGATGCCGCGCCGCCACCCCACGCCCACGGTGCTGATGTTGACGGCGTTCGGCCGCGACGAGGTGCTGCGGCGGCTGAACGAGCAGCAACTGGTGGTGGCCGCCACGCTCACCAAGCCGGTCACCTTGTCGACACTGTTCGATGCTTGCGCGGTGGCCATGGGACTGAACGGCAGCCCGGCCACGCGCAGAGTCTTGCGCCAGGACGCCTTGCAAGGCCATCTGCTGAACCTGGACGGGGCGCAGCTGCTGCTCGTGGAAGACAACCCCATCAATCAGGAGCTGGCGATCGACCTGCTGACCCAGGCCGGCATGGTGGTTCATGTGGCGCAGAACGGCCGCGAGGCGCTGGACATGCTCGCCCAACATCACTTTGACGGCGTGCTGATGGACTGCCAGATGCCGGTGATGGACGGCTATGAAGCCACACGTGCCCTGCGCGAGCAGGCGCAATGGCGCGACCTGCCCGTCATTGCGATGACGGCCAACGCGATGATCGGCGACCGCGACAAGGCGCTGGCTGCCGGCATGAACGATCACATTGCCAAGCCGATCAAGGTCGCAGAAATGTTTGCCACACTGGCACGCTGGGTGCGGCCGCAGGCAAACATTTCCGCGGCCCAGCCGCGGGCCGCGGCCGGGGCCCTTGAGATCCTTCCGGGTGTCGACAGTCACGGTGCGTTGGTCAGGCTGGGGGGCGACGAGAAGCTCTATCGGCGTCTGCTCGAGATGTTCCGCGATCGCGAGAGCGAATTCGGTGAGAACTTCCGCAGCGCCTGTGCCACGGGCGACATGGCCAAGGCGGCACGTCTTGCGCACGATCTGAAAAGTGTCTCGGGAACGGTCGGTGCCCAGGCGCTCAGCGAGGCGGCCGATGTGCTCGAACACGCCTGCATTCAGGGCGTGCAGGGCATCAATGTCGAGGCTCTCCTCGACGCGGTGTGCGGGCAGCTCGAACCGGTGATCGACGGCCTGCGCGCCGTCAAGTCCGGTGCGGTGCGAGAGATGTCGAACCGCTGAAGCGGCCGCCGGTCAGTGCTTCTTGTGCAGCGCGGCCAGCAGCTTCTCGCGCTCGGCCCCTTCGCTGACGTGCTCGGCCAGCAGCACGAAAAGCTGCTCCTGCGTGCTTGCCTTGGCTGCAGCCTTCTTGACCACGATGCTCGCGATGGGCCCGATATGGCTCGTCAGCACGCGCTGGGCGGCGGCCACCGCTTCGGGCGCCAATGGCCGGCCGGCCCCTGGGCTGGAGGTCGTGGCCTTCGAGCCCGCCGTGGTGACCTTCGATCCGCCCGTGATCTTGGAGCCGCCTGTGGTTGCGACGAGCTTGGCGTTGAAGCGCTTGCGGTCTTCGTCGGTTGACAGGTGCTGGGCAATGGCGGTGGTCAGCGTCGGCAGGTCGAAATGTGTTTTCGCGGCCTGGCGTACCAGCACCTTGGCCATCGGGCCGACGAAGGAGGCGAGCGCGAGCTCGATCTGGTGCAGCGTCGCCGGGTCCCAGCCCGGAATGGTGGTGCTGGCCGAACGCGGCAGGTTGCTCGGTGGTTCCAACACGCCGATGGCAACCGTGGGGGCATAGTGGTCGCTGACCACGATGACGGTGGTTTCACCGGTGTCAGGCTCGGCGGCGAGGTCGCGCTTGGCCAATGCGGCGCGAAAGTCGGCCACGCTGGCATAGCGCTGCTCGGGCTTCTTGGACAGCGCCTTGGCGACGATGGGGTCGTAGAACGCTGGCCGGCCCGCTTCAGCCACCTTGCTCGGCGGCGTGGGATTTTCGTTCACCACCTTGTACATGATGGTTTCGGCCGATCCCTGGAAGGGAGGGTGGCCGACCAGCATGCCGTACAGCAGCACGCCCGCGGCGAACACGTCGGTGCGGTGGTCCACGTTCTCGCCCGTGTACTGCTCGGGTGCCATGTAGCCCGGCGTGCCGATGGTAGAGGTGACCTGCGTCAGCACCACCGACTCGATGCGGGCGATGCCGAAGTCGGTGACCTTCAGTTGCCCGGCATTGGTGACGATCAGGTTGGCGGGCTTGATGTCGCGATGCCACACGCCGGCCTTGTGCGCGCAGTCGAGCGCGGCCAGCAGCTGGTCCATCAGCGTCAGGATGTCGCATTCGGGCGGGCGCGGCGAGTTGCCGAGGATCTGCGAGAGCGTGCGGCCCTCCACGTACTCCATCGCGATGTACGCGGTGTTCTCGTCTTCGCCGTATTCGTAGATGGCCACGATGCCGGGGTGCGACAACCGGCCCACGGCGCGCGCTTCGTTCTTGAAGCGTGCGGTGGTCGACGAGCCCGACAGGTCTTGCCCGATCAGCGCCTTGTGGATGGTCTTGATGGCCACCGGCCGGTTGATCACCGGGTCGAAGGCCTTGTAGACCACGCCCATCGCGCCCTTGCCGAGCACGCCGGTGATCGGGTATTTGCCAAGGCGCTCAGGCTGAGTCATGTCAGCCCCCACGGCGCTGCGCACCTGCCCCCCAAGGGGGCTGAGCACGCCTTGGGGCGGCCCGGCGCCGGGCTCGTGTAGTCAGAGGGGCAATTCATGATTTCGGATTCTCCGACTCAGGTGTCCAGCATCTTCATCGCATGGACCATGCTCTTGCGCATGCGTGTGAACGATTCCGCCAAAGTGCCGATCTCGTCTTTCGACTTGAAGGCGAACTCGGGCGCGTCGAGCTCGCCCAGGCTCACGCGGTCGGACAGGCTGGAGAGGCGGCTCACCGGCTGGATCACCAGCTTCCACAGCATGAGGTTGAGCGCCAGGCCGATCAGGATGAACACGCCTGCCAGCAAGCCCATCACCACGCCGAACGCGCGGTCGGCGCGTGCGAGCGGCACCGACATCGGCACCGACACCACCTGCGCGCCCAGCACCTCGTTCAGATTCCAGCCGAAGCCGTTGGCCGGGCCGTACTTCTCGACCAGCGGCTTGGGCGCGGCCTCGACGGTGCTGTGGCAGCGCAGGCAGGCGGGGTTGCTGAGCTTGATCGGGCGCGCGATGTAGGTCACGCGGCCGGCCGGTGTCATGCGTTCGCCGATGAACTCGGTCTGGTCGGCCGACTGCTTGAACTGCTGGATCACGTCTTCTTCCCAGTCCTGCGCGCGGTCGCGCGGGTTGGTCGGGTTCAGCATGGCCGGCTTGTAGGCGTACTCGGGGTGGTTCTTGCGCAGCGCGTTCAGCACTTCCGACGATGAATACGCCGGCACCGACTGCGGCAGGAAGGTGTAGGTCATCTGCGTTTCGAGCAGCGGTGCCACCTGCGTCGAGGTGTAGGTGCTGACGGCCATCGCGCTTTCCATCAGCAGGCGCGCGCGGTCCAGCACTTCTTCGTGCGCGCCTTCCTGCAGCAGCTTGCGTGCAACGTAGCTCGAGCCACCCAGGCCCAGCGCGAACACGACCAAAAATACGAGGTTGAACTTGACGAGCAGCTTCATGGTTTCTCTTTCTTGGGCTCTGCCGGTATGAACTGACTTACGTGTTTTGGTGGTGCTGTGGATGCAGCCGCGTCAAGGTTTGCTGCCGGAGTGAACATTGGCCTGGCTGGCTTGTACGACGGCGGGTTTGGGCAGGTATTTTTCGGGGTAGAGCGTGCGGTCCCACTCGGGGTGTGCGCTCAGGTTGGCAACCAGGCCGCTGCGAAATGCGGGGTTCTGCGCCATGGCTTTCCAGCGCGTGGCGAACTGGCTGCGAAAGCCTTCGGCATCGACCCACGCCTCGGCGTCGGCGAAGGTGATCTCGCCCAACGGCTTGGGCTCGACCTCGCGTGTCTTGAAGAGCGCAGCGCGTGAAGGCAGCGTGTCGAGAAACGCCCGCGGGAGCTGTTGAATGAACGCCGGCGTGGGCCGCGGGCTGACCGTGGCCTTGGCGTCGCCCGTGCGGGCAAAGAATTCGCCGCCTTTCAGCGTGAAGTTGCCCGCAGGCTTGCCGGCGCGCCGCTCCTGCAGCGCCACCTCGCCCGATTCGGCAAAGGCAGAAGCCTGATCGGCCTGCACGACGAACACGGCGCTGCGCGCGACGTTGGTCACGTCGAAGCTCGGCGAGGTGAAAGTGGTGATCGGGGGCGAGGTTTGCGGCACCGTCAGCTTGGCCACGCCGCGCAGCAGGTGCAGCCGGGCCGGCAGGCGGGCACGGTCACCGGTGAGTTTGGGCGCGAGCAGGGCGCGCGACTCCGGGCCCAGATCGAGGATCACGCCGTCGCTGAACTCGATGCGCACCAGGCGGCCCTTGGCCGAGGTCTCCACGATGTCGTCCTTGACCAGGCGCACGCCTTCGGTGAGCTGCAGGCGCGATGCATCGCGCACCAGCACCACCTCGCCGTCGGCAATGGTCACGGTGGCGATGGGTGTGGCGGCCCACAGGCCGTTCGACCCCGCCAGCAGGCACAGCCAGAGAGCGCTTTTCCACACGACGAGCTTCATGGATACTTTGTTGTGAGGCAGGTCTTGCCTGAAGGTGGAAGCATAGCGGCATGGTCATGCCGTCCACCCTGTAAGAAGCTCCGGGGTCGGGGGGCAGGAGGGCTGAAAAGCTGCGACCAAAGTCACGAAACCCGCTTGCAGAAGCGCCTGGGCGCCTGCGGCTTACAACTGCCCTGTGGCGGGCCGAGCGCTGTGCAGCTTGTGGATCGTGATCTTGCGCACCTCGGCCTTGCTGGCCTCGATGTGGGTGCGCAGCATCAGCTTGGCAGGCTCGGCGCGGCGCGCGAGGATGGCGCGCAGGATCTTGGCGTGCTCTTCGTACGTGGCCGCAATGCGCGGCGGCTGGGTGAAATCGAGCCGGCGCACGATGCGGATGCCGTCGGTCACGTCGGCA
>Ga0307513_10012482_pt1 | contig 10481 bp, 14 predicted proteins | sample 15_EM_MG_FD_202174 | JGI IMG/M metagenome (GOLD analysis project Ga0307513, IMG submission 202174) | Populus trichocarpa ectomycorrhiza microbial communities from riparian zone in the Pacific Northwest, United States - 15_EM | ecosystem: Host-associated > Plants > Roots > Unclassified | place...
AATTCGTAACTGTACAGTACATATATCAGCCACGGGCCCAGGGCTTCTTGAGTAGCTCGGCTTACCGTGGCTCGGCTTTGACTAGGGCTTCCAGGCCGACCCGAGCACAACACTACGCCTAGAATGTGGCTATCACTGACGTCACCCTCTTTCTCTGCTCGACCTATAAGTACCAGGCCAATACCCAAGTTCAACAAATTTAACGATCAACATTACCCATTGTTGTTGCAAACGAGTCGAGGTGGGCACAGACAAATCCTCTACGTGTTATAAAGATAACTGATGAGTGACTTCTATTCTTCCAATTCTGACAATCATCCACGGACGTACAAAAGCATCGGCCACTGAAACGACACTGCCCCCTACTCCCCTGACCATACATTCTCGTGCTTGACATGAACTCAGAAACTCAGAACGTAAATCCAACGAATAAACGAAGATTTATGTATAGCATGAATTCTATCGTTCGAATGGGTCACCACAGTATGTGTTCTTGAATTCCCCTTTCCTGCCACTCCAACTAATCTCAAACTTTCGAAATCTAGTCTCGTTCGGTGCCCTTCTCATCTTCGCCATTGTCGAGTTGTATCTATCCGCCTGGATAACAGCCAAATACAACGCAAATCACAACTTCCGATCCTTGAGCGCCCGTTGCAGAGTACGCTACATACTCTTTATGTCGATCTGGACAATCGTCTTTTCGGCGGCGTATTTAGTAGGATTCTTCGTGTCGGCAACCAGCTTCTTCACCAGCGTGGTTTCTCATTTCGTTTTGTACGTTCCATCTCATTCCACCTATCATTTAAATCTTTGAACCGCGTTTTTTTTTACCAACCAAATTCTCATTTGAAATATTGTTTACATTATAGCCTCTTTCTCACATGGATTCTCTGGTTGGCAGCTGCCGCTGCAATTACCCAAACGCTGGGCGGCAGGCTCAATTGCGACGTACAGACGTACTTTTCCTATTGTTGTCAACTTAACGCGTTGGAAGCATTCGCATGGGTTATTTGGTACGTCGTGGTCCGGCTCTAACCTTTGATATTCTGACGCTCACTTGGTGGACAATTAGGGCGGTGTTGACTCTGATGCTTGTGTTCGTGTTTATCCGAGGCGTACAGTCGTCAAAGCGAGGTGACGGACTAAAGGGAAGCTTGGTCGAGGCGGCTTAAGCGTCAGGACGTCTGCACATTTCTTTTCGGCTTCTCGACCCCCCAACCAAGCCTGGAATCTTACTTCCCCACTCCCGCCATCCTATCGACGATTTCTTTGGATCCGATATAATACCTTGTACTCAAAATTTCCCAAGCTTTGGTCGTGGATGCTTTCACTTTGGTAATGATATCCCTTTGCTTGTTGTTTACTGTATCAACTGTAATAATTCCCATTTTTCTTCAATCGATCCTCTGATGCCCGATATTCATCACGGGTATCAGCTGCCTTGTCGTAAATGAACGATAGCGTGACTGTTCGCCGGAGCCGCTCACGAAGATGTTAGAAATGGGGGGCTCGAATGTTCGATTTTGAGGAGGGGGGTGAGTAGGAGACGTTGGTGGGTCTGATGTTAGCAGGACTTCTCAGGGAGGTCTGCTTATTAGTCTCCCATAGATTCTAGGCGATGAGCTTGGGTGCGTGTTTACTCTTCTCTGGATTCCATTATGTTATTGTCTGTCATCTCAGACACATTTTATGAGGAATTTTTCGGTGGTCCGGACAAAATGCCTACTCAAGCGCCAGATGTCAAGAAATCGGTTCGTGCACTTCCCCTGGCAGTGAAAAAATTGCGCCCCAAAAACATTTCATTCTGCCGATGGGTTCCGTTCATTAATAAGAACAATTTTTTCTTCTGTTATATAGCCAAACATAGGGTAGATAACGGCACCATATTTACATAAATGATACAGTTACGAGTCCTATTATCTAGACCGGTCAAAAATCGTGTTAACGCTTTTTGAGCCGGCAAACGCCGATTTTTATTTTTAGCACTCTGGGTTCTTCCGACTTCAATGTCTCTTGCTTGCTCTGCGATCATCGATACCACCCTTTCTTCATTTCTTATCACCCCGGGGTCCATGATATTTGTGTGCTGGTAAGGTTTTCATCTTTATCCTTTAATTTCCTAATTGATCTCGTTTTTCTGTTCCCCCTAGCCCTTTCTTTGCTCTGTAGGTGTAGTGACGATTTGCCTTGCTGCCCCCTACCCGCACCTTCTAGTTCCTTCTGGGGTTCAAAAAAGCGCTCACCATGGTTTCTCAGCATTGCAACCACCTCGCTTTTGTCCCGCACTGCCCTTCTCACTGCCTTTTTGCTGACCGTTCCTAACGAGTGACGGTTGATGTTTTGTGGCGTGCTGTCCCACTCCACTATTGGCCTTTAAGTTTTACCCCTCGGCCTTGCCAGCACCCGAGCGTGACTCGCACATACCTACATGGAGACCCCTGGGCTGCAGGAATGGTGTTTTCCACCTAGATAACGACGGCGACGCGAAGGGCGCACGAGATTTGAGACAGGCTATGTGATAGGTGACAATACCCGAGGAGCTGTTCGGAGCAACTCTCAGATGAGTCCAAGTTCTAATTCATGTTGAATACTTACCTACTTCATCTCTAGTGCCCTGACAAACTGTCGTGGCCCTCCATTCTGCCAGCGCAGCCTATTCAAGAAAGTATCAAGCCGCCACATTCGACAGGGAACGGGGCCACTGTACGGAGTCACAGTTGAGTTGGAACAACAGCTTTGACTACTTCTACTAACGCTGCCTTTGCACTTAGCGCCAGTGCCGACTCAGGAAGGGCGGGCTGGTTAAGAGGATAGTTGCGGAGGCAAACGTTAGGAAGGTGCGCACGATTAGAGACGCGCCGAGTCAATGCCGTTGGCCAACAGATGGACAGCGGTCTCGACTTCCAATCATCGCCGCTCCTGTTGCCGCTGCCACCGTCAGATGGACAACGACATCACGTCTGGTAGATTGAGCTACACCTGACACTCAGTGTGCTCGGAGTCTCGGATCAGTACTATGTACGTGCATTGCAGTACGTTACTTACCCTATAATATATTTATCGCTATATGGAATACAGAATATTCATAAGACAACTAAATGGTAAATAATAAAGGACATGGAGGTGGAGAAAAAGAAAGTGGAAACGGACTGCCATGCAACGCACTGGCCCACAAGCTAAGTAACATTTTATGTTCTTTTCTCTGTCTGTAAAACTATGTAGCATATTGGTCATCTTGCTTGCATGCTGGTATGATGTAGCGTAAATGGATGAAGGTATCACGATCATGATGGTGGATCCGATCTGCCTCGGGCCACCGGATGTGGGAAACATAGAGGGCGAGGTATTGGGAATGCGTGCGCGACAGCTGGAACGATGAGATAAAGATCTGGCTACGGCACAGAAGCGGGTGATGAGGAACCGCGCAACATCTGTGGAATAATGCATCAGAAAGAACAAAGAGTAGAATGATCAACCACGATTTTCAAGGAGAATACGCACTGGTTTTCAAGCCTGCTAAGGACGAAGGGCGAAAGAGAGGCACTGGTTATATGGGCCCATGGATCGTGGTATATCACCTTGTGTGTCAACTCTTGTATATCCTCGAGTTCTGGAACGTCCGACGTCGAAGTGAGGATTCGGCACCGCTCCGCCGAGCTTTGCTCAACCATGTGCCATCCCCACCCTGTCTGAGTACCGTCGCACTTCTTCCTGAATACAGTAACGCCTCACCTATTTCTTCCGAGTCAACCATCTCCTTACATCTTCGCGTTGCGCTGTCACAGTATTTATGACGACAAATCCGGCTTCTTGCAATACTTTGAGCGACGCCCACAGACGACTTCGTTGCCTTATCGAAGGTGAATCTCACACATTTCCAGTCACGATATCTGGCAGCGAGCGCATCACGGACTTGAAAGAACGCATTCATGAGAAAGGTATCAACAGTAACTTCTGCGACATTCTTGCCAAAGATTTGGTGCTGCTAAAGGCGAGTTACGTCCTAAAGTCTAGCATAAACATCACAGCTCATTTTTCTACGTTTTGTCAGGTCGATGTAGATCTCGAATCTCATCGTGGTACTTTTCATGAATTTGCGTTCAAAAAGGACGACGAAGGTGTTGAACTCTTGAAGGAGTGGAACACTGTCTCGTCTTTCTGGCCCGACCAATCCGCTAATAGGCAGCCAAGGTTACAGATCTTTGTAAAGCTGCCATCTTATAGTGAGTAGAGGTTCCTGCATATGAATAGTACTGACAATTCCACCCATTTTCTGCGCTTCATTCCCACAAATGCCCAATGTTATCGCAATTTTGCATCTTGTGTATCAAATTTTCTCTCCCCGGCTCTACTCTTGTACGTCATGTCTTTGAAATACTGCTATTTTATTCGCCCTCCTTTTCCTGGACACTCGACACCTATGACAAAATCTTTGTTCCTTTCCCACTTGCGGTCTCGTCTGGATTTTGGTTGCTACCACTCACTCATCTTGTCCCTGCAATGTGCCGGCTCCGGCTATTATCTGACTTGGGCTTGCACTATCTATGATAGACTTCCGTTCGCCTTCGCCCCCTCCGAAGCCACCAGGTACGCACTCTCAATGTCCGGCTTTTCTTGACTTACATTGACCACAGCACATACCTCTCCGCGAAATGAGACAGTCTTAGGATTGTACCAGCGGCTTGAAAAATATGCGTTCATTCAGGTATTATTATGACATGGATCGATTTGAAATCCTGCCTGACTCCTGTAGGTTTGTGGGACTCCTGCGAGCGGAAAGACAGTGCTTGCCGAACTCCTCGCTTGCTATGTTCTCCAGCACGACCCGGACGTGGATGTCATATGGGTTAGCGGTTGGCCAGTTGAGGAGGTAAAAAAATTTGGTGGCGCTTACGGCTATCTCTCCAGGAGGAAGCGCTGGGCTTCGGACAAGAAAACCTTGTTTATATTTGACGACGCGCAGATGTCGTATAAGGATATACAACTCTGGAACGATTTCTTCAAGACCATGCACGGATATGACAAACGTCGCGCTATCGCCTTTACAAGCTATGGCAGCCCAACGTTGCGGGTCTACAAACAAGGGACTCCACTTGAATGGAGCGATGGGCAGACGGTGACCTTACGCCCCCTTCACCACGGAGATGGCCTCCCACCCGTCGGGCTCCTTTTTTCTCGAGAAGAGTTTGACGACCTTATCTCCAGGCACTACCCCAGCCAACTATATTACTTTGATTCGTCGTTCTTCGACTCTGTGTTTAGTCTTACTGGAGGACATGTAGGAGCAGTCTTGGGTTTCATGACGGCAATTGTTTTTCATGATGTATGTCTCCTCTACTTGGCAGAAGTGGATGATCTAATTTTGTATTTCAGTCGTACTGTGAATTCAGACACTCCCCAGGCACAGTGTATACGTGGAACATGTTTTTGGAAAAAGTTAGTCCGCATGACTTGTGCGAACAGCTCACCGCATCCGCCTTTCAAGAGGGTCTCCCAAAAGATGAGGACCTCCAAGACCCATCCATCGCTCGTATCTTCTCCGCTGTCCTTCATAATGGTTTTGTAACCAAATCCGACTTCACTTCTGAAGACGACCAGGACGCCCTTCAGTCCTGCTTTTGCAATGGTTGGCTCTATACTGACACACTTCGTGATATTGGCCAGCCAGAAGAAGTTGGCTTTGCTTTTGCATCTCCCCTCCATCGCTGGTTTGTGGAATGGAAGCTTGCTAATACTATCCCAGAAATTACATCCAAGTTTATTGGTCTGAGCATATAGTTATTCCATTCTCATCCTCATATGTGTACTTACTTATGTAGCTCTGCTCTGGTTTTCTTCGCATGTAGCTTTATTCTCAGTTTTCCTGTGTAGACTTTATTCTGCTGTTTTGTATCCTTGTAGGAATATGTCATACTGCGTATTTTATTCAAGTTCCTAGCCTCATATAGTATAACTAGATAATGTTGTTAAAATTTCAGGGAACCTTGGTGGGTTGCGGGCACAGTATGACATGAATGGGCTGTGGCCTTGAGATAAAAGGCGCTTATTCTCGATCAAAAGAACCGCCTATGACATCATGCCTTTTCCGCTATCGGTAAAGCGCCTATTCATTTTTGATATGTCTTTGGGCTGCAAGGCTATGAAGGACAAGTTTCGCGTGTCTGATTTATCGAGGGCCCACGCTTCAAGTTGGCGGGCACGATCCATCGAGCGACACTCCCCGACGGCTCCTGTGCCTCATCGAAGGCAAATCTCCCATAGTCACAGGTAAGCACGACCGAGGATTGTACCATACCGTTTTCAGGAGCCTCTCAACTCCAAAGGGATATGGAAGTTTAGTGTCCCCAGTGTACTTAGACCTTCTTTTGACTTCATCAGCAATAACGAGCTTTTATAACCGAAAGCCCTATTCTAAAACGGTATATACATACATCCATCCCATTCCGTCTAATTCTATTAAACCCCAGCGAGAATTTCCGTCCTCGCAAATCCCGCTTCCCGCAAAAATTCGGGGGAGAAAGGATAGTCCGTATACCCCTTGGGATCTGCCCTACTATAATAGGTACTTCGATCGCCTTTATCCACTTTCAATCCATTTTCCAGGCGATACGGGAGTTCAGGCTGAAAATTAAATTCATCATCAATTGTAAGTAGACGTTCAAGGCAGGCGTTACACATAAAGAAAAAAAAGCTCACATTCGAGATGAACAACCTCCCATACGCGATCAAGTCGCCCTTGCGCTGCGCCACCCTCATCCCCGTCTCGCGGGTGTACCCTCCCGCCGTGATCAGCCGTCTCCCGTTCGTCCCATACGCGGACCATAGTTCGCGGATGAAATCGTTCTCGGTGCCTTCGGACATGAAGGCGTCGGCGGATGTGTTTTGTCCTTCCTCTGGGGACTCGATGTTGTTCTCGGTTGCGTGGAGATAGGCGAGGTCGGGGTGTCGTTGAATGATTTGGTTGATGTAGTAGGTATATGTAGGCACGGGGTCTTTCATACCCATGTCTGTGAATAATGATTATAGGTAATTGAGCATCTGGCCTTGGTTTTTTGTTAGTTATTTACTGTATGAGCTCACCTTGATAAGAACCCCAAGGACTCATCCTCAACCCAACTTTCTTCGGCCCAACGCGCTTAACGACCGCATCTAAAACCTCCAACCCAAACCTCGTGCGATTCTCTACACTCCCACCATACTCATCCATGCGTGTATTACTCACATCCTGCAAGAACTGGTCAATGAGGTACCCATTCGCCCCATGAATCTCCACACCATCGAACCCCGCCTTGTGGACTGCGTTGTCCGCCGCTTGGGCGTAGAACTCGACGTATTGGGATATTTCAGCTAGGGTTAGTTCCCGTGGGGCGGGGTCGGAGGGGTTGGAGGTGCTGAGACGGAGTGGGGAGGCGGAGGTGAAGGGGAGGGGTTGGTTGGTTAGTCTGCTTTCTTTTGAGAGTTGGCGGGGGTCGGCAGCGCGGCCGAGGGCCCAGAGTTGGAGGTAGATGAAGGATTTGTTTTTATGTACTGCGTCTGTTATCTAGGTATGGAGAAAGTATGTGTATTAGGCCTTTGTTTTCTGGTTGTCCGGATGACAAAGTAAAAAGAGACCATGTACGTGCCTTCTTCCATTCCGCAATTTGTTGCTCGCTCCATATCCCAGGGATGTTGGCATACCCACCCGCTTGTGGCGCGATAAAAGTAGCTTCCGTTATGAGCAGTGTCCCAGGGACACTACTCCGTTGAGCGTAGTATTCCGCCATGAAAGGCAGTGGGACGTGGTTCTCATCTGCCCGGAAACGAGTTAGGGGGGCCATAACGACGCGGTGCGAGAGGTGGATGTCGCCGACTTGGATCGGTTGGAAGAGCGTTGGGGTGCTTGTGGAAGAAGACATTTTGGAAGTGGGATCGTTTTTGTGGGGTTATTGTTGAAAGGTGGTGGTGGAAGGTAACGACGCTGAATTTATGTAGTAGCATCCTCTCGCCATGTAAGGCGGCTGTGAATTTGATTGTAAACAGCTGAGTGAGCATGTCGATTATATTCCGGCTCTTGGGGTGCGGGCTATGACAATTGCCGGTTCCTATGTAAGTAGAATGCTTGGTGAGCACACGCTGCAGTCTGTGAGTTTTCTTATCTTCCTTCCTCTTCCTTCTCTCGGGGACTTCATGGGACTTTCATTTGGAATCTGTGGCCTTTGTAAGTCGTGCATTACCAAACCATGACTACAGATTGATCATAATGACGTTTTTCCATAACGAAAGGACCCCGGCTCACCGGCCATTTTGAAACAGCTACAGGCAAGCGCGCGTTAAGACCGCTGTGGTGCAACAGCCTTAAACACCACTGCTTTTGTACAACCGAATTTCTGGGTCCAATTTCCCCCCTTTTTTTTTATCCCTTTGGCAAAGACGTTTCTTTTGTGAATGCGAACAAACCTACCAAGGCGATTCTGATTTGCTTCAAAACTGATTGAGTTATTTCTTTTCCATATTTAGAAATATGGCCAACTTCGGCCTGACAAAGGTAGGTGCAGGAGGATCCAGAAAATGGGTTTTCCGTTGTCATTGACTCATTGTACTGGGTATCAAAACGGGAAATCGTGAGGAAAATGATGAGAAAGAGGGAATTCAAGGCAGTTTGTCGAGTGGTGCAGCCTCTTCATTCAACTTAAATATGTAGATGCGCTATTTTCAGGTAGTATTCTTCGCTCATAGTTCCTCTTGAACCAAGCAACTGTGTGAACTCATGAAAAAAAGCTCGAAAAGTGAACAATTCTTTTTTTTTTTTTCGCGCTATGTGCATACCCGAGAAAGTCCTGCCACATCATGTAAAATCAATGGTATGGCCAAGGTATGGCTGTTGAACTGCACAAATATTATTCCCAGTACATATGTCCTGTAATTTGTTAATATATATGTATTTTGTATGTTCCCAGTGGATTGATCCTGATGATTTTTTCCACAGCAAAACAAATGCAGACTTGAGACAGCTACAGGCAAGCGCATGTTAAGACTACTGCCAGGTGCTAGCCTTAAATTGAAAAGCCTGTATAGTTTTATGGTCGATGCAATTGAGGTTACCTCAACCCAATGGATACATCACCCGCCGTCAATGAAACGAGCCTGAACAACGGGTAGAAATGCCTCTTCCCACTCGAATTAACCCTCGATTTGAAGTTACCTGCACTCGAGTTCTTCACCCATTTGGCATCGTTCGCAGGGGCTGCGCTGCCTGCTGGGCCCCCAAGGTCGAGTCCGATAGCCATAGTAATCCCATCCCCTGTGGATAGGAATCGGGCGTATGATGAGCAGCGGTGGACTTCGGATACTATGACAAGCCCTTTGACATCCTCCTCGTCGAGAAGGCGACGGAGTCTCCCCGGGGCGTTGATGGCGTAAATAGTGTCGTTGTTCATTGCGATAATCGCTCCTCGTCCGGAGGTAAATTTAAAAGCGCCCTTGGCTTTACAGGATGCAAGTTCCGGCGTCTGCCTGGAAAGATGGACAAGATGATCACAGTTCCCCGAAGGCAGAACAAAGGGAAAAAGCCTACATTGAAATTTCTGCGGTAATCTCAACCCTTTCCACATTCTCTGACGTGATCCAGGAAATCCCTTCTGTTGAGTCGACGCCGTGTTCTTGAGGCGTAGGAATCTCGTATTTCTCCGCCAAGCCATCCTCGTAGATATTTCCATCCTTGACAAAAATACCTTGCTTTTTCCTCCAGAACACCAAACTCCTCTTGCCCTGGGTTATCCTCCCATAGTCACCTACAGCGATGGCGACTTCGGGATCCCAACTGCCGTATTTCTGGCTGGCGTGAAATATGAGGTCGGCGAATTGTCGTTCTGCGTCTGGTGGCATAATAAAACAGATTTCAAGGCTCGTGGGATGTGGGATGTTGTACCATTTCGACACGAACACGACAAAACCATGAGGCTGTAATAGTCTACGCCCCAAACTAGGGACTAGCATGGGAACGACCGGCACAAACCGGACCCTGAACCGTGGTTTAGGCCAAACGCGGTACAGTCGAACCTGTCAATAACCCATACTTACATACCCCTCGGTGGATAGTCTTGGATAGTCCTGTTTTTACCGCACCCCCAAAACCGCGCCAGAAAATCATTATGTGATCTTCGGACTTTGAAACCACGTCGCGTCGATTTCACGCGACAGCAGCATTTTTTGACCATTTTTTGAAAGGAACCGTTTGTGTGTAATTAATTAAATATAGAAAAAAAAATTGAGGGAAGATGGCTGCCCTTGTATGAGTATTTTTGTCGATGGATATGAGGCCAAAAAAACACGTGCACGTGATCTGAAGATGCCGCTCAAAAGACTTCCAAAAGACTTCACTTTTTTTTTTTTTTTTTTTTTTTTTTTTTTTTTTAAATTTTAATTATTTTTGTAAAAAAAAAAAAATAAAAACCCGGACCTGAGAGAAAAATCAAGTTTTGGCGAAAAAACAGGGAAAAAAA
>Ga0307513_10012483_pt1 | contig 10480 bp, 5 predicted proteins | sample 15_EM_MG_FD_202174 | JGI IMG/M metagenome (GOLD analysis project Ga0307513, IMG submission 202174) | Populus trichocarpa ectomycorrhiza microbial communities from riparian zone in the Pacific Northwest, United States - 15_EM | ecosystem: Host-associated > Plants > Roots > Unclassified | place...
AGTCTATGATGTCGCGCTTCGACCGCGCGGCGAAGTTGCTCGATCTCAACCCCGATTTATACGCCGTGATGCGTGTGCCGAACCGGGAGTTGAAGGTCTACATCCCGGTGCGTATGGACTCGGGGCGCATACAGGTCTTTGAAGGTTTTCGCGTGCAGCACAATTTCGCGCGCGGCCCGGCCAAAGGCGGCATCCGTTACGCGCCCGACGTGACGATAGAAGAGGTGCGCGCCCTCGCCGCGTGGATGACGTGGAAGTGCGCGGTCGTCAATGTCCCGTTCGGCGGCGCGAAAGGCGGCGTCATCTGCGACCCGTGGCAGATGTCGCAGGGCGAGTTGGAGCGTCTGACACGGCGCTACGCCTCCGAGTTGATCGACATCATCGGGCCGGAGAAGGACGTGCCCGCGCCCGACATGAACACCAACGAGCAGACGATGGCGTGGATCATGGACACCTACTCCATGCACGCGCGCCACACCGTCACGGCGGTCGTGACGGGTAAGCCGATTGACCTCGGCGGGTCGCGCGGGCGGCGCGAGGCGACTGGGCGCGGCGTCCTCTTCGTCGTCAACGAAGCCATGAAGAAGTTTAAAATGACGCCGCCCTCGACGCGCGTCGTCGTGCAGGGGTCGGGCAACGTCGGCGGCATCGGCGCGCAGTTGATGCACGAGGCCGGTTATAAAGTGATCGCCATCTCCGACATGCACGGCGGCATCTACAACCCCGCAGGCATTGACATCCCCGCCGCGCTGGAACATTTGCGGGCGACGCGCTCGTTTGAGGACTACCCGAATGCCGAGCGCGTGACGAACGCCGAATTGCTGGAAATCGAGTGCGACGTGCTCGTCCCCGCCGCGACGGAGAATCAGATCACTTCGCAAAACGCCGAGCGCATCAACTGCAAGGTGCTGGCCGAAGGCGCGAACGGCCCGACGACCGCCGCCGCCGACGCAATCCTCCACCGCAAAGGCATCTTCGTGATTCCAGATATTTTAGCCAACGCGGGCGGCGTCACCGTCTCCTACTTCGAGTGGGTGCAGGATCGGATGGGCTATTTTTGGAAGGAAGATGTGGTCAACGAGCGTCTACAGGACGTGATGGTCGCCAGTTTCAACGAACTCGTGAAGTTCGCAGAGAAGCACAACGTGGACACGCGCACGGCAGCCTACATGCTTGCGATTGACCGCGTGGCCTACGATACGCGCATGCGCGGCATCTACGCGTGACAAAAACGTGTAGGGATTTTTAATGCTAAGTGGTGAAAAAGTCTTGATTTCCGCGCCAATGTAGAGTATGGTCTGCCGGAAATTGTTATGTAGGAGCAGAGTCGGAAAGTGTAAGCTGACGATAAAGTTCCTGCATTTCGAGTTCGCGGCGTTGACATGGGCGTCACTGTTTTGTATAAGCAGTAACGTCTTACAGTTAATCAGGCTAAAGAAGAATACAGTTGAGAGGCGCAAAGAGGCAGGTTTTAAGCGCCCGCGAACACAGAATACGTGTTCGGCTCCTCTCGCTGCTCCGCTCCAGCTACAAGGCGTTTCGTTCGAGGGCGGTAGCAGTTTTACATTGACTCTGTTGTGTACGCTTGTAGTTGGAGCGTCTGCATCCCACCAAAAGTACAAGGGAATGTTCGTGTTAACACGATGAAAGCCGTCGGACACCATATTCACACGGGCAAACGCGCGAACCTTTGGGCTGGGATTGGCAGTCGCCCCTTCCCGCAAAATTACATTACTCATTTCGCAGGAGGAATGCGATGAGACTCGCGAGAAGAGCGTCCGTTATGGCGCTCACCCTGTTGGTGCTGTGTGCCGCAGTATCAGCTCAAACACTAAGGCCGGCGGATGATCCGAGAAACACCGCTCCGACCGTAGGCACAGGCGGCCCCGTTGGTGGCCCCACCGGACTCTTCACCATTTACGACGGCCAGACGCTGCGTAAGGGTGAATTCACTTTCAGCATTGCATACAGCAACTTTGACCGCGACCCGGGCAACGTGGACATCACGGAAGTCCCGCTCAGTTTCCAGATCGGTCTTTCCGACCATCTGGAGCTGTTCTTTAACACGGACGGCTATCGCGGCGTCAAAGTTAATAGTCCACAGAATCTGTCGAGCTTCTATTTGCCGAACACTGCGTTTTACACGCAGCAGTTGCTTCCGAATGGAACGTTCACCCCGGTTAACACTTTGCGGAGCGGTGCGGCCATCGTGCTCGCGCCGATCAACATCATTAACGGGGCTACCGGACAGATTCAGGGCGCTCTGTTCCGCCCGGTGGGCAACCAGCCCTTCGTGCAGTTCCCGTTCGTCGGCGGTTCGGCTGGTAACTTCCAGAACGGCATCCCCGGCAACAATCTGGGATTCACGTTCACGCTGGGTGGCCCGACCGGCCCGAACGCGGGCGGCAGCAACTTCGGCGCGGCGGCCAACTTCCCCGGCATCGGCTCGGTCTTCGGCAGCATCCTGCCGGGTGTCGTGCTGACGCAGAGAGTTGTTCCCGCCACGGGCACGACGCTGGCGCAAGTCGTCCCTGCGACGTTCACCGTTGCTCCGGCCTATTTGCCTGACGCGCCGTTCATCAGCCGTCTCTACGGCGAATCGGCGTTCAGCACGTTCACCATCGGCGCGAAGTGGCGCTTCACCGGGCCGACCAATCCGTTCGGCATCGGCTTGATTCCGTTCTACCGGTTCTACGCCGACACGGCTGACGACCGCAACGGCTTCAACCAGTTGCAGCGCGGCGCAAGCCCCGGCGGCAGCATCGGTGATTTCGGTCTGATCATGTTCGCGGATGCCCGTCTGAGCCGGAGCGTCAACCTCTCGGCCAACATCGGCTACATCCTGAACAGCAATCCGAGAAGCGAATTGCTGGGTGACGCGGCTCTGCTCGACCGTCCCGATGAACTCATCGCGGGCGTCGGCGTGGACTTCCCCGTCAACAACCACTTCCAGCCGATTCTCGAACTGAAGTCGGTACAGTACGTGGGCGGCAGAACGCCGAACGCGTTCCATAACAACCCGGTTGATGCTTTGGCTGGTGTGCGCATTTTCCCGCGCCGCTGGTTCGGCTTCAGCGCGGCCTATCGCGGGCATCTGAATCAGCAGGGCGGTACGCTCTTGGCTGATCGCGGGCCGCAAGACTTCCCGGCTGGCTTCGTACGCTCGCAAGACCCGCACGGCTACATCTTCCAGTTCTGGGCCGGTCGGCGCAACGAACGTGCTCCTACAGTCGTCCCGAACAATCCGCCGACGACTGCCGTCTCGGCCAGCCCGTCGAGGGTTGTCTTGGCGGCTGACTGCGGGCCGGATCAACGTCCGGTCGAAGGTTGCACGGCCACCGGCAGCACGGTTCAACTCGCGGCTAACGCAACTGACCCTGACGGCGACACGCTGCTCTACACCTGGTCAACCACCGGTGGACGTATCACGGGCGATGGCGCGAACGTGACGTGGGACTTGTCTGGCGTCCAGCCCGGCACGTACACGGCCTCCGTGGAAGTTGACGACGGTTGCGGTTGTATCGCGTTCTCTTCGACCACGGTGACGGTTGAGCGTTGCACCTGCGAGGCGATTCCGATTCCGCCGACGCCCGAACCGACTGTCGCGCCGACGCCTGAAGCGACGCCGACGCCGCTTTCGCCGACCCAGTTCGACACCTATGGCCGTATCGCGCGTAACGACGAGAAAGCTCGTCTGGACAACTTCGCGATCCAGTTGCAGAACGATCCGGGCGCGCAGGGCTACATCATCGCCTACGGCGGACGCCGTGGCCCGGCTGGTGAAGCTCAGACCCGTGCCGATTTCGCCAAGAACTATCTGGTGAACTCGCGCGGTATTGACCCGGGACGTCTCGTCACGGTTGACGGCGGATTCAGAGAAGAGGCCACCACCGAACTCTGGCTCGTGCCGAGTGGTGCGACACCGCCCACGGCATCGCCAAACGTTGACGCCAGCGAGGTGCAAACCACTCGCCCGCCGAGACGCGCGCCACGACGACGTGGCCGTCGAGACGACGACGAGTAGCCGGACAAAATAACGCTCGCACTGCGGCCACAAAACGTGCCGCGCGCGACCTCAACCGAAGCGCGGGCGATGTTTCTCCAGAAGGAAGCATCGCCCGCTTCGCTTTTGCCCGCAGCCGACGGGCGAGATTTCGTACAACTGCCCCGATTGCATCGCGCATCTTAAAGCGTGTTGAAAGTCCCCGAATACTCGGCGACAACTGCGGTGGGACGCTCGTTGATCGCCGACGCGTTGCTGGTATAAGTATCCCCCCTTGAGTTTTAAACGCCAGATGCCACAGAGGAAGCTGATGACCCGGCCTATGAAAAAATTATTCCTGTACTTCGTTCTTTTAACTTTAATCGCCTCGCTGGCGTTGCCGCCGCAGGCCGCCGTCGCCGCCGAACACTTTATTGACACCACGCAGGACGCCGCCGACCGCACCCTGAGTTGGTCGGTCGCGGGGCCGATGGGCGGCGATGTGCGCGAACTCGCCGTTGACCCGACCGACCCCCAGCATCTTCTTCTCGGAACGATTGACGGGCAGATTTACCAGTCTATGGACGGCGCGCGCACGTGGGCGCGTCTCGTGAATTTCAACCGCCCGAGCATCTATATCGATCACATCATCATCGACCCGCGCGATTCCAAGACCGTCTACGTCGCCGCGCACAAGCACAAAGAGCCGGGCGGATTCTTTAAGACGACCGATGGCGGCGAAACGTGGCGCGAGGCTACGGAACTGAAGACGGAAGCCCTGCACTCGCTCGCGCAGTCGCCCTCCGACCCGAACATTTTGATCGTCGGCTCGAACCGGGGCGTCTATCGCTCGACCGACTCCGGCGAGACGTGGACGCAACTCCCGACCTCCCCCTACCCGGACATCCGCAACGTCGAGTCCATCGCCGTTGACCCGCGCGACCCGCGCGCCATCTATGTCGGCACCTGGCACTTACCGTGGAAGACCGAAGATGGCGGGCAGACCTGGAAGTCCATCAAGACCGGCATGATCGACGACTCGGATGTCTTCGCCATCGAGATTGACGAGACGCGTCCCAATCACGTCATCGCCTCCGCGTGCAGCGGCATCTACGAGTCGCAGAACGCGGGCGCGAACTGGCGCAAGGTGCAGGGCATTCCTTCACAGTCGCGCCGCACGCGCGACATCATGCAGCACCCGGCTGTCCCTTCAACCATCTTCGCCGGGACGACCGAGGGTTTCTGGCGTTCCACGAACGGCGGCGATTCGTGGATGCTCACCACCTCGCGCACGCTCGAAATCAACGCTATCGCCGTGCATCGAAAAGACCCGCAGACGGTCTACATCGGCACGAACAACTACGGCGTGATGGTTTCGCGCGACGGTGGTAAAAACTTCTTGCCGAGCAACGAGGGCTACAGCGGCAGACGCGCTTATGCCATCGCGCCCGACCGCGAGCGCGCGGGGCGCGTCTATGCGTCGACGATTAACACCGCGACGGGCGGCGGCTTCTTCTTCGTCAGCAACGACAGTGGCGCGACGTGGCAGCCTTCCATGCGCAACATGCCGAGCCGCCTGATCGGCTATTCGATCCTGCAAGACCGCAAAGACGGCAACATCATTTATCTCGGAACTAATCTCGGCGTGTATCGCTCCGCCGACCGTGGCCTGTCTTGGTCGCCCATCGGCGCGCCGAACGCGAAATCGCCCGTCGCCAAACCGGCGAAGCGGCGCGCTGCCGCCGCTGCTTCGCGTCGCCGCGCGCCCGCCACGTCGCGAACCGGCACGGCTGCTGCGCGTCGCAACGCAGCGGCGAGTACGTCGGCACAAGAGCCGCGTCCCGCGCCGCCCGTCGCCGTGCCCGCGAAGCGCGCCGACGACATGGTGATACGTGCGCAGGCGGCTTTGAACGCGGCGGGTTACGATGCCGGCACGCCCGACGGGCAGGCGGGCACGCGCACCGTCGCCGCCATCAGGCAATTTCAGGCGGCGAAGGAACTGCCGCAGACGGGCAAGTTTGACGATGCGACTTTAACCGCGCTCGGACTCGGCGGCGGCAAGCAGTCGTTCGGCGTCGAACAGGGAATTCAGAGTGCGCCCGTTGCGTTGACCGAAACGATCAACGCGCTCGCATATCTGCCGGAAGCCGACGGCACTTTGAAGATTCTCGCCGCGACCAACAACGGACTCTACCGCACCTCTGATCCCTCGAAGGGTTGGGAGAAGATGCCCTTCGGCACGGGACTCGACGCACGTACCCTGTCGGTTTCCACGAGCGCGCAAAATCCGCAGACCATCTACGTCGGCACGTCAACCTCCGGCGTGCTCGTCTCGCGCGACAGCGGGCAGACGTGGCGCGAGGTCGACGGCATTCCAAAGGGCGTGCCCGTCAACATCATCGAACAAGACCCGGAGCGTTCAGCCTACGTCTACGTCGGCACGTCGCACACGTTGTTCGTCTCGCACGACGGCGGCGAGAAGTGGACGCGACGCGGCGGCAACCTGCCCTACGGCAGTTTCACGAGCATCCTCATTAACCCGAAAAATACCGACGAGGTTTTTGTCGGCAGCGCATACGAACGCGCCGAAGGCAACGGTGTCTTTCATTCGATGGACGCAGGACAGACCTGGAAACGGGTTGACCCCGACCTACCGAGCCGACGCGTCTGGGCGCTCGCCTTCGACACGCGCGAATCCGGCAAACTGCTCATCGGTTCACACTCGGCGGGCGTCTACGTCGCCCAGCGCGACCTGACCGCGACGACAGCGGTCGCCCCGGCTCAACCGTAACGAGTGACAGTTGAGAGGCCGGAGCGGTCGGTCATTTCCCTTTAACGGTAAAGATCTCAACCCGCCGCCCGTCATCCGTTGCTCAATTCTCCCCATATTGCCTTGACATGCTTGCGCGTAGGCGTGTACATTTTCGACCTACCCGGTCAAGCGACTGGTGATTACCGGATCACGCGGGTGATCCACGGGCACGAAAGAAACCGAAACCTTTTTAATTTTTTTCAACTTCTAGACGGCTCGCAATCCCCGCCCCAATCCTTTCTGGATCGTCCGGCAATCACCCCCACATCGCCAGCAGAGTAGGCCGCGCGCCACCGGTTACGGGCGCGGTTCTAACCGCGAGCGCGCGATGGCTGTCTGATTGGGAGGCGCGAAAGTTCTTTAACGCGCCGCGAATTCGAGTAGGAGTCCAAGAGCCCGCATGTCCACTGAAGATAACAAGCTGAGCGCAAGCGAAGCTAACAACGAAAACTCACCAACCGGCGCAGGCGAAAGCAGTAGCAGCGCGACGCCCGACACTTCGGGCGAGCAACAACCGCAGACGCACGCCTCCTCATCAACGGCCACAGCCACGGCCCCAACCGCCGCAGCTTCTTCATCCGCCCCGGTAGCCCGCACCGGCGGCGCGTCTGGCGACGATGATGATGATGATGACGACCAGCGTTCGGGCGGCGATTTCGATTTCGGTGCGATGCTCGATCAGTACGAGCAGGAGCAGGCCGCCTTTCAGGAAGGCTCGGTCGTGCGCGGAACCGTGGTCGGCATCAACGACCGTGGCGTGCTGATCGACTTCGGCTTCAAGTCCGAAGGACTCGTTGATCAACAGGAATTCACCGAGAACGGCGAGTTGACCGTTAAGCGCGGCGACGAGGTTGAAGTGCTCATCAAGAGCATGGAGTCGCAGGAGGGGCAGCCCATCCTCTCGCGCGCCGACGCCGTGCGGATGCGCGCGTGGGACGAACTCGAAAAAGCCCACCGCGACGGCACGCCTATCAAAGGACGCATCATCGAGCGCGTCAAGGGTGGTCTGCGCGTGGACGTCGACGGCGTTGACGCGTTCCTGCCCGGCTCGCAGGTTGATTCGCGCCCCGTCCGCAATCTCGAAAGTTTTCGCGGGCAGGAGATCGAGGCGAAGGTTATCAAGCTCAACCGCAAGCGTTCCAACGTCGTGCTGTCGCGCAAGGCGATCCTCGATGAGCAGAACGAAGGCCGCAAGGGCGAGACGCTCGACAATCTTGAAGAGAGCATCATCGTTGACGGCCAGATCAAGAACCTGACCGACTACGGCGCGTTCGTCGATCTCGGCGGCATCGACGGCCTGCTTCACGTCACGGATATGTCGTGGGGACGCCTCCAGAACCCGGCGGAACTCTTCAAGGTCGGCGAAACCGTGCAGGTCAAGGTCTTGAAATTCGACCGCGAGCGCGAGCGCGTGAGTCTCGGTTACAAACAGCTTCAGCCCGACCCGTGGGAATCTGTCGAGGAGCGTTTTGTTATCGGCAGCAAGGTGCATGGCAGCGTGGCGAGCGTGACGGACTATGGCGCATTCATCGAACTCGAACCCGGCGTCGAAGGACTGGTCCACGTCTCGGAGATGAGCTGGTCGAAGCGCATGAAGCACCCGTCGAAACTCGTCAACGTCGGCGACACGGTTGAGGCCGAAGTGCTCGGCGTTGACCCGAAAGCGCGACGCATCAGTCTCGGCATGAAGCAGATGCAGGCCAACCCGTGGCAGACCTTGCGCGAGCGTTATCAGGTCGGCGCGCGAGTCTCGGGTCGCGTCCGCAACCTGACGGACTTCGGCGCATTCATCGAAGTCGAAGACGGCGTTGATGGACTCGTTCACGTCTCGGATATTTCGTGGAACAAGCGCATCAAGCATCCCGGCGAGGTCTTGAAGAAGGGGCAGGAGATCGAAGCCGTCATCACCAACATCGACACGGAGAATCGCCGCCTCTCGCTCTCGATCAAAGACACCGAGCCGAGTTCGTGGGATCGTTTCGTCAACGAACACAAGCCGGGCGACATCGTGCGCGGACGTATCACGCGTTTCGCCAACTTCGGCGCGTTCGTCGAGTTGGACGAAGGGCTGGAAGGTCTGTGCCACATCTCCGAACTGTCGGAAGAGCGTGTGGACAAGCCGGAGGACGTGGCGCAGGTCGGGCAGGAGATGGAATTCCGCGTGCTGCGCATCGAGCAGGACAACAAAAAGATCGGCCTCTCGGCGCGCGCCGCTTCAAGCGACGAACCCATCGTGGACACGAAGAGCTATTCGACGGAAGCGAAGGGCGGCATGGCCTCGCTCGCTGAACTCGGAAACTTCTTTGCCGCTCCCACCGGCGGTTCGACTTCCAGCCGCGAAAGCGGCGGTTCCGCCACGGGCGATGAGAGCCGTGAGACGGCGACCGCATCGGACGCGGGCGGCGAATCGAATGAGGGCACGGCGGGCGAAGAATCCAATGCTCCCGTGGCTTCCGCTGCCGACGCCGACGCCGCCGATAGCGGCAGCAGTAGCGCTCCCGACGCCCCTTCTGCTTCCGACGCGGGCGATGCCGCGACACCGCCGACCGGCGGCGACGCGGATGCTTCGACCGGCGACGGCAGCGACGCTTCCGGTACGACCGACGAAAACCAGAGCTAAACAAGCAACTCGATTGCGCCTAAAGCCCCGCGCCTTCAAATCATCTTCACGGATGAGAGAAGGCGCGGGGCTTTAGCTTTTGCGTGCGTAACTGAGAAAGCACGAAGATTGGTGTCGAAAGCAGGATGTGTGAAGCGAATCAGGATATGGGGGCGAACGGCGCGTCTCCTGCGTCGTTTCGTGTTCAACATGCGGGGTCTGCGTTCGCTTCCACAGCCTGCGCGCTTCCGCTGCGTCTCTCCTGTAAGCTATTGCCTGAGAGCTATTTCCGTCTTGCGGGGAACTAATAACTTCTGCTACTGTACATTACAGTTATGAGATTCCGGTCGTGTCGCGGAGTGTGCGGAAGATGCCAGCGACAGCCCTCTATGAGTGGTGAATCGTGAAAGGTAAATGTATGACGAAAGCGGAGTTGGTCGAGGATGTCGCGCGCGCGGCGGAATTGACCAAGAAGGATGCGGAGCGTCTGGTCGAGATCGTCTTTGAGAGCATCATTGAGACGCTCAATCAGGGCGAGAAGATCGAACTGCGCGGCTTCGGCAGTTTCCGCGTGCGCGAACGCGGCGCGCGGCGCGGCAGGAATCCGAAGACCGGCGACCCCGTTGACATTCCTGCCAAGCGCGTCCCCTATTTCAAACCCGGCAAAGAGATGAAAGAGTTGATCAACGAAGAGTCCGCCAGTGGTAGTTCAACTACCGGCGCGCCCGCAGAGACGACGGAATCGAGCAGCGCGCCGACGACTTCCAACACCAACGGACAAGACGACGGCAACAACGGCAACAGCAGCGAGATGCCGCCCATTCATTAAACATCCGGCAGCGCGTGGGGAAATGTGAACGTGGACAGGTTGTGGACGCCCTGGCGCTATCAGTACATCACAGGCGAAAGCGGCGAGAAAAGCGGCGACGACCACTCTTCAACCTCCTGTATCTTCTGCACGCTCCCGCGACAAGACCCGGCTGACGACGAACGCAACTACATTCTCCACCGCGCCCGGCACAATTTCATCGTCCTCAACCTCTACCCCTACACTTCCGGTCATCTCCTGATCATCCCCTACGAGCAC
>Ga0307513_10012484_pt1 | contig 10480 bp, 8 predicted proteins | sample 15_EM_MG_FD_202174 | JGI IMG/M metagenome (GOLD analysis project Ga0307513, IMG submission 202174) | Populus trichocarpa ectomycorrhiza microbial communities from riparian zone in the Pacific Northwest, United States - 15_EM | ecosystem: Host-associated > Plants > Roots > Unclassified | place...
GCGGATACACCGGCTGCTTGCTGCGAAGGAGGGTTGTGCTGGTCTTTTGGTGGTTTCACGGAAGACTCGCCCACTGGGAAAGCGTTGTGGAGCGTATAGGTTCTTGGTGTGCGGGGAGTGGGACTCTTTGGAACCTTCAATGATACCATAGAATGTGAGTTCTTTGTTCCGACTTGCGATAGGAAAATGACAAACGTATTTTGGTATGCTAGGGACGGAAAACGCATACCTCCGTGCTTGGTTCGGGTCGCAGAAAATAGGAACATCTCCGACGTCTTCCGGTACGTTTTGCATGAATACGTTTGCGTCAGTCAAGTAATCTGACAGAATGGGATATCTGTTCAGGGTCGACAAGATGCAGATATCGATTACAGTCATTTCGTTGGGTCGTTCCGAATTCGTTCGTTCGCCGCGACGTCCGCATCTACGCGATGCTGGTGATCGAACATTGGCAATGGAGATCGTCTCTGTACATGAATCTGACGTTGACGTGGAGCCGTTCAACACAGTCAGGAAGGCTTTCTCCTCTTATGGTGACATCGACTCGCTTTTTTTCCAACCTATCAGCAGATGCCTTGAGCATCTCTCTACCAGCTGGCCATGCATCTTGGAGACAGGGCGACCCTCCGCAGGGTTGTACACCATTGAATCGGGCATCCTAGCATGTATACGATGTGAGTTCCCGAACGTTATGCAGGACTTTAGGAGTCTATGGTCGCGACTGAGATCCCGGCGCTCTCAGACTTCCCAAGAAATTCGACGGTAGTTGCTGAGCATCCCTCAGTGTTGCGGAAGCTTGGTAATGAAAATATCCAACGGCTACAAATCGAGGAATCGTCCCTGGCGAGGGTATTCATGCAATTCGTCTTAAAAGGTGCGTCTGTTGAATCTTTGTTTTCTGAGGAAACTTGTTAACCGAATGATTATTAGCCACAAAATTGGGTTGTGATGTCTTGCTTTCCGCCATCGCTTCTGATTTAGGTCTTATCTCCTGGTAGATTTTATTGTTATGGTCTCTTGCTTGTTTCACTCACGCATATCACGTCACTCATGCATTTCTCTACACCGCTTTCAGCGATATTCACATACGTGTATTTTTGTGGTTGTTTCATAGATGGAATAGAACGTCCACCATCTAAAATGATCAATGATTTCCATTGACATGGTACCTTCGATTATTTCTCTTCGAAGGTTTGCTCTAAGAAACATGTGAGTGTTAGATTGGACAGATACCTTACTAATTTCTTCAGTTTTGTGCGAAATGCGGCACTATAACTCTCAAAGTTAGAAATATCTTGAACAACGAACCCTGACTGCGTGCCGATCTTCATAGCGGGGACGAGACGTCAGATACGACCAATTTCGTGCCGCAACTCCTCCGGAGAGATATGACCATGAGAAACGCAGATCTGCATCTTATCGCGTTCCTCTTTGCCGCAACCACCACGAGGTCGAACCTCCGCAAATGCACCGAGCTACCCATGTACTCTTACCATTCGGGTTTACTTGTAGCCAAGCCGCTTTTTTCCCTGCCAGTCTGCTCTTGTTTCCTGCCTGGTGCCTTCCTGACCAACCCTCCTCGGCCCGACAAAGATACGTATGCGTCTGTCCCTCAGAGTGGACATGCTTATTGTCGTCATCTTGCTACACACCTCTCTTGGCTCTATCCTGCTCATTCTCTTGTTCTAAAGTTCTTCTGCCTCCAGCATGGGTTAGCCTTTGTTGCGTTCCATTCTCACTGTCAATTTTTCCCCCAAAAAGAAACCTCAGGCTGTCTTCTGCTCTCAGCGTGCGCCATGTATGTGGCGCAAGTTAGGCTTAACTGGTTAATCATAAATGTCTCCGGATATGAGAGGAGCTGGCATCGTGGAGGTTCGTAGTTTCGGATCCCGAGTCCAATGCATTCCCGCCCACGCTGGGTTAGTGAAATTTCGCAACGAGCCTGTGTAAGCTCTCACAGAGAACCCGTTCCAAGAAAGAATGACGGCGACAGCGAAGCCCGGCGTAGGCCCCACTTGTCGGTGCGAACACGCTCTCGTCATGGTGTTCTCGGGTGTTTCCCATCGCTTTGTCCTGTTTACGTATTTGAAGTTTGTGGTCTTCGATGCCATCATTGTCTGGTACTATCCTCTAACATTTCTTAGGACCTGTGTCCGACATAAAGGACTGCGACAACGTTCTGTAGAAGTCAGAACTTTCCCCACGGGTTTTCACCTCCTCGAGTGCCAGTGAGTCTTTTTTTGGGGGGGTCACCAATGGGTCGCATTGTGACACCGAAGACTGTAAACGCAACTTCTCAGTTGCGAACATGCTCTCTGTCATGGTGTTCTCGGGTTTTTCCCGTCGCGTTGTCCCATTTACGTATTTGAAGTTCGCGTCTTCGATGCCATCATTATCCTCTAACGTTTTTAAGAACCTGACTCCGACATCAAGGACTGCGGGTGTAAAAGTCAGTGAACGTTCCCCACAAGTTTTCGCCTCCTCGAGTACTAGTAAGTCTTTTTTTTGGGAGCTACCAATAGGTTGCATTGTGACCGAAATTACAGATCAACATTATCGGACAATGTTCAACAAGGTCTTCGTGTTTTCACTCATAGGTGCAGTCACTGCAGAACTTAAGGACGGCCTTTATCGAATTCTCGATCCCGAAATCAACAGTATCGGGTACGTTGCAAAGTCAGGTTATCACGTCGGAACGCCTGTCACCCTCTCGTTGTCTGAACCCACGGACTTGCACGAATTAATCCAGAAAAAAAAAAGGGGGGCCGGGGCCGCCCGGGGTATATGTACAATCAGCCGAAAACGTATACAATGCAATAACATAGCGTTTTTTTTTTGCATGACGGGAAGAACAGAAACCGAACCAAAAAAAAAACTCGGGTAGGGTGGGGAACAAGTATACGAGGTCCGAATGAGTTTGTGTATGAGTGAGAGAAAGAGGTGGATGGAGTGTGAAGTATGAAAACAAAAAAGATGGATGGTTGGATCGTGTACGTATGATGATGTAGATAAAAACTGCGCAAAAGCAAAAAGGAAAAAACGTGGTATATGCAAAAGGACTTAGCTGACTGGCATGGGGTGGAGAGCGAGGAAAGATCGATCGAGAAAAGCAACCAAAGCTAGCTAAGGAAACTCATACTCGTAAGAAGATATAGATATAGGGTTGTTGAAACAGACGTGGTTATTCGAGGGGCGAGGACATTCATACAAAAAAGCACGGCGGTAAAGTGAAGGAGGGAAGGGGGAAACGACCAATCCAAAAAGGAAAAACCAATTTCATCACAATCACAAGAGGAATGCGATGCAATGCGATGAGAAACTCAAAGCTCCTTCCGCACCATTTGCCAATAGGAAAGCGAGACCTAATCGGCTAGGGGTACGCTCCTCAGAAGGCACCTGGATCCATAACACACCGCCACAAGCACCATTCCAGGTGCTGACGGGCATTCATAAGCAAATGCGTAGGTTTGAGGACATAAACGGAAGTTGGACATAAGGAGCCCTGTGAAGTCGGGTATGTAGGCCGAACACAAAAGAAGAACAAAACAGGCGGAGAGAGTACAGGTGCCAATCGTGATGTTGGTGATCAACACCAACGAGGCCTTCCATTCAGCTCCCACAACCGTCCCTGCGGAGGCGGATTATGCGGAGGCTGGCTGTACCAGGGGCACCTCGACTGGCGGTGGGCTTTCTTGTCGCTGGGAGACGAGGATGTACAATCCATTGCCAATCTGTTGGCAGACCATAAAAGCAAATTAAAGATATAAACGATCTAGTAACAGCGTTGCAACATCCAAAAACAAAAACTTACGGTGAACACACCGTGAACACGCCGATTACAGGATCGAATCCAACGTGGACGAGATGGAAAAAGTTAGTGGGGAGTCCAATAGGCGATGATAACGCGGTTCGAGAGACATTTCATCACGCCATGTGTACAATCCTGAGTTTCCAGAAAAGACAATAGAGACGGTGTCCGTTGGGGACAGTGATGACGAGGAACCCAATGGTCTCGCTTCATATCAGGTTCTATCCTGGCGAGAGCGGGTAGGAGAATCTTTTTGGAAGCAGGCGACGCCTATGTGCGGAGTCGAGTAGAGATAGATGAATGGTTGTTATAAAATTGATGGCGGGAAACAAGTAAGCGGGATGAACAAGGCAGGTAAGGGAGATGGGCTACGGACCTCGGAGGCTCGACAATGAATGACGAGAACCTGTGAGGTGAGGGACACCCAGCGATCTTTCCAAAGCCAACCAGCGAATACCCTGGTCTCTTTGATCACATATCGTCCCTTGAGTATGATCATGCCCGATCCTGAAGACGAGGTTGCCTTGATAATGGCACCAAGAGGCGGACCAGAAGGAGGTCGGGAGCGAGGCGCAACGATGACGCCAGAAGCTGATTTTGCGATGGTTGCTGACCACCGATAACCTCAACATAGATAGGAAGGATATTCTTGTCGTAGTAGAAGAGCAGAGTCGTGTATGAGTCAGAGTGGCTAGAGTGCATTTAAGCGACACTTACGAATGTACCGGCCACCGAGTCAGATCCAATGTGTGACTTGTGCACAAAGTCGAACAGCGCACTGTAATTCCGGAGTGGCATAGCTTGTCGATGTCGCCTTTCCAGTCATACAGTTCGGAATCCCAGGTGAACGAAATGTTGAACCTCTTCCCCTTCACCATGAAACCAAGTGAATGGTCCGCGGGATCGGTATGCTCGAGTTCCGTGATATCGTGCAGCAAGATTCGGGTACGTTTAGTGGAAGATGGCTGTGGCACAAAGGTATTCTAGTGAGACAGTGACTGATCCACTTCGTACAAGTTTCCGAGAGGCTGTGCGATTGATTTTGGGTTGCTGGTAGGATGTTAGGGAGGAAATCTGCTTGTAATCCATGGAGAAGTGGTCGTGAATGAGAGAAGAGAAAGATAAAAGGCGGAAGAGAGAAATGAACAAATCATGAAATAAATGCATTATGTAAGAATGTCCTAGTCGAGCCAAGTTCCTGGAATTTTGGTCCAAACTTTTGATCAGCGTGGGCCTTGTTCTCGCTAGAGGAGTTTTCGCGGGGTCACTCGTCGTCGCGCTTTATGACCGCCCATCGCCTTTGACGTGACAAATGGTTTTACAGACTGACCCTTGGGTTGATGGGCCTTGACAAGCTCCATCACGTGCTGGCCACGTCGTCCGAAGACTTAAAGGTCAAGAGGAATGCGCAGAAAGGTGCTCGAATTCCTTCATGTTGAATTCATATATTTAACGAGGGAAATCAGTTCTCAAGCTCATGCAGAAAGGCCGGCACTGGGTCCTTGTAGTAAGTCTTCGATAGTCGACATTCTTGTCATGTTCTCAGCACTCCACAGGTTCTGCTACTCAGTAATGTGGTGCGTGTCAGTATCCGTGAGCTTCCAGCGACGCCAAACCCACGCGGTGCAGATCGTCTGCCTATATTCCTGGATAGCGCGGTATGTCTAACCTCTCATTTTGGTCCATGGCCTTATGGTTGCCGCTAGCTTGGGGGCGGGTTTGCCACGATTGTGATCGCTACAGCTGCCATTGGTTCGTGACTCTCCAAAGGTTTTCAATCCATTACGTTGACTCTCTCCTCCCCCAAAATAGTCATTTTTGGGTGCGTGTATTCCCTTAACATTTCGATTATCACCCCTCAATTTAACTCTTCAGAGAGTAAGTGGAAATTACCTGCCTCCGTCCTCGCAAACCAACGCCATCTGTACAAAGGATCATCCCTCAGGCTGTCGGTGTCCGTTATGGACTCTCTATTGGTGCAACATGCGCCCCTCTCATTCTTGGGATGATGTATTTATTCGGTACGCCACATTTCATCTTCGACATCAGAGTGCCTTATTATTAAAGCGTCAATAGCACCTATCGCCTGGCCCATTGCCAAAATTCTTGATTAGGTTCTCGGAACTGGAGAGGGGCACACCTACACAAACACAAAGGCGGAACTGAAATCTTTCCTTCAGTTCCACTGCAATGGCCCACCGCAATGGCGAAGAACCACCTCACGACGACGAGATTGCGATTTTGAATGGTGTTTTGGAGTTAAACACCAAAAACGTGGAAGCCATTATGACTCCACTCAAGGTCGTCATTCTTTCACGTCGTTCATTCAGTGTCTGATCTCAACGGTTGAATAGGATACAATGATTCTTAGCGCAGATACTATTTTGGACCACAAAGCTGTCGATGCCATGTGTGTCCTCCTCCCTTTTACGTTACCAAAACTGATTCGTGATAATGTTCCATAGTTTACTGAGTGGTTATTCCTGTTTCCCTGTACACGAAGCTGGAAATCCCCTCACCTTCGTTGGGCTTCTGCTTATCAAGAAGGTAGGTCCATGCGACGACACTGGTTCCCTCTTTTAACTGTCGTGATAACAGCTCCTCACCTACGACCCGAGTAAAGCCTTGCCTGTTTAGTCCTTTCCTTTGGGTATCCTTCCTGAAGAAGCCCTTCCTTTGATTAACTGTTTCCAGGCTTTGGACTATTTGTAGGCCGCAGCTTTTTAGTCTCTCTGTAATCAGAACTTAACTCATGTAACGATCAGCCAAACTGGAAGGGCACATCTTCTCTTGATCAGTCGGACTCCTGATGTTACTGGAGGTGCGATTGGATTTATCACGCTTGAAGGTATAACTAGCTATGATCCTTTGGAAGACCTTGTCCTGACTCCTTTTTTGTTGTAGACATTATTGAGGTGTGTACAAGAGAGGCGAATTAAACAACATGAACCTAACAATACTTAACTCTGTAGGAAATCATTACCGAAGAGATTGTCGACGAAACCGATCGATATGAAGATAATCAAAGCAAACGACGAGCGAAACGAGCAACGACCGCAGCTATCATGCGAGGGTGAGTAACCATTTCTCTCCCTCAGATCCCATCCTTTATCTATCTTTCCTGACGACCCATTCAACTGCTTTACTTAGCATCGTCGAACGGGAAAGAAGGTGCGACACGAAAGACGCGGAATGCACGCCCCTCTTAATTGCGTTTCCCATGAGCGAAGCTGGGCGATTCCTGAGTAATGAAAATGGACCCCATTATGGATCGACTAGTATGGGTGTAATCAGCCAGTCCCCACGATTCATAGGCCGATGCTGATTTGCCTCACGAGTCACTCCTACTTCGATCCTCACCATCTTGAAGAAAATCACCTCTTACATCCCAGGCAAATATAGTCGGACGTTTGGATATATATCCTTTTACTTATTTCTAGTATATGGTTTCATAAATCAAGTTCTTATTACTATCCTCCATCCTCCTCATCGACCGGTAAATGTCCCTATCGTGTCTCGGTATCTGGGTTTTGGCGGTCCAGTTCACGAACGATTGCCTGCGAGATTAGTCGAGGTAGGGATCAGCTCTCAAAAAAGGCATATGAAAACTCACTTCGAGTGCGAAGAGGTGAGAATCGTACGAGTTCGGTGAGAGTTCGCGGACCGCATCTGCAAGTTTAAAGAGATAATCCTGTGGCCATGAGATCCGTTCATGGAGTCTGACAATGCTTTTGTTGGGAATCAGCTCACTTTGTTTGGCCCTGATGGACCTACTGATTTCCAGATTCGATACCCGGCGACGTCGAGAGGTTCAGATCCGACTTGCGGATGAGAAGATTCGCTGGCAGTAAGGAGGAATTTTGAGGTTCATAGAGATTCCGGCTCACTGAAGGAGGGGTTGTCGTTACGCCCAATGTAGCACTGCGAATGGTCGAATGTGACACCGGAATGAAAGTAAAAAGACGTTATCACGTACGTATGCCTGTCAAGGCGAAAAAGAAATTAGACTTGAGCTTTGGTCACTGGGAAGGATGTGGATCGATTATCAATACACTCACGTTGTGAATAATCACCGTTTCCTTTCCGTCCGCGTTTACGCCATGGATATCTAACGTCTCCATGGTATATCCATCCTGTGTGAAAAATGGCGAATGTGGGTTTATTCGTAGCTTGAGTAGAAGCTGCCTAACCTTTTCTCTATAATCTGGAAGGAAATTAGAGGTGAAGCTGCAAAGTTTGAATGACAATGATAGAGCCTTGGCTAACCTAGGTAATCTCGCACTTCCGCCTCGTATGCCGAGTCAATCGTATATGCGATGCCTGTGATAACTGATTTCATGAAACGTCCAAGGATAGAGCAATGTGAACACACCCCATACAATATCATCATCTGGAAATGCATCCTGGAATTTTATCAAGTCATGTCTAACTGGTGTTCTTTAACAAAAGGACCCACGGAGGCTGAAAACTTGTCCCAATCTACTTTGTGCACAAGGGTTACTACTCTCCCTGGGTTCTAGAGCACACAAAAAGGGGGGAAGTCACCACGAGTCGCCAAAGACGCCAGCATCTGCGGAAACCAGATTGGAGAACTCACCTCCGGCGTTCCACGATGATTGTGTGATTTCTGGGCGAAACGACGCACATAGCCTTTCAGGAATCCAGGTACTTTTACGAATAGGATTAAAGAAGGGTTTCATGACGGTATTGAGAGGTTTTACCTTGTGCGATAACGTGAGGAGGAGGCTAGTGGCAAGAATGCATTGAGTAATGGCGAGTACGCTGAGAGAGAGGAGGAAGCAAATGCCTTGAAAATTAGGGACCCATATCCGAATACAATGAAAGGGGGGGCGATCTCTGAGTTCATCAGAGGGATATCGATGTCCGGGAATGAGGAGGATGAGCGCTTCTTTGGTCTGATGCCTTTTTGGACAATTTTCGGATCCAATATATACTGAAGAAGAGATCTGTCAACTTTTATTCCGACCCTCGATAAGGAGCGTTTCACCCTCTGACAAGATATGAAATCTGGAGGACGCACTCAGCATTCAGCGCTATTATAATTTGGTTATAATCGCGGATACTACTGTACTGATACGACCTAGTCTTCGCGTCACACGTCACAGGCACCCTCGAAGAGAAGAGATCAAGGAGGACATCACGCCCTCCAGAACATTTCGAAGAGTGTGACATATGTTTTTTGTATGTTTTTTTCTCAAAATTTTCTAGGGCCGCTCTGGATGCTGCAGAACTTCAAAAATAGTTTACATTTGCTTGAAATACTTAGAACTATACTACAATATTGTCACTGTCTGCCTATATCTTCCCAGAATATGGGGCTGAAGAGAAGAGATTTGGGAAATGTCACTTGTCCCACCCAATTTCGAAGAGTTGTCTAACCCTTCGGGAAGTCACACGTCACATAGGGCGAAGAGTTGGTCGTATCAGTACAGTATAGTAGGCTGACTTACCATGGTTGATTACATAATCATGCGTTCACACGTGCCTTGAGAATTGGTTAAGTGACAATGCTGTGTAAAACTTGGGGTGTTTTTACATAAAAGTGTAATTTATATGTTTAATTACACTAATTTACTAATTTTTTACTGACCCAGATATTAGGTATGTAAAAATGTAAATAACTTCTACAGGCAGATGGAATTGGTCCTTGGATGACCTTTGTTACAAGTTCCTTAATAATCTAAAATTCAAAACATTATGTTTTGGATGATTTAAGCAGCTCTGAGGAGACTGAAACCAGTCTGGAAAGGTATTCTAGAATCTAGAGACAACCTTAAGTCTGAAGGAGGTAGCCTCAGTTTCAGATTAAATAAAATCTGGAATTCAAGCCAAGTCCAAGTCATCATCATATTTTGACAGTTCCTGACTTCTTTGACAGTTGTTTGGCTCTCTTGTGACTCACACAACATTGATGGAAATTGACTTTCCTTTGCAGAGAGGTCATTGGAGGAAAGGAGTAGCTTTATTTCTTATTTTATCCAAACTGACTGTTGAAACCCCAAAGATGGAAAATAAATGTAAAAACAGGAAAATAGAAAATTTCATAATATGACCATTACCTTTAGGGAGGTTTTGTCTTTATAAGAGAGATGAGGAGTGAACCAAAGATTTATATTGAGCAGCAATAAGTATGCTGTACTATTGTTTACATCATGCATCACACTAAACAGTGAAAAAACGACCCTTTTTTGTTCATCTTGAATTAAAAAAAAATATTCTTGGACATCTTAGCAAGAAGAATAAAGAAATTCATAAAGACTAGATTATAATAGTACAAGAGTGATTTGTTATTTATTCAAATCAATTATATATTTATAGAAGTGTGAAATTCATACTTTAATAAATTGAGTTTAAAGCAGGGCTTTACGCAAGTTCAATGAATGGCAACATGCGGACTTTGAGCATACACGGGCACTTACCCTCATCACAAGTCACAGTGCTTAGACAAAATACAACTATTAATAAACCTACCGATCTGCCCCCCAGCTAAGGCTCCAACCGTACAGTATAGGATACTGTCTATATACGGTTATTTCTGTATATGTATAGGTATAGGTATAGGGTTCCTGCATATTTTCGAGTATACAGTAAATATACGGTATAGGGTATCAGTATACAGTTGAATTTGGGGGTGATTTATCAGGATTTCAA
>Ga0307513_10012487_pt1 | contig 10478 bp, 10 predicted proteins | sample 15_EM_MG_FD_202174 | JGI IMG/M metagenome (GOLD analysis project Ga0307513, IMG submission 202174) | Populus trichocarpa ectomycorrhiza microbial communities from riparian zone in the Pacific Northwest, United States - 15_EM | ecosystem: Host-associated > Plants > Roots > Unclassified | place...
GTTGGCGGAGGGTCATTCCCAGTCAATTGCCTCACAAGGGTCGGCTCAAGAGCAAGAAGTGGGCAAAGTCGCATAAGTAGGAGACGATGTTTTGGAGTCAATGTAGGAGTATTGACGTGACGTTGACTACGCTGGTAGTCGAGGACGTCCTCACTACCACCGGGCAATCGAACTGCGCCGAGGTTGTTTGCAACCGCAGATGACCACGGACTTGTTGGAGAGTATATGGACGCATCTTCAAGACTCGATAGAGCCTTGTGCATCCGACGAACAGAGCGGGTGACATTCAGCTGGATAACTGTTTTCCAAGTGGCTCTCTCGGCGCGGAATGCTTGGGGTGCATATTGCAGTTGGAAGTTACGTAACGTTGTAGACTTTCCTGATTCACTTTGGCCTTGAAAAGCCTGTTAGATGATAGTCACGAAGGATGACTGAGAGTTTGACTGACCCACGAGAATGATTTTGACCTTACGCTTTCGTTTATCCTTTTCTTTCGCCGCCTTTTCGGCTCGCAGCCACTCGTCGATTTCTCGGCTCCGTTTTGAGGCCGCGGCCTGGTGGGATTCGCGGAGGGCTCGTTGCTCCGGAGTCTCGCCAGCGGGTGGGGTGAGGAAGTAGCGGGTGAGGGGATCCATTGGGTCTCTGGCGAACGAGTGGCGTTGGTGTGCGAGGAACATTATCCCAGCGGCGCTGGGAGCCAAGAGAGCCGTGGTCGAGCTGAGGGAGCTGAGCCGAGGCAATGGAGATGGGAAAGTGATATGCTGGGTCGTCGAACAGCTTAATAAAAGGCAGGTGAATACGGTCCCCGGTCCCCGAACGGACGGATGTGCGCGCGGGCTTGAGCTGGCAACGTAAAAGCAATCCGTATTCTTTCCATTATCGACGGACTCCATAGTAGATAGACGCCTCATAGAAGTAGAAGCCTGTCAGGTGTCGAACTCGCACGCTTCGCTTCGATCCCATCTCCGTTGACATTGGCAACATCCGCTCCCAGGGCGCACAACACCTCGCTTCCTCCCACTCTCACGCCCCAGAACAGCGCACAACCAACCAAATCACTTTACGTACAATTCAAGATGCACCTTCCAGGGACCATCAACCCTTCCCTCAAGCACTCGGGATGCATTCTTCGCGTCAATTCGAGCGCCCCAGAGATACGTCCAGGTTCCATGGTGGATGTTTCCGGTGTGAGACGCTAGCGGAGCGCAGAATCAGCCTTCTTATTACGAAGCACTCGCATTGAGTCGCTCAGAGTGCTGGAGCTAGAAAGAACAATGGAAAGGCGGTGCCTCCACATCGAAATATGGCCTCTGGACTACTCTGGAAAGAGCCACCCTGGAAACGCAGAAGAAGGACAACCTCCAAAACTCCAAAATGGGAGGAGTAGTCTTAATTGTTGCGGTAAATAGACGTAATAGAGGTTGGATGTTTTTCTATTTGCATACCCCATCAACCACCCACCGTGGCCACACTATCATAATATGATCCAGTATCTCTTATGCTTTCGAACCTCTTGTGTGTAGACAAAAGCATGGAAAGCCCCTGCAGACAGTGCCACTTGGCCCTGGATTCTCTGTTTCCACTTCTCTCCTCTCCCCGACTCCTATGAACCCTACCGTAGTTCTGAAGCACATGACCCTTCACTTATCTCAGGTTTCGTCAACTCTCCCTCATTATGGTTACCTGATTGTGACCGTCTTCCATATGGGGTTCAGACTTCTGGTCGTCCACGACTCTCCAATGTAGACTGCTATATACCCTGCATATATTGGTGGCATGTTCCTCATTCTGAATCTCGAATCGTGTTTCCTACGCGACCTTCTCGTCATTGCCTTCGTCTGGCCCCTGCTTTTTTGGCCCTGTGCCAAACTTCCCATATTCGGGATATGTCTACGGTATGGGAATCAACCGAGATGCTATAGGTAACGAGGATCGTCAGCCAAATAGATCTCACCCTCCACACGACAACTTGGGTTATTCGTCAATCGAATCTTGCAGAAACGGCTCGATAGAAAATTGCCAGACACTGCCAAACTGAGGAATAAAGGTTCACGCAAGCAACCATGGGAGAGTGAGGCAAAATTGGGACGATTTGAGAAGAATCTGATACATTTTTTGGTCGGCTCACTGGAAGAACGCCATTGAGGGAGGAACGAAAGACTTGCTGGGGATATTGTAACGCTATCGAGCCAGGAGAAAACGAGGTCAAGCTTTGGAAAGTTGACACTAGATCTGAGAAATGAATTTCGTTTGCAGAGCGCCTTGTCATCGATGCGCCAATGACACCTCAGTCTACATTTGGTCCCAATGGTCCGTCGGCTGGGGTGATTGACAATGGACAATGTGAATTAGGCTGATCGCGGTTCTGAGGGCGGCGACGGCGGCACGATGGGTTGCTATTCGGAGGGAATTCACCAGACTTGTCAGAATTTGGAATTCACTGTATTTGTCATTTGGTGTATGTCTGGCAGTCAGTTTGTTTTTAATTTACGACAGATGAGCTAGACCTGACCACGTGGCGGTGCTCTGCTTCACTGCCACGCTGGAGCACGTTTCGTTTGCAGCAATCCAAACGAATCAACCGTACTGCGCGCATGCAGTGAACTTGCACCTGTGATGACTGAGACGTCGATATAAATCCTTCGAAAGCACGGGCTGCAGGTATATTGCATTGCTTCTCATAATACGATTCCTGTTGGAACGGCAGAACCTAAAGTAAGGTGGTGAGCGCTGAGGTTAGGCCCTATGAGACCTCCACAAGGTGAATGAGCCACTGAAATCTAAGTCACCACCGTACGATTGAGCGGCCGTAGCTACCTGCACATGCCGAGCACCACCAAGCCTCAGCTCTTCCTTGCCCTAGGGCCCATCTGCATGGCCCGTTATACCAAATTTCAGCATGGGCATCACCTCCGAGACGTCAACTCTCAACCAGATATATCGGGCCCACGATATTACGGCCAATGGTCTTCATTAGGTTCACAGGAATCAACCATAGAGCGATGCGTATGCTGATGTCGATGCCAGCCGCGTCGCCCTCTTTCTCTCGGATTCCCCCAATCTCCGCAAACCCGCAACGACTATGTAGACATGATCCGCGAAGTTCTTGAGTAGGCTCTCGACCAACTTCTTGTTTCTTTCCGCCATTACGGGGCCGCCTCGTGTTGGTAAATTCTCGTTCTGTGACATAGCCACTCAAAATATGTCTTCCTCAGCATAGATTTGTCGCCCGAGGGACACCGCCTCTATGGCTGTCCCCTCTTCGCTTGCCGGATTCTCATCTCTTTGGCGAACGCCCGATCACTTACCATATGGTGCTGGACACGGATCCTATTTCGACCGGTTTCTATATTCAATGAGCAATTTGGTGCCGCTATAGGCTGCTCTTTCAATAAACTCTTTCAGCACTGCTCGGATTCCCACTGTCAGAATCACCGCATCAAGTGAGCTATGGTCTTGCCGGCCGAAAGCGACTGTTTCTTAAGACCAACCCTGCGCCTGGACCGCCTCTGTTTCCCTCTGGAAGGTGCAACCTCTGCGCTGTCGGTATCTCTCGAACGTTAGCACAACACCAACGGCGTTCCTTAAAATGACTTCCTCGACAATGTCCGTTAGAAATTCGGTTACGCCTCACTGGACGGACACAGTTACCAACCGACATTCGACCATATGGCTATCAACTATTGTCCCATCCTCAAGCCTTCCTCGCCGCAGCTCATCACTCATCGCACTATATCCTCATTCTCCCTTACAGCTTGTCACCTCTCGTCGGGATTCGGTAGTGAGCACCGCTGCAGATAAGCACCCGAACGATCACCAACCACCCTATACTCCCCTACAGCTCTCTGCCGCAGAGAGTACTACTGCCAAGTCAACACGCTGTCACATAGCAACGGACAGAGACGTGAGGTCACCTCGATTGACCAGTGAAGATACCGCACGAGGCAGCATAATGTCAGACCGTGCATCAGCACTCCTATTGAAAAGGCTTTCGTCCACAGGTCGGGGAATGACAAGTCCAATGGCATCCCCTTCTTCATCAAAACTGGAATTCGGGTTCGCTCTAAGACGAGATGGGTCGACGGGTTCGGGGAGGGCGCTATGCAGGTCGCCATCAACACGAAACCCTCCATTCGCCACTAACCAATCAGGACGGGTAGAAGAATCAAGCATGCCTCGACACAGTCTTATTACTTCCTCGCTTTTCTCAACTCTTTCCTTGGATTTTGAGTTCGAGAGGAACAGCAACGTAGAGGGTACAAAAGGTGCCATAAACGGTATAACACTATTCGACAAGGAAGACATGGCAAGGTTAAGTGTGATTGTTGGACGGAACCTTTGGAATGAAGAGGGCGACGTGGGCTTCGAAGCCTCAAAGAGTTCCAGCCCCACCGATGGCCGGAAGGAGGTACTCAAGCCCGAAACGGGGCCAGAGAAGGGGCCTCTCCCCCCTCTAAAAGACACCCTTAAGACCGAAGAGAGGGTCAAACCAGGGTTGGAAGGTTCTCAGAGTGTGATCCTGGAAATACAACTCCAGCCCATAACAGAGAAGTAAGTGGTTATGTGGCTTAAAGAGCACTCTCTCTTGCTGACCATGCTCAGAAGCGAGGAGCTATCAGATTGTACCGCGAAGCACGCTCTCAATGAGAAACCCGTCGCGGGAACACTCAGAGAGGCTCATCAGGCTCATGGCTCCACAAAAATATCAGTACCTATCGAGACACCAAATGCAAAGCCCAAGTCGAGAACATCGGGATTGCTCGGAGAGACGAGCACTCCGGGCCTGGCCATCCCTATTCCTCCTATCCCCCTAACTCCCATCTCCCCAACAAGCACAAGAACCACTCGACTTTCTGTATTTCCAATCAAACTGCCTGATGATTTTCCGGTCTCTGAACTTATCAGACGAGCCCACATCAGGCGAAGAAAAAGGGTCCAGGCAGCACGCGATCGACCGCTGCCGCCTCTTCCCTGCGCAGCGGCCGCACCACCAAGACGAAACCCGAGTCAAAGAAGCACCCTATCCATCGCTCAAGAGGAAGGCAGAGTACGGCCATTGCCTGCTATACCGTGCACTATTCCCGAGGGTAGCAGCGAGAGTGATTGTAAGAGTAGCTCAACTGGTCCGATGGTGGACACATGGAGAGGCAGTTCAGAAAGGCACGCCATCGCCTCTGCTTTGCAGCTATCCACCAATTTGTGCGCTCTCCGACTCAAGCTTGAGCATGAGAAACACGACGAGCACTTCTTATATGACCCTCAATTATTCCCTCGGCCCTCAACGTCTACCAAGTCGACGAGCACGAAGCCACCGACCACTACCAGTCTGCCCATTGAGCCCTCTCCTTCGGTTGTGACATCTCCAACAAGTGGTCCTCTGTCTCATGGGAAATTCAGCCCAACTACGGTGACTCGCCAACGGCGCAGCTCAGCCCCTGACCATCCCACTTCACCACCTTCGGTGCGACCTCTTACTCATGCGAGGAGCAGAAGTGTTCAGGTCAAACTTGAGCTTGGGATGGATTCAGGGGCTCCTGGATTAACAGCCCTACGAATGCCGCATCCACCATCCAGCTTTCGAGGGGCCGGTCGTGGTGGAGCCACGAAGTCCGATGGCACCCTCACTCCAACGGAATATGGGCAAGCTCCTTCAACATCCGACCAAGTGAGGCCACGCTCGCGATCCTCTAACTCGTCCCAGGGTGAAAGCGAACTGGCGAACCAGAACAAGCAATACGGGGCAAAACAGAATACCCGAGTCTTCATTGATCAGTCCGTTCCTGATACACCAGTCAGCGGGTGGTTTGGTCGTGGACCTGGAAGGGCCCCCACGCCGATTGACTGGGAACTCCTCGACACAGTGCTAGGAGCCAATGGGTTGAAACGGAAGAGCTATAGCAGTGTGAAAACCTTGGAGAGTTTGGAGTCCATCCCCCGGAGCCGAAAGAACAGCGGGGCGACTATAGCAAGTCGTTCCAGTCGAAGTAGAAGCCGGGGAAGGTCCAAAAGAAAAACTAACATCCCACTTGCATTGAGGAAGCTTAGTGGTACTAAGTGGATCGCGTTCGGTCGTGAGGAGGTCCCACCGTTGCCGCAGACGAGCCGAACATAGGTTTAACAGTTAGCTCCTGCTATGTTTGTTTTATGTACACATTCTGCGTAATGTCGCATGTATGGATACCCTTTCGACTTTGGATGAAGTGCCAGCCCCACTAAGGACAAAGGTGGCACGTGTTGAACCCCACCTCTACCTCCACGGCCGCTCGTCCGACGCGACGAGCCGATGTTCAGTTGCGATGAGCAGTCCCTCTCAGAGCGATGCGAGTACTTCCAAAGCACGGCCGACCTCGTTCCCAGCTCCGAGCTCATCCTATCAAGCATTCCAGCTCCCAACGTCAACGTCGGAAGTTCCTTCACTGCATTCTCACAGACTTTCAACGACAAGTACGGCCACAGCACGAACTACCCCGCATCTACAGTATCTAGACGTCCGGCCGAGCCTCGGAAACAGGAGTGTTAGTTCGCCTCCTACAGAATTTTTGACTCCTTCAATGTCTCAAGTATCTGAACTTTCCGGAGCCTCGAAGAGAGGCCCAAACTCCGTGATCAGCGTTGTTAGTGCCCCAAATGACACTAGCCCTCATCGCGGAAGAGAGAGGTGGCGCAAAAACCCTAAATCAAGAATAGCAGACACAGGAGAATGGACGGTATTTGGACAATTGATGGAAGGACACCGAGCCGCAGTCTCGTCTGCGGCGACCCAGTCACCCCCCCGCCCTGGTAGGAATCGTCACCGAAGGTCGACAGTCACTTTACCTACCAGCGAATCCATCTCAAGTAATAGTGTTACCACGTCGTCACGACAACGCGCGGATCGCATAACCCTACACCCTACGTCATCATCGACTGCCACTGTCTCACTCCGACGGCCCGCCTCTCTTAGACCTATAGATAATTCTTCTCCTAGACCTCTCGAACCCCATTCTAGTCTCGTGTTATCTCCAAGGCACATTACGGAAGAGCCGTTTCTTGTCATTCACGCGCACGAAGGGGAAGAGGCGCTTGTAACACATCACCGCCTCAGTACAGAGGTAGTAGGCGCACTCCCGCCGTCTCATTACGACGCCAATAGCACAAAGTCTAAGAAACCACGTTCACGAAGCCGTTCATCGTCCCAGTCATCTCATTCAGATTCATCAGATTCCGATGAGGAGGCAAGCGAAGACACTTCACCTCGAACACCCCCCACTGTCAATCTGACGAAACGAAAATGGTTTCACTTTGACTTACCGACATTGACCGTCCTGCAGCAGAACGTGCTCAAGTGTGGCCTAGCATATTTCTTCGCATCATTATTCACGTTGGTCCCCTACCTCGCGAGTTTGATATCCGATATCTCTTCGTTCGGGCACGGGCACGGAAAGCCAAGCCCCAGTGCCCACATGATCGCTACAGTGTGAGTATTACCATATCCCGTGCCGACCTGCGTCTTTCATGTTGACAGCATGCTACAGATCCGTCTACTTCAATCCCGCCAAGACAGCCGGTGCAATGTTCGAAGCAGATTTGTTTTGCTTCATCGGCGTGCTATTTTCAGCGATCATCACTCTTTCTAGCAGCTTCTCCATACATCTATTCGAAGACGATTCAGAGCTTCAGTGGATAGGAGATTGCCTGGTATTCATTTGGGTTGCCAGCGCGATGTCAATCGTCGCCTGGGCAAAGGTTTGGATGAACAAACCTAGTTTCAACACTGCCACCAGCATGACGAGTATCATCCTTTTCATTGTGTAAGCTAGCAAAGTCCTTCTACATCCCAGGGCTGATATTGTCCCATCTGTCTAGCATTGTGAAAGAGGGTGGGTTTCGACAACTAGTACAAGTGACATTCAACGTCTTCATCGGTTCTATAATCTCGAATGTCATCTGTTTCTCATTGTGGCCTCAATCCGCCGCGCGAAATCTCCAACGAGACATCACGACATCGCTTGAATCCTATGCAACCTTGCTTGACATGCTTGTCAGAACCTTCTTGCTCGACCCTCAATCTCGCCGTGGCGTGGGCAAGACCAAGCTGCAACGGGCGGTCGAGGCACATCAGAAGGGTTTCACAAGCCTAAAAACAAACCTCGACGAGGCAAGGAGCGAGTGGGCGTTGAATCCCCCTGACCCACCCCTCAAGGGACGGAGGGTAACTCAACGCAGACAGACAAGTGCATTGTACGGCGAGGCGGTAGACTCGTTGACACGACTAGGACAACATCTCGCAGGGCTGCGAGGAGGAACCAGACTACAGATCGAGCTAAGTGCAGCCCATCGCGCTGGGAGGATCACGTTGCCAACAAAGAAGAGAGCGTCGAAAGATATTTCACAGGAGAACCCAGCGGACAGTTCGCAAGCGGGGAGCCCACCAACTAAAGACAAAGAGAAGGGAAGGGTTATTGTCTCTGTTGAAGATGAAGAGGACGCTATGCTCGCTGCAGCTGCTCAGATGTTCGGAGACTTAGTGGATGACGTTGGCCCCCCTATGACGGCTCTATCAGTACGCTTTCCTTGCCGCTCTCACAACATATTTTGATCCCCCTTGAATGTCCAGACCACATGTATCTCAACTCTCAAGAGGATGCGTGGCGTTTTCCTGCAGTTGCGCAACCGCGCAACCGCGACCAGGGACAATGACCAACAAGATTTTCATGAACTAGCATTTGATATCAAAAGAGCTCTCTTCACGTTTGAACACACGAGTAGCCATGCTGTTATGAGGGTATGTTGGCTTCAGTTACATCAATTGGTTAAATGCTCATTCCGCTTTGTAAGTTATATCGCCGTAGTACCGTCAGTGACACAGCCAGCATCGCTAGCGACGTGGGTTACGAGGACGGCGAAACTGTATTCTTGGTCTATTTGTAGGTACCATCAGGGTACCATCAGGTCGTAATTCTGACCCTTGTCAGCTTCATTTTCACTCTCCAAGAGTTTGCCCAGGAACTTATCTTGCTCGTTGACATCATGAGCCAGCTCTATGACACAGAACAAGAAGCACAGCAGTATCGGGGCCCACGGGGATGGCTTCAGAAGACCATGACCCGGGCTGTCCGGACCATTCGGACCATTTTTGATCTAGGAAAACGTGAATCCCTGCGTAGACCTAGCTTTGGGACGAAGCAAGGAGTGCGGAAGACATTGAGAAGGAAGTTCTGTGAGTCACATACTCATGGCCCGGGATCATTTCTAATGTTTTTCTAGCGAACCTTGTCCCACTGGAGCCTCAATATTCACCGAAATCGGCCTTTCCTAAGATCCACCGTCATACTCCGAATACAGCGCATACACCCGCTCGCTCAACTCTAGATCGATTTGGCCGTTTACAACGTCGTATTTGGGATACTTTCAATCGACTCAAGGAAGGAGATCTACGATACAGCTTCAAGGTCGGGGTCTCTACAGCGATCTTGGCTGCCCCGGCTTTCATCGATGCCACGAGACCAATATTTCTTGAATGGCGGGGTGAATGGGCGCTGATATCCGTAAGTGAGGCTGTTTTAGCCCTTAAATCCGGGATTGTTGAAGCACCACCAGTTCTTCGTTGTCATGGGTCAAACCATTGGAGCAGTAAGTGAGAGTTGCATCTTATCTCAAGGCTGAAATCCCATCAGACAAATTTCTTGAGCATCCATCGCATCCTCGGGACTATGTGCGTCACTACTAAGTGAATAAGGGTGTCATCATAATCTGAACCTCTTCCCAGCCTTGGTGCTGCAGTCGCTACGATTGCTTTCAGCATCTCCCACAACTATCCGGCAGTCTTAGCCACCTTTGGCTTCCTGTTTTCGCTTCCCTGTTTCTACTATATCGTCAGTTCACCCCAGTACGCCACAACTGGTCGCTTTGTTCTTTTAACATACAACCTTACGTGCCTTTTCTGGTGAGTCTACTCCTGTTTATTACTGGCAATACTGGTGCTCAAGTAAACATTGAGCTACAACGTCCGAGATGAGAATCTATCTGTCATCGATGTCGCGATAAGTCGCTCCATTTCCGTTACGATAGGAGTTATTTGGGCTGTGATCGTTTCGCGCGTATGGTGGCCCGCGGAGGCACGGCGCGAGCTAGGGGTGGCCCTATCCGACTTCTTGCTCAACATAGGCTGGCTCTATAATCGCCTCGTTCTCGCTTACTCCATTCAGCCACATGCGTCGGAACGAGAGGATGATTACGGAGCGGCTGCTCGACGCGCGGGAGACACAGACCCAGAATTGGAACCAGGTGAACAGACGAGGCTTCTTCGACCTGCCCTTGTCACAGACCTGAACACCAGCATTCGGGAGTTCATGTCAATGTACGTCCGAGGGTCGGCTTCCCACGAGTGCTTATGACATGCCTTGCAGGGAGCTCCATCTTCAGATTAAATTACTCCACATTCAGAAATTGCTCGCTCAAGCCCAAAACGAACCCCGGTTGAAGGGCCCGTTCCCAGT
>Ga0307513_10012488_pt1 | contig 10476 bp, 14 predicted proteins | sample 15_EM_MG_FD_202174 | JGI IMG/M metagenome (GOLD analysis project Ga0307513, IMG submission 202174) | Populus trichocarpa ectomycorrhiza microbial communities from riparian zone in the Pacific Northwest, United States - 15_EM | ecosystem: Host-associated > Plants > Roots > Unclassified | place...
TTAGTCGGCAAGATCCTTGAACACCCGACATTCGTGCGTTTGTGCCGGTCACACTCTACGGCGGCCATGTACACACGAAGTACTACATTAGAATGTTAAAGCATGCTTCCCCCACCGAATCCCGTTGTCCGTGCGTGATGAAATGACGTTTTTGCAGCTCTCAGCTTGTATTGAGTTCGAGCGCCGGCCGATGCATCCATCCTATAAACCCAATACGAACACGGTAACCAGTAGTTATGTTAGCCACATACTCCAATGATTTGGATTTTCAAAATTTAACATATCGGGCACTGCGCTCGTTCTGAACCAACTTTCAAGGTGGTCGTTCGAAATGGCTTCGCACAAGAGGCGAGGAGCGCGTGACACCCCTGCAGCACTGCTACGCACCACGGGCTATATGACAGATACGACAAGGTAAACGCTTCAACTTCGTATTGAGTGTAAAACATTCTTTTAATAGGAACAGCAGAGTACAAGCCTGAGACACTGCCTCCGTGTTTTTTTTTTTTCAGCGTACAGTTGATTTCTGAGCAATACGCCCCACGATTACCTATGCAAGGCAGCGGACCGGACGGAAGCGGGGTTAAGCGCCAAGGAGCAACAATACCAAACAAATGCGCAGATTCTTTGCGATCAGTCTTGTGATTCGGTAAGTTACATTTGTACCATGGATGCTTGTATGTAGTTATGTATGGCAAAGAGCATGTGTACTGGATGAAAGCCCTGCGGGCTTTCAGGCCGTGGAATCCAGGTGCCGAGGTCAGCTGCGTGGGCGGGTGGGACCCACAAAGCTGGCTCGGAGACCATCTCCCATTGCCTAATTGGTTTTGACCAGTGAGTTTGAAGGCATTCGCAGGTGACGAAGGTCTTCAAGAAGAAGTACCAAGGGTGGTGAAAGAAAAGGAAAGGCGTAGGAAAGACCGGAAGGCGAGGAGGTGGTGGTGTCCTCGAGAGAGGAGCACGTGCCGAATCACTCTTCGTGCCACAAACTAAGATATCGGGACTCCGGATAGTCTTGGGGGGGGGGTTCACGAAAGCCGACATCGCTCTACGGTAAACTGCAAAAAGGGTAGTGTCCTGGTGGATTGAATGCAGTAGGAAGGCTTCTGATGTCTGAGTCAACAAGCGAAAAACGGGGGTGGAGAGTCGGAGATAGGAGCACTGGGTGAAATGGGACTGCGACGCGTCGTACTCTCCTTCCGGGTGGCAGCCATCACACGCGTACGCATGCCTAGTTCCAAAGCACGTTGCTTTTTCCGGCTCAAGCCCAAGACCGTTGACGTGGAGAGAACGTTCGAGGTACGTGTTTCCCGCGGGGCGATGTGCTATCAACACAATGAATTGTTCAGACACCCCAATTCCTGCGGTAGACTCAAGTACCAGACCAAAACAACGGTCGGCCCATTCAAGACGACCGAGTGACCGCAGGCATCAATGCTATTCAGTCTACGTTGGAAGGTCCGGCGTTCACTGTTCCACCCGGCGCGGGATATCGTTTCTCCATATTTCCGCTCACTAATCGAGTATAAGGCCGGGGTTGGACGGATGAGACCGATGACTCCCTGCCCACCTCCCCTCTCCTCAACTTGCCTCTCGAGATGATCAATAAGGAGGCCCTGCTTACGGCATCGCTTTGTGCCACTGTATCTTTGGTTCTGATCTGGAAATGGCGAAAGAACAGGAGCAGGCCGTATCCTCCGGGGCCGAAGGGATATCCCCTCATCGGCAATATCTTGGACGTCCCTCAGGACATTCCAGTATGGCAAACATTCATCACTTTGGCACAGAAATCTAGCAAGTGCCCGCTCTACCTTCGCCGAAAACCGTCCAACTAAAATTCTATCGATCAAAGATACGGATGTGCTGTATCTCAACCTACTGACAAAGGACTTCGTGGTCCTAAGCAGCACCGAAGCTGTCACAGATCTGTCGGAGAAGCAGTCCAACATTTACTCCGATCGAGTGAGTCCTCTTGTAAGGCTTACAAGTTAACGTTCACTGATGCGAGATTAGCCACATACGCCGATGCTTGAGCTGTAAGCTATCTACACCGCCGCCCAAGCCTCCTCCCTAGCTAACCACCAACCTCAAGCATGGATGTGCGCTCGTGGAATTTCAACTTGTTGGATTACGGAAGTCAATTGAGAAGATGCCGCAGGCTCTTTCACGAGTTCTTGAATGCGAATGCGGTGTCGAGGTTTGACAATTATCTGTACAAGTATACATACCGCTTTCTCTCTCGTCTCGCTAAAAACCCCGACGATTTCCTGGGTCACGCTCAACTGTCGGTCCTTCTATGTTTAGTCGTCATCGCATGTTCCATACTTACTTTCGATCCTTAGTGTCAATGGGGCTCTTATCATGGAAATAACCTACGGTATGGAAATCGAATCCCACGAAGACAAGTTCATGCAAGCCGTGGAACAGGCAGCGGAGCACCTCGAAAATGCCTTGATACCTGGCGCGTTCCTCGTTGATACATTCCCAATATGTTTGTCCCCGGATCCCCGAATTCCTGTAACATCCGGCTGATAATCCGGTCTCAAGTGAGGCACGTCCCGGACTGGTTCCCTAGGGCCGGGTTCAAACAATTCGCCAAGGTTGGTCGAGAATTGTTTGGCGTCGCCGTCGATGGCCCACTCGATCACGCGAAGGAGTCTTTGAAGGTCTGTCGATGACCTATACACATATCTCGGTTCTGGGACTGAAGATCGACAAGGTCAATGGGACCAATGCTTCCATTGCCGCCTCGTGTTTCGATCGTGTTGCAGAACTTGCGGATCAAGGATTTGACGAGAGTATAATCCGATTGATGACCGCGACAACGTATATAGGTGAGAAAATTTGTCGGAGGTACACTGGGGAGTGCTCACCCATAATACCATAATAGCCGGGTCTGATACTGTAAAGATTCCGTCTTTTCAACGTCTTTGTCTAACCTCGTTGCGAATGACGGCAGACCCAGTCGGTCCTGGAAACCTTCTTCCTTGTCGCGGCTTTACATCCTCACGTTGTGAGAAAGGCACAAGAGGAGCTGGATAGGATCGTGGGAACCGAACGTTTACCACAACTCTCGGACCAGGAAGACCTGCCATACATCTCCGCGTTGATCAAGGAATTGCTCCGGTGGAGTTGCCCGGCCCCGATTGGAGTTCCGAAACGTGCCGCGGAGGACAACGTATATAAGGGGTATTTCATACCTGCAGGTGCTACAATCGTTGAGAATGTCTGGCAAGTATTATGTCTTGTACAGCGACTGTTGCAAAATGGTACGTGGGTCATCTGCTTACCGTGTTGAACGTGTAGGGCAATATGCCATGACGAAACCGTATACCCTGCGCCATACACATACGATCCTGAACGGTTCTTGAAGGACGGGAAGTTGGATCGCTCCGTGAAGGATCCTGAGGATCGCGTTTTTGGAACGGGCAGACGGTGTGGTCCTGCACAGGATACGGATCTTGCCGCTCTCTGACGCCTGTTAACAGGATATGTCCCGGAAAAGTGTTTGCTCTTCGGACCCAGTTCCTTAATATCGCCTGTACCCTCGCCGTGTTTGACATTGAGGCACCGGCTGGTGAGAAGCTGGAACCAAAGTTCCGCGAATATGTCGTCCGGTACGTCATACCTTTTGAGGTTTCGATTAAAGCAAGCTGAGGGGGTTTACTGACTTGTTACGTGTCTGTTGTATCCGTAGACATCCCCTTCCTTTCAAATGCGTGATCAAGCCTCAATCAGAGGCCAGAATGAAGATTGTTAGGGATGCAATCGCGGGTTTGAACTAAAAGGATGTGGCGGATGTTGTGAGTGTTAAATTTTAACCTTTGTACTTTCAAGCGCTTGACTTATGGTTCTGGATTTTAATCAATACCGAAACATTGCAGACGAACGATCTCAGTCTCACCTAAACGGAATCCACGGGTTCGCTGTTCCTCCATTCATTTCTCCTCCTACAATCACGTTCTGCAATCAACTTAGGACCGCCTTATAGCTACGACGCACTTCCATGACTCTGTACACCTTTTCTGTACGCTTGAAGAAAAATAGAGAAGATACATATGTCGTTCCTTGAGTTTCCGATGAAATGCTGTTCTTGATGGCGAGCGCTGAGTCTTGAACTTGTTGGGGGAGTCCCAGAGATTCTATACCATATTGTCGGGGCCGTGATTTTGTCCACCCCAACCCTCTTCCCGCGGTGGGAAAACAGGAAAACAAGTCCTTTTCGCAAAACTGTCTGGTGCTCGCGGGCGGCCCGAGCCTGGATGGTTTGCCAGATGTGACGAACGTGACAGTGACACTGGGGTCGGACTTCGGGACAAAGTTCATTATGGCTCGCCTCCCCGTGATACATCTCAACGAGACTAGCCAATGCGCAGTATTCGCTTCCTACCGTGACGAATTTTGTAACTTGCTGTCGTCCAAAGTCCCAGTCAGGTTCGGGCAAACTGGAGAGGTCTTCGATGCAGTATCGGACATCCTCCCTCTCATTTCTGACGCGGACTCCTCCCAACCTGCAATCAAGACCACGTTTACTTGTGACAGCCGGAGCCGCGGTTCCCTTACTATTGTGCGCCCTCTCGTATGCTTGTGTTTCCCGGGAGTCTGGCGCACAGTTTCCAACGACCCTACGCCGTCCCAGACCCCATTCAGGCCTTTGTTGACACATACACACAGATGATCTCACGTCCGCCGAGCCACCACTGCTCAAGCTACTCCCAACCATACGTATCACCCCCACCCACGACCCTGGATGGCGTGAGCAAGCGATCGGCAGTTCTCTTGCCTTCGCTCTTCTGTGCCACCTTCGCCACTCCCCCTCCACACGTGCATCCTCCTCACTCAAACACCCAAACCACATCTATCCCTCACCACCCCGCTCCACATACAACCCACAACCTACTACCACGACGACCACACCACCCTCTGCGTATCCATCTGCATCTTCATCCAAATATCTCGGCGTTAACATCCGCCAAGGAGCCGTTGGCCCGTCGATGAAGGGGAACGTTCCATCCTCGATCGACATCTCACCTTTCTCCCCTACGTCTAAAACCATACTCAGCGTTCTCGAACTATCACTTTCCCACCTCCCGTCATCCCGTACCATATTCTTCTCCCTCTCACCACACCCGTTCATGGACGAGGGTGTCTTTTGTCTCTTGGTCTTTTACCATTATTCCGGCCCACGACATACTCAAGTAAATGTAAATTGATATCGGTCCACCCACACGGCAGCTTGTGGTTAAGCTCGACGGTCAATGTATACTGTGGCCTATGATCATTATTAGAGGGCACCTAGCACCACAAATCACGGTTGTGGACCCTACTATCCCGGGTAGTTCCTTCACGCTCCGCGTCCGATTCATACCCAACCGCTGACAGCGTGCTATGTTGCTACAGGCTGAACCTGGAGTCGACGCGAGACAATAATACCATTCATTCCAATCGATCTAGACCCGTAGGGTAACAACATAAATTGATTGGGCGGAGCATGTGGTGGTTTATCGGATCTCCCAGTGCAGTGCCGGGGACTGGAACATCGCGCCGCTATGATCTGATATCCAGATAGTCACCTTGGTTATCCGAGCTTGAACACTACTCGCTCTATACCGGTAAGCGCCTCTTGGCTGAGGAGTATCCGACGTAGGTAGATCACTTCGTTACCCTTTCAAAAAAAAAAAAAGATCTGATATCCGAGTCAACAGACAGGAGCCGGGAGTGGAGAGTCTCGGAGATTTGAGTACTCGGTACGTAAATGATCGGACTGCGACGCGTCGAACTCTCACCCCGAGCAGCAGCCATCCCACGCGCACCCAGGCTTATTTCCAAAGCACGCTACTCCAATTTCGCCGGTTCAAGCCCAAACCCGTCGGGTTAAAGCTCAGGGTCTCGAAAGCTCGCGCAGGATTGTTGACGTGGAGAGAATGGAAGTTCAGGGTACGTGTTCCCCATAGGGCAATGCGTTATCAACACAATGAACTGTCCAGGCACCCCAATTCCAGTGGTAGACTTACTTGACATACAGAAACCTCATCCAGCCCATTCAAATCGGCCGGATGGCTGCAAGCATTAACACCGTTGAATCTACGATGGAAGGTTCGGCGTTCACTATACCACCCGGCGCGGGGCATTGTTCCCCCGTGTTACCACGCACCAACCGGGTATAAAGCCAGGGTCAGACGAACGAAACAGACGACCCCCTGCCTGCCGAAACAACTGTTGATATGATCAACGAGGAGGCCCTGCTTGCGACGTCGCTTTGTGCCGCTGCATCGCTGGCCCTGATCTGGAAATGGCAAAAGAATAGGAGCAGGCCGCCATATCCTCCGGGACCCAAGGAATATCCGCTCATCGGCAACATCTTGGACGTTTCGCAGGACATTCCAGTGTGGCAAGCATTCATTAATTTGGCCCAGAAATCTGGCAAGTGTCCACTCTTATTTTTGCCGGAAACCGTCCAACTAAAACTCTATCGATCCAAGATACGGACGTGCTATATCTCAGGCTGCTGACAAAGGACTTCGTGGTTCTGAACAGCACCGAAGCTATCAAAGATCTGTCGGAGAAGCGGTCCAATATTTACTCCGATCGAGTGAGCTCCCTTACGAAGCTTACAAGATAATGTTCACTGATGCGTGCGATGGGGGACCAGCCACACATCCCGATGCTTGAGCTGTAAGCTGTTTGCACCATCAAAGTTTATTCCCTCTCTGATAACCAACCTCAAGCATGGATGTGTACTCGTGGGATTTCAACATGTTGGATTACGGAAGCCAATTGAGAAGATGTCGTAGGCTCTTTCACGAGTTCCTGAACGTGAATGCGGTGTCGAGGTTTGACAATTATCTGAACAAACATACTTGCCGCTTTCTCTCTCGTCTCGCCCAAACCCCCGACGATTTCCTGGGTCACATTCAATTGTCCGTTCTTCTATGTTGTGTCGTCGTCGCACGTTCCACACTTACTTTCGATCTCTAGTGTCACTGGGGCTCTTATCATGGAAATAACCTACGGTATGGAAATAAAATCCCACGAAGACAAGTTCTTGCAAGCCGCGGAACGGGCGCTGGAACACCTCGAAAGTGCCATGATACCTGGCGGGTTTCTCGTTGATACATTCCCAATATGTTTGTCCCCGGATCCCCGAATTCCTGTAATATCCGGCTGATAATCCGGTCTCAAGTGAGGCACGTCCCAGACTGGTTCCCTGGGACCGGGTTCAAACAATTCGCCAAGGTTGGTCGAGAGCTGTTTAATGTCGCCGTCGATGGTCCATTAGATCACGTGAAGGAGACTTTGAAGGTCTGTCGGTGGCATATACATACATCTCGGTTCCGGGACTGAAGAATGGCAAGGTCAATGGGACCAATGTCTCCGTTGCCGCCTCGTGTTTCGATCGTGTGGCAGAACTTACGGATCAAGGATTCGATGAGAATGTAATCCGATTGGTGACCGCGACAACGTATATAGGTGAGACAGTTTGTCGGAGATATACTAGAGAGTGCTCACCCACGACATTGGAATAGCCGCGTCTGGTACCGTAAGGATTCTGTCCTTCCAACGTCCGTATCCAAGCTGATTTGTGGATAACGGCAGACCCACGCAGTCCTGCGAACCTTCTTCCTTGCAGCAGCTTTACACCCTCACGTTGTGAGAAAGGCGCAAGAGGAGTTGGACAGGATTGTGGGATGCGAACGCTTACCCCAACTCTCGGATCAGGAAGACCTGCCGTACATCTCTGCGCTGATCAAGGAATTGCTCCGGTGGGGTTGCCCGACTCCCGTTGCAATCCCGAAACGTGCCGCAGAGGACGACGTATATAAGGGATATTTCATACCCGCGGGCGCTACGATCGTTGAAAATGTCTGGTAAGTGTTAACTTGTGCGGCGACTGTCGCAAGATGGTACGTAGGCCGTCCGCTTACCATGATGAATGTGTAGGGCGGTATGCCATGATGAAACTGTATACCCTGCACCGCACATGTACGATCCTGAACGGTTCTTGAAGGACGGGAAGTTGGATCGGTCCGTGAAGGATCCCGAGGATCGGATTTTCGGCACGGGCAGACGGTGCAGTCCTGCACAGGCTGTAGTTCTCGTCGCTCTCTGACGCCTATTGATAGGTTATGTCCCGGGCGACCGTTTGCCCTCCGGACCCAGTTCCTTAACATCGCTTGCACCCTCGCCGTGTTCGACATTGAGGCACCAGCTGGTGAGAAGTTGGATCCAAAGTTCCGCGAATCTCTCGTCCGGTTCGTTATACCTTTTGGTGTTTCGATTAAAGCAAGCTGAGGGGGCTTACTGATTTATTACGTGCCTGATGTCTCCGTAGGCAACCCCTTCCTTTCAAATGCGTGATCAAGCCTCGATCAGAGGCCAGAATGAAATTAGTTAGAGATGCGATGGCGGATTTGAACTAAAAGGAAGTGGTGGATTTCGTGATCGTTACATAAATGTTGACCTTTGTACTTTCAAGTGCTTGACGTATAGTTCTGGATTTGTATCACTACGGAAGACCCGCAGACGAACGATGGTAATAGTGGATGAGAACCTCCGGGTGCACCAGGGGAAGACAACGCGAAGAAGACACGCCACGGAGAAGCGCCTACAATCTAAAGGGTCCGTAACATGACGTCACAAGAAGCAAGAGGCAAATGAAGATGTCCGGACTCCGGATAAAGTCGCTTTACGGAAGTTGCGCGGGAGCCGACACTGCTCTACAATAAACCACAGAGGGGGTGGCAGCCTGGTGGATTAGATGGAGTAGCAATGGTCCTGATATCCGTGTCAACGGACGAAAACGGGGGAGATAGGAGCGCTCGGTGCAATCGGTGCAATCGAACTGTGACGCGTCGTACTCTCATCCCGGGCGGCAACCATCCCACGCATACGCAGGCTTGTCTCCAAAGTACGCTGCTTCAACCTCGCCAGTCCGAGCCCAAAACCGTCGAGTTAAAGCTCAGGGCTGCGAAAGCTTGCGCAGGGCTGTTGACGTGAAGAGAACGTAAGTTCAGGGTACGTGTTCCATGCAGGGCAACGTGTTATCAACGCAATGAATTGTTCAGATACCTCGATTCCTGCGGTAGACTTTTATGGCAGACCGCAACCTCATTTAGCCCATTCAACACGGCCGAGTGACTGCAAGCGTTAGCACTCCATTCAGTTTACGACGGAATGTTCGGTGTTCACTATTCCATCCGGCACGGGGTATTATTCCTCTGCGTTACCGCTCACCAACTAGGCATAAAGCTGGGGTCGGACGAACGAGACTGATGACTCCCCGTCTGCCGAACCTCCCCTCGCTCACCTCTCGACATGATCAACAAGGAGGCCCTGCTTGCGGCGTCGCTTTGTGCCGCTGCATCGCTGGCTCTAATCTGGAAATGGCAAAAAAATAGGAGGCCGCCATATCCTCCAGGGCCGAAGGGATATCCCCTCATCGGCAACATCTTGGACATCCCTCAGGACATTCCAGCGTGGAAGGCCTTCATCCCTTTAGCGCAGAAATTCGGTAAGTGTTCGCTCCACCTTCACCGAAGGCTATCCAACTAAGACACTACCGATCCAAGATACGGATGTGTTATATATCAAGCTACTGACAAAGGATTTCGTGGTCCTGAGCAGCACCGAGGCTATCACAGATCTTCCGGAGAAGCGGTCCAACATTTACTCCGATCGAGTGAGCTCCCTTGTGAAGCGTACCGGTTAGCGCTCACTGATGCATTGAGAGATCAGCCACACATGCCGATGCTTGAGCTGTAAGCTATCGACATCATCCAAGCTTCCTCCCTCGCTAACCCCAAACTTCAAGTATGGATGTGTGCTCGTGGGATTTCGCCGTGATGGGGTACGGAAGCCAATTGAAAAGATGTCGCAGGCTCTTTCATGAGTTCCTGAACGTGAATGCGGTGTCGAGGTTTGACAATTATCTGAACAAACATACATGCCGCTTTCTCTCTCGTCTCGCTGAAACCCCCGACGACTTCCTGGGTCACACTAAACTGTCGGTTCTCCTATGTTTGGTCGTCACCGCGTGTCCCACACTCACCTTCGATCCTTAGTGTCACCGGGGCTCTTATCATGGAAATGACCTACGGTATGGACATCAAGTCTCACGAAGACAAGTTCCTGCAAGCTGCCGAACGGGTAGTGGCGCTCATCGGAGAAACCTTAGAACCTGGGGCGTTCCTTGTTGATACATTCCCAATACGTTTGTCCCCGAATTCCTAATCCTCATGACACCCGACTGATAATCCGGCCTCAAGTGAGGCACATCCCAGACTGGTTCCCTAGGGCCGGGTTCAAACAATTCGCCAAGTTCGGTCGAGAGCTGTCCAATGCCGCCGCCAACGGCCCACTCGATTACGTGAAGGAGTCTTTGAAGGTCTGTCGATGGCCTATACATAGCATCTCATTTCTGGGACTGAAGAATGGCAAGGTCAATGGGACCAATGTCTCCATTGCCGCCTCGTGTTT
>Ga0307513_10012489_pt1 | contig 10476 bp, 6 predicted proteins | sample 15_EM_MG_FD_202174 | JGI IMG/M metagenome (GOLD analysis project Ga0307513, IMG submission 202174) | Populus trichocarpa ectomycorrhiza microbial communities from riparian zone in the Pacific Northwest, United States - 15_EM | ecosystem: Host-associated > Plants > Roots > Unclassified | place...
AAGCGTCCTGTATCTTTTGGAGAGGTGTGAGAACCGCAGCGAGATCGTCCAAGGCAGTTTTTCGATCCTTCCACTTTGATGATGCAAGATTAGTGTAAAGACCTGCTGGGAATTTCTTGACGACATCCACTTCCGACATGAATTGCAACGGATCAGGCACCTCCTCTTCCGCGGGTGCATCACCCTCATCACCTCCTCCAGCTAGTTCTTGAGCTTCCTTCTCCCTTGCAGCCGCCCTTGTCAACCGTTCGGGCTTAAAGGAGCCTGGCCCTTTGCCCTCGTTCTTGAGAGCCTCACATGCCTCGTTGATCTCCTTGACTTGCACAGGTTTGAGCTCTGCTATTGCTGGTTGAATGGCATCGCCGACATAACCGTAGAGCGATTGAACGAGAAGCTGTCCTTCAGCTCGGACAGTCTTGTCACTATGAGCAAATATTTTGGGAATAGCTTTGAAGATACTTTTCGGTGGACAAACAATAGGACCGTATAGGCTGTAATTTTGGGGTCATCTGAGAAATTGTTGTCGCCAGGGATGTGCAGTCTCACCGAATGATTTCTTTGAGAGCAGTGATGGACCCTGCGACCGTCTTTGGTTGCTTAGCGCTCAGACCGGGTAAAACATCCTCCTAATGATGCATCAATCAGTCTTGCAACAACGCGCCACCCACTCAAGAGACGCACAACAATCGCAGCCGCCCCATTCTCAACTTCCACGTATTCGAGAATAAGCTCAATAGCCTTGGTCTTCGTGGCTGCCCTTGTCGATCCCAGACATTTATCCACCAGTGCAGGGACAACGGCGTTGCGAGTCCGTGCTGCCGTCTCGCCTGCGAACTTAACGTAGGCAATCACGCTCTCGACACCCTTTTCCTGCGCGACAGCATTTGCGTCGGTGACGATCCTCTTCAGGGTGTCGGGATTGCCGGTGTACGGTCGGAAGGCGGGATCGTTGTCTGAAGTTGTCGCCTGGAAGAGCTTGACCAGGGCCTCGTAGCCGTTTACGCGCGCTTTCCAGTTCTTGTGAGCTAGCCTCTCGCTGATCGAAAGCTGCGAGAAGTCCTCCTCAGGCGGAGGCGCGCCGTCCATGTTCTGGTGAGGGTTCAACGTCAGTTTATTTGGTTCATAGCGCGTCTTGGCTCAAACACACTCAGGGAAAGGGTAAGAACTACAATTATATTGGACTGGAGTTATGGGTACATTCTAACACGCCTTTATCATTGCCGAACTTGCGGGCTGGGGGAGCTCGAAGGGGTTCCACGGACTGTGGCGTTATCATGAGCGGGAGAAGGCCAAACAGAACGCAAAGGAGTAGTGGAGTTTTGCGTTGAACGATGTGCCGGCGTTGAACCTCCATCGGTGAGCGCCCCCGCTGGAGAATCGTTGCCATTTGGTTGGGAACCGTAGAGAATAGGGATAGGTTCCCAATAGGGGAAGGTAACAGGAGGATTGACTCCTTTGTAGGGACTGGGGTCGAAGTGACGATGGTTTTTAGCGTTCTGTGCCCCATAGAATTGGGAGAGAATTGCGGTCGCCGCTGCAAGAGGTCGGTGACGGGGTCCATTCAATCAAGCACAACTCACCAGCGATCGAAGGAAGGTCATTCTCTGTCAAATTGAGGGACGAACGCCATGGGAGGTCAGATCCAGAGGAATTCTTGATCCTGTCGTCAATGGTGAGGGATCTTGGACCTTCGGCAAGGCATTGGCCATATATGGCAGCAGCACAGGCAACTATACGAGGAGGGAAGAGGACACAGAGTGGCGTGCGATAGGTGTCGTGTGCGACTGACCAAACGCACTCTATCAAGGCAGTATCGAGCCCTGCGGCGTTCAATTCAGGATTCTCCACTTCATATGCTCTGAGTGTGTCGGCGACAAATGCGTGAGGATGGATGATATCGAAGTCGAAGCAAAGCACCTCAAGAAGGACCTCCTCGTAGGTGAGAACAAGTTGCTCCCACCGTTTCACCTCCTACGTGGCACAGGATGAGTCCGGAAGGTTATGAAATAAGTCTGACGTACATCTGACTTCGATTGTAAAACATCATTTGGAGATTCTATGCCGTATATCTTGCACAAACTAAACGCAGCGATATCCTCAACCCGCTTTCCGTTCTCCTCCGTTTTTGATGCAAGGAATAAGCATGTAGCAGCAATTTCCTATTCAGAGTGCTACGTCAATGTCGAATACCGGAGCGTTTGACGTGGATTTGGCTTGCCTTCTCTGGATAATCCTCCATCATCCGTCGCATATAGAAACGATGGAAGAAGGCTGCGGCAGTGAGACATGGCCCTAGTCCCCTGTACGTTAGGATTGAGTAGGTGTGCCACCGCAAGGCTAGAGACAGACATTCCGAGGCTGACACCAACACGGAAGAGCCAGTCAACGCCCTTCTGCCGCCTACTCATTTCTTCTTGAAGGTCCATCTCCGATGGGGTATCCCTGAGGGCCGAGAGAGGGAACCGCCATTGGTCCGAGGAGTCCATTATTGCGGGGTGCGGGACAAAAGCGGTCCGTCGACCGTGACACGCCCAGCACGGGGCGGCCCTGTGATCTGGCTTTTGAACGGGAATGGAGTAGTAAAATCAAGCTTGAATTTACAAATAGAAGGACCCCACAGAGACAGAGGGAGTGCTGGCACATGCACGACATGAAGAGTTTGAGAAGGTGTCCCGGTGCTACTAGTGAACCGCGAGCGAGCCCACGTACGTACGTCCACTTGCGTCCCCCTGATGCTCTTCTACTCTTCTACTCATTCAGACCACCGCATGTCCGTTGGTGGGCCACCAAGTATGCCTCGGTCTCTTCGCGACTTCGGGACTCGCGCCACAAATAGATCTCCGCCACGACGACCCAAGTTCCAGGGAAGGGGGTCCAGACTGGAGAGCATCTCGTGCTCAACGTGCAGCCAGGCTTCTGGGTCAGCAGCACACGGGCGCCTTCCACCTTTGGAAGACGGAATACTTAAGGTAGTTGAGTACTATTTGCGGGGATGAAACTGTCTGGGCCGCAGATAATCGGAGATAAGAACGGGGCCACGCACCAGGCGGGCATGTATATATACGTTTGCAGATCCGCTCACCCCACCCCGAAGTGTTCAAATTATTTGGGAATTTGAAAGAGGCCAGCACTTGAAGCGAAGTGGACATCTAATCGCAGCTCGCTACAATGTTCGCACCAGCCCCGGCTTCCAGAACCAGAATAGAGGCTTCGCTGTACATGAGGTCCGGGGACCCATCCGGGTCCGAGCATGCCGTGGGACTAGCGTTCAAGGTGATGTCAACTCATATGAATTGGGGAGTGACCACTGAGGTCAGATGTGGCTGACCGCGCGCGAGCACAGTTAGTTATGTTTCCCCGCAGAATTGCTTAGTCCGTGGGGTGACAGCGCGGCGCGTGGATGCTCGTTCTCTTCAAAGCAGGTCTAAGGTACCTGCACCCGCCCCGGCATGTATACTAAAACGTGTGCAAAACGTGTACCCGCGCTTAACGGAATTGAGACCAACAAGAGCCTGCCTCTTTGGCATACCGTCAAGGAGCGGATCACAACGTCACCTCAATCCGGGTTCAGCCTCGGAATTTATTCGTCCTAGTTTGAAATTCGCGCGGAAACTGCCGCGGCCACTATGTATGCCCATGACGGGCACTCATCCAAAATTTCTCATGAAAATTCCTCATTGTGTGATCAGGCTGCACACCCTGTCCTTACCTGTCCTCTCAAGTCCTCACTGCCGTCCTCGTGACCCACCATATGGCCCGGGGGAGCGCCCCTGCGGGCCGTTCCGGAACCTTTGTATGAGAATTGGTACCTGACCATGACCATGCCCAGAACCGGACCTACGGAGATGGACAACACGCAGCCCAGCTCTGTGTTTGGAGGGGGGGACTCTATCTAGAGTCTAAAACTCTCTATTAGCCTCCTCCAAAATGCGCCCCGGCGTCCCGATGAAGTCGCCGAATGAGACTAAGATCCTCGAACCTTAGGCAGTCATATGTAAGTCATGGGAAGACCACAGACCTCCATTAAGCAATGCGAATAAGATAACAGTCGACGGATGGAACAAGGGTCCTTTAGCATGCGTGGCAACCGGGCCAAATGCTACTACCACTTTTGAGGCTATCAAGTTGCACACGTCCTCATGCGCGCCGCTGCGCAGGGAGGGCAGAGACGATCTAGGTGTTCAACTGGAGAAAACGTAAGCACGTGAAGGAGAGAGGAAAAGAAAGGCTAATCCGTACTGAAGCTTTCGGGAAACTGGTGACTTTGTCCGTACGTCAGTGGCGTGTTGGACAAGCGTAAGAAGGCTACGTACTACTGGAAACAGATTTGTCTACAAGCATGAGGGGATGTATTATGTTGACAACTAAATACGCAGGTCGGTTGGTAGCAATCGATCTATTCTCGACGTCAGGGAAATGTGGCTGGGGGGCGTGATGGGAGGCACCAACATTCTCTTCGGGTCGCGAAATCTGATGTCGGCAGGAAAGGTAGATGCTCAAGACGCGCCGAAATCTGCACATGGAGGGAGAGCGATAGAGTTACAGGAATGGATTTCGGCTACCCCTTCTTGTATCAAGAGGCGAGGTACTGTGATAGGCGGGTATATGGCTTCCCAGAGGACGGAGAAGTGACCTGATATGGTTGCGTGGGGGGCAACTCAGCCGGTTTTAACGGTCGTTTATATACCGCCGCAGGCATAAGACACGGAGGGAATACGCCACCCTAGCCACGCCTGTGTATTGAATAAAAGAAGCCACATGTCTCACAACGTTTTTGATGGAACGCTTTGCCATGGGGAAGCTTAAGCAAAGTGCGCAAAGAACCTCGGTGTTCGATCGCGTACCTCTCTACACTCCTATCGATAACTGGAAGTACCATTTAAGCTCGGGGACCAGAAAAGGACTCTGTAATCCCCAGAGCGGTCAAGGATCTGAACGGAAGGCGCCGAAACATCCGCAACGGACATGCTCTGCAGGCATGAGGCCGGGTAGGGTTTCCGCGTAGCTTTCGTGTAGGCTGTGTGCTTGCCGCGGTAAGTTGAGAGGGGGGATGGGTCGGATTGAAGAAGTACATGTCCGGACAGACGCGCGAGGGAGAGTGTGGCGGACGTTCCGAGAGGAATCAAGCTTTTTTCTTTCTGGCACGATGATCACAGGAAAGAAGCGGAGAACGCGTTTGTGCGATTTGCCCAACCCACAGCCCTATGCAATTCGTCGAACGACCGGCCCTGCCAATCAGATTGGACCCTCCCCCACCACCCTCGCGCCCCTCTGCGCGCGACACATGATCCTGGGAGGTGTAGGGGCCCCCTTTTATGCTCATAGACGGTGACATCTGGACTGAGAACACGAAACACGAAGGGAATGGAGGCACATGCGTCATACAGACCAGGGTCGACGATGGCCCGAAAGATTTTCGTGGACAGAGTGGGTCATCCCTCAGCCCGTGCCGGTATCTGGAGCGAGCCTGTATGAGCTACCAAGAAGATCATTGCCTTACCTTGGCGGAGGAAGTCACGGAGCAACGGGAGAAGTCTCGTGCAAATAAGTCAATATCGTCGGCCCCAACGGTGCGTGCAATGTCCCATTTGTTACCCCCGTCGGATGGTCGGATGGGGTGGTATTTTTGACCCTCGCCCTCGATGGGCCAAAAAAAGCCTCCTTCGGATCAAGGCCGTCATTCGATGCGAAGTCGGCCAAGGTACGGACGAGGGACCTGGTTGGCTGTTCATTTCCCAGCCAGTTTGCATAAGGTTAAGCATTTCCCTTGTGGCAGGCAACAGTAAAACAGGCATTGCGGCAGCGTGACTGGGAGAAAAGGGCTAAGAAGCCACCCGGATTGCGTTCGAATCTCATTCGAATCTCGTTCGGTGGCGACGGCTGAACAAGTCGAAGAGCGTCAATGACGATAGAAGGAACGCGACAACAATCGTACGACCACGCAAGAAGGTGGCGTTTGCGTCAGGTTGACGTGGCGAGAAGAGGGGAGTGGGCCGGAAGGGGAGGGGCGGGAGGATCGCAGGCAATGCCTCTATTGGCAATGTAACTAAATCGATCCGATCCGTTTACCTACGATCGATGCTCCCTCAACCCCAACCCCCGGCGCACGCATTAGGCGTGGATGGCGTCTGAATCAGTAGCAACTGCAGCTCGATATGACTGGTGGACGGTTAAATCGGTTGTCAGCACTTGTGAACACGGGGATTGCTCGCCGGGCTTTCTCCTTGGCAACTGAAGTAGCTATCCTCGTCATACAGAGCCAGTTCAACGTGTTTGCATTGCATGTTTAGCCTAGGAACATACTCCATGTGAGGCGAGAGGTGCGTGCCCGGCAACTAGAAGGCCCGCGACGGCACAGAAGCACCAGGTTTCCTTTTGCGGCCGTCGCGAACGGAGTGGTTACGCGATTATAGTGTGGAGGGAGGAGATACTTTTATGGGAGTCGGTGTCAAGAGACCAGATACAGGGGTGGGTTCGAACGAAATATAAAACAAATAAAAAAGGAGTCGCGCGAGGGCGCTCGGATTAGGGGTGGGGAGAGTAGCGAACGGTATGCGACATGAAGGCCGAAGAATACACGATTTGTTGATATTCTTAAGCTTGACGATTGCAAGATGGTGAGTTTGGTACAGCGTGACGTATCGGGTGAACGAATTGGTTGCGGGGGTGGCAGACAAAACTAGCGGATTAATAGTTGACTACTTCAAGGGAGGTTAGGGTAGCGTATGCTGATTACTTTGAGCAGGTAACATGAAAGGCCGCAGTTTTCGTGGCAGCTGCGTTCCGCAGAAGGGTATAGTGCTGGGTACCAAAGACCGCAAGCAGGTTGTCGCGGTTGGCGTCGACCCACTCTACGGGGGGGAGACCCCTCGAGGTTGTGAATGTACCTTGACCGGGGACGAGTTCGGTAAGATCGATGGTCAAAAGGCCGGGAATGAGACATTGCAAGAGATACAAGATGTCTGCGATCGGTGGTACGTTATGGCGACACAAGGTAAAGGTAGCAGATTGTGCGACAAAGGCTTGGAGGCGGTCCGGAGAGAAGAATGAGGAGGCGGCGTGTGGCAAGACGAGTGGGCAATCACCACCGGGCGCGCAGAGAGACATTAAGAGACGAGCATCGCCATTGGGAGCGTCACGCCACTTGAATTTAGCGATAAGTTGGAATCTGGAGGAGTGAGCCATCAATTTAGGGTCGGTGGAGGGCTGACAGGTCCGACTTACTTGAGTTGCAAAAGCCAGTTGTGCGCTCGGGTATAGTTATTGGAAAGTGCAGCTGCGGAGGTTGGGAGGGGGAGACCGGTTCGTCCAGCCCACTCGCTGAGGACTCTGACGTCCGAGCAAAACTGGACGCAGGATTTGATCGACTCTGCAGACATTAACGCTAAAAAGGAGAAGCGTGAGAGAAGCGCTGGCAGGCAGGGAACGAAGGAAGACGGACATTAAGAGCGTAAGTGGGTGATGGACTCCCGGCAGTAGAATAAGTAGAGAAGAAAAGAAGAGACGTAGGCCGGAGTCAAGGGCGACGGAGGCGGTGGAAGTGGGGGGAGTGGGTGAACGGGTGCAAGGGAGGACGGCAAGCCGACTCGCGATGATTTTTATCTATTATGGACGGCAAGGCAGGGACGCGCGGTTTTGGGGTCAGTTAGAGCGAGTCCAAGCGGCCGCCTGCCCGCGCAGCGACACACGGTAAGGCGCGGCACGACCGACTCCTTTGCGGCTGTCTGCTGCTGGCTACTCTCTTTGAACCAAACAGTCAGGAACACGCGCTCAACAGTGGCAACAGCGATGGGCAAAGGCCACTCGACCACTACAGGACGCGGCGAGTCGGGTGGGGGCAGCGACGACGGGCAGGAGCGAGCGAGAGTGACGCCTGTTTCGGCGTCGTGCGGCCTAGTACTGGGCGTCCGCTTAATTAGAGATTTGAATACGTTGTCGGGTGGGTCATTTGGCGTTCAACACAGTTCTCGACAGCCCTGTGTCTTGATACCGTTCCACGTTCCATGGCGAGCGCGGCTTTCCCATCGTCTCTATACTTCTCGCCCCTTGGCTTCATTTCCCAGGGTCACACACCACCCACCCGCCCCCATCAACTCCCGTACGGAACACTCCAGGTGCCAGCAGCCGACCTCTTCACCCGCAGGGCGGCCATTGCGTAATTTGCAATCTTTTTTATGTAATCCTTTTTTTAAAATTTAATCCTTAATCTATTATTATTAATTTACTCGCTTTTTCGTTGCATGGAAACAGACTTTGCAAGCGCGCTTGTGCTTCTCGATAGCGCCCATTCTTTTCTCCCCAAAATCTCAGAGCTTATCGGTGACTTTCCCGCGCCCTTCGCTGTGTCAGATCCGACACACGGAGGACCCAACGCCTCGCAATATACTCCCCTCCGTGGCCCACGGCGATCCAGTGCTTTTTTGAGAGGTCATTCTTGAGAACAGAACAACAGAACATTAGAACTATTTGCAAAGCCATTGTGCTTATCAGCCGTCTCGCCTGTTGCCTGAGCCCTCAATTAAATAACAAATCATGGCGGTGCTATACAACGAGCATCCAATGCAGAAGACACATCGACGACGCGTAAAATCGAACACCTCCTTGTTCCCGTTTGTCTGAACAAGGCAAGGACCTCTGTCATGAGAACAACACGTCGCGGAAGGGCTCACTGCCTAGGTAATACCTTGCTCCGGCCATTTGGCGCTGCATGCTGTTGCAAAGGCCGATCCGCACGTCCAGCCTCTAATCCGAGAAAGCTTGCGACCCTGCCACGGCAGTTCTTGGGTCCGTCTCGCCAACAGCCCGAATTTCTCCATCAAGGGTGATCCCCATTGTATCACTTAATCCAATTGACCTAAGCGATCTTCACCATTTTTCCACATTTCCACTCGCTAAAACGGATCCACGGCTGGGGCGTGCGGCCGATGCCATACCCGCGGGGCGGCAGGACATCATCAATGCCTCCTATCTGTGGAGCGTTTTGTTCATCTGAATCACCATAGGCCGGTTAGGTTGCCAACCGAGCGGACCTATTTATTTGCTGATAGTGAACGCGCTGGAATCTGAAGAAAAAAACAAACAAACAAAAGCAACAACAAAACGGGGTTTAGGCGCCGAATAGGTGCACGTGCACGGCCCGACCCACGAGGGATAAGAGTCACCAGGACGGTTGGACCACCAGAAGGTGCGGGAACAATGACTACCCCTCATGTGTGCAACGGGCCTCTAGAAACCTTGTTTTCAAGCAACTGCTGCGGAGTGATCTATGTATAGTCATTGTGATGCAGCCTTCCACGAGGAGGACCCACAACATTAGGGTGTGAAGGTCCCGGGGGCGGGAAGGATGCCGGTTTCAGGCCGAAAGCCGTTTTATCCCCGTAAGGCTGGGAGGAATGGAGTTTTCCGGACTTTACAGCACCGCATGACCTTAGACGACCACCCTTTTGTCCGCCCATCCTGGTCTTGGGCTTGCCGTAGACCATGACGTGACTAGTACCGCAAAGAGATGTCCAGAAGCTTTCAGACATGATGACACTAGCTCCCAAACCACCCCTTCGAGTCCAGTGACCCGGAATCCCGCAACAGCAGAGCGGTCGATCATCTGATTTCGGGAGTTTGTTGCACCACAACCGAGGACGATGTTTGACTTTCAAAGTCCCGAGATGTCCAAAGCCGTTAGTCGGAGGAAAAGGTTTGAAGAACGGGACCTTGTTAGATCCGTAAAAACCCCGAGATCAGAAAATAGAGTCATTTCACGTGGGCGGAGAGGCAATCACTGTATACATTAATCTTGATACGCATCGACGCGGTCGTCTTGTGCCAGTGCTCTCGATCAGTGATCAGCACAGGTCTTTGTCACTGACGTGTTCGCGGACGGGCGGTTCTGTTCCTCAAAACAGAAGAACAATGGCCTTGCTGAAGCGCTCAGTACGCTTACCCCCTTCTAAATGAACCACGCGTACGAGAGAGAGCAGTCACGAGTGATCATCAGCCTCATCAGCCTCATCAGCCTCATCAGCCTCATCAGCCTCATCAGCCTCATCAGCTTCATTGGACCACCTCTGCCTGGCCGTGCTGACTGGGTATACAAGCGCTGATCGTCCGATGGCCTATCTCAATTTCAAGACCGTCAGCCTGCGTGCAAAGGGACTGGCGCCACGTCTGGACCCCAGCTCGGTCTGGGCTCTCGGTAGCCGAGCCGCCGTAAAAACTGGTTCTGGGCTAGTCGGACAACCTTCGGGTTCGGGTCTTTGGCCAGGACATACTCAATGGCACAACAGACCATGGCTGAATGTGTTACATTCCTGGGCCGTTGAATTCGAACCCATTCGACGACGCAGTTCAACAAAATAGAAGAGAATGTCTAGTATTGTGTTTGTAGGGACCCATCGTTCGGAGCAGAACGGTCGACAGGTATTTTCCGAAATTTGCCACACTTCTTTCAATGGGACCAATTTCTGAATGGCAAAGTGACGA
>Ga0307513_10012490_pt1 | contig 10475 bp, 8 predicted proteins | sample 15_EM_MG_FD_202174 | JGI IMG/M metagenome (GOLD analysis project Ga0307513, IMG submission 202174) | Populus trichocarpa ectomycorrhiza microbial communities from riparian zone in the Pacific Northwest, United States - 15_EM | ecosystem: Host-associated > Plants > Roots > Unclassified | place...
CAAATCGAGGATGTGCAGATGCTCGACGGTCTGCGGCATCACCCCGTCATTGGCGGCGATCACCAGCAGCGCGGCATCGATGCCGGTCGCGCCGGCCAGCATGTTGTGGATGAAACGTTCATGGCCGGGCACGTCGACAAAGCCCAACATAAGGCCAACGTCCAGCGGAACGTAGGCGTAGCCCAGGTCGATGGTGATGCCGCGCCGTTTCTCCTCGGCCAGCCGGTCGGCGTCGACGCCCGTCAGCGCTTTGACGAGCGCGGTCTTGCCGTGATCGATGTGTCCAGCGGTTCCGATGATCATGAGGTGGGCTCGTGACTGAGAGCGTCTTGCGTGCCGATCCTATCGAGACGAGGGCTCCTAGTCCTTGTTCTATCGCATTTTCCGGGCGCGAGCCGATAATCACTTCGTTAAGCATCATCGCGAAAAGTGAGGCCAGCCTCCCCGACGTCACGGCACGCTGAACCGCGTCAGTCAGCTATGGCTCCAGCGCGGTGAGTTGGCGGGTGAAAAGCGCCTCATCCGGGGCGGTAAGGCAGCGCAGGTCGAGCCAGAGACGGCCATCGGCAAGGCGCCCGATCACCGGCACGGGGAGGGCGCGGAGCTTGGCAGCCAGTGTTTCTAAGCCGGCATTCCTTGGTTGCCCAACGAATGCCGGTTTAGATTCCTTTGTTTTCGCAGAGTTTTTTTCCAAAACCGGAAGACCACTTTTGGAAACTCTGCTTAGCGTGGCGCCGTCGGCGGGGTGCTGCGCGGCGTAGCGCAATGTGATGGCCCAGCTCGGCATCAGGTCGAGCGGCAGCGCGCCAGAGCCGATCTGGCTGCGGCAGGGCTCGATATCCAGCCGCAGGCCGTGCGCGGCAAGGCTAGGGCCGAGTTCCGCGCCAAGGCGGCGGGCAACGGCCTCGATCTCAGCCGCCGGGCGGGAGAGCAGCGCGATGGTCGGCAACTCGCGGCGCAGGCGGTCGGGGTCGGCATAGAGCTTCAGCGTCGCCTCGATGGCGGCCAACCGAACCTTGTCGAGCCGGAGCGCGCGTTTCAGCGGATGCTTGGCGATGCGGCGGACCAGATCGCCGCGGCCCGCGATGAAGCCGGCCTGCGGACCGCCAAGCAGCTTGTCGCCGGAAAAGGTCACCGCATCGACGCCCGCCGCGATCGACTCGGCCGCCGTGGGCTCATGCGGCAGGCCGTAGCGGCGCAGATCAACCAGCGTGCCGGAGCCGAGGTCTTCCACCACGGGCAGCCCATGCGCCCGCGCCAGCGACACCAACGCCCGCGCCGTCACCGACGCCGTGAAGCCCTGCACCGCGTAGTTGGAGGTATGCACCTTCATGATGAGCGCGGTGTCCGGCCCGATGGCGCGCTCATAATCGGCCAGATGCGTGCGATTGGTGGTGCCGACCTCCACGAGCCGGCAACCGGCCTCGCGCATGATGTCCGGCACGCGGAACGAACCGCCGATCCCCACCAACTCGCCGCGCGAGACGATCACCTCGCGGCCGCTCGCCAGCGCCGTCAGCAACAGGAAAACCGCGCCGGCATTGTTGTTGAGCGCGATTGCGGCCTCAGCGCTGGTGAGTTTGGTCAGCCACGGCTCGACATGGGCATCGCGCTCGCCGCGCCCGCCGGCTTCCAGCTCATATTCGAGCGTCGTGGGATGGCGCATGGCTTCGAGCGCCGCCGCGATGGCGTCCTCGGCGAGCAAGGCGCGGCCGAGGTTGGTGTGCAGCACCGTGCCGGTGAGGTTCAGCACGCGGCGCTGCGAGGGGGCGAATGCGTTCTCCAGCGCCATCAGGCAGAACTGGGCAACGGCGGAAGGCTCAGCCGTCAGCCCCCCCTCGCGGATCGCCTTGGCCGCCGCGCGGGCCTCGTCGCGCAGCGGCACGCGGCCGAACCGCTCGGCAAGCGCGGCCATCTCCGGCCAACCCAGCATCGCATCGATGGAAGGCGGGGCGATGCGACGGCCTGCGGATTTGGAGCGCGCTGCGGTCATGAAGTGCCGCCTTTGCGGCGAAGCTCGCGTCCTCTCCCAAGGCGAAAGGGGATCGTGCCTCTCGATAAGGCGTATCCCCTCACCAAGGCGTATCCCCTCACCTTAGAGCGGGATGATTTTAGATTGGCTGGGCTATCCCGCTCTAGACTCTTGTTTTGACGCTCGATTTTTCCGAAAAGTGGTGTCCACTTTTCGGATCTCGCTCTAACCCTCTCCCGAAGGCGAAGGTTTATCGTTCGCCGTAAAGGCTCACGAAGGGAGAGGGAACCAGTCATGCGGTGGTAAGGCTGAGCCGCCTCAATATCCCAGCAGAAACGGGTTGGGCGCGTGACGTTTCCATCCCAGTTCGCTGACGAGGATGTCGAGGCCAAAGCTGGCGAGATCGTCGGCGAAGGGCTCCGAATCATTGTCTTTTTCGGCATAGAACAGCTTGGAATAAGAGCCGCAGGCATCGCAGGTTTCGGCCTTGGCCGCGCCATTGCCGCCCTCGATTTCCTGATAGGCGATTTTTTTCTCATCGCCGCAAACGATACAGTTCACACGCACGTGATTCCATGCCGAACAGCACAGCGAGCACGTCAAAAAGCGCCGGCCATAGGCCTGATCGGCGACCACCACGCCGGCAACCGGCGGCGAGCCGCAGGCCGGACACAGACCGCTCGTCTCCAGCGGCCTGACCGTGCGCGGATCGAGTTGGGCGGCATGGCGCGCGAATTCCACCTGCAACGCGGCGACGGCGAAGACCGCCTCGCCGGCAGCCGACGATGAAACCGTGCGCGTGACCACGGCGACGCCCAGCGTGCTGAGCTGCTCGTCGCTGGCCCCGGCCAGGCGCGCGGCGGTGATCCGGCTTTCGTCGGGCATGCCTGCGAGCGGCAGCTCTTCGGCGATCCGTCGCAGGGCGGACAGGTAGGTCGCCGTCGGCCGCCAGGAGGACAGGTCGATGAGTGGCATCCGGTGCTCAAGCGCGATCTGGATCTGCGCGGGCGAGGTGAGCGACGGCCCCGGTGCGCCGCCTTCCCGCGTCAGATGCGCCTGCATATCGGCGAGCGCTGCGATAAACGCCAGGAAGGCTTGCAGCGGGTGGCCGTCAGCCAGTGCGCGCAGCCTTTCACCGCGCGCCTCGAACAGTTGCGGAAGCCGGGGCGGGCGGAAATATTCCTCCGCCGCGACCTTGCCGATACTCAGCTCGGGGAACTGCGGCGTGCCGCTCATTCCGCCGCCGCCCTTGGGGACGAGGCCGGCGCCTGACGCGCTGTGCCGCCATGGACATGCTCGCCGTCCTTCACCTCCTGCCGGAGCCATTTGCGATGATGCCGCCATGCCCAGCCGCCCGTCACCGAGCCGCGCATCATGGCCCGCACCGTGCCGCGCACCCAGATTGCGGCGTAGACATGGAGGATCAGCACCAGGGCGATGCACACGGCCGACACCGCATGTATGACGGCCGCCCAGCGCTTCTGCTCGATGGTGAGCAGATGACCGAAATAGGTGTCCCACAGGCCGATGCCGCTCAGCACCAGCGCGGTGATGAGGACGGTCATCGCCCAGAACACGAATTTTTGCCCCGCATTGTAGCGGCCGATTTCCGGCAGCCGCTCCTCGTCGCCCCTCATCACCGAGCGGATACGAGCCAGCCAGCGCACATCGTCGATATTGGGGAAGTTGTGCCAGACAAAGCGCAGGAACAGCCCCAGGAAGCTGGCGACCAGCACGACGCCGAGGAACGGATGCAGGATGCGCGTCCATTGCCCGCCGCCGAACAGCGTCGTCAGGAAGAAGAGCGAGGGATGGAACAGGGCAAACCCGCTCAGCGCCAGAAGGATGAGCGTGCCCGCCGTGATCCAGTGGTTGATCCGCGCGCCGGTGGTGTAGCGGTCAACGATCGTGTTTTTCTCATGCCGTGTCATGCTTTGCCCTTCCCGGCAAGCTCGTCAGCCGCGTCCTGATCCTCCTCCGTGGTCTCGTTCGGCCCCTGGCTGACATAGTGGAAGAACGCCACCACGGCGGTCAGCGCGATGCCGGCGAGCGAAAGCGGCTTGAACATGCCTTTCCACAACGCCACGGCCTGGTCGATCTTGGGGTCTTTCGGCAGGCCGTGATAGAGGCCGGGCTCATCGGCGTGATGCAGCACATACATCACATGTGTGCCGCCGACGCCCTCGGGATTGTAGAGCCCGGCATTCTCGTAGCCGCGCTCCTTCAGGTCGGCGATGCGGCCCTGCGCATGCTCCACCATGTCTTCCTTGGTGCCGAAGTAAATGGCCTGCGTCGGGCATGCCTTGGCGCAGGCCGGAGCCTGGCCGACGGTCACGCGATCCGAGCACAGCGTGCATTTATAGGCTTTGTGGTCGACCTGTGAGATGCGCGGGATGTTGAACGGGCAACCCTTGATGCAGTAGCCGCAGCCGATGCAGTTTTCTTGCACGAAATCGACGATGCCGTTCGTATATTGCACGATGGCGCCCGGCGACGGGCAGGCTTTCAGGCAGCCTGGATCTTCACAGTGCATGCAGCCATCCTTGCGGATGAGCCATTCGAGATTGCCCTGGCCGTTGACGTGCTCGGCGTAGCGCATCAACGTCCAGGTGTTTTCGGTGAGGTCGTGTGGGTTGTCGTACACCCCCACATTCACGCCCACCTCTTCCTTCAGGTCGTTCCATTCCAGGCACGCGACCTGACAGGCCTTGCAGCCGATGCATTTCGACACGTCGATGAGCTTGGCCACCTCGACGTGCTGACGCGCACTCGGCGGCGGCTCGATCGACGCGGAACGGCGGCGGATGTCGAGCGACTGATATGATGCCATTGCCGTTCTCCTCAGCCTTGCCGTTTCGTGCCGTCCGCGCTTGTCGCGACCGGCGTTTCATTCGGCGGAGTCGAGCGCTCCACATTGACCAGAAACGCCTTGAACTCCGGCGTCTCGATATTGGCGTCGCCGACAAAGGGAGACAGCGTGTTGGCGCCGAACCCTTTCTTGGCCTCGCCCATGAAGCCCCAATGAATGGGTATGCCGACCACATGGACCTTCTTGCCGTCGATATTGAGCGTCGGCAGGCGCTTGGTGATCACGGCCTTGGCTTTCAGATAGTTCCGATTGCTCCAGACCTTCACCCAGTCGCCCGGCTTGATGCCCTTCTCGGCAGCGAGCGCCTCCGGCATCTCGACGAACAGCTCCGGCTGCATGACGGCGTTCACATGGGCGTGCTTGGTCCAATAGTGGAAGTGCTCGGTCAGGCGATACGTCGTCGCCACGATCGGGAACTCTTCCGCATTGCCGAAATCGGCCGCGTCCCCCTTGAACACGCGGGCGACGGGATTGCCGGCGATCTTGGGGTTCAAAATGTTGGCGACCGGCGCCTCGAACGGCTCGTAATGCTCGGGGAACGGCCCTTCGCGCATCATGCCCCTGGTGAACAGGCGCGACACGCCTTCCGGGTTCATAATGAACGGCCCAGCCGACTTCTCCGGCGATAAGGTGACAGGGAAATCGGGCACGTCGAAGCCGACCCAGCGCGATCCGTTCCACCACACCACCGGCTTATGCGGCGCCCAGGGCTTGCCCGAGACGTCCGCCGAGGCGCGGTTGTAGAGGATGCGGCGGTTGGCCGGCCAAGCCCAGGCCCATTTCGGGGCAATGCCGGCATCGCCCGGATCGGAGGTGTCGCGCCGGGCCATCTGGTTGCCGGCCTCGGTGAAGGAGCCCGCATAGATCCAGCAGCCGCTGGCGGTCTTGCCGTCATCGGTGAGCTGGGCGAAGCTGTCGAGCTGTTTTCCGGCCTGGATCAGCACCTTGGTCGGGTCGGCCGGGTCCGTCACGTCCTCCAGCGTATAGCCGTTGAACTCCTTCGCCAGTTCTTCCGGCGTCGGCTTCTCCGGCACGCGATAGTTCCAGGTGAGGTTGAGGATCGGATCGGGGAACGCGCCGCCCTCGGCCTTGTACATCGCCTTCAGCCGGAGATGCAGCTCCGCCAGGATGTCGATGTCGGTCTTGGACTCATAAGGTGGCTCCTGGCCAGGATAATGCCATTGCAGCCAGCGCGAGGAGTTGGTCAGCGACCCCTCATCCTCGGCAAAGCATGTGCTCGGCAGCTCAAACACCTCCGTCTGCACGGATGACGGATCGGCGTCGTTGAACTCGCCGTGGTTCTCCCAGAAGCGGGCCGTCTCGGTCTGTAGCGGATCGATGACGACCAGGAACTTCAGCTTGCCCAGCGCCGCCATGACCTTCTTGCGGTTGGGCGCCGATTGAATCGGGTTGAAGCCCTGGCAGATATAGCCGTTCATCTTGCCCTGATACATCAGGTCGAAGACCCGCAGGAGGTCGTAGCTGACGTCGAGTTTGGGCAGCCAGTTATAGGCGAAATCGTTCTCGGCCGTCGCCGCCTTGCCCCACATCGCCTTCTGGAAGGACACGAAGAACTTCTTGTAGTTCTGCCAATAGCTGACCTGGCCCGGACGCAGCGGCTTGAAGCCCCGCGTCGACATATAGGTGGCGAAATCGGTCTCCTTCTGCGTGGGCAGGTTCATATAACCAGGCATCAGATTGCTCATCAGACCGAGGTCGGTGAGCCCCTGGATGTTGGAGTGCCCGCGCAGCGCGTTCATGCCGCCGCCACGGATGCCGATATTGCCCAGGAGAAGCTGAATCATCGCCATGCAGCGGATGTTCTGCGAGCCCTTGGAATGCTGCGTCCAGCCGAGCGCATACATCGAGGTCATCGCCTTGTCGGGCGCGGCCGTCGAGGCCATGTAGCCGCACACTTTCAGGAACTTGTCCTGGGGCGAGCCGCAGATCCGCTCCACCATCTCGGGCGTGTAGCGCGAATAATGCGTCTTCATGAGCTGATAGACGCAGCGGGGATTTTGCAAGGTCGGATCGATAACGGCAAACCCGTCCTCGCCGATCTGGTAGTCCCATTCCGAGCGGTTGTAGTCCCGCTTTTCCTCGCTATAGCCGGTAAACAGGCCGTCCTTGAAGCCGAAGCCGTCCTTCACGAGATAGGCGGCGTTGGTGTAGTTGAGGACGTATTCCTTCTGGATCTTGTCGTTCGACAACAGATAGTTGATGACGCCGCCGAGGAAGGCGATATCGGTTCCCGGACGGATCGGACAATAAAAGTCGGCCACCGATGCCGAGCGCGTAAAGCGCGGATCGACGACGATCAGCTTGGCTTTATTGTGGGCTTTTGCTTCCGTAACCCATTTGAAACCGCAAGGATGCGCTTCGGCGGCATTACCGCCCATGATGACGATGACATCAGCACTCTTGATGTCCATCCAGACGTTTGTCATCGCACCGCGACCGAATGTTGGGCCCAAACTGGACACCGTCGGTCCGTGTCAAACACGCGCCTGATTATCGAACGCCAAAGTTCCGAGCGACCGCATCACCTTATAAGTGAGATACGCGGTCTCATTGGTGGTTGCCGACGCAGCGAGAATGCCGGTTGACAGCCAGCGGTTCACATTGAGCCCGTCCGGCGTCTGCGCGACGAAATTCTTGTCGCGGTCGTCTTTCATGAGGCGCGCGATACGGTCCAGCGCCCACTCCCACTCCACGCGCTCGAATTTGTCCGAGCCGGGCTTGCGGTACATGGGATATTTGGTGCGCGTCTTGGCGCGGACGAAATCCAGGAGCCCGGCGCCTTTCGGGCACAGCGTGCCGCGATTGACCGGATGATCGGGGTCGCCCTCGATGTGGATGATCTCGGCCTTGGCGTTCTTGGACTTGTCGCCAAGCGAGTACATGAGGATGCCGCAGCTTACGGAACAATACGGGCAGGTATTGCGCGTCTCCGTGGTGCGCGATAGCTTGAATGGTCGCACGGCCTGTGCAAGCGCGGTTTCGCTTGCTCCAAAGCCTAGCGCGGCCATGCTGGAGGCCACAGCGGCGGTGCCGCCGACCTTCAGGAATTGCCGCCTGCTTAAATCCATTGGTTGGTGTCCTCCTCGATGATCCTCGCCCCCGACCCGTCAGCGGGGATGTACGCCGGTATGCCACGCGAGCCCTGCAATCCTAGGGCATGATGCAGCCTGCTGGAAATGGAATAAGTATAATCTCACGGTCCCTTGGCGATCGGCAATGCCATGCTGGCGAAAAAATGGGCACGCTGCCGCAATACGTTACCGTAGGATTTCATACTTTCGGATATCCGCTGTCGAGTGGCGCTAGCGGGCGCGGCGGAGAATGCCACTTTACCGTGCATATTTGCGATGCGCACGTAGTGGCGTGGCCCAGCATATCGCCATGTCGTGATGTCGGAGAACTGCCGCCGCGTTGCGGACAAACCGGCCCTCCGACGCGGGACTCGCGACGAGGCTGCCCTGGCAAGCCGGGCCGAGGCCGGGAGTGGGGGGCAAGACCGCATATGCGGTGTTATTCTCTCGGAAGCTCTTGGTATTTGCCGTCGGGGCTGCCAATCTATTTCGCAGTTGACCTCAACAGCGAGGACGGGTTGTTTGTTCCCGGCGGAAAAGCGTCCGAGCCAAGGCTAGAGCCAGTAAACACAATGCTGAACATGATTCCTCTCGACGAGCACACTTTGGTCGCCGCCCAGATCAAGCCCGAGAATTTCGGCGATATCGCCAAAGCGGGCATCCGGCTCGTGGTGAACAACCGCCCGGACGGCGAGGCGCTGATGGGGCAACCGAGCGCGGCCACCATAGAAGAAGCAGCGGCCGGGCACGGTATCGCCTTCATCAACATCCCGTTCACCATGAACACCCTGACGCCCGAACATGTGGCGCAATTCGCGGGCGTGCTGAGCGAGACGGACGGCCGCGTGCTCGCCTATTGCCGGAGCGGCTCGCGCTCCAGCCTGCTATGGGCGGCGGCGCGCGTGGCCAATGGCGCCGATGTCAACGCGGTGCTGGCCCAGGCGCAGGATGCCGGCATCGACCTGACGCAGGCCCGCCCGCTGATCGACAGCCTTGGCAAGGCGGCGGCGAGCAACGGGTGAGCGGCCACCTGGCCATCATGCACCGTAGATGCTCTTGGCCACCGCGAAGCTGTTGGCATAGGCCGCGACCGACAGGCTGATCGGGTCGGCATAGCCGCCGCCGATCCCCAGGCTCAGTGGGATGCCCGCCTTGGCGAAGGTCTCGAAAACCAGCCGGTCGCGCGCCATCAACCCCTCATGGGACAGCGCCAGCCGGCCGAGCTTGTCATGCATCAGCGGATCGACGCCGGCCTGGTACAGCACCAGATCGGGCCGGAAGCCGGTGACCGCGTCCAGCCCCTCGGTCAGGCGGCGCAGATAAACGTCGTCCTCCGTCTCGTCGGCAAGCGCGATGTCGAGGCTGGAGGCCTCCTTGCGGAACGGGAAGTTCTTCTCGCCATGCATGGAGAATACGAACACCGCCGGATGATCGCGCAGGATCGCGGCATTGCCGTCGCCCTGATGCACGTCGAGATCGACGATGGCGACCCGCGCGGCTAGCCCTTCGTCCAGCGCGGTGAGCGCGGCAATGGCGAAATCGTTGAATACGCAATAGCCCGCGCCGAAATCAGCATGAGCATGGTGGGTGCCACCGGCGAGTTGGCCGGAAAAGCCATCCTGGAAGGCCGCGCGCATGGCGGCCACCGCCCCGCCCATCGTCGCCAGCGTGCGCTGCGCCAGATGCTCGCTCCATGGCAGCCCGATGCGGCGCATCGCCTCCGGGCTGAGGCGCCCGGCGAGGAAGCCATCGACATACTCGGCTGTATGGGCGCGTAGCAGGTCGGCGCGGCTGGCCTGGGGCGAGAGTTCCAGCTCGTAAGGCGCGGCAATCCCATGGCGCAGCAATTCCTCGCGCAGCATGCGGTATTTCTGGCCGGGAAAACGATGGCCGGGCGGTAGCGGGATGTCGAAAATGTCGGCGTAAAACAGGGTCATGGCGGATTGTAGCGCGATGCCGCCGCGCCGTTAAGCTGTGCTCGCGCGCCGCATTGCGTGGCCTTGCCGAGATTGTGCCGTCGCAGGGCATCGGCTTGGCGGCCCGGGCCTCAATGGGTCTCGCCGGCCTTGTGGTCGTGGCTCGCCCCGCCGCCCATCGGTTCCACCTTGAACTCCACGGGCACCGCGCCGGCCTTGGCGAAGGTCAGCGTGCCCTTGATCAGCGCGCCTTCCTTGAAGGGCGCCTTCACGCCGAACATCATCAGATGATAGGAGCTTGGCTTCAGCTCGACCGTCTCGCCCGGCTTGATGTCGAGGCCGTCCTTGAGTTGGCGCATCTTCATGACGTTGTTGTCCATGCTCATCTCGTGGACTTCGACGGTGTCTGCCCCCTCGGCCGAAGCGCCGACGAGCTTGTCCGCGTCGCGGCCGCTATTGGTGATCTTGACATAGCCGGCGGCGGTTCTGGCCCCGGCGGGTGTGGCGCGGATCCAGGGATGGTCGATGCGCAAATCGCCGGCCTTGAACTCATGCGCGGCAAGGGGGGCCGCCAACATGGCGGCGAACGTACCGATCAGAGTGGCTGATATCACGAGGAGGCGGAG
>Ga0307513_10012491_pt1 | contig 10475 bp, 9 predicted proteins | sample 15_EM_MG_FD_202174 | JGI IMG/M metagenome (GOLD analysis project Ga0307513, IMG submission 202174) | Populus trichocarpa ectomycorrhiza microbial communities from riparian zone in the Pacific Northwest, United States - 15_EM | ecosystem: Host-associated > Plants > Roots > Unclassified | place...
CGTGCACCAGGTGAACCTGGAGTACCTGGCGCGCGGCGTGCACAACAAGAACGGCGTGTATTACCCCGACTCGCTGGTCGGCACCGACAGCCACACCACCATGATCAACGGCATCGGCGTGGTGGCCTGGGGCGTCGGCGGCATCGAGGCCGAGGCCGGCATGCTGGGGCAGCCGGTGTACTTCCTGACGCCTGACGTGGTGGGCTTCGAGCTCACCGGCAAGCTGCGCGAAGGCGTCACCGCCACCGACCTGGTGCTCACCGTGACCGAGCTGCTGCGCCGCGAGAAGGTGGTCGGCAAGTTCGTCGAGTTCTTCGGCGAAGGCACGAGCACGCTGTCTTTGCCCGACCGCGCGACCATCGGCAACATGGCGCCCGAGTACGGCGCGACCATGGGCTTCTTCCCGGTCGACGAGAAGACCATCGAGTACTTCGAGGGCACCGGCCGCACCAAGACCGAGATCGAGGCCTTCGAGGCCTACTTCCGCGCGCAGAAGATGTTCGGCGTGCCGCGCTCAGGCGACATCCATTACTCGAAGGAGGTGTCGCTCGACCTGAGCACCGTGACGCCCTCGCTCGCCGGCCCCAAGCGCCCGCAAGACCGCATCGAGCTCGGCAAGATGCGCAGCGAGTTCACCGAACTCTTCAGCAAGCCCGTGTCGGCCAACGGCTTCAACCAGCCGGCCGACAAGCTGCACAAGGCCTACAAGACCAAGAGCGGGCTCGAGGTGCACAACGGCGACGTGCTGATCGCCGCCATCACCTCGTGCACCAACACCTCCAACCCGGCCGTGCTGCTGGCTGCCGGCCTGCTGGCCAAAAAGGCGGTCGAAGCCGGCCTGACGGTCGCCCCGCACATCAAGACCTCGCTCGCGCCGGGCTCGCGCGTGGTGACCGAATACCTCGACAAGGCCGGGCTCACGCAATACCTCGACAAGCTGGGCTTCGCGCTCGCGGGCTACGGGTGCACCACCTGCATCGGCAATGCCGGCGACCTGACCGCCGAGCTGAACGAGGTGATCACCGCCAACGACCTGGTGTGCGCGGCCGTGCTGTCGGGCAACCGCAACTTCGAGGCGCGCATCCACCCGAACCTGAAGGCCAACTTCCTCGCATCGCCGCCGCTGGTGGTGGCCTATGCGATTGCCGGCAATGCCAACCGCGACCTGATGACCGAGCCGGTGGGCCAGGGCAAGAACGGCCGCGACATCTACCTCGGCGACATCTGGCCGAGCAGCGACGAGATCTACAAGCTGATGAAGTACGCGATGAACGGCAAGGCCTTCCGCGAAAACTACGCGCAGGTGAAGACCAAGCCCGGCAAGCTCTGGGAAAACATCAAGGGCGTGAAGGGCGAGACCTACACCTGGCCCAAGAGCACCTACATCGCCAAGCCGCCCTTCTTCGACACCTTCCACATGGAGCCGGGCCTGGCCGACTCGGGCGTGAAGGGCGCGCGCGCGATGGCGCTGTTCGGCGACTCGATCACCACCGACCACATCTCGCCGGCCGGTTCGATCAAGGAGCAGTCACCCGCCGGCCAGTGGCTGAAGGAGCACAAGGTTGGCAAGGCCGACTTCAACAGCTACGGCTCGCGCCGCGGCAACCACGACGTGATGGTGCGCGGCACCTTCGCCAACGTGCGCATCAAGAACCTGATAATCCCGGCCGGTGCCGACGGCAGCCGCGAAGAAGGCGGCGTGACGCTGTTCCAGCCCGGCAACGAGAAGATGTTCATCTACGACGCGGCGATGAAGTACATGGCCGAGAACACCCCGACCATCGTGTTCGCCGGCGAGGAATACGGCACCGGCTCGTCGCGCGACTGGGCTGCCAAGGGCACCGCCCTGCTCGGCATCAAGGCCGTGGTGGCGCGCAGCTACGAACGCATCCACCGCGCCAACCTGGTCGGCATGGGCGTGCTGCCGCTGCAGTTCAAGGGCACCGATTCGTGGCAGACGCTGGGCATCACCGGCGACGAGAAATTCGACGTGCTGCTCGGCACCGAGCTCAAGCCGCAGCAAGACGCCACGCTCGTGATCCACGACCTGGACGGCGGCAAGCGCGACGTGCGCGTCACGCTGCGCATCGACACGCCGATCGAGGTCGACTACTACAAGCACGGCGGCATCCTGCCGTTCGTGCTGAGGCAACTGCTCGCGGCTTGATCGACATCACACCAGTACAAAACTGACCCGGCGTTACCCAGAGTCACCCAACTCTCCGTTCGCCCTGAGCCTGTCGAAGGGTGCGCCGTGCACTGCGCCGGCTTCGACAGGCTCAGCCCGAACGGAAATTGGGGCAACTCAGGGATGTCACGCACAGAACAACCAAAAGGAGACAAGACATGGACCGCAGATCACTGTTCGGAACCACCGCCACACTGGGCCTGGGCGCGCTCGTCGGGTGCGCCCTGCCCGGCACCGCGCAGACCGGCAGCGCGAAGACACCGTTCAGCGTGCCCGACACCTTCATCCCCATCGTCGGCAGCGACATGGTGTTTCCGGTGCGGCGCATCTACTGCATCGGCCGCAACTACGCGGCGCATGCGCGCGAGATGGGCTCCGACCCGACGCGCGAGCCGCCGTTCTTCTTCCAGAAGCCGACCGACGCGATCCAGAACGTGGCGCTAAGCACCGTGGCCGACCACCCGTATCCGCCGCTGACCAAGAACTACCACTACGAGGTGGAGTTGGTGGCCGCGCTGAGCAAAGGCGGGCGCGACATCCCGATCGAGAAGGCGCTGGACCATGTGTACGCCTACGCGCTGGGCCTCGACATGACCCGGCGTGACTTGCAGCGCGGCATGGGCGACCAGAAAAAGCCCTGGGAGATCGGCAAGAGCTTCGACCGCTCCGCACCCATCGGCCCATTGCACCTGGCCGCGCAGACCGGCGCCTTCACGAAGGGCAACATCTGGCTCAAGGTGAACGGCGACACCAAGCAGAACGCAGACCTCAACCAGATGATCTGGAGCGTGGCCGAGCAGATCAGCAAACTCTCGGAAGCCTTCGAGCTGATGCCCGGCGACATCATTTATTCCGGCACGCCGGAGAACGTGGGGCCGGTGGTGCGCGGCGACGTGATGGAGTGCCACATCGACGGCCTGCCCAACCTGAGCGTGAAGATCGTCTGAGGGCCTTCTTCGGCCAAAATGCGGTAGGCCGCCGGAGCGGGATGAGGTGAACTGCACCGGGGCGTGCGCGCATCATCAGTTGTAGGTGGGCCGTCACGAGCGGCAGCCCTACTGATGAGACTTCGACCCTGTCCCCTCGGTACTCTGGCTCGGTCACTCCTCCAGGAACTTCCAGGTGTCCGCGCCGTCGAACTTGCGAACACGTAAGGAGGCGATCAACTGCGGGTCGAAATTACCGAGATGGACGCCATGTTTCGCTCCAGCCTCCATCTTGATCGGCTCCCAGTGAGTGACGCAACCGCAATGTCTGCAGCGGATCGTGCGCAGGGTTCTGTCGCCCTGGATGTAGGCTTCGGTTGAGTCGGGGTGGCCTTCGATCGTCACTGTTCCGTACTCGAAGTACGCCCAGGGTCCGCCGATTCTGCGGCAGAGCGAGCAGTTGCAGTCCGTAGCGACTTCGGGGGTCGACGGGAGCGTGAGGCGAACGGCGCCGCAGTGGCACGCGCCTTGATGCGTCATAAGAAACTCTCGCTTGAACTACATCGTCGACAGCCTACCTCAAGGCAGACTTTTATGACCGACTGCTCCTGGTCAACATCAGTCGAGTTCAAATCCAAAGAATTCCCTCGCCGTGAGCGCAGTCGGAGTCCGTCAAGGGCTGCAGGAACAAGCTGTATCCTCAGCCTCTTTACTCAAAAGGATCGCGATGGCACTGGCAAAGAAGAAGCGCGTAGGTAAGAGAACCATTTCTGCGAAACAAGTCAGAAAGACGGCAAGCGGCAGAAAGCGTCGCAAGTCCGACGGCACCCAGCCCCCGAAGGAGTCGACTCCGACTTCGACGCCAGCGGCGTCCTGACTGCTCGGGCCGGAGGTCGCACCGGGCCGCTTCGGCTTGGTCGCTCGCGCGCTGCGCGATCTCCGCGATGACTTCGACCCTCTCGAAAATTGAGGCGTCGAGCGTGCTGTAGCCAGTCTTCACGACAGGCAAGGCGAACCGGAAGCTCGACAGAAGTCCGTCGCCAATCAAACCAGCTCTTCTTCGCGCTCAGCCGAGGTGCTGTGTGAACAGCGCTTCGCTGAACCCGACGGTGATCTTGCCGTCAGCCCATTGCACCACCGGGCGCTTGATGACGCTCGGCTGATCGAGCATCACCTGCTTGGCCGAGGTTGCATCAGTGACCGATGCCTTGGTCGCATCGTCGAGCTTGCGCCAAGTCGTGCCTTGGCGGTTCAGCACCTTGTCCCAACCCACAGCTTCTACCCAGCGGTCGAGTTCAGTGACAGGCACCCCCTGCTTCTTGAAGTCATGCCATGCAATGTCGACCTGGTGGTCGGCCAGCCAAGTGCGGGCTTTCTTGACGGTGTCGCAATTGGGGATGCCATATAAAAAAATTGGGTTATTCATGATGTCTTTGGTGCCAGATGGTGCAGGTTTTCAACTACGTTCGATTCTCGTCCAGTAGGTAAGAACGCGGCGACTCCAAGCGACGTCAGAAGTCCAGCGCGGTCGCCTATGCCAAGCTGCAAAGCCCGCAGATCGACAACCGGCGCTTTGAAGACCTCGGGGTTTCCGGGTATTCAGCTGAACGCCAAGGAAGATGCTCTCCGCGTCTTCTTGCAGGAGATCGTCAACCTCGCATCACGTTGATCATGACCAACGACGGCCAGCAGTACATATCGACAACATCGACCGGGACTGGACCAAGCTGATCGTCGCGATCTCGCAAATGTCCGGCAACCGCGCGCAGTCGCTGACCAAGTCACGTCACCAGAAGTCCATCCGCGGCAACAAGAACACGCTGATTCAGGAAGGCAAGCCAACCAAGCAGATTCACCCCTAGTGGCTGACGCTTGAATCCACCAGTAAGGCTGGTTGAAGCCCTGGCGCACCTCGCCAGGGTTTCTTTTTGCTCTTCGGGCTATCTACCTGACATCTCATCAAGTCAGGGCCCACAGTCTGGAGAACACCCAGGTGCTGGCTGCAGGGAATGCAGCGCTGCAGCATTCGGTGACAACAAACGTACGCCAGGAGTGCTCGTAGAGTTTCAGCTCCATCGTCTTCGCCTGCTCTGATTTCTTCGTAAAAAGCAGAAAGCTAGGTCTCCTTGCCGAGCTGCTGATGCCGATGAGCGCTCCAACAACTATGGCCACGATTCCGGATACCACTATGAAAACGAACATGGTCACGAAATAGCGTCCCCAGAAACCCTCGGAACCAAGCTGCAACAGACGGTCAAGCTTCATATCAGCCGTCGCATTCATTCCTAGATAAGCTGAAAGTGCCGCGAGCTTCTCATCGGCTTTGACCTTCGCAGCGATCAGACACCCACCGAGGGATAGTCCAAAATAAACAAGGCCGGTTATGGTGGCAATGTTGCTGCTGTGCGTTCGGACGAATCTCCGCAGCGTGCCTTCTGGCAGCAAAATCGATTTCACATAGCCAGTTAAGAGCGATTCAATGTCACCGCCCCACGTTCGCTCAGTGTGGCGAATGCGAAATGACACTAGATGGGAACCCTCTCGTAGGTGGTCGAGAAGGTTCATTGAAACATCAGGCGCTGAGGCAATGAACGACAGCTCGATCTCCTGCTTCTCCGGGTGGCGTCTTCCTTGAAACGTGACGATGAACACCCAGGAAAGATGGACTTGGCATGACACAAGTGGACGGACCTCCGTGTATGTGACGAACTCATCGAGAGATGTCAGAAGCACCGAGCTTTCGTCGTCGAAAACAATGCGCGCGGTGAATTGCATCAGAGCGCCATCGTTTTGCTGAGTGACACGTTGCATGACTAGATGAAAAACATTCACCACATCATCCTTGCCGATCTCGAATGAACCTCGATGCTTGCTCTCGATGGTCTGGGGCTTCCCTAGCAGTGAACCGATAAAGCTGCCGAACTCGGCCGGCGCACAGGGAATGGCAACGAAGTAGTTCTCGACAGGGTTCTGCGCGGAAATGTCTGTCATGTTTGTCTCCCCCTTGATGTTGATCTCGCCAGCGCCACTAGTCTGCCCTCAATCATGGGTGGACTAAAAGCGAAATATCACCGTTGTTTAAGTTGAGTTCGCTTGCCGCCGCGAACTTTCGGTGGGGTCATGGGACGGCCAGCGTTGTTCAAGCCCCGAGCCAGATACCTCGCGCGCTGTCGGGCAACGTGGAACTTGTAAACCTGCTTGTCGAGGACCATTCCCGGTGGTGGCATCAGCTGGCCATCGACCAGCGGATGACCTCGCACCAAGCCGACTGAGGTCTGCCCACATCCTTCCAAGCCATTCGCGTTTCCGCCCAGGGCGCCATCGCTGCGGCCTCCGGGTACTGCTCCTCCCACGCATCAAGCAGATCACTCAGTTGATCGAGCTTCGCCTGCGCGCGTTACACATCGCTTCGAGTTGACCCGTACAGATCAGGTACAGCAACTTGTTCGGCAGCCCGAGCCTGTTTATCGTCCGCAGAACCTTGCGGTAGCTGTTGACGATCATCATCTTGCGTTTTGGAGTCACGTCCTTGATAAGCATGACGCCATTTAGCTAATGGACTAAATACACGGCAAGTGCCCACGCTGCACCGAAGTTATCGGCCCGCAACGAGCGCGAGCCGAATGGCTTCTAACCTCACTACCCAACCGCAAGACGACGACCTCGTAGACGACTCGACCGAGCAGTTTCTGCGGGCAGGTCGGGTGGGTGAACACGATCAACGCAGCGCTTCCCCAGAGCTCAACAGCCCTCACGCCGATTCCGCATGACTACGTGTTCAAGCAACGCGACCGTGAATCGGTTTCCGTTGCTATGCATGCAGCCTTTGAGCTGATCGGCGGTGTCCCCGCCCTCGTGCAGTGGGCCGATCCGAATCCCGACAAGTTCTTCGCGTTGTGATCGAAGCTGCTGCCGTCCGAAACCGAGACGCCCGTGGGCGGCGTGACGATCAACTTCATGAATGACACGATGAACGTAGCCGCTGGATCACTGCAGGCAAGTGCAGCTGGCAAAGTCGGTATCGGTGTCTCACCAAGCTCTGGACGTGAACGGTCCATCGAACTTTGCTGCGAATCAATACACGCGGATTGGTGGACAGCCACTGATGAGCGGCAACGGCAGCTCATTGACGTATGCATTCACTGGATCGATCCACCTTGGCCGAGCTAGTGATCCCGGGGTCACAAACTGAATTCCATTCCAATAGTTTTAATACGGCATGCCGTAGACAGTGATGCTCATGGGTCAGGGTGCGTCTCGAGGATGTTCGCAAAAGGGGTCGGGGCCGTAGGCAGTATCGACGACCTTGCCTTGCTGATCGAGGCCCACCTGGAACCAGACACAGAACGGAGACTCGTAGCGGTAGGCCCAGACGGTCTGCTTCTGCCAGCCGATGTAGTAGGTCTCAGAGGCATGGCCGATCTGCGCGAGTACGTCGCCCGCCGTCATGCCGGCGAGGATGGCATTGAAGCGGTTTTCGGTCAGCACCTGATCCCAGCGCAGCAAGTGGCCCTGCGCATCGAAGTCGAGCAGATAGGTGTGCTTGCCATACGGGCCTCGTGCGTATTCGAGCCGGCGCTCACCGTTGGGCAGCATGAGATCGGCGGTGGGCTTTCCCATCGCCTGCGTGGCGGCCTCGACGGTCGCATCCTTGCTCAGCGAGCCGGGGCCATACGAGGAGCACGCCGACAACGCAGCGGCGGCGAGCAGCATCAAACTGCGATTCATGATCCGTCCTTTCAAGGTGAAGCCGGAGCGCGCTTGGGCTTGAAGCGCGGGTCCGGGCACACGGTGGCGACCAGAAAGTCGAGCACTGCACGCACACGCGACGGCAGCCGCTCGACCTTGCCAAGGTACACCGCATGGATAGGCGCCATGTCGCGAGGGTTGAATTTCTCCAGCACGGGGACGAGCCGCCCGGCATCGAGGTCAGCCTGGATGTGATACCTCGACAGCCGCGCCAGGCCGGCTCCGGCCACCGCGAGTTGCCGCAGGGCCTCGCCGTCGCTTGCGCGCACGCCGCCGCGCACCGGCACGTCGATCAATTCGCCGTCGACCCGCAACGGCCAGTCGGGCACGCGACGCCGGTAGCTGAAGTCGAGCTGGCGGTGCGACTCCAGGTCGGCTGGTTTGCGCGGCGTGCCGAACTGCGCCAGGTAGCCGGGTGACCCAACGATGGCCTGCCCGGTTTCACCGAGGTAGCGCGCGATCAGATCGGACGACGGCAACGGCCCCCAGCGAATGGCAATGTCGGCACGCTCATCCATCAGGTCGACCACGCGGTCGGTGAGCGCGATGTCGAGCGTCACCTGCGGGTGCCGTTCCATGAAGCGCGGCACCAGCGGTATCAATACCTGCGTGCCGAACGACACGCTGGTGTTGATGGCGACGCGCCCGCGCGGCACCGCGTTGGTGGTGGCGCTTCGCTCGGCTTCGTCGATGTCGGCCAGTACGCGCACGCTGCGCTCGTAGAACTGCTGGCCTTCGGGCGTGAGCTGCAGCTTGCGCGTGGAGCGGTGCACCAGCTGAATGGCCAGGCGGGCTTCGAGCCTCCCGACGAGCTTGCTGACGGCCGAGGGCGTCATGCCCAGCGCCCGGGCCGCGGCCGAGAAGCCCTCGCGCTCGACCACCTGCACGAAGGCTTCCATCTCGCCGGAGCGGTTGACGTCGATGCGCGGCATCTGATCCCTTGCTGTGAGTTCAACTCACAAGTGCAATTCCAGCCGGCATTCTAGTCACCGAGCGGCAAACGCCGCACAGTTGGTCCCATCATGCCAATCGCCCTTCTTGCCCTCTCCGCCGGTGCATTCGCCATCGGCACCACCGAGTTCGTCATCATGGGCCTGCTGCTGCAGGTCTCGGCGGACCTTCATGTCTCCATTGCCGCTGCCGGCCTGCTGATCTCGGGCTACGCCATCGGTGTGGCAGTCGGTGCCCCGCTGCTCACCATCGCCACGCGCAACATGCCGCGCAAAGCCGTGCTGCTGGCGCTGATGGTGATCTTCACGCTCGGCAACCTGGCCTGCGCATTGGCCCCCGGCTATGGGTGGCTGATGGTTGCGCGCGTGGTCACCGCGCTGGCGCATGGCACCTTCTTCGGCGTGGGCTCGGTCGTCGCGACCAGCCTGGTGCCGCCGCAGCGCCGTGCATCGGCCATCTCCATCATGTTCACCGGCCTCACCGTCGCCACGCTGCTTGGCGTGCCGGCCGGCGCCTGGCTGGGGCTGCACTTCGGCTGGCGCGCCACCTTCTGGGTCATCACCTTGATCGGTGCAGCCGCTTTCGCGGTGATTGCCCTCTTCGTGCCGGCCAGCCGACGCGGCGATGCGGCCGATGCTGCGCCCGCCCCGTTGCGCGACGAACTGGCAGCCGTGCTTCGCCCTCAGGTGCTGCGCGGCCTCGCGATGACGGTGCTGGGTTACGCCGGCGTGTTCACGGTGTTCACCTACATCCAGCCGCTGCTCACGCGCATCACCGGCGTGCCGGAATCGGCGGTCTCACCCATCCTGCTCGTGTTCGGCGGGGGCATGGCCATCGGCAACCTGCTCGGTGGGCGCCTGGCCGACCGCGGCACGATGCCGGCGGTGCTGGGCACGCTGGCCACGCTCGCGGTGGTGCTCGGTGCGATGCAGTTCGTCATCGGCACACCGTGGATGGCAGTCGCCTTCGTCGGGCTGCTCGGCTTGGCCGCCTTCGCCACCGTGTCACCGATGCAGATGCGCGTGCTGGAGCAGGCGTCGGGCGCGGGGCAGAACCTCGCATCGAGCCTGAACATCGCCGCCTTCAACCTCGGCAATGCACTCGGCGCCTGGGTGGGCGGCGTGACGGTCGAGCAGGGGCCGGGGCTGCAGGCACTTGGCTGGGTGGCCGCGCTCATCACGCTCGTCGGCCTGGGCATCGCGCTGTGGAGCCACCGAGCCGACCCTCGCGCAACGTCGCAATCCGTCTTCGCCTGAACCACCACGCCATCGACATCACAAGGACATCACCATGGAACACCGCTTTCTCGGCCGCTCCGGCTTCAAGGTACCGGCACTCGGCTTCGGCGCCGGCACCTTCGGCGGGCAAGGCCCGTTGTTCAGCGCCTGGGGCAACACCGACGTGGCCGGCGCGCGCCGCATCATCGATATCTGCCTCGACGCCGGCGTGAGCCTCTTCGACACCGCCGACGTGTATTCGAGCGGCGCGTCCGAATCCATCTTGGGCGAAGCGCTCAAGGGCCGGCGTGGCCGAGCCATCATCTCGACCAAGCTCTCGCTGCGCAGCGGCGACGGGCCGAACGACGTGGGCTCGTCGCGCCACCATCTCATCGAAGCGACCGACGCCGCGCTGAAGCGATTGCAGACCGACCACATCGACAT
>Ga0307513_10012492_pt1 | contig 10474 bp, 6 predicted proteins | sample 15_EM_MG_FD_202174 | JGI IMG/M metagenome (GOLD analysis project Ga0307513, IMG submission 202174) | Populus trichocarpa ectomycorrhiza microbial communities from riparian zone in the Pacific Northwest, United States - 15_EM | ecosystem: Host-associated > Plants > Roots > Unclassified | place...
ATTACCTTGTTTTTTCTTTAATCTGATTCATAATTCTGCATGAAATCACCATACTTTGGTGACCACTTCCTATTATTGTCAGAGTTTCTTCTATGTTAAGCTATGATTGGTGTGATGTTCCAACAAGTTCTATTATCTTTCTTTCTCTCTTGACTTTTTTTTTTTTTTGGCAATGATTTGGACTACTCAGAAATCTAACTTTATTTTTTCAATACCATACAAATAACAATAAAACTTATTTGAAATATAGTAGAAGAATCTAATATATTTTGATAAGTTAAATAAAAAAATTCAGTGATTTAAAATTTAATTTAATCAAGTTTAAAATTAAACTAATTTAAAAATTAATCTAGTTAGATTTGATTGATCTAACCTAATTTGATTTAAACTTAATAATATCAAACCCTAAATTGAAATTGAATCTATAATTTGAATTTTTCATAACAAATAAATTTAAATATTTTAAATTTAGCTTTATACAAAAATAAAATACAATTAACCCACAAAATTAATGTGATTGCGAAAGCTATAGTAACAAATTGTGCAACTATATATATATATGTTCTAATGATCTACACTTTTCCAAGCAACCCCAATAATATATGTAATCCTTTCATCTATTTAGCTACAAATCGATAATTCTACAAGCATGCCCCAAACCTAAACCACAGGGGTCTCTATCATCAACAAGTGATCCTCTACAGCCTGTTCATCGCAGCCATTCATTATACTATATACGTTTGCCTCGTAAATGCACAATTGTCCAAATTCACTAGAGGCCAATAAGTCCTTGTGATTCTTCCACGTCTACAATACATGCCATTATCAACATCGATCACGTGCAATATTCCCCACTGAGGGCCCCATTACCAATCTTGATCATAACACTCCACAGCCGTTCGATCTCTCCGAACACATCTTCAGTTGGAAGCTGGAACCTGCAACATGGGCAGGTATTCGTCTTCTTTAGCCATGGCAAAATGCACATCCAATGAAACAAGTGTTCACATGGCAATCCACACACATCTCTACCTTCTCTCATCTCTTCCCTACATATCACACACTCCTCACCACCTCCTCTCACCTCTACTGCCGGAAGCGCCACCACTGCTGCCGGAGCTGCTGCCAACTCCCTCCCCTCCCTCACTGTACAACCAGCCATCATACCAACGAACCGCCAACACCTTATTATCATCTCAACATATGGTAGAAGGACACCACCATAATGCACCACAATGCTTGTTTGCCTTAGCACAGTTTCAGAGTAATGTTTCCTCAAACCCTCACGCCATTCAGCGATTGGTGTTTTAAGTATTTCGGGGTTTTCTTGGTGTACATCACAAAGGAAAATAAGAAGCAATGCAGCGTCGAGGTCACGGTGTTTGATGGTGGTGTTGGGGTGCGGTGGAATAAGGGTTGTTGGGTGGAAGTGACGTGTGAGGCAGTGAAGGGATGAGAGGAGGTGTTTGGAAATGAGTAAGGTCTTCTGAATGAGGGAGAGGGAATGGAGATGGTGTAAGGTGAGGGAGAAAAGAGAGGGAGAGCAGAGGAGGGACGAGAGGCGGCGGCGGCGGCGGACGGTTTGCGAGATGATGGAGCTTGTGATATCTGTGAGTTGGGGAGAATTGAGGGTGGAGAGTGCTGCCATTATGATTGTGATCTCTTCCATTACGGGATCGTGTGCCAGGACTTTCACTTGAGTGTGGAAAGTTTGAAGAATGTATGGCTTTTTATGTGACCGACTAACTGGCCACCATTTATTGCTCTAATGACAATTGTTTCCCTTGTATTATTATTGCAAGGAGAGGAAAAAAAAACCCTACTCAATTAATTAATTAATTAAATAGGGAGAACCATTGGCCTCTAATCCAAATTCTTCCAGGACTCTTTAACTTTTTGGATGATTGGATAATATCTTATTTCCAACATTTAATTGCTTAATTTATCGTATAATTCAATTGTTAATTCGAGAAATAAACAAGTTATAAATATTTAAAATCAATTGTTGATGACATTACAAAAAATTAAGATTTAAAAATGAGATATCGACACCAAAAAAGTAACTTACGATAGGAGCCAATATTCTTGGGCAAGACGGTGTTTCTACCCCATGTTGTCTGGAAACGAAGAGAAAGAAAGGGACGTCAGTTTGCGTAAGGTGATTCCGGTGGCTTACTGGCTATTCATGAAACTCCGGGCAGTCAAGTTGTGGAATATTGGAGTCGCTGGGAACATGGTAGGTGTTTTGTCCACGTGCATGTGTCGAGTTCAAACACGTTTCACATTCCATTCCTCTCATTATCTCTGATCAGTAAGCTCTACTCTTAAAAGCAACAAAACAAGCAGAAGAGGAAAAATAATCATTTGGCCCATCCATGACTTCTTTCTTTGGTCTCCTGTAAACTACTACTGATAGAAAGGATCCATCCTTCATGGAACTTGGCAAGCACAGTACTGTTCTTGCCCTTATCACGGCCTATTGCACACCCTTCTCTTCGTCTCGGAGGGCATTTCTCACCTATGGCAGGCATAACGATAAGTTAAAGTGGAAAATTGGCAACTGCGTGCATTAGGAACAGTAAATTACAACATGGGACACTTTTAACTACAACTGCGAGTAAAGGCTTGCCACTTGAATAAAAAGAAAGATCTCAAATCCTCTCGTCCCAGTAAAGAACTAAAGCTAACAGTTAGGAACAATTGCTGGTTGTTAGTGTTGAGAAAAGGCCACCACTGTCAAATTAAGTAAAGCTAAGAGCCAGTATTCCAATCCATAACTTTTTTCCCAAGTGATGTCAAATAGCTTACGTGTCAAGAAGTTTCTTAATTGAAAAATATCCTAAGCTTGCAAAGACGATTCTTTTGAGAATTGACATGGAGTTTTCTTTGAAATTCCTTCTCCTCTCCTCTTTTCTTTCTTATACTTTTCTTCTTTTTCTTACTTGTCTATAAATATAAATGTTAACAAATATATTTATAAGTGAAGAATTACAACCTTTATAACTAACAAATCAGGATGTTACCTAGCATCATTTCAACCCTTATCATTTTCCATTATTTATTAAATAATTAATATTAATATGCATTAGGTTGACCCATACAAGTGACCCAAATCTATTTTTTTTCTTAATCTCCCAATCACGAGGGATGAGATTAACTATCTAATTAATTTTATAAAAATCATACTTACCGTTAATGTGCTGTGTGACTAGGACACACTTCGAAAGTTTAGTTGCTATACATTTGTTAGGAATATATATTTCAGAAAATTAGAATTACATATAGTATTTTTGTCGGTAATATATTATATTCATTGATGGAAATACCTACAGAATTACGCGAGTAAATTTGTTTTTGACGTGTTTTTTTTCATGATCGGTAAATCCATCAATAATTTTATTACTAACAAACTCACTAACAAACCACAAATAATTGATGATAATTTCTTCGACAAAGTATTTTTGTTCGTGAGTCCGTCGGTAAAATTCATGCCGACAGACTAAAAATATTAATACCGATAGAATATTCTGTCGAGATGTTTAAAAATTTTGGTAGTTTATATAGCTTCTCAAATCATAGGACATAGAGTAGATGCAGTATGCAGAACCCTTGATCATTTATCACCTCTTTTATCTCTCATTAGCGCATTCATTATACTTCTTGTATTCATAATTATATCTTATCACATAAACAAACATAATTGGTCAACCAATAAATACAAGTCGATGTAATTAATAATACCAAAATAATCTTCCTTGTTTTTTTTATTTTCTCAACTTCTACTTAACTTGTTTTTATAGTAATGTCCTTCTAGATTGAATTATTCATAAATCTTTGGAAACATAATAAGATAGGGAACATCAAATCTAAGCCTTGAGAAATAGATTAGAGTCTCAAGGGCACAAGTAAAGATTACTAATAATCTTTATGTTCTCACACAATATTAAATTGAAATCTTACACATGATATGGTATCATCTCCTTTCCCTTAGAGTATATGTCTTAGAGTATGTCTTTATCAATAATATCATACATATGATAGTTTGAGCATGCTCAATATCTAACTTTGAGTCAATTTATTTATTAATTCATTTTTGATTCATTAGAACTCATATATGGTAACAAGATCAATATATTCATTAAATAATAACTTAGGATAAACTATTGGTCTTCAACAAGATCGAGTGTCGCATATGATTCATATATAAAGGGTCATGCAAGAATATATAATTCATTCAAGAGGCTTAAGTCAATGTTATATTGGTCTTCAATAAAAACACTAGTTATAAGGTTTGTGAAAGAATATGATACTTGCAAGTAGGCTAAATGGAAAAAGTAACATATCCTGGATTACTTCAACCTCTGTCAATACCAAAAATAACATGGAAAGATAAAGCTATGGATTTCATAGAAATACTACTAAAATCATGGAGAAATGATACAATCACGGTGATAGTTTATAAATTCACCAAGTATGGACATTTCATTACACTAGCACACACACTCATTTACATCCTAAAAGGTAGCTCAGATATCCGTGAATCATTTCTACAAATTTCATGGATTGGCAACAACTATTGTCACATATAGGGACAAGGTTTTCACTAGCTTATACTAGAGGGATACAATTCCACCTTTCATTTTGCTATCAAAATGAGTACTTTCCAAGCTTTATATGGATAACCTCTGTTAAATATATAATTGACCACACAAGAAACTACAATAATGGATATAGTTAAAGAGGTAATTGAAAGAAAGTCTAACATGGATCAAGTGTTGCAAAGATAATTAGAAGTGACAAGACATAAAATGAAATAGATTGTGGACAAGGGAAGAACATAAAGAGAATTTGGGGTGGAGGGTATGGTGTACCTCAAACTTCAACCCTACAAGCAAACTAGTATGGCATTAAGAAAGAGTACTAAGTTGATTCTTAAGTTTTATGGTTCATACAAGATTATACAATGGATTGGAATAATAGCCTTGATTGGTTGACAAGAAGAAGATATCAGGACCAAGCTTAACAAGAATCAATTATAACACTTAGAGTAGTAGAAGAATGCAGCTATTAAAATTGATCCAAGAGAATCAAATGTGATAAAATTAGCTAGCTAGTTAGTTAGTTAAGTTAGAAGAAATTATTGTATAAAGGACAAAAAAACAAGCAATGAGAATTTTCAATCTTCGATTTGCCTACTCTATCTCTTTTTTTCTCTCATTCTTTTCTCCTACAATTATTAAAATCACATTGTTTTGTTAAGGACATCTTAACATCTTCCTCAATTTATAATATAGAGTTAGTTTTGCTTTGGTGGAGGTAAGGTTTTGTTAGGAATAGATTAGAGAAGATAAAATTGCTTTTCATTTTCAAATAAATTGCCATGCTTGCAATCTAAAGTTTTTTAGTTATTGGAAGTTTCCAAATGATTGTAATTAATTCAAAGATTTGTTGCCTTTTCAGATTGTTTGGCATTTCAATAAGTTGATTAAGAAAGAATGTTGGAATTGGATAGCATAAGCAAAGAGCTAGAATTATAGTCTTTACCAACAAGGGTTTTTTAGTTACTTGGAAAGCCAACGATAGTTATTAATAGTGTGCTAACCATCTCTTCGAGTGAGGGTGTTCTTGTTCTCTCAAGTTATGTAAATGAAGTAGAATCATAAAGAGATTGGTGGGGACACCGAACTCGAGATATTATTTACGTACTCGTATAATTATAGAGATTGAGCTTTTGCTTATGTTTTAGTTTAATTTATATGAAATTTTAGTTGAAGTTTATTAATTAGACTTTATTTGTTGAGTTTGATTTAATTATTGTTGGGTATTTTATTTAGTGGGCCACAAGCTCAACTGCTTGTTCTAGTTAGGGTTTTCGTATTTATATCCTACTTTTTCTCTAAATGTTAGGGAGTTTTGATGAATTGAATAAAAATTACAGAGTTGCATATTTTTCCAACCTTTATTCTTCTTCTTTTTTTTTTTACTTTTTTTTTTGTAAACCCCAAGTTGAAATTTATTAGAAAACAAAAAAAAAACAATTCAATATTTATGGAGTAAGTTCAGAATAAATAAATAAATAAATTATGAAATCAATCTAACTATTAAAGTGTGGGAATGAAAAATTATAAGATAGAGGATTAAAGTGTACAAAAGTTGTAGAGAAAGAAATACTAGGAATTAATAGGACAATAGTCAAACAAAGCTTAGTCCCAATTAGAAAGGGTTATAAATACATGTGAGTGAGTAAGATGGAGACTTTTCTTCTCCAAATAGCCGGCTGAAACTATAGAGAACAGCCCCTCCCTTATTTTATTTTTTAAACAAGAAATCCTTTGCATGTCTCCTTTACAAGTGCTTGAGTGAAAGAAGAAGAATTGTAAGGTGAAAAATCAAGAATTTGAATTAGAGGAAGAGAGAGAGAGAACCAACGGAAACAAAAAAAAAAAAACCGAAAGGGAGGAGAAAATCATCCAAGTACTCCCTCAAATTTCTTTTAAATTCATGAGGTAAGAGTAACTCTTTACCCTTGGAACTTGTTATTTAAGGTATTAGGTTGTATAAGAAGAAAGCTCCAAAATGATGTGATTTAGGGTTCTTGAATTAAATTAGGGTAAATGAAAAATCAATTCAAATACATTCTCTAGAGCATAAATAGTTTAGGAACACACCTTCTTTAACTAGAATGGATGAAGGTGGGAGTTATAGGAAACCCCCACCATTTAGCCAAAAGAAAAAAAAATAAAGGGAGGGGGAGTCTTTTATGGTATTATACTAATATAATGATGTTTTATGTTCAATGATAAGGATTGATGAAATGTGGTAAGTGAAATCTTTTTAACTTCTTTTTATATTTCTTGATTTGCACTAAAACACTTTATGTTTGTGCTTGAAATTGTGTGAGTCATGTTATCATGGGAAAAAAAAAAGATTTGATGTGTTAATGAGGAATGAACTTCAATTGTTGGTTCCTAATATATTTTATATGTAATAGAATCCTAAGATGTTAAAAAGATGCATAGGAAATGTTTGATTAATGTCTAAATTCATGAATTCAAGTTTGGACAGTTTGGTAATAGGAATTCCAACAAAAAATAGACATGGAAGATGATAAACATTGATGTAATTGTTCATATAAAAGTTATAGAGGGATGAGTTAGCTAACATGTAGCACTTCTCTTGCCTCAAATTAAGAGTATATGTTGGGATCTTTTAGCGTTGATAGAAACGAATAGTCGGGACCGTTACATTTTTCTTTTTCTTTACTTATAATTATTAGCTTCTTTCTTTAAAAAAAATTTTTCTTGTTTTAATTCTTTTGGTTCATCGTTCCGCATAAATTTGGTCTATTAGGACTTGTGAAATTTTAATTGTTCTCACAATTAATTGATCTATTAGGACTTGTGAAATTTCTAATTGATCTGGAAAAAAAAAATGTTCATCTTCAAGAACTAGCCAGATCTTTAACACTAACCAATAGCAAATCATTGTCTTCAGTAATCAGATAAGCGTCACAAACCATCTGTCATGACCACCAGCTCCAAACCCACCAGCCGCAGCCACCACTACGTCACCACCTCACGCCACAACCGGTCCTTCAGTCCCTGTAAAGCCTATCCAGTAGTATCAACAAAACAAATCAGGTTGCATCCTCACGGCCGCCTCAAGCAACAACAACCAAGAAATCTCAGAAAGCAAGTAAACTACAGAAGGCTACCAAGGCAAAAATAATTCACTAGTGTCATATCATCGATTTCCACCTGCCACATCAGCACCACCTCAGACCAACACTACCACAACAATGTCACGCCATCCCAGTATTTCCATTTCTGCGCCTTGTTAGCCCAACACTACCACTTCAACGCCATATCATTCCAGTACTTCCACTTCAGCATCATCCCATCCTAGCACTGCCACTTTAGTGCCACGTAAGCCTAGCACTGCCACTTCATCACCACACCATCCTAACACTGTCATTTCAGCGCCACATCATCCCAATATTGCCACTTCAATGCCATGTCATCCCATCACTGCCACTTCAGCGTTGTTGCCATATCATTGACATCAAATTCTAGTATACTCCTAAGCAATCTAGTTAATAAAGCACTCTACCTTTCGATTTGTTGAATTTTACTTTGTCTCGTTTTGCACTTGTCATTTAAGGTTTTACTTAAAATTACTTTTGTGCTAACAAACATTCACTTTACATTTCATATCTATTATTTTTTCTTATCAACCTCTTTCTTCATTTATATTAAGCATCTAGTTCTCGTTGGTAATTACAAAGCTTGCCAAAAATAGTGGAAATCATGACATTATGTTTAATTAATCATTGAGTCAATGATATGGCATTGCATGTTTAAAATTTTTCAGTGTTTTATGTTCTTGATTAATCTCCACATTAAAATAAAAATAAGAATAAAAATAAATTAGCTTTATTTTTGTATTGTGATTTCACTTGCAAGAATCATTTGTGATCACAATTTCATTTCTAAGTTAGTGTTACATGCATTTGTGTCATGATTCCTAACAGAATAGAAGCCCCCACTTTTGACAACTGTCATGACCCTTAGATATTTGAAATGTGGATTTGGGACATGGATCAATTCTTTAAGTAGCACAACTTATCTAATAATAGGAAAGTTAGATTTGCTAAGATGATGCTCATTTGGTATTCCACCCTATAGACCTAATCCTAGTAGTGCCCAGATTTATAAAGAAGATAAGGGAAAACAAGTTGTTAATGAAATGTCTAGGTTGAGTTCAGAGGTTTAGTGTACTAAATTTCAGGGTTTCGGTCATATGTTCTTTAATTGCACCTCTAAACTCTTAGTCATTCAAGAACATAAGGAAATAGGTGATAAAAAAAACTATTGTGTGCAAATGTATGAACTTAATCCTGAGAACTTTAGTGATCTAGATGAAAATAATATGCAAGGAGAAAGACTTACACTATAAGTCCACGAGTCTGAAAATGAGAAAAAAGTTTTAGGAAGCTCTTTAGTGGAATTGCCTAAAGATATGAATATGGTCTTATAAGAGTCTCATGGTATTAATCCTCTTAAACTATCTGACTCCCTACCCACCATGCTTGATGTCCAATACGTCAAATATTTAGAACAACATGCTTATCACCCCCTCACGCTTGACGTCCAACATGTCATAGGTTTAAAGCAACATGTGAAGATCCATGATCCTTTACCCCTGACACGTGATAATGAAGATGAAGATAATCCTGACTTAAGGTTATGTCCAAACTATATCTATTAAGAATTCCAAGTGTTTTTTCCACTTCACATCCCCAATCATATAGTGTTCATAGTTATGAACCTAGAGAGCCTGTAGATCATCTTTCTATGTCTCCTCACCCTAAATGTCTGATTCACCTGAGTCTTTTGCATGTAGAATTCATAATTTGCATGTTGAGATCATAAAACAAATTCAAGCAAGTAATGAACAATACAAATTTTGAGCGGATTTACATAAGTATCATGATGCACTTAATATAAGAGATTATTTCATGATACAAATTAGGCTTGAACAGTATCCTTTGGAAACCATTCATAAATTGCAAGTGAGTAGTGCTAGACCATTCAAAGTGTTGCAAATGATTGAATCAAATAATTATGTCATTAAATTGACACTAAACTTTGATAATTAGCTCTACTTTTGACATAAAGAACTTCGTTATATATAAAACACAATAGCCTATCTTTAATGTTCCTTTTGAAACCCTTGTCCCATTATCTTTATATTTGGCACAAAAGGAACTTATTAATGCTGTTTTGAATACACAAATTGTTTTTATCAAGGATGGTAAACTTTAGCAAATCCTAGTACATGGGCTAGACGGCTAGATTCAGACTATACTTGGATTGTTAGAGAAACATCACAACTGGAAAGTTGTTTTGGGGAGCGCTATTATAGCGGTACCGTGACTCAATGACTGGTACAAGCTGACTGGAAAGAGTTGCAAGAGGTCATTCTGCCTCTGGATAATATACAGTTCCAGTGAAGTCATTAGCACTGAAGATCATCAAGAAGAGTCAGAAGACTGTTCAAAAAAGAGTAAAAAGTGTGAGCAAGTATTTAAATGAGTAGTGTTATTCTACAGAAGGAACAGTGTTGTAGGTAATGCAGCTTGGAAGCTTCCCTTGGATAACTATTTCTTAAGAACAAGCACATATCAAGCACATCCAACTGAATTCACTGTGATATCATCTACTTCAGAGTAATGTGCCAATTAGCTGTAGCTCAGCTTACATCATCCCAATCCCCTGCAGAATTTGGGTTGCAGTCTCCTGGTATATCAAAAAATAAATTAAACTAGAAGGTGGTTGACATTTAAAAAACTCGAATCTGATTTCCATGTTTACTTGGCTGGTATAGGCTCAAACAAGTTGAACATTCATTTAGCCGTTAGGACTAGTGCAGAGCCTTGGATGCTGTGACTCTCAACAAAATGAAACTTACTGGA
>Ga0307513_10012493_pt1 | contig 10474 bp, 11 predicted proteins | sample 15_EM_MG_FD_202174 | JGI IMG/M metagenome (GOLD analysis project Ga0307513, IMG submission 202174) | Populus trichocarpa ectomycorrhiza microbial communities from riparian zone in the Pacific Northwest, United States - 15_EM | ecosystem: Host-associated > Plants > Roots > Unclassified | place...
CGTGTGATCGCGCAGCTGAAGGCGCGCGGCGTGGGCATCGTCTACATCTCGCACAAGATGGACGAGCTGCAGCGCATCGCCGACCGCGTGACGGTGATGCGCGACGGCCAGACCGTCGCCACCGTGACCATGGCCACCACGCCGGTGGACCGCATCATCGCGATGATGGTCGGGCGCGAACTCGCCACCGGCGAGCACGCCGAGATTCCCGACACCTCGGCCGCCGAAACCGCACTCGACGTGCGTCACCTGAACCGCGGCCGCGCCGTGCGCGACGTGAGCTTCACGCTGCGCCGCGGCGAGATCCTCGGCTTTGCCGGGCTGATGGGCGCCGGCCGCACAGAAGTGGCTCGCGCGATCTTCGGCGCCGACCCGCTGGGCTCGGGCGAGGTGCGCGTGCACGGCAAACTCGTGAGGATCGCTTCGCCCGAAGACGCGGTGCGCCACGGCATCGGCTACCTGTCCGAAGACCGTAAGCATTTCGGCCTGGCAACGGGTCTGGACGTGGAAACCAACATCGCCTTGTCGAGCATGCGCCGCTTCCTGAAGAGCGGCTTCATCGACACCGCGGCCACACGGCGCATCGCACAAGACTATGTGCGCCAGCTGCAGATCAAGACACCGTCGGTCACGCAGCCGGTGCGGCTGCTGTCCGGCGGCAACCAGCAGAAGGTGGTGATCGCGAAATGGCTGCTGCGCAACTGCGACATCCTCTTCTTCGATGAACCCACCCGTGGCATCGACGTCGGCGCCAAGAGCGAGATCTACCGGCTCATCCGCGAGCTGGCCGCGCAGGGCAAGGCCATCGTGATGATCTCGTCGGAGCTGCCCGAGGTGCTGCGCATGAGCCACCGCATCCTGGTGATGTGCGAGGGCCGCATCACCGGCGAGCTGAGCGGGCGCGGCGCCACGCAGGAAGCCATCATGCAGCTCGCCACCCGGCGAGAAGCGCCCGTTGTCCAAGCCTTGGCGCAGGCCGCCTGAGGACGCACCCATGACCCAGGAACTCTCGATCCCCCGCGCCGGCGCACTGTCCGGCGTGAAGGCCGCGCTCTTCAACCCGGCCACGCGCCAGAAGCTTCTCGCCTTTGCCAGCCTGATCGTGCTGATGGCGTTCTTCACCGCGGCCTCGCCCAACTTCCTGACCACCGACAACCTGGTCAGCATCCTGCAATCCACCGCCGTCAACGGCGTGCTCGCGATCGCCTGCACCTTCGTCATCATCACCGCCGGCATCGACCTGTCGGTGGGCACGATGATGACCTTCTGCGCGGTGATGGCCGGCGTGGTGCTCACCTACTGGGGCATGCCGCTGCCGCTGGGCATCCTCGCCGCCATCCTCTTTGGCGCGCTGTGCGGCTTCACCTCGGGCGTGCTGATCGCCAAGCTGAAGATCCCGCCCTTCATCGCCACGCTGGGCATGATGATGTTGCTGAAGGGCCTGTCGCTGGTGATCTCGGGCACCAAGCCGATCTACTTCAACGACACGCCGGGTTTCACCGCGATCTCGCAAGACTCGCTGATCGGCGAGTTGCTGCCGGCGCTGCCGATTCCGAATGCGGTGTTGATCCTCTTCCTCGTCGCGGTGGGCGCGAGCATCGTGCTCAACAAGACGCTGATCGGCCGCTACACCTTCGCGCTCGGCAGCAATGAAGAGGCGGTGCGCCTGTCGGGTGTGAACACCGCGTTCTGGAAGGTGGTGGTGTATTCGATCAGCGGCGGCATCTGCGGCATCGCCGGCCTGTTGATCGCCTCGCGCCTGAACTCGGCGCAACCGGCATTGGGCCAGGGCTACGAGCTCGACGCGATCGCCGCGGTGGTGATCGGCGGCACGTCCCTCTCGGGCGGCACCGGCACCATCCTCGGCACCATCATCGGCGCTTTCATCATGAGCGTGCTGATCAATGGGCTGCGCATCATGTCGGTCGCGCAGGAATGGCAGACGGTGGTCACCGGCGTGATCATCATCCTGGCCGTCTACACCGACATCCTGCGCCGCGGCAAGGCTTGAGCATCGTGTGCATCGATCCGCATCCGGGCGGCATCCGGACTCACTCACAACAGGAGACATAAGCATGATCAAGAGAAGAGCACTGGGCATCGCCCTCGCGCTTGGCACCACATTCGGCGCCACCTTGGCCTTAAGCGGCCAGGCCCTCGCGCAAGACATCTACATCCCGCTGGTCTCCAAGGGCTTCCAGCACCAGTTCTGGCAGGCCGTGAAGTCCGGCGCCGAACAGGCGGCAAAAGACTACAAGGTCAGGGTCACCTTCGAAGGCCCCGAAACCGAAGCCATGGTCGACAAGCAGATCGACATGCTCTCGGCCGTGTTGGCGAAGAATCCGAAGGCCATCGGCTTTGCCGCGCTCGACAGCAAGGCCGCGACGCCGCTGCTGAAGAAGGCGCAGGCCGCGAAGATTCCAGTGGTGGCCTTCGACTCCGGCGTGGACAGCGACATCCCCGTCACCACCGCCACCACCGACAACGCGGCTGCCGCGGGCTTGGCCGCCGACAAGATGGCCGAGTTGATCGGCAAGGAAGGCGAGGTCGCGCTGGTGGTGCACGACCAGACCAGCCGCACCGGCATCGACCGGCGCGACGGCTTTCTCAACCGCATGAAGGCCGCCTACCCGAAGGTGAAGATCGTCTCGGTGCAGTACGGCGGCGGCGACCAGCTCAAGTCGACCGAGATCACCAAGTCCATCTTGCAGGGCAACCCGAACGTGAAGGGCATCTTCGGCGCCAACGAAGGCTCGGCCATCGGCGTGCTGAACGGCGCCAAGGAGATGAAGCGCAAGATCGTCATCATCGGCTACGACTCGGGCAAGCAGCAGAAGGCAGCGGTCACGAGCGGCGAGATGGCCGGCGCGATCACGCAGAACCCGGTGGGCATCGGCTACAAGACCGTCGAGGCGGCGGTGAAGGCGCTGAAGGGCGAGAAGCTGCCGAAGGTGATCGACACCGGCTTCTACTGGTACGACAAGACCAACATCACCGACCCGAAGATCGCCGCGGTGCTGTACGACTGATTTGTACGACTGACAACCGCAACGATGTGCTGAAGGACCGCCCATGACCACCATCCGCTCGCTGCGCGTGATCGACGTGCGCTTCCCGACCTCGAAGCTGCTCGACGGGTCGGACGCGATGAACCCCGACCCCGACTACTCGGCCGCCTACGTGGTGCTGGAGACCGACACGCCGGGGCTCGAAGGCCATGGGCTGACCTTCACCATCGGTCGCGGCAACGACATCTGCTGCGCCGCGATCCTCGCGATGCAGCACCTGATCGTCGGCAAGAGCCTGGCCTGGATCGCCGAAGACATGGGCCGCTTCTGGCACCACATGACGTCGGACAGCCAGCTGCGCTGGATCGGTCCCGACAAGGGCGCGATCCATCTGGCCACCGGCGCCATCGTCAGCGCCGCGTGGGACCTGTGGGCCAAGGCCGAGGGCAAGCCGGTGTGGGCGCTGGTGGCCGACATGTCGCCCGAAGAGATCGTCAAGCTGATCGACTTCCGCTACATCACCGACTGCATCACGCCCGCCGAAGCCCTGGCCCTGCTGCGCGAGCGCGATGCGGGCAAGGCCGCGCGCCGCGCCGACCTCGAAGCCAACGGCTACCCCTGCTACACCACCTCGGCCGGCTGGCTGGGCTACGGCGACGACAAGCTGCGCCGGCTGGTGCGCGAGGCCATGGACGCCGGCTTCTCGCACATCAAGATGAAGGTGGGGCGCGACCTGCAAGACGACATCCGCCGCCTGCGCATCGCGCGCGAGGTGGCCGGCCCCGACCTCACGCTGATGATCGACGCCAACCAGGTGTGGGACGTCGACCAGGCCATCGAATGGCTGCCGCACCTGGCCTTCGCCAAGCCCTGGTTCATCGAGGAACCCACGAGCCCCGACGACATCGAAGGCCACCGCCGCATCCGCGAAGCGATGAAAGGCCAGATGCAGGTGGCCACCGGCGAGATGTGCCAGAACCGCATCGTCTTCAAGCAGCTCATCATGCGCGGCGCGATCGACGTGGTGCAGATCGACGCCTGCCGGCTCGGCGGTGTCAACGAAGTGCTCGCCGTGATGCTGATGGCCGCCAAGCACGGCCTGAAGGTCTGCCCGCATGCCGGCGGTGTGGGCCTGTGCGAGTACGTGCAGCACCTGTCGATGATCGACTACCTGTGCATCGCCGGCACGAAAGAAGGCCGCGTGATCGAGTACGTCGATCACCTGCACGAGCATTTCGTCGACCCCTGCGTGGTGCGCAACGCGGCCTACCTGCCGCCCAAGCGCCCGGGCTATTCCATCGAGATGAAGCCCGAGTCGCTGGCGCAGTACACCTACCGCGGTTGAGCGACGATGCTTCCGGCCGCTTAAATGCTGCGCATCGACAGCCACCAGCACTTCTGGCGCTACGACGCGGCGCAATACCCGTGGATCGTCCACGGCATGCAGGCACTGGCGCGTGACTGGCTGCCCGATGACCTGCTGCCGCTGATGCAGGCCCGCGGCATCGACCGCTGCGTCGCCGTGCAGGCGCGCGCGTCGGAGGCCGAAACCGACTTCCTGCTCGCGCTGGCCGCGCAGCACCCTTGGATCGCCGGCGTGGTCGGTTGGGTCGAGCTGCGCGAGGGGAATGTCGCGCCACGGCTCGCGCGCTGGGACGGGCAGCCTGCGCTCAAGGGCATGCGCCACCTGCTGCAGGACGAGGCCGATGTGAGCGCCATGCTCGCGAGCCCCGTGTTTCGGCGCAACGTGGACACGCTTCAGTCACACGGACTGGTCTACGACCTGCTCGTGCATGCGCACCAGTTCGATGGCCTCGCCGATTTATGTGCCGAACTCGACGGCCACACCCTGGTGCTGGACCACCTCGGCAAACCGGCCGTGCGCGAGCGCGGCGACGCAGCCTTCTTGGCTTGGCGCGTAGCCTTGCGTCCCGTGGCCGCGCTACCGCACGTGATGTGCAAGCTCTCGGGCTTGGTCACCGAAGCGCGATGGCGCGACGGCCAGCTCGACGGACAAACGCATGAAGATTTCCATCGCTACCTCGACACCGCGCTCGAACTCTTCGGCCCGCAACGCCTGATGTTCGGCAGCGACTGGCCGGTGTGCCTGTTGGCGCAACCGCATGCCGAGGTCGTGGGCCTGATCGACCGCTGGTCGCAGCCACTCTCACCTGACGAACGCGCGGCGCTGTGGGGTGGCAATGCGCAACGCTGCTATGGAATCAACTGAACGATGGACTTGCACCTCAAAGACAAAGTCGTGATCGTCACCGGTGGCGGCAGTGGCATCGGTGCGGCGATCAGTCTGGCGCTCGCGCGCGAAGGCGCGGTGCCGGTGGTGTTCGATCGCGACCCGCTGCGTGCCGACCTGCACAAGCAATTGCATGCGGCCAACCCGCGCAGCGCCTTCCGCCAGCTCGACCTGACCGACGAAGCGGCCTGCCGCGCCGCGGTAGACGCCACGGTGCGCGAACAGGGCGGCATCGACGGCCTGGTCAACAACGCCGGCGTCAACGACGGCGTGTCGCTGAGCGCCGGGCGCGCAGCCTTCATGCGCTCGCTCGAGGCCAACCTCGTGCACGTGTACCTGCTGGCCCACCTGTGCGAGGCGCAGCTGAAAGCGCGGCGTGGCGCCATCGTCAACATCGCCTCCAAGACCGCGCTCACCGGCCAGGGCGGCACCAGTGGCTACGTGGCCGCAAAGGCGGGCCTGCTGGGGCTCACGCGCGAGTGGGCCGCGTCGCTCGCGCCCTTCGGCGTGCGGGTGAACGCCGTGCTGCCGGCCGAGGTGATGACGCCGATGTACGAGCGCTGGCTTGCCTCGCATCCCGACCCCGCGGCCTCGCTGCAGAAGATCAATGCCCGCATTCCGCTCGGCCAGCGCATGACCACCGCGGAAGAGATCGCCGACCTGGTGGTGTTCCTGTTGTCCGACCGCTCGTCGCACACCACCGGCCAGTGGCTGCACCCCGATGGCGGCTACGTCCACCTCGACCGCGCGCTGTAGGAGGCACCATGCGCCATTGCCTGATGCTCGACCTGAAAGACGACCTCGCGCTCATCGCCGGGTACGAGGCGCACCACCGCGCCGTCTGGCCCGAGGTGGCGCACCACCTGCGCGACGCCGGCATCACCGGCATGGAGATCTACCGCCTGGGCACGCGGCTGTGCATGTTCATGGAGACCGACGACGAGCGCTTCGACGCCGCACGCAAGGCCGAGCGCGAGGCGAACGACCCGCGGCTCCTGGCCTGGGAGACGCTGATGTGGCACTACCAGGCCCCCACCCCGTGGACGCCCGAGGGGCAGAAGTGGGTCGAGGCGGCGCGCATCTTCGACCTGGCCTCTTCGGGCTGACGCCTTCACGCTGGCCGACACAAGGCCTAGACTCGCGGCCCTGTTGCCAAGCACCTTGGGGCTGCCGATGTATTCCGCCACCTTCACCTTCGCGAAGAAGCAGTTCGATGCCGAATTCCACCGTCTCGACGCCACCATCGCCGAAGCCGCGCGCAGCCTGCCGGGCTACCTGGGCGAAGAGGCCTGGGAAGGCAGCGGCGACTGCGCCGGCCTGGTCTCCAACGTCTACTTCTGGGAATCGCTGGAGGCCTTGCAGGCCCTGATGCAACACCCGGTTCACTTGCAGGCCAAGGCCGCGCAATCGAATTGGCTGGACGGCTACCAGGTCGTCATCTCGCAGGTGCTGCGCAGCTATGGCGATGTGCAGCGGCCGCTGTCGATTGCCTCGGCCGCCCTGATCAGCTGATGAAGACATCTGCCTGGGTGGCGGCCGGGTGACAAGCTAAAGCGCCGCCGCCATCGCCGCCAGCTTGGCCACGGTGTTCATGTTGCGCGCCGTGCCGTTCTTGGCCGCCGGGATCTTGAGCTTGGAGTCGGCCATGCCATCGCCGTAGAACACATAGACCTCGCGCGTGCCCAAGGCCATCTTCTCTTCGGCCTGCCCGGTCGCGGCCTTGAGGGCATCGGGCGGCGGTGGTTCGTCGAGGAAGATGGCCACGGCACGGTTGCCCGGCGCTTCGGGAAACGGGTTCTGCTGCAACGCCGCCGCCATCTCGGCCGCCGTGCGCACCATCACACCCACGGGCTTGCCGGCATAGGCCTGCAGCGCCTTCTCCAGCACGGCCTTGACCTTGGCTTCGGCGAGCGGGCTGGTGAACACCACGTTGCCGCTGGCAATGTAGGTGGCGACCTTCTGGAAGCCGGCCGCCTCGCACATGGCCTTCAGTTCGGTCATCGGCAGCTTGCCGGTGCCGCCGACGTTGACGGCGCGCAGGAGGGCGATGTAGGCAGGCATGGGCGCAGAGTTTAGGCGCGGCGCTCAAGGTGAAACCCGTGGACTACGATCAACCCATGCCTTCGTCAGAACTCCCTGCTTCGTCACAACGCCCCGTCGTGCCCGCGAGCTTCGTGCTTCGCATTCGCGGCCTTCTTCAGGATGGGCAGCGCAAGCTGCTCGGTCTGGTCGGGCCGCCGGGTGCCGGCAAGTCGACCTTGGCGCAGGCGCTCCAACAGGTTTTCGCCGAGATGTCGCAGGTGGTGCCGATGGACGGCTTTCACCTGGCCAACGTGGAGCTGCAGCGCCTCGGGCGCTCCGGCCGCAAGGGCGCGCCCGACACCTTCGATGCTGCAGGCTATGCGGCACTGCTGCGGCGCCTGCGCACCCAGGGCCCCGACGAGATCGTCTATGCCCCCGAGTTCCGCCGCGAGATCGAAGAGCCGGTGGCCGGCGCCATTGCAGTGCTGCCACAGACCCGGCTCGTGATCACCGAAGGCAACTACCTCCTGCTCGACCAGGGCCCCTGGGCGGAGGTGGCCGGTCTGCTGGACGAGGTCTGGTACGTCGAGGTCGACGACCGCCTGCGCACGGCACGGCTGACGCAACGGCACGAGCAGTTCGGCCGCAGCCCGCAGCAGGCGATCGACTGGGTGGCGCAGACCGACGAGCCCAATGCCCGCCTGATCGATGCCACACGCGAGCGCGCCGGGCGCGTGTTCCGCTGGGACGAACGCTGAGTTCCTTGCGCGTGAGCCCGATTGCCCGCCCCCAACACAACGCGTGCAAGGCGTGGCGGGAGGCGGGGTATCCGCTGGAAACTTGATCCCAGGGCCCAGTCTCTTGGAGCAACACGCGAGGGGCACGGCATCTGAGCGACGCGACGAGGGGCCCCTCAGAGGCAGGCTGCTGATGAGAAAAATCCAGGAGCTTCTGTCGGACTGCTGACCCAAAGCGGACTGCGGACCATTCGAATCGAACGACCGGTCTCTTAGCCGTTCAGTACGAGAGACCCCTGCGGATATTGCTCACACATGAAGTCGACAAACGCCCGAACCTTCGGCGCGGGAAGTCGGCGCGATGTATGCAAGACCCAGAGCGCAACCTCCACGCCCGAAACCGTGCCCCACTGAACCAACTCTCCGCGAGTCAGTTGGTTCCACGCAATGGACTGCGGTATCAGGGCAGCGCCGGCGCCGGCAATTGCAGCGTCGCGAATCATCAGGAATGAGGAAAGTCTCAGCCTCGGGATCGGCTCCAGGACCAGGCGTCCGTCGTCGAGCGTCCAATTCCCGGGTTGAAAGCTTGAGGAAACGATAGCGGGAACGGGTCTGACCTTGCCGCGGGTTGGCACAGGCACGGAGGGCGCGGCCACGACCACCAGCCGATCCTTGGCGAAGCACCGGCCCACGAGGCTGCTGTCCGGGCCTGGATTGATTCGAATCGCGGCGTCGAACTGCTCCTCGATGAGGTCGACCAGGCGATCCTCCGCAACCACCTCGCACGTGACCTCCGGATAAACCGCGCAGAACCCGGCGGAGATGCGACCCATCGCAAGCTGGGAGAACAGCACCGGGGAAGCGACACGCAAGCGTCCGCGCGGTGCCGCCAAGCCCTCGCGAGCGGCAGTCATGGCTTCAACCACCTCGTGCATCGGCCCTTCGGTGCGATCCATCAGCATCTGGCCGGCTTCCGTGAGCTTGAGCCCGCGGGCGCTGCGCTCGATGAGTCGCACGCCGAGTTGTTCTTCCAGGTCCGCGATGCGCCGGGACAGGGTCGCCTTGGATCTCCCGCTCGCACGGCTTGCCTTTCCCAGCCCTCCATTCGTTGCGACGAGCGCGAAGTCGGTCAATGCGTTCAGGTCCATGGTGTTCCGAAGTTGAAACGAAGCGTCTTGATTTTGGCGCCTTCGTTTTAACGGTGCAACGACCTATCTTCTCGTCATCGCAACTCCGAGATGACTGAAATGACCACCATTCAACGCGCTGTCTTGATTCGAGCCTATGGCGGTGTAGCCGCCGCCGAGGTCGCCCAGATCGCCCAGCCCACAGCCGGACAGGGCCAGGTTCTGGTCCGCGTTCGCGCAGCCGGCGTGAACGGCATCGATTGGAAAGTTCGTGAAGGCTACGTCCGCGACGCCTTCCCGCTTCAACTGCCCGCCGTGCTGGGTATCGAACTCGCCGGCGTCGTCGAGGCCGTGGGCACCGGCGCCTCGCGCTTTCGCGTGGGCGATCGCGTCATGGGGCCGCTTGGCGGGCTGGGTGCCTATGCCGATTTTGTGACAGTCGACGAAGCAAGGCTGGTGTCCACGCCGCAGGGCCTGGACGACGTCCATGCGGCTGGCGTCCCGGTGGCGACTGTCGCAGCCTGGCACAGCTTGCACCACGCGGGTCCGATCACCGCAGGGCAGCGAATCCTGATCCACGGTGCAGCGGGCGGGCTGGGCGGTTATGCCGTGCAATACGCCAAGCGGGCGGGCGCCGAGGTCTTCGCAACGGCGTCGACCGCGCACATCGACTACGTGCGCAGCCTGGGCGCGGACCACGTCATCGACTACAAGACCCACCGCTTCGAGTCGGTCGCGCGGGACATCGATCTGGTGCTCGACTACGTTGGCGGCGAAGTGCTCGACCGCTCGTGGCAGGTGCTGACGAAGGACGGCGCGATCGTCGGTACGGCCTCGCCGGACATCCTTGCACGCACGCCCCCCGGCCGCCGCGGACTGTGGTTCGTGAACAAGCCGGACACCGCCCTCCTGGAACGGCTGGCGGCGGAGATCGCCCAAGGCACGCTGATCTCGAAGCTCAGCGAGGTCGTGGGCTTCGACGACATCCCTGCGGCCATCGAACGCAATCGCACCGGCCCTCGCATCGGCAAGGCCGTCGCGGACTTCTCGCGCTGATCGATCCACCACCCCCACCCCACCACACCCCAACCACCCCTGGAGACTTCCATGAGCATTCTCGTCACCGGTGCCACCGGCACCATCGGTTCCCTCGTTGTCCAAGGCCTGGCCGCCGCTGGCGCCGAGGTCAACGCGTTCGTCCGCACGCCCGGAAAGCAACCCTTTCCGGCAGGCGTCAAGGAGGTCGTCGGCGACCTGACCGACGTGGCCTCATTGCGCGCGGCACTGTCGTCGGTGCGCACGCTGTTTTTGCTGAACGCCGTCACGCCC
>Ga0307513_10012494_pt1 | contig 10473 bp, 6 predicted proteins | sample 15_EM_MG_FD_202174 | JGI IMG/M metagenome (GOLD analysis project Ga0307513, IMG submission 202174) | Populus trichocarpa ectomycorrhiza microbial communities from riparian zone in the Pacific Northwest, United States - 15_EM | ecosystem: Host-associated > Plants > Roots > Unclassified | place...
ATAAAGATTCTTTCGAGACTCGGTGCTGAGTTAGCTCCGAGTAGACTCGACATACGTGGTTGTGATCCCTCTTCTTGAATAGCAAAATCTCGTCTACACACCGAGAGAGAGGTGAGCGTGTGAGATGTGAATGAGTTGAAGTCTTTAACAGAGAGGGGGGGGCAGAGGGATTGTATGTGATAATGTTTAGATGGAAATCGGGTGTAATCGGACGGTGGAGAGTAATGTGGGGCCAGCTAATCAGCAAAATGAGGAATGTGGGTGGGGTAGCAGATGATCAGATGGAGTATGGATGCGGGATTGTTGGCAATGGGGAATTGAAAGGTAGAGATGGATGTTAAATGCATTATTATGAAACCCGGGCCGGTGGGTTGATCTCAGAATGGGCAATCTAGGGGTTTGATCGGGTTTTAAATCATAAAAATTTAAATTTTTAATTGGCTCGATCAAACTTGAATGACTTGTTTAGTCAACTTAAAACCTAGATCAAACTTGAATGACTTGTTTAGTCAACTTAAAACCTAGATGACATTGTATAACTTGAGTGAGACTAATTTTTTTTATATATATATTTTTTATTTTATTAATGAATTTTAAAAAATACAAAATTAATATGAATACTTGGCCTCACATATCTTTTTTCATAGCCTAAATCTATACTGATTGTTTTGATTGTTTCTTAACTTTTCAATATAAGATAATTATATACAGTTTATATTCACATGAATTGTTTCTTAACTTCTTAATGTGAGATTAGTATACCACACTTCACATTTGTTTTTATAATTTACATTCACTTTTTTTATATAGTTTTTATCTATATGCATTGTTTTTTAATTTTTTTTATTTATGATAATTATATATAGCTACATCCACATGAATTATTTCTTAATTTTTCAATGTGGAATAATTATACTACACTTTATATTTTTTTATAATATATATCCACATGAATTGTTTCTTAAATATACTACACTTCATATTTTTTTATAACTTATATTTACATTAATTATTTTTTAATTTTTCAACGTGGGATAACTATACTATATTTTATATTTTTTATAGCATATATTCATATGTATTATTTTAAAAATTTTCTATGTGAGATATTATCTCAAGTATAATTTTTGGATTGAGCCGGATGAACTTGTGGAGCCTGATTAATACTAGATTAGATTTAATAACTATGAATTAATATATCTTATTTATTGAGGTTAGGCTAGAATTATACGCTGATTTAATAACTATGCTTTGCAAGGGGAGATTGTGTGTGTGGGTGTGTGGGTGTGTGTGTGAATTTCGTGTGGAATTTAGAGGGGAGAGAGAGGATGCTCTGAGCGTGTGAATTTCGTGTGGAGTTTAGACTTTAGAGGGGACTGATGTTTGTGAGATTCATAAGTAGTATTAATATAATCTACGGTAAAGTTGTGGCCCATCGCTGCATAGATGTCATGATCTTTGTGAGATTGATGAGTGATCTGACGGTCAAGATAACTGCGGATACATTGCTGGGCCAACTGTTTGGTATAAGTTATTTTTTAAAATGTTTTTTAATTAAAAAATAATAAAATAATATTTTTTTTATTTTTTAAAATTTATTTTTAATATCAGTATATCAAAACAATTAAAAAAAAACACTATAGAAAAATCAATTTGAAGTTAAAAGTTAAAAAATAAAATCTCAAAAGTTTTTAAAAGCATGGTTGAACCGCAATGTCAAATAGAACCAAAAAATGGCTCTGATCGGCTCTTTTAGGGTTAAGAATTAAGATACTCAGTCCAATTAATGACTCAGTTCATGAATTTAGCGGATCAACTTGGTTCAATTATTTTTTTAATTTTGGTTCAAAACAATTTCGTTTTGGATAATTTTTTTTTTTAAAAAAACACAAAACAACATCATTTTGTAAAAAAAAAAAAAAAAAGTTGACCTAGTCTCTTCTGGGTTTTTAACTAGATTACTTGGATCTTAGGTTAACTCATCCAGTCACTTAGGTTTTTCCCGGTCAATTCCAAGCTTGAATTAAAAAAAATAAAACCTTGGCCTAAGCCATAATCTAGTTCCCATCAACCCAAAGTTCAAAGATGGAACTAAAAAAAAAATTAATTAAAAAAACAAAAAAAAAGACACAATTTAACTTAGGTTAACACATGATTCTTACTTTAAATAAAGGACATTTGAGATAAATTGCATGTGGTCTATATATAAAATAGATAATAAAGCCATCAAATCTAGAGAATAAAGAAAAAAAGAACACAGAAGAAGAGAGGACAAACACAGAAGAGAAGAAAAGAAAAAAGTAAAAACTAAATACTTGGAAGTTCTCCTATAAAAATTCAAATTTACCAAAGAAACAAAAGAAACAAAGGATTGAAATCATTTCCTTCATTCAAATCAAATCAAAGAAGCAAGAGATCAAATCCTTTCCTTCATCAAATCGAATCAAATTAATATCTCAAATGATTAAAGTTTTTGAACTCGTGTGAATACACTTCATCAAATCAAATAAAAAAGATGGATCTAAAATAAGTCCAATAACCCACTATATAAAAAATTTAACTAATTTATCATTATTCCTTCTACCCTTTACCAAAAAAAAAACCCACACACACACACACTTTCTCCACCAAATTAATCACTATTTTCTTCCTTAGAATCTCTATCTTTTTTAGCTAAGAAATCCAAATTAAAAAAATTATATCCTCCTGCATGTTAGATCACAACCTATTTCCCTACATATTTAGCTCACAAAATTTGACAAAAGCAACACACCATTCATTCTTTCATTTATTGTATGGTATTATCCAACACACAAATTCAACTCAATCAAGCAATTATAGTATCAATATAGAATTTTCCTCCAATTTTAAGGGCATTATGAGCTGAATAGAAGGAACCCTCTTGTTGATTTTCTCATTATCATTGTGTTTGGAGAAGAAAATTCTTGTAGGAAAATCTCAAGAAAATAAATAGAGCATTTTTCTTGCTTTATTGAATTCAAGCTTGTAAAAAACATTTAGTTTCAGTTTAGTCGAGTCCTGAAAGATATAAAACTCTTCCTTTACATGTTTATTGTGAACCTGATTTTTGATATGTTTCTTTACTGCATATTGTTTTCATCCTTTAAATGAAAGTCTTGACATCTTAAATGTAATGAATTTTGTCTCAGCTACTAAAGCATTGCTTCAAACTTTAACAGATGTTGAATTTAATCTTCTTCTTGTACATGTACAATCTGTTTGCACATAATATGAGATTAACATACCACATATGAATACTTCATATAAGGCTACAAATCGTTCATGTCAACAACAAGGATTGCTGACAGTTTACCAACACTATAATTGTGATATATTTAACTCAACAATACTTTTCAATTGGAACAGTTAAATTCTAGATCCAGTGATGAGACAATGAAACTCCTTGTACTTAGCTCTGTTTTAGAACCTAAGGACAACTTTAAATCATTTAAAGTTGATGTTATTTGCAAGCATGCTAAGAAATTTTATCGTGAAGATTTCAATGAATGAGATGTATTATTTAAGATCTAAGCTAGAACATTATCAAATTTATATGATTAATCATGAGAGATTTCATAATACGTCTACCATTTTTGAATCATGTCGAGGATTAGTAGAAATAAATAAGTTGCAGCACTATCATGTGATTGATATGTTTATTCGTTTTGTTTTGACTTTGCTTGTTTCCACTGCCACCACAGAGCAAATATTTTCAGCTATGTAACATGTTAAAACTGTGTTTCGCATTAAAATGAAAAAAAGAGTTCTTAGTAGATTCTATGATGATTTAAATTGAATAAGAGCTTGCTAAAGATATCAATTCAGATTCGATCATAGTTGAATTCTATTCAATAAAATATCAAAGGGTACAACTTTGATAATATCGTTTATTTTTACTTTCTCTTTAGTTCTATGTACTTTAAATTTTATTTTTTTCATATTTTATGTTATGTATTTGGATTAAAATTTTATTATTAACTTGACAAATTTATGTATATGAGTTAATGATTGATCTTGAAAAAGTAAATTATATGTATTTGCTTAGTAGCCTAGGGTGGAAAAAATTCTTGGCTTCGCTCTTGCCCATACCAACTTAACCGAACCCAAAGCTCTACCCCTTCTCTCCACCATGAACTTGCCACTACCAATTGGCATTAAAATCCATAAATCTTTTCTGTGTCGAGTACCCCAGCTCGTCCTCCTAACCTACACACACCTAACCCCTAAAATCCAATTGCCATGTCAATTTTACTATTAAATCAACACCTTCACACACAATCCTCATCTCCCACATCTCTTCATTGACAATAATAAACCATCTGAGTAAAAAGACTTCTACAATTCTTGCTCAGGGTTTGAATGTCATGAATAAGGTATTGGAGAAGCAACCTCATTCGTTCATTATAAATAACATTAACTAGCTCTTTTAAATTCTAGAACCTAGTTTCAAATAGAAAATGTTAGTACACCACTTTATGTGAAGCTATTGTATTAGAAAATTGATGACGTGATACAAAAGCACAATCACTCTATTACTTCCCTTTAAACATTAGGTGAGGATACATCTGTCAGTTCAAATTCCTTTATATTGCTTTTTTTACAAGCTTTAGAGGTATGGCCTATTGTTGATGTCAAGATCAATTATTTAGCAAAATTGCTCCATATTCAACACAATCAATGCTCCAACATCCATAATCAAACCAATACACAAAACCTAGAAATTGCAGTTCAAATCAACCCAATTAACTTGAAAATTATGACCTAAGTCACTTGAAATCCATCCAAAACAAACTCGAAAATTACAACGCCATTAATGAAAGTGGTTTCCTGTAAACCACTTTTCAAACTTTTCTATGTTTATTTACTATTAGAAAAGTTGATCAATGAAAAATATTTTTCAATCAAAGAAAAATTTAGCTTGGTTTCCAGGAAAGTGTTTTCCTTTTATTTTGGGTGGAATACACTTTCTAGAAGTTGCAAAAAATCCAAAAATACTATGTTATTTGTTGATTATATCAAATTTGATCCTCAATGTTTTGATTATTATATATTTTTTTGAATATTTGGTTTAATTTGATTTTTATATCAAATGTAGTCCTTAATTTTTTTTTATTATTATTGGTTTTTATCTTATTCTTTTTCTTAATTGAAAATTTTTTATCTATCAGATCCGATCTCTATTATCTTGAAATTTATTTATTTTATTTGAAATAATTTATGAAATTGGAATTTTCTTTTTAATTTTTTTTATCTATTAGATTTAGTCCCTATTCTTTTGATTTCTATTTGGTTTATTTGAAATAATTTATAAAATTAGATATTTTTTTCAATTTCATCATGCTTTAACCTTTTCATCTATCATATTTGGTTTCTATTCTTTTAATAAACTTGAAAAAAAATTAATAAGATATTTTCCGGCTCATTTTCTATGACATGGCTAAATATTAAAAAATATTTTTTAACTCATTTTCCATGATACTGTCAAACATAAAAATAATCCACTTTTCAAAAATAAACTTCTTTTCAGTAAAGAAATGGGGCCTAAAGACCAAACACAAATACTTAGAAGTTCTCCCAAAGAAACTCAAGTCTGTAAGCAAAGGAAATAACAAATCAAAATCCTTTCCTTCATCAAATCAAATCAAATTAAGATCTCATACAATTAAAGCTTTTGAGCTTGTGTGAATACTCCATATCAAATAAAGTCAAGTTAAGATCTCACGCAATTAAAGCTTTATGGCTTGTGTGAATATCTTTCCATCCAAAGAAAGATCTAGATTTGATCATTAATTAGAGGATTCATGCATATGAAGAGCACTTCAACAGAGTTTGTATCTTCTCTTGTAATCAGATTCATTATTTTAATTTTTTTCACCATTTTAGTATATTTTAACACATGAAATTTTGTCTTGCTGAGATGCATCCAAAGCTACCAAGATAGGTGGCATTCTTATATTAAAGGACATCGCATACGCAACTTGAGCTCGTAGACGTCCTTTACAGGCTAGGGCATGTAATGCACGCTCTAATCTATTTGTTACTGCCCATTGACCTTAGTTCCTATAATTGTTTTCAATTTCACATTTGGTCACTTAAGCCTTAATAGTTTTAGATCAATATAATTGAAGTCTATTTTGCAAAACTAAGTATCAATTAAGCATTGTATTTTTTTTTCCTCAACATTGTAGGATCCCCATAACTAGGTAACGAAAAAACTTTGTAAAGTCCAATCCCAAAAAAGTTCAATGATAAAGGATCAAATTGAGAAAAAAAAACGAGTGACAAAAAATAGGGTTGATATCTTTCCTTGCTCATGCAATTCAATCCCTGATTCTTTCAAGAAAAAAAGGCTCAATATTTGTTTGTTATTCAAATTTGGTCCCCCAATGTTTCAATTGTTTTAAATCAATAAAATTTTATTTATTTTTGGCAAACTAAGCATCAACTAAATGCCATTTTTTTTCTCACAACTTTGAGAACCCTACCCAAAGCTAATTGAAGCAAACTATCAAGTTAAATCTCATTTCAACCCAATTTGAAAGGATAAAATTGAAAAAAAAAAATTGAGTGAAAAAAATAATAATATAGCACTATTACAATCCACCTTAAATATGTGTTTATGTAAATAGTGATTTCAAAAAATATTTTAGTTTTTGTTTTAATTAAAAATAGGTTATTAAATATAAATTTGAAATCTATAAGTATTTTATCATCAAAGCATTTTAACTACCATAACCATGGACATTTTAACAAGTGCTATAAAAACATCTATTAATTTTTTTCCACAATGGTTTAGTTTTTTTTCCTTAAAACCATGAGAATTCTATCCAAAGCCAATTGAAGCAAACTATCAAGTTTGATCCCAATTCAACCCAATTTGAAAGGATGGAATTGAAGAGAAAAAAAACTTGAGTGACAAAAAAATTATGGCACTATTACAATCCACAAAAAAATATGTGTATGTGTGAACAATGATTTCACAAAATGTTTTAGTTTTTGTTTTTAATTAAAAACAGGTTATTAAATATAAATTTGAAATTTAAATGTATTTTATCATCAAAGCATTTTAACAACCATACCCATGGACGTTTTAACTAGTGCTACAAAAACATCTATTAATTGTTTTCCACAATGGTTTAAACTTACGATGTTTTTACCTTCCTCTCAGCTCATCTAACATATCATCAAGCTTAGAGATGATATGTCTATACTTTCCTGTAATATTAGTGACAACGTGACAATCAACAACATCATCCAAGTCTCATTCCTTTTAGGCACAAGTAACACCAGAATAACACATGGACTCATGCTTTCTCTTATGTACCCTTTTAACATCAGCTCATCTATTGGCCTTTGAAGTTTATCTGAACTTGGTTTTAAATTAACTTCTTATGTTAACATGTTTTGCTCACTATTAGAAAATTATCAAATACAAATAGAAATACTGATAAAAAAAATTCTATTGATAAATTGCATTGAAATTTATTGAAAAAATATTTCCTTATTATGTCCCTCGGTATACACCGATGTAAATTTTTTATCAGTGCATATTGAGGGAATTAAAGTGAGAAATAAAGGAATAGAAAAAGAAAAAGAAGAAAAAGAAATGACATGTCATTGTTATAGATAGTATTATCAACGAAAAAAACTCGTCGCTAATATCAGTCAGTAAATCCATTAGTAATATTTAAGTTATAACCTGGTGATCGACCCCCCATATCCCCCTTTTCCATTTGTTGTTGTTCTTCTATTTTTCTTTACAAAAAATAACGAACCCCCACTTTATCATAAATCAAACTCCTATCATAAGAAACCTAACGACCCCAACACTCAGTTTGTTAGCATCCATATTCTGGTTTATTTTTTTGAATTCCCCACATCAAGTAAGCAAAACCACCTATATTTTGTTTTAACTCATTTTAAAATGTTAATTTTTTTTGGCATTTTGATGTAGTATATTAATTTGTTTATGTGTTTATTTTTTTTATAGCTTTTTTCCATAGAAATTTGTTCTATGAATATATGATTTGTACATGTTAGGGTTTGTTTGAGGTTTTGAAAATTTTTATTTATTTGTAATTTGATGAAACTGATTTTAATTTTGTGACTTAGGTGTTATGTAATGAAATAAATAATGATTTATTTAATGAGCACATTTTATATTTTGTTAATTTTATTGTTAAGTAGGAATTTCAGTAATTGTGGAGGAATTTGAATCTTTGTATAAAATTAATAATGATTTAAAGTTACTATTAGAATAGATTTAACAAGTTTGAGTTAAACCAATGATAGTTAATTTATTTAGTTCATATAATTAATTAATACATGTTGTCATCAATATTTTATATAAGTTTGATATAAGTAATGGATGATCATTGTGCAAGATGGATTATTGTAATGGGGTTGAGAGTTTATTAATTACACATTATCTAACCCCAAAAAAATATTAGTTGAGATGATATTAGATGTCCATGTAAGATGTCTAAACATAAAAAGTTTCTTGATCTAGATGTTGTTACGATGCATCTTCTATAAAAAGGATTCATGGAGAAATATTTGTATTGGTTTGCACATGGAGAACCATATGTTCCTTACGATACCATGATATGGAGGATGATTGGGTCAACTTCTAGTTTAGGAACATGTATGGAGTTGTAGATGATAATAGTAATTCTTATAGGAGTATGATTATGGATGTGATAGGAATGAATCATGGTAATGCAAGTGAATTTTTAACCATAGATAAATAACAAAATGCAAACGTGACCAATTTTTTTGATCCTTTGAAAGACTCTGACGAACCATTATAGGATAGATACACAAATCACAGTAAATTATCAGTTGTTGCACATGTGTTCACAATCAAGCCAGATTATAGGCTGAGTGAGGCCAATTTTGATGAAATTATCGAATGAGAGAAGCATTTTACCTAAAGGGAATAGGCTGAAAGAGAACTTCTATATTGCTAAATCCATGATGAAACCCCTTGGCATAAGATACCAGAAAATTGATATGTGTTCAAACTTTTGCATGTTGTACTACCTTGAAAATGCAAATTTGATTGAGTATAAAACTTGTGGGCATGCTTGGTATAAACTCAGATCTAGCAGGTAAAGGACTCTAGTCGTACATAGAAAACTTAGATACTTCTTAATCACTCTTAGACTGCAAAGGTTATTCATGTTTCCAAAGACTGTTGAACACTTAACATGACATCATTCACATAATGTGGCAGATAAAGTCATGATGCACCTTTATGATGGTCACATATGAATTTAATCCATTCGAGTTATTTATGACTCTTTATTTTTATTGGTCGGTGATTCTCACAGTTTACAACTTGCCACCAGAGATGTGTGTCGCACCCTCGCGGCGGAGCGGCAATCCTTCGATTGATTTCGGGGTCTTTTGTTTTCTTGTGAATAAGGAAGTCGCCACCTAGTATTATGGTCACTAGGAAACCTGACTGGTATTTCAGAGATTCTAAGGCAAGGGACTGGTTGCGTAAAGGGAATGTATTAGCACCCCTAGTACGCCCTACCTAAGGTAAGCTGCTTAGTGTTTGGTTTGCTTTATAATTGCTATGGTGTTGGTGTTCTCTTAATTAGTTTTCCTATGATAGGTTTGCTATGATGAATGGATTTGGGTTCAAAGTCTAAAAGCAAGAATCCTTGGCCAATATAGATCATACCTTTAGATATATCTACAAAGTGTCAAGGGAAACCAATGCAGATCTCTTGAAATCTGTGTTTGATTCAGACTAAATTTGTTAAGATAGAAATCCAAGGAGATTCCATGTGCTTTAAAAACTCATTTTTCCCTTAGTATTTCAAGAGTTTTGCGACTCGTAAATCGCAAGGAGGAGAGACAAAAATTTAGAAATCTAAGGAAATTCAGAGCGCTTTAAAAGCCTCTTTTTGCCTTAGTGTTTCATACTTTTACGGCTCGTAAACCGTGGAGTAAAAAATTAAAATGTCCTCAATTATAATCGAGGCTTCTTTTAAGGATGTGCGATGACTTATTATTTCTAGAAAAATATTTTGGATATTAACCACTTGGGGTTTCTTTATCCAAACATTAACAGCGAATAATAACAAGTTATTCCCAATAATATTTTGGATATTCGTCCTTTAAGGATTTCTTTATCCAAACATTAGCGGTGAATAATAGATAAATTTGCCCCTAAATAAAATTTTTATATTTTTTGGAATATTGGCCAATACCCTTTGGAGTTTTACAAACATGTTGTAAAATCTAGAAATGCAAGAAAATAATTTTTGTTGTGTTTAAGAAATCCATGCGAAAACACATTTTCGAAACTTCCAATATGTTGTTTTTTATATATAAAAAAAATGTTCAAAACATGTTAGAGTATTGGCTGTATGCATGAAAACATTTATATATATATATATATATATATATATATATATATATATATATATATGTCACATT
>Ga0307513_10012495_pt1 | contig 10473 bp, 14 predicted proteins | sample 15_EM_MG_FD_202174 | JGI IMG/M metagenome (GOLD analysis project Ga0307513, IMG submission 202174) | Populus trichocarpa ectomycorrhiza microbial communities from riparian zone in the Pacific Northwest, United States - 15_EM | ecosystem: Host-associated > Plants > Roots > Unclassified | place...
GTACCTACTACGGACGTGATTGCTTCTGTGCCTCCGAGGCGGCAGAAGGCAGAGAAGATAAGCGGGCGGGAATGAAAGGGGTGAGTATTACGCCCAAATTAAGCTCGTGCTGGATGTTGATACCGGGAAAAGGGGTATGGTGGGTATATGGGGATGGAAGAGTGTCCGGAGAGGGGTAATCATGGTTTGTGCGCAATGGGGATGGGGATGTCGAAGTAGATGGAAGGTGGCAAGGGTATAGAGGCGAACGTGATGGGTAGAGTGGACGCGAGGGTGTAGGCATTGCAACAAATAGCGTCAGTTGCACGAGGCCATCTGGGATTGGCGTCCGCGGCGGTCTCTGATGCGGTTGGTGTGGGAGCTGTAGTTGTGGTCTGCAGGAGGATCTGGTGAGCTCGGTCCTGGGCGGGCGAACCGGTGATATAGCAACGGGGACTGCTACGGCCGGTGCAACAACAACACTTGCATATGCCGGAGGAGGAGCATATTCTAGTTCTGCCCCCAGAGGCTGTATTTTCCACGTATTCGACGTCAACGAAAAGGATATTTCGGATGCTTGTGGCATGGAGACGGACCTGTAAATCAGCCCACCTAGTGCCGTAGTCACCATGTGATCGATTTCCCCCGCGTCTTTCGCTGTCGATCCAGCAATCCCGGAGTTTCGGTTTTCGCGCGCGTCTGCGTTTCTCGATCGTGCGGTCAACGGCGACGCGCTGCTGGCGAGCAGTCTCTAATCGGCCTATCGCACGGAGGAACCGGGGCTTGAGGAGGACGATGGTGCAGATGGCGAGCAGCGCGAAGAGGGTACCCAGAATCCCGACCAGAAATCGTGAGGCTGGGTCGCCGCTTTTGTTGTTGTTGTTCGTCTGTGTCTGTGCTGTCTGTGCGCTGTCTGACATGCTGGCTTGGTGACAAGGAGCGCGGCGTGGGATTCTGGATCAGGATATTAGCCGAGAGGTTCTCTGTCTGGGCAGGCGGTGAGACTGGAAAGAAACGGCGCCGGGTGAGTCCAAGTGATAAGGGATATCTCGCAAGAATAAGAGACAATACGTATATTACGCTGAATCCCCCGTCGGGGATACGTCGGGGATGGAAATTGGAGCCATGTGCTCCTATCTATCAGTCAATCCGAGCACGCTAAATCTACGCTAAAGTACGCTAAAGCATGTAAAGCAACGCCAAATCAAACGCCAAATCAAACGCCAAAAGTATAAGGAAGACGCCCAGCTCTTCCAGCTCCGCGCCTCGATCCTTGTAAATAAAATTCGATTTCGTGTGCTTCCATCTTCCTCCATCGTTACCCTGTTTAAATATCTGAGACAGCACAAAGCAAGCTACTTGCCGACCCTGCCGAATAATAATAGAGAATCCAAGAAGCCATCGATCAAACAGAGTGGGGCCGCCCACCTCTGAGCAAGCCACGGCGTCCCTTTGCAGTCCCACGAAGAGCTCGGCTAGGGTTGCTGTATGCTGCTATATATCCATCTCAAGGCGTGGCCTTTCCTCCACACGCCAATTAGTCGTCCATTCGCCGACTGAACACCACTTGTCTTTCTCGTGCGCATACATTCAGGGGAGTGCTTGGTAAGCCCATGTACAGCGTATCGGAATGAGAACCGCTCCTTTCTTTGCCAAGAGGATCCAGAATCGTATCGGTGAAACGCGATGCGTCGACATCCAATCCCGACCGATCGACTATGGACAAAAGTGTACAACAACATACTCAATGGAGAAGAGTCCAAGAGGTATATATCTAGACTGCGGAAAATGATCGTCGTCGCCATCCTTCATGTCATTAGCAGCACTAGAGTCGCGAATACGCGGGCAGCATCGGCTCTCTATGAAACTCAGCATCCTCTGGTGAAGGAGGCAGCATCTGAGAAGGGCGCGAAGACATCCCGCTATACATACTGTTCCCCAAGTATTGTGCCTTTCCCCCCATCGCAAAGCTCCGTTGTGCGCGCGTCATCTCCGTGCGTCCGCTCAACGAGCTTTGCCCTGGAGTGGTGCTGAGCGACGTCAGGAACGGCACGTCGCCAAACGTCGAGGGAAGCGAGTGGCGGCGGTCGACCATTCCTCGTATTCTCCCTTGTGGGGGTGGTTGGACACCGACCCGTTTCGCCATGTACGGCGGCGCTGCGTCATGGTCCGCGAAACGCCCGAAACCGTCAGGGTAATGTGGGGTCGGCTGTGCCTCTCGTCTTCGTTGGTCCCGTTTTGTCCACCAGCGGAAGACGAAGAACGTGACGATGATCCCAAAAGCGATCCCTCCTAATATTCCTCCAGCGATCGCAGCTACGTTGGGCGAGGCGTTCCTGCTCTCAACATTTACAATGGAGTCCGTCTGTGCGCCACTATCTGTGTTAGTCTGTGCGGGAGGACCGGTGTTGGTGCTGGTTGAGCCTGGGAGTCCGAGGGAGACGACTGGCGCAGTCGGTTGGTCTATGAAAGAGGATCAGAGCCTGACGAAGATGCAAATACAGAAGATATTAGTACCAATTGTTGCTACCCCTCCCTCGGGCTGGGTGAGTATAAACGCATCGACATTTATCGAATTTTCCTGTGTGCCATTGGTCTTGGTGACGGTAATCGTATACGTCTCCGTGATATTAAGCCTATCACTGCTAAAGAGGACAACCTGCGCCCGGGTCTCTGAAGGCCGGTGCGCATCACATTCGACCGTTATCGGGCTGCCGCCCCGGGGTTGGAGAGTGACAGGAATATTCGCAGGTGAAGGTAGGTCCCTGATACCGTATCCAACGTAGTACACAAAAACCGCGCCCTGCAATTTGGACATCAGCGACGGTCCAGCCGTAGGTGGACAGAAGCGCTCAACAGAAAAGGTGAGGGACGCTGTTGCTCCTTGCTTGGATGTAAAGTGCGTTGTTTTATTAAATCGATCTTGCGTTGCGGACGTCTGGCATAGAAGTGAGTCTTTGTGGTCCTTGGAGAACGGTGAAAAGGACGCACGCCGCCCTGGAAGGACCAACTGGGCTGATAGATAATCCGAGAGTCCGTATCGTCTATTGTGACATTTGTCTCCGCCCTTCCAGAAGCAATCAGGAGCAGGGCGACCAGCGCAGCGAGGAATCTCAAGGGGCACATCGAAGAGGAGAGATGGAGGGTTGCGCGAGAGACATATGGTGTGAAAGAAGTCTTTGCGCCGACGAGACGATATCTTGGGTCTGGTCCACCTGCACCGGCAACGCCGGTGACAGTTTGTGCCGATTGTGGAAACGCATGACATTGGCGTCGACTTGCTACTGTCCCTTTTTTTGTGCCTGTGAGCAGTGTATTTGCCAGTTTGCCACCCTCCCCTCGTAGCCTAAGCCACGTTCCCGATCGTATTGAGCCCATCAGGATGAATTCAAATGTGTGACGTGCGCTGTCTGACCATATCCGATTCAATGGAGCAAAATTTCAATCGCCGGTCGCCATCCTCCGCGTTTTCGACAGACACTGTCAAAGTTTGACCACCCCCAGATGTGGCTATGGTGCGAAATTTGTTGCTAAGAAGCGTTCAAACTGCTCAGGTCTTGCCCTTGGCGTGAGTACGTGGTTAGGAGTTGCTTTATATCGCTTGCACGCTCTCGTAACTGACTCGGCGGTGGAGGATCCCGATTTCCATTGAGGTTCGCAAATCTCCTTGATCGCTTGGAGGGATGATGACACTTGATCCCTATCGTTGGGTGATCTTCAATGGTCATAGTTGCTCTGACCTTTCTTCTTATCGTCGTCCGCATTCGTTCCGACTCTCACTGGCTCCTATTGGCGCTCTAGGATAGTCATGATGCATTTCCCAAATTTCGGACCGTTGGGGACGAAGACCAAGGCGGGAACGAACCACATAAATATGGACAACCTGCGTGGCTATTTGCGCGATATTTCTTGCAACCTTCGTTGGTATCAGAAAATGAATGTAGAGCTTAACTACAAGTATTCTCAGGCTCGGGGACCCTGCAACCTGTGTCGCGATTTGGATAGGAAGGCTCACAGCCTGGAGTCTAGGCGACTGCCGTGATCACATGAGCAATTCTCGGGGCCGTGCTATCCTTAGTCATCTTGCTTGTATGTAGGAAAACTGAAGAGATTTTTAACAGCCCGTACAGAAACGGTCCCTGTGACATGGAGAGGTGTACATGCCCGAAGGGAATCTCCACTTGCTGTATCTCTGGTATCATGTCTTGTTCTGGCACATAGTTTGAAGTGGGTTGAACCCAGTTCTACACATACTACTTGATAGAAGTACCATGGGTCCATTTCTACTGCCTTCTTCCTCATGTGGTTGGACCTGGACCCTCCCTTAAACCTTTGCCCTCTGTCCTCCACGATTATTTCTGTAGTTTGTGTCGTCTGGCTTTTAGTCTTCGAATTCTCCTTCGCTATTACACATCCCGTTTCTCCATACGAACACCCACCTTATTGTCCTACAATCTTGGGTATCACCTGGAATCGCAGTGGGCTGAAAGCATATTTCACTGATAGAGGTCTTCCCGGTCTGGAACTCAAGTTGAATTCCCCACTCAAGTTGTTGCTTTTCTATTCTCTGACAATAAGTACTCCATTACCCGTTCTTTAGTTAACCATTGTCAACATCCTCTTTATATTGCCATTTACAAGACAAGACCTCACGACCTGGAAGTGATGCTCCCAGGGCGAAGTACTACCCTAATTGGGCTTAACCATACCCAACTTCTGTCTAGCAACGCTCCGCACATGCACGCAATTCCTGCTATGCTCTGAAGGGAGTTGCCATGAGGAGCCCCAAGTTAGCCTATGTCGTTGTATAGAGGTGCCATATACCTATTAAATTTGATAACGTGCTAAGTGGTTTCCTTGAGGACAGACCAGACACCACTAGTCTATTGTGTGGATTCAGGGCACCCTGATTAAGCTGTGTCCTTTTCAAGCCTCTGGACGGTGTATTGTCGTGGTGGTTCATAATTAAGTGCAAAATCCTGTGTGTGGACATCATGAATTATGCCTTGAACAGTTGAATCATAACTAATGGCAGTCCAGAATGTGGCAGGAGCCCGCAGAAGAGGTCACTGAGCAATGTACTCATTACAATCAATGCATAGGGTATTTCCATTGAAATAGGCAAAGGTACCAAGGTTTCCTCAGGTAACTGCTTACAAATCTGTTTGGTGGACTATTTTCAGCTGGAAATGGGGTTTCAAATTTGTTTGCGACCTGTTTCCGTGTTATTTCTGCCTTTGTGAATCATACATATAATTGAAGATACAAATAAGTAGGTGATAGAGTTCTTCTAAGCTCCTGCTAACATGCATGACACTAAAAGAAAGCACTGTGACTCTCCCACATTCATTATTACATTCACGGTGGTGTAGTTATACCTATAGAGTGCAACGACTTGGTAACATGTGTGAAATTAAATATGGGATTGACTTGTGAAACCTAGTTGTAAAGCCTCTGGTGTGCAGAGCCAGGGCAAATACTGATTTGAGAAGGGCCCAAGAGGGTTCACCTAAACTGCTGAATATGATCATTGGTTGTCATGCCTCATGTCACTAATATGCAGGTGGCATGGCTTCCTCATGCTCAGTCCTGGTGACGGAGGTACGGCCTGAGAAAGGGTGTCGATAAGGCTACACTCCTAGGCTGACTGTTCCCCATGTACTCTGCCTTTCCCTGTTATATGGCAAGACCTGCTGTACCTGGAACATATCTGTGTGTCCATCCACCGAAATCTGTCCCAGATCGGTGCTTGCCGGCGTCAGGAGAGGTGTGCTAACAGACCTTGACGGAACTGAGTGGCCGTTTGTCGTTGCTGGCGTTGCAACTTGTGGTGGGGTACCAGAACGTTTAGACGGGTAGGTCGGCGCTGCAGCAAAGTAGACGGGACGCCGGGTCTCGTCAGTGTATAGTGCGCTCGGCAGTCCGACCAGCCCCCGCTTTTTTTGTTGATTCCGTTTTAACCACCACCTGAAGATGAGGAACGCAATGGTGATCCCGACTGCTATCCCTCCTAACACTCCTCCAGTGATTGCGGCTGTGTTGAGGGAGGCTATCCGCCTGCTGTCGGCATTTCTGACTGGGGTAGACTGTGCGGAAGAACTACTGGTGGTAATGATCGTGTCTGTCACCGCGATGGGGATGACTGGCGCGGTAGCAGTGCTAATGAGGGTAGTGTCACCAGCGACTGTCGTTTGAGCTACGGAAGGAGGGTAAAAGAGGATCAGAGGTTGATGCGGAAGTAGACGCAAAACATTATTACCTAGAGAAGCAGAAGTTGAATCTGCACTGCTAGGCTGGGTGAGGATAAATGAATCGATATTCACCCCGTGGGCAAGCGTGGCATTGGTCTTGGTGACGGTAATAGTATATGTTTCCGTTGGGTCAAGCCTATTACTGCTAAAAAGGGTGATTTGTGTTTGGGCCCCTGCAGGTCGGTACGAATCAGTTTGCACTGTTATAGCGTTGCCGTGATGGGGTTGGAGGGTGATAGGAATGAGGGCAGGTGGGGGCATCTCCTTGATGCCGTACCCAACGTAGTACACATAGAATGCGTCCTACGGCCTGGTCATCAGCGAAGACCCAGCGGTAAGTGTACAGAAACACTCAACAGTGAAGGTGAAGGATGCCGTTGCCCCAAGCACGGATGTAAAGTGTGTCGTCTTATTCCATCGGTCTTGCGTGAGGGCTGTCTGCTATAAAAGTCAGTGTTCGCGGTCATTAAGAACGGCGGAGGACGTACATTGCCCTCGAAAAGCCACACGCCGGGGGGTTGGTAGACAATACGGGGGTCCGTGTCGTCTATTATGACATTCGTCTCTGCCTGTACAGAGGCCATTAGCAGCGGGGCGACCAACGCAGAGAGTAATATTTTCAAGGGAAACATAGATAAGGTGAGAGGGAGAGAGAGCCGCAGGAAACATAGTGTGAACAGAGTCTTAGCTTAACGCCTTCTGCCCAACGCCTTGATATAATACAAGCAATCCGGCTGCAGCATCGCCGTCGGTTCCAATGGTTGCCCACGCGGAAACGGATAGCCTCGCCAACCAGCGGACCTGCTCCCACTTAAAGCGCCACTATTTGACTCCGTCAATAGCGCGCCAGGTGCTGTAGAAAGTAACCAGAATGAATGAATACATCCTTCGACTCCCGATACACAATTCCCAAGGTTTGTAGCCCCACCCTAGCGACCAAGCAGTTAGAGCCCGTTTCAAATGTCCAGCTATCATTAGAATTCAGATTTTTCTATCGAGTTGCGTCTTGGCTCCGTTGTCAGTTGCCAACCACTCCCTCAACCCTCAATCCCCACGCCTCCAGGATGTTAAAGTACGGCGTCCCATATAGGAACTGCACGTGCATGGAGGCCAGAGCACCGCCGGACACGGGTCGGGTCCAACTCGTATATGATAAAATAAACTAGCTAAAGTAAGATCAGCAGTCCACAAATACAGGGAAATACAGAATCCTGACAGGTTCTTATATTATGCGCTTGTTGTTGAGGATCTTCAGCACTGACTTTCCTCTTCTGACTTCCGTTGCTATACAAGTGCGCAGAATCGATTCATGACCCCTTTGTTAGACCTTAGTATGAACCCTGACGGCCTTCTGAAATTGGCAGATGCTCTGAGGGGATTTGAGCACGACAGACCTTGTCCCAAAATGACAACGTTCGCCGAATTTGGGACCCAGATTTTTCAGGGGTCCTCTCGGAAAAAGTGTGTTCCGCCTATACTTTCGCGCTGCAGACCCTCCCCCTTACCAGGGTTAGGAGTCACAATCAATAAAATATTTGTATCGAAATAGACAAAGCTACACAAAATTTCCTCCGGTCCGTGTTTCCACAATTGTTTTGTGGTGTGTCTCGAGCTGGAAACAGGGTCAGAAACGGGTTTCGTCTTCTTTTCCTGTTTCCTGTCCGTCTTTGGCTCGTTTCGGCCTTCGTGAAAAACTATAATGCACAAACCACGATATATACTCAATTGAGAACAGCCCCAGGAGCCATACCTAAACCACTGAAAACGACCATGATCGCCATGCTTCATCACGAATACGCAGGTAGCATGGCCTCTCTATCCTCAGTACCCTCTGGCGAAGGGGGCATGCCGTGAGCAGAGGACGAGAGTGCCGAGACGAAGGGTTTAGGCTGTCTGTTTCCCATGTACCGGGTGGATGACAAGGTTCTTTGTGTTTGGGCCATCTCCGTGCCTCCATTTACCAAGACCTGTCCTGGAACTGTTGCGCCAACCAGCGCTGCTGTCACTGCTGGCACGGCACTTTCAGACGAGTATGGAGGCGCCGCACCCAAGTATGTGGGACGCGGGGTGTTATCAGTGTAGAGGGGGATGGGTACTCCATTAGATCCAGGGGGCCATCGGTTTTGTTGATTCCGTTTTGACCACCAACGGAAGGCGAGGAACGCGATGGTGACCCCAATTGCTAGCCCCCCTATCACTCCTCCAGCGATCACGCCAGCGATCGTGCCCGTGATGGAGGCGTTAGTGCTGTCAGTGTTTGCGACTGAACTGGACGGTGCGGAAGGATCACTGGTGGTGGTGCTTGCACCTGGCACTCCGATAGAGACGAATGGCCCACCGGGAGTGGTGCCACCAATGACGGTCGTTTGAGCTACGAAGGAGAATTAGAGGGTGACGCAGATATAAATGCAGATGCAGAAAAGTTAGTACCGGGAGGTGAAGGTATTAAATCCGCTTCGTCGGGCATTGTGAGGATAAAGGAATCAACATTCACGTCGGCTCCAAGCGTGGCGTTGGTCTTGGTGACGGTAATAGTATACATCTCCGATGGGTCGAGCCTAGTACTGCTAAAAAGGACGGTTTGGTCCGAAGCCCCTGGAGGCCGATACGCATCAGATTGCACCGTTATCGGGGTGCCGTGCCAGGGTAGGAGAGTGATAGGAATAAGTGCCGGTGGACGTACCCCCACCTTCATGGGGTATCCGACAAAGTACACAGCGTTTGCGCCCTGCAACCTGGACATCAGTAAAAGCCCAACTGTAAGGGGAGAAAAGCACTCAACAGTGAAGGTGAGAGACGCTGTTGCTTCGAACACGGCTGTGTAATGTGTCGTCTTATTTAATCGACCTTGCGTGTCGACCGACTGGAAGAGGGGTGAGTGGTCCCGATCCCGGAGAATGGTGAAGGACATACGTTGCCCAGGAAAGACCAGACGATTTCGGGCTCGTAGACAACACGGGGATCCATGTCGTCTATCGTGACATTTGTCTCTGCCCCCACAGTGGCAATCAAAAACAGGGTGACCAGCGCAGAGAGCATCTTCAAGAGAAAGATAGAAAAGGAGAGAGAGGGAGTACAGGAAACATATAGTGTAAACAGAGTCGTCACTCCGATATCCCTAATCCATCGCTGCTTCGCCACCGGTGATTATGGGTATCGACGCCGAAACAAATAGGTTTTGATAGGGGGACAGTATGATATCTGACGTTGACTTGTTGCAGTCCCTCCTGTGCCTGTCAGTGGTCACCCTCGCATTGTAAGCTGTGGCGGATGCTCCCGGTCGCGATCTATCGTGCATTGAACCCGTCCGGATAAGCTTAAATCCCCTATGCGGGTGCTGGTCAGATTCCATTCATCGTAGCAAATTTTCGATCGTCGAGCACTCTGGTCCTTCGACAAACCCTGTTCTCCCTGACATGCGGCTGTGACAGAATACTTGTTGCTAGGAAGCGTTCAAATAGTTTTGACCTTAGCGTGGCTATTGTGGTTGGAAGTCAAGGCGGTGCGGCATCGTACCGTCTCCTGACCCCGACGCCAACATCCATGAGGTGGGTAAATATCCCTGATCACTGGAAAGATGAAACACTTGGATCCTAGACACTTGTCGTTGAGGATCTTCAAATTAAATTAGTCATAGTTACACTGACCTTTACTGTCCACCTGCCGTTCATCTGCCGTCTTCCAACGCCCACTGACTTGCCTTGGTTCTCCAGGACGTCCGTCAATAGTCGGATTTATTGTCAAAGGTCAGGTCGCATTGCTCAATTTCGAATCCGTTGGGCAAGGTTGGAGCGAGGTGTGTGGATAGAAAAATCCGCACAGATTTTCCTGCAGCCTTTATAAGGGCCAGTAAAATAATATAGAGGTTCTATACAAAGATTCCCAGGTGCAAGAGCACTGCTGTGAGTGTCGCCCGTGCCAGGATTATTGGGGATTTCGGGCACTACGCAACGGAAGCACTACAGCGTGTGCATAACCAGCGCTTGCACCGTCAAATAAAGACGACGCATTTGCTTTGCTTGTACGGAAACTGGACGGATTTCGAATGGCGCCGCAGTTCCACCCAGAATTGAATTATCCATTCCGCACCTCCGCACCGGCCCTGTCAGTGCCGTTTACTAAGTCTATCAATCTTATAAGTACCGACAGCTCCCTATCAGGGTAATCGCTTTGTTCGATAGGCTATCTCTCGCTATACAGTGCGCGCCGGATGGCCGTCATCAAATAGACGGGCTACGAATGG
>Ga0307513_10012496_pt1 | contig 10473 bp, 11 predicted proteins | sample 15_EM_MG_FD_202174 | JGI IMG/M metagenome (GOLD analysis project Ga0307513, IMG submission 202174) | Populus trichocarpa ectomycorrhiza microbial communities from riparian zone in the Pacific Northwest, United States - 15_EM | ecosystem: Host-associated > Plants > Roots > Unclassified | place...
GTAGTTCCCTTATAACTCGTACAAGCCTGTAGATCATTCGCTAGTCTGATTATCGACTTAGAATTCCCCCTCCTAATTTACACTCCCTCTGGTTCTACTTTCCTTTACCCTCCCGACTTCAGCTCACCGCTGTTCCTCCCTTCTTCACCGTACGACCCAGGACTCCGCGTCCTTCCTGTCCGCCCATGCACACCCCCGGACTGGCCAACGCCCGATAGCGATACTGTCGGTTAAAAACCAACGCTGGGATCGTTCCGATCCCAGTTCCAATCTTAACAGAGGAGCAGAGGCAGGAGGAGAGTGGGGATCCATCGACTTAGGATACACTTATAAGCAGAGCTCTTTATTTTGGTTTAGCCAGTCTAGCTTGAACCTAGAGAGGCGGGATGGTACTGCCTCTTGGCACGCCTTGCGACGGACTGTCCTCAATTTTCATGGTCGTATATAATATATTCCATACTCACCACCCAATTAAATTATTTCCTGACGGATGGCATCTCGTATGCTTACAAGAGCAATCCGATCCCGCGATAGAAAATGATCCTTTGTCCATCCCTTGGACACCTCCGCCTCTGTTCAAGGTGCTTTCGGGCATATTCCGTCTTCTACAGCACTAAGTTGAAGGATGTCAATCATCTGTTTGGTAGCTTCTGTTCATGGGCGCCCGCCAACTGCACCTTACCTACCCAAGTCCGCGGGGGTGTGCCAATTCAAGCTCATCGCTTAGTTAGGGATAGAGAAGCGTCTTTTCTGCGGCGTTCACCTTCGGTGCGACTATGGTTATCCTCAGGCCCCAGTCCGTCGCCGTAGGAGTAGACTTGATTTTGGTGTCAAAGGTGAAGGTCGGACTCAAAGAGGGAAGCCGAATATCTAAAAGACACTGGAGACCGGTAACACGCATCCGTGTTGTACTCATTTACCATAACTCTACCCCCCTAAGGTGAATCTATTGATGTTTCTTGTAGTCAGGCAAGCATACACGCGAACTCGCGGCCGTGAGCAAGGTCATCTTGTTATGTCGTAGCCTACTAATGTGATATCAAGGTTTAGGGTGCGATTCCTTGCCTTACTAAAGTCTTAAAGTCATCGCTTTGGTCGACTTGTGGTTCGACTGACATTTTTCCCCTGAATGAGGTTCCCACAACTTCGACTTCTAAACATTGGTATACAGGGAAGGGTTCTGCTTCTGCTGTCATTCGTCGTCACACCTACTGTGGCGGTGGGGGCCTCCAGTCTGTATTGATCCCCGCTTGTTTCATCTTCACGCTCAACTTGAATAGGTAATCCAAACACTAGGGGAAAGGTGGTTAGAAACTCTGGAAGGATCGTTGAACCTGCGCACCTCTGCTTGGGCCTTTGCCTTTTCCCAGTCCGGACCTACAAGAGTCGATTTAGAGATCTAGAGTGTCAGCAGTCACCTTCAACTGAACTCACCCCAGGCGTAGACGCCGTGCCGACGAATGAGAACAGCCGCAGCGTCCGGGTACGCTTTCATAGCCTGGTCGATCGAAAGGTCAAATCGCTCCTCTCAGCCGCAGATACTTCCCCTCACCTCGGCCATGGTGTCCCTCAGATCCTCCTCGTCTGGCGTATTCTCAATGATCGGAACGACAAGCTCATCGAGATAGCTCATCGCGTTTCTGACACCACCCCACCGTACGCCTTTGATCATCTCAAGCCCAGATACCCTCCACTCCTTCCCTGGCCAAAGGAGCGTGGCCATGACTGCGTGCTGGGAGTGCGTATGGATGCATGCGCCTGCATCGCGCAGATCAAACGCTGCCCAGAATAAAGGAGTACAGGCAGACTCCTTCAGCGGTTGCGTGGGCTTCCGTAAGAAGGTCCGGGTGGGAGCGGAGGCTGCCGTAGGTGGTTCGGGCTGCGGATACGGAAGGACGAAGATGTGTTCCGGAAGAATACGTTCCTTTTGTACACCCGAGGGTGCTATGAAGGCCTTATCCCTGAAAGTTGGAAACCAGAATGAGGTTCATGCGTAGGGGTGCGAAATCGAAAACTGTACGGTACCCTTGCCGTATCGAGATTCCCCCTCCCGTTCCTGTTACCCAACCCAGATGATAGAAACATTTACATAGTTCAGGTATGAGATTTGCGGGCTGTCGTGTTTGTTAATTACTGTCCTCGAGTGTGGACATGAGGTCTCGGACGGACGTGATTCGGATCAGAGGACAGAACCAGTGCATCGGGACTATCTACTATCTGTGTCTCGCTCTCAATAATTTTAGCGAGTTTTTGCTGGTCATCTGCTTGTGGGTCCATTTCGGACGATGGCGGGGGAAGGAAGCGAGGTGGCGAGCTGCCACGTGTGGTGATGCAGCAGTGATGTAGTACAACCTCATAATCAGGAATTTGGCCGCCCAACATCATGTTGCTGGCCTGAAGAGTGCCTCAAAGTGGTACGGAATCGGCGAGACGACGCGGTTCGCAAACTCTGGGGTTTTATCCATATCTGTGCGTACAAAGATTTTCACATATGAGTAGAAACGAGCATACTTTGACAGTAGCCTTCAATTTCGAGAGTTCAAGGTTTTGGGGATGAGTTTAGCTTGAAAACCCCCCCCTCTGGCGACGCGCCAACTCCATCTCGCCGACTATAACCTGCTTCATAGCAAGTGATTCGTCCTTATCGGGGAGTTCCTGGCCCCTCCATATCTCGCTGAGACGTGCCACAAGATCAACTCTTCCGCGTAGCACGAGCTAGAGATGCTGCCTGTCAATCGCGATCCTAAGGCCACCAAACAGAGTGGACATACGATTTGTAAGAGCGTGCTATATGCGCTATCTAGTGCACCAACCACCCATGCGTGATAGACACTACAAGCCTCGCCTGCAAAATGCAAGGCACCATGGAGGGGCTTTGTAATTTCGGGGTATATATTTTGAAATTGGCCAGGGCCAAATAGAGCAAATGCACCTTGAAAAGCAATCACTGATCAGTTATTCAGACGCACTAGGGCCATGAAGCATCACGTACCAACCGAGAACTCGTTATCGTCCCATGACCACGCATGGTGATCTTGATACTGGTCTTGAAGCCACTGATAGTCAACACCGTGCATCCGAGCAAGGTCGGAGAGGATGGAGTCGAGTAAGACTTTGTCCGCCACTGAGCCTTTAACGAATGCTGAGGTCCTTGAAGCGTCTTGTGTCCAGGTGTACGATACAATCATAGTGGCTGCATTGGTACCGGCACCGTAAGAAGGGTAGACGACGATGCGAGTCGGACGGTCAGTCCTCGAAACACCGCCTCGGAGTTTCTGATCGGTCTCCCACCAACGAGTTGAAAATCTCATGGCGACTTTGACCGATGGACCGTACTGCAGGGTCTGGATAGCCTGTTGGAGGTTAAACGGCATCTGGCAACCGCTTGTGTCGACTATGCGCAAGCATCCGAACGGCAGAGTCGAGATGACATGGTCATAGACCCTGGGCTGAGCTTCCTGGTCAACCGTAACCGTCACTTGAAGTTGTTCGCGTGGGTCCTGCAAATTGATACTCAGCGCGGTGACACGCTTGCCCGTTTCAGGTTTCGTCTGAATTTTTGCAAGAATCGCATCTACAAGAACCTTAGAGCCTCCACTGGAAGGAATTAGACTAGTACTCGTGCGCGAAGGAGAGAAAAGGGCCGCACTGCAAAGTAGACCAGGACGTTTCAACGTCCTGATCATCGTCATATTCGAATATAAGGGAATCCATGACGTTTTCGGCGAACGCACGATCAAAACTGGCGGTGGAATTGTCGAAAGTCTCAAGCCAGTTAATCATCTATGAAGGGCAGTGTGTGAGCCGGAGCTAAAAGAGAGGCCCCACTATGCTGCACATACTGGTTCTGAGAAATTCTTCTCAAAGAAGAGATAGGTCCGCATTGAGTGTTTATCCTCATTCATAAGCATCTCCCAACCTTTTTTGAAGTTGGTTTTTAACGCCTGTTTGAAAGGATAAATTGCAGCCTTGAACTGTGCCTCGGCTTCTTTGGGGTTGATGCCGCTTTGGGTTGCGAAGGGGTCTAAATTGGCGGAGAACTTGTACTGGTCCGCCGTCATGGCCACTCCATTGTAGTAAAGGATGTCCTCTTTTTCGTTTGACATGGTATAGGGGATAATTTTGCTGGAAAGCCCGAGGTATTCGAACAAGTCGAACGTGCGCTGTTGGGGTGGAATTTGTGGGAAGCGCATCGCACCGACATCCTATTGAGAGGAAGAAGTTAGATCGATTGGGAATGTTAGGGCGGTGGACCGACATAGTAATCATCTTCAGCATGACCCTCAAATTGATAGGTGAATAAGCGTCCCCCGATGCGTTGGTCTGCTTCAAGGATCTGATAGGTGATACCACTATCAGGACCAAGGGAGTCAATCATGAGCGCGGTGTAGAGACCAGCGACTCCAGCGCCAAGGATCCCAATAGTGAATTCTTTACTCCCTTCTGGTTGTTTAGGGGCCGCTTCTCGGTAAGAATAAACCTTAACGCCGGTATCAGGGGGCGCCTTCTCAGCGTGTCCGAGCCAAGAGTCGACAATTCCAGATATATGTGTTCCGGCGAGCTCGGTTGCGGGCAAAGTAGGTGCGGAAAGGAGACCATGGCGCCCTTCGACGTGGGGTTCATAGTACTTCGCTTGTGACTGCTTTAGTATTTTCTTCGCGTATTTCGCGCGGACAAGGTCAATGTTGTCGGAACGAAGGGGAAGAGGGACAGGCGGGACAGGCTCTTGAGCGCTCATGGTGCCTGTGGATCTCCAAGATTGAGAGGACGAGGGGGTGGGGGATGGGCAGGAAGCTACGTCTCGGCCGTCTTATATTTGCGACTTGAACTGCGTGACGAGACGCAAAACTAGGACGGTGGCTATCAGATCCACGGATATCACATATACAATGCAGAATTACCACTTATGTGATTCCTGGGAGGCCTGCTTTACTAGATAGGCTCTTTTGACAGAACCATTACAGGAAGAACCATCACGGCAACAGCAATCTCCGCTACTTCTCAGGGACATGAGCATGGAAGTCCCTCAAACGCTGAACACATGAGCAGAGAATTACATCAAGAAGCATGGTGTGGTAGGCGTCCAAGACACCGCCGCCACTTCGCACTGGCCGAGGTTGATACATCTCCACGAGGTCAGAAGATTCAGAAGCTCAGATTCGCGGTACGAAGGCCGTAATGGAACGCCACCAATTAATTCGAACCAACCGAAATTCTATATGTGGTTATCAGATATTGTCGACCAGAGATGAAGGAACCTGTTCAGGAGATCCCGGAAGGAACCCAGGGACAGAGTGTGCGACTGTCTGAGCGTTAAGTAGCTGCATTCAATCTATTAGGGGCACGAACGCGGACTGGGAAATAGTTTTCCAGCGAAGCGCCGGAAGAGGTCAACCAATGCTAAGTGTTTGGGGTTCCCGATACTGGCCACACCAGCCAGGGGATTGTTGTACCTAGAACTCCAAGTGTCGAACTACGCTCTGTGCTTCGAATAGGGAGTATTTGAGACTGCTCCTTGGGTCCCACAGACATCACTAGGGCCCATAGCTAGTCACCTTAGGGATTCCCGAACCGTTGACCGGATTCGCGAAAAAAGCAGTACAGGAACAAATACAGCACGTCGCACAACATCCACTACTACACACCACCGATCGGGTGCACTCATCCTGCAACCTGCGCTTTGGCAAGTAGCCCCCGTGCCCAACTTCCATCCCTCGCCATCTTCGCCGCAAACGTCTCTCCAAACACCTCGACGAGTTGATCTCGCACCTCGCTTTCCATATCATCAAGCGGGACAGGGTTGTCACTGCGTCTCTCGAGGACTTCGAGTTGTTCCTGTATACAGTCCATTAGCACCCGAAACAAGAGTCGATAGGACAATACAACGGCTATCAAATGACTTGGACTCACAAGAACGGCCCCGACGATCCCCTGATCCCCCTCGCCATACTCCTCGCCCAGCATCTTCGCACCCCGACTTTCAATCAGTCCTTTCTTAATCCCTTGATCGCCCAGACTGCTCAGACCTCTTACGGCACCCTCGCGTGTCCCGCGGTCCTTGCCAGGCTCAAACAATGATAGCAAGAGCGTTTTTGTGAGACGTTCCGAGAGCGAGGGGTATGTCGCCCCGTGCTGCTGTAGGAGAGCACGGAGAATCTCGGCTGCGCTTCCCCGCAGTGTTGGTGGGTTCGATGGTAACGAGGAGGTAAGGAGGATCGAGAGGAGGGGCGGAAGGATTTGGTGCAGCTACATTATACCGAATCATTCTGTCGTTAGCGGTGCTCTTCACCGGGTGTGGACAAGAGAAAAGAGAAAAGCGGAAAAGACGCACATAAGGTTCCATGAACAATCTCTCGTTTTGAATGAGCGCATGAATAACCCTCAATAGGATCTCCAGGCTCGTCCCACAGTCCGGGTCCGTATTCGAGTTCCGAATAGCAGTGATGACTCTCTCGCCGACCCAGCGTACCAAGTACGGCAGCAAGTTCTGCAAGCCGGCATCGTACTGTAGCGAGGAGAGCGCGGCAGCGCGCTTTGCCTGCTCGTTCGTAGGCGGGAGGAGGGCCGTGGTGAGGCGCGAGTAGTACACCTGCAACTCGCGTGAGAGCACGTGCTTTGGTGTCTTGCCTTTGCGTCCTGCCCCCGTTACTGTGCCTGCGCCAGTGGGGGCGAGGATCGAGCGTGGGGGTGGGGATTGCGGCAGGATTTTGACGGGCTCGTTTTCGTTTTTCGGTTTTAGTTTCTTCTTATCTGTGAGCAGAAGTTGGTCAGTTGGCTGGTCGGGAATGACGACAGACGACAGAAATGCCGTCTCAGTTGCAAGCAGAGGGAACTGGGTTTCCTGGAGGTGTTCTACCTGGAGGGGAGCCGCTAGCCCCAGCAGCTATTGCTACAGGGCATGAGAAACATTTTGTTCCACGTAGATAGTGGCCCTTGGGAATTGCAACGTCCTTGTCCATGACTGACGTACGATATTCCGATAAAGCCCCTTCAGGACCTCTTAATAGTGCTGGGCCAGCCGTCCCATTGTGATCTTAAACCGGATTCCAAACCACACTCACCAATAACAGGGGGTCGTGGTGGGTTCTCCGGGACCATAGGCTGAACTCCTTCAACAGCAAGCCAATGCGCGTGCCAACTAACGACTTTCGGCAGAACAATCTTCTCCTCTTTAATAACCTTGTCGAAATCAACCTCTTCGTCCTCGACAAAGTAGACGGGGGGTGCGCCTTGGGGAACGACGCGCCGGAAGGTGGTAGACATGTGGGAGAAGTGGCCGTAGAGGGGCTCAATGCTGAGAGCGCGGAAGGCGGCGTCGATGTCGTGCGTTGTGAGCGTTGTGCGATGGGCATGGCGCGTGAAGCGGGCTGCTTCCTGAGGAATTATAGCTATCAGCCAACGTGCCAATGTTCGGGAGCCCTAGATGAAAGTCATGGAGCGAGAACGTACTTGCACAACCTGGTGTATCCGGTATTCCACGTCGCTCGCCAGCTTTTCCGCGATTTCGTCCGGGAGGCTGCCAATCCCTATACTCTCCGCTACTTCCTGTAACACGAACGAAAGTAAATACACGCGTAAATAATTGTTCCACGTATGATCAGCCTATTGGACGCGTACGCGAACGCATTCAGGCTTGAAAATCGTCCTCTCTTGTGGGGGAGCAGGTCTCGTCCATGGCAACCCATTCGTCTTGCTTGGATCCATGTTTCGATACGTCCTTCTAGTCTCCCTCCTTGAGTATATGGCCGTCACGCGTGATCCAAATGAACGACACCGGAGGTGGTAGCAGTCCAACTTTCACCCAAATTCACTCGCGCTTGAATCCTACCCTCCACTGCTGCCCTCACAAACTGCGACAAAATGTCCAGATTCGCACCACACAGAACATCAAACTCCAACCCGCGTGCAACACAGGACACAGTGTGCCAGAAGTGCCTCGGCAGAGGACATTACACCTTCAACTGCAAGACCGGGGCCGTCCCGTACAAGTCGCGACCGAGTCGGACGCAGATGTTGGAAAACCCTGATAGGTTTAATGGCGCACTGGGTGGGAAGAAGGCGGGCGGGCCGAGTGTGGAAGTTCCAGAGGAGTTTTTGAGCAAGTGAGCCCGCGCTCGTGTGGTTAAGGGTGTTCGCATTGGTGATTGACATTCTGTTTTACAGGAAAGGACTTGCTGATAAGATCCTCAAAGACAAGGAACGCGAACGCGAACTAGTTGCGCAGAAGGAAAAGGAGCGGCTGACGATTGGCGATGAGGACAAGGGGAGGAAGCGGTCTAGGTATATCCGGTCTGTATCATATCCTACGTGGGCAGGATTCTGACACGTTCTTGTCTGGTACAGGTCATCGAGCTCAGATTCCGACTCCGACTCGGATAGTTCCTCCTCAGATTCAGATTCAGATTCAGACTCTAGCTCTAGCAGTAGCAGTCGTAGTCGTAGTCGTTCACGTTCGAGAGAGGCAAAGCGCGGTCGGAGCAGATCCCAGTCCAGTGACTCCTCCGGTTCTCGTTCTCGTTCAAGCTCAATGTCCCGTTCCACCGCACGACGACGGTACTCCTCCAGGTCACAGTCGCGGTCTGGAGGGCAGAAACGCAAGCGCTCACCTTCAATAGAGACGAGTCGTAAACGGCGGGAGTAATGATATCATACTGAGAAGTGTTATGACAAGACAGAATGTATCAAGCTCGCGAGGTGTAATAGATACATTATCCATTCGCTTACGTACGTGGTTCGTGAGGAAGGGAAGCAGCGAGGATAGGCGGTTATAGGCCCGCAGGGCAGGTCCCAGTGGTGGTACGCGAGTGCATTATGATTGCCACAATCAGCCTGTGACATATCAGGGGGTGAATGTGTCAGTCGAGGACCGAAGAAGAACAGGAATAACGCACCCGTAAAGTCCGAGCACTTCAGCAAAGATGAGGATGAGGACCATAGTTACGAATACTTTTGACTCGTAGACGTACGCGCGGACGCACTATGTTCGGACAGTAACGTTTGTCAGTTATGGACTGCAAAACGGGGAGCCTGGGTAGACGTACGGCATCTCCCACATATCCTACTGCGTAACCCGCCGCCATCCCAGTAAGACCGCACGATAACCCTGCACCAAGGTGCACAAATCCCTTGTAAAGGGGGTATTCCTGCGCCGGGTCCACTATTTGTGCCAAAATGGCCTTCGAGATAAGCACATATGGCTGAGACAGGAACAAGGGACGTACGCGACCCGGATATTAACACGGATACCACGAGCCCGTATACTGCTATGATACCGGACATGACGACTGGGATAAGCGACTGCAGTAACCGCTATATGAGTATGAGTATATTCGGAGGAAGATGGAGGCACACCTTCATCACCAGCTCGGGCTTGAATGTCCCTACACCAGCGATACCGATGCCTGCTTTGCCAGTGCCATACGCCGACCCAATAGCTATTCTTCGTCAATACACCACAGTATAGTTTATGCTGATTACTTGGTACTAACTGCTAAATATCATCTATTCCGGCCAAATGAGCGAAACACGTCCACGGTATTGCCCGAGATCTGGAGGACTGACCGAAGCAGCAACACCAGCGAATCCGAAGAAAGGTGCGTAGGGCGGACAGAGCGACATCCTGTCTTCCTTTCTATTTCCTGACTTTTATTGGTGACGTTGAAGAGAGCCGTGAAGTCTAAGAGCTCGCTCCTTTGTCCTCTAAACTTTTCCTCTTTCTTTCTTCGGTAGACGAGACAATGAGCGTCCCCACGCGCCTCACGTGGTCAACATGTAGACGAGGATTCTGTACGACACCTGTGACGCGGTCGTACCCAGGCGCGACGCCAGTTCCCCTCCCGTCGAACATTTCCTTGTCCCGTACCGAAACGTCCCTGCTCATTAAGGGTTCACTGGGATCGACCACCGTCCCCATTGAACCATTCATGAGGTTCGTCTTGCCTTCTGCTCTCTCACCTGGCGCGCAAGCGGAAAGGAAAAATAAAATAAAACGAAATATGCCCTGCCCTCCCAATGCGACGGCGGAACCTTTCTCCCTTACTGCTCCCGACTCCCCAAAAGAAGGTGTACCACCCATGGAGCTGGGCATGTTCGTCGCCGACCCAACAGTGAAAGCCCAGCGTATGATGTGGGGGACGACCCGCACCCTCATCGAAAACGCTATCAGGGGCCAGACAACAGGGTTTACGCTCTCCGTGTACCTCCTTGGCGTCGGTTTCCGCGCAGCGCTCGAGCCAGACCCGCGTCGGCTGCCTGCAACGCATAAGGATGTGGTCGCAGCTGGTGGGCCAGATGCATCGAGGATGCGGCTTGCCATGAAACTCGGGTACTCGCATACCGTGTACATTGTCGTCCCTCAGGAGATCAAGGTCACCATGCCCAGCCCGACGATTATTACAGTGTTTGGAACGGATAAGGCTAAGGTGGGGCAGTTCGCGGCAGATATTAGGAAGCAGAGGAAACCTGAGCCGTATA
>Ga0307513_10012497_pt1 | contig 10473 bp, 14 predicted proteins | sample 15_EM_MG_FD_202174 | JGI IMG/M metagenome (GOLD analysis project Ga0307513, IMG submission 202174) | Populus trichocarpa ectomycorrhiza microbial communities from riparian zone in the Pacific Northwest, United States - 15_EM | ecosystem: Host-associated > Plants > Roots > Unclassified | place...
ATAATAAGTGCGAGGAAACCCATGTTGAAAGGGCGACCAGGTGTGGCAGAAGCCAAGTGGCAATAGCGGCAGCAGCCACGAGGCAGTCAAGGTGCAAAATGATACAATATTTTTTGGTAGTGTATCGGTTAGTCCTGGTGCTTGTCACGCGCGAAAGCGGGGTTTGACTCTCCGCCAGGAGTCTGAAATTTCGCAAGTAGTCTCGGCTTCAAGGCGCCCAACACCGCGCCGCATCCATCCAGCCAAGGCGCGTTAAATGGTCATATCCTGTGGGGGGGCTGATGTCTTATTGCGGGGGTCAACGCGTTTTGACCTTCGCCATCGCAGCCCCCGCGCGTCTACAGCCACGCAGTCACGTTTTACTGCGAGGTTTTGCGATCCAAATTAATTACTAGCACTACTTTAACTCCTTTGCTTCGTCCAGCCATTGAATGGCGTCCAAGGGGAGTTGGTGGGACAAGTTTGCGACGGCTTGGAAACGACGCAAGGCATCCTCGCCAACTTTCGAGGACAATGATACCAATTTATCGTCATTAAAGCCACGGACTGGAGGTCCCCCTGACCTCAGGCTTCCTGTCGAGCTCTGGCTCGCAATAATCAAATATCTCGAAGGCGCGGACCTCAAGTCATTGTCCCGAACGGCCCGACGACTACGAGGGATATCCGTTTGTCAGCTGTTCCACACTGTGCGCGTGGCTGCACGTAGCACCGACATGGCCACCCGCATATGCCCATTGCACGACGCAGTACACATCCTTCAAGCGGTGCGGATAGTCAGAATCACCGGATATAATCAGGCCAGCACCAGTAATGATTCTTTTGGCTTCTTCGCTGCACTTCAAAGCGTCGTACGCCAAATGAGCGGCCTCGAGCATCTGAAGGTCTCGTACGCGTACGTAGAACCGTCGTTCTATGAAGAGATTTTCTACCTTCCGTCGCTGAAGACGCTTGAGCTGTCCTCTTGCACATTGGCATCGAGAGAAACAGGGCCAAAAAATCCACCACCGCCAGTCCTGCAGAGCAGCCTCACATCCATATCGTTCGGATGGGGCGTAGGGACTCCTGGGAATAGCATCTTGGCATCTTCCTACTCTACTCTCCGATACCTCAATCTCCAAGGTTTATTTACCTTTCACCCTACCGATCCACTCATCAGTAGCGGTCCTTTCCCTCACCTTCAATCCTTTGAGGCCACTGAGTACCTGTCGTTCAACCCACTGTGTAAATTCTTCTCCATGAATCCGACGCTCACGACGCTCACATTGTGGTGGACCGGTTTTCCGGGTGATGTAGATGTTAATCAATTAGTATTTGACATGGGTACAGAGCGTCCGTTGTTACCCAACCTAATCAATTTAACCTGTATGGGAGACCTAGCGGAAGTACTTATTCCTCGCCGGTCTATCAAATCGCTGAACGCATGGAAAGTCAAACCCTCCGTCGTCCGACGAATCGGGGAAACCACAGCGATAACATACGAGAAACTTACGCTTAGCATGAGATCCCTCGGATGGGATGCATTCACAGTGGACGTCCTAGGAAAGGAGTCCGCCCCGTTAGTTCAAGGCGTGGTAGAGCTTACACTCTCGGTCACAGGGGTGACGGTGCGTACTTCATCATAGATTGTATTGGCGCTTGAGCTGATGCATTCCCTATCAGGCTTCACAGCTCATTTCTGCCTTGGCCACCCAAATCGACCATGGCGCCTTTCCATCTCTCCAAATCCTCTCGGTCACAGCAAATGGCCCTTTCAATCCCTTTATCACTGTCGACGAGGGCGATGGTACCTTCGAGATGGTCGAGATAGTCGGGGCTTGGGTACCATGCTTTGTCATGCAAATCGACTCGCTCGTGCTGTTGGAGAGTGCCACGTCCCTCCGGTACCTTGCACTTCAAGTCCAAGGTCCTGGCGCTTTCCACGTTACCTGTAGAAGCAAGCGACTTGGGCCTGTCGAGTGGCTGCTCGAGGCTGAACGGGCTGGGGAAACCATAGAGACGCGATGGACACGAAGGGAGAAAGCAAAAGACTTGGGTACTGCCGTCTCGGTTGAGGTTTGACGCTTGGGTGGCCCTCCCGATGGACTGGATCCCTCCTTGCTCAGTTATTACATACGTTACCCAATTAATGATACTCCTTCCTAACCACTTCCCCCACCGTGACCAAATCCTGTGCTCTGATTGTGGGTTTTACGTGCAATGCGTCTTCAACTCCTTCATTTGAAGCCTGTCACCTTCAACGTTAATATTGGTAGCAAGCCTCGACACATCTCCTCTCCAGCATGCTCAAAATCAAGAAAATCGACTTGGAGAAAATTACCCTAATCATGGACAACATTACTTGCAGATTTCCCTGGTCCAGTTGCAAAACCTTTGTGTCAACCATAGTAATTGGTGTTGGAAATATGTACGCCGCACCGAGCGTTGGTTTCACTTTCAGTTTACATCATCTAATATGATATGGCTGTTCGTACTGCTAATGCGCTCGTAGCAGGACTCCTCAGACTTAGTTCGCTGATCGCTCACTGAGTCTGTAAGTCTAACCCCGTAGTACCTCACTTAGCTTATGTCTGACCTATGTACCCTAGTGACTTCGTCTAGGTACGTCTATACATAATGGATTTACTGATCGCTCACTGTGTCTAGTTCCAACAATTTGGTCCATCGATGCCATCGAGCTGTTCTATACTATCATCCAGCCCCAGGTAACTACACCAACCACGGCCCACCTCACCCAACGCGTTGCTGTTCGTCCCTCCTGTAGGTCATGACAAACCAAACGGCTACAAATCCCGGTGGATATTCTTAATGTCTCCGCTTTGCCTGGAGAAATGATTCAGCTTAAGTTGAATGGAAATACTTAAGTTGACCTCCTACCTTGCTCTCGTACTCTCCTACAATGCTCCGGTTTTGGCTGAGGTTACTGTTCCTTCCCGGCGGCATCATCCAGGAGGGTCGGACAAACTGGAACCAGAATACGAGGCGTGGTCATGATCACATTGTGGAGATCGTCTGTATATAAATCGACCTGATCGACTATTACACTCCGAAATGGTCGAGAGGGGCTGGCCACGACCCAAAATACAGAAAGTCGCAGTGCCGACTGGAACAGCCAGTCAGTATGATGACGAAATATCTCATATAAGGTTTTAGATGGGAGTCGACTAGGTCTCCACGGGCCTTAGCTTCAGTCAATTTGTCCTGCACTAAATCTTCCTGCGGATCTCCTCGAACGTGCTCCAATCCTCTTGGTTTCCTTGGATTTGTCTGATCTTGGTGACCCACTTATGATCTACGGTCTCACAGCCTTAAGGTTTGTGGGGACGCACTCGGAATGCTAGTTTGAAATTGCGGATTGCTCATTAGTGGACGGGGAGTTCGTAAGAACATGCCCGCCTTAAGATATTCGGCATGTTTGGAAGAAATTTACATCGGACATGCGATTCTAGTGAGGATTGTGAATGCCATGCCTCGGCGTCTTGCCGAATCGATGCAACCATGGAAATCCGCCCTGTTCGGAGACGAACTGATCTCACAGGAGAGCCTTGTTTGCGAACTTGTCTGTCAGAACGTCAATAATCTGTGGGAGTTGGGACGGTGATAGCTGACCGCGGGTCACATGTACCGAAACGCGAACACCCAGCATCACGATTCATGCGCCTCATGGTTCGATTTTGTCCTCAGAGGCTCTGCTCGATGGAGCCGGTTCAGGCCGGGGGGGTGTGATGAGTTTAATTCCCGATGAACGTGTGTGCTGCTGGGAACCCCGGCGCGATGGGCCACTTAGCCGGGACACCGGCACGACAGTCACGATACAGAATTGACGCGGATTGATTAAAACCGCTGTCAAACCTGTCATTCGTGGCATTCGTGACCTACCCGGCCTTGCGCCCTCCGGTTCTTCTACCTGTCAGACTCACTACCGATCGTAGTTTAAGAACCAGTGGAGCCACACGATCTCTCACGGCCATCTCCTCCCTCTTCTCCCTCTTCTCCTCCCGTCATTTCGGCCGGTTCAGTCTTCCAGGGGAGCGTGCAAAGCTAGTCAATCCAGACCCCAAACATGGCGCCACTAACCCAAGTCTCTATGATTTTTGCGTGCGTACTCACTAGCATTGATACCCAATGAACTGACCATGAGGTATTTCGGGAACAGGTGTGGCACTGCTCTCTTCTCTGACGGCTATGCCAATGGCATCATTGGTTCGGTGAATACGATTCTGCGAAGGCTTTACCCTGCCGAAGTCAAGGATCAGAACTATGGTACCATACTCTCCTCGTTAGCATTCGCCGGCACCGTCGTTGGCATGCTCTCGTTTGGGTACATTAGCGACCGTGTAGGAAGGAAATTTGGGATGATGTCCGCTACCCTCATTGTGGCTCTTTTCTCCGCTTTAAGCGCTTCGAGTAAAGGTGCAGGAGGGAGCATCGTTGGGATGCTTCAGGCATTGAGCGCGTACCGGTACGTATCACTATGAGGCGTAAATCTGTCAGACGGACATTCAGACTCTTATTATCTCACCTCTAGATTCCTACTTGGTATCGGTGTAGGTGCTGAATACCCTTGCGGATCCGTTGCAGCATCGGAACAGTCCGAAGAAGAAGGGATTTCCAAAAATGCACAGAACAGGTGGTTTGCCCTGGCTACAAGTACGTCACGTCTATTGACCTTCCAAGTACCGCCATTCTAAAATGACATCCTTCACAGATTCTATGATTGACTTTGGCTTCGTCATTGCGGCATTCGTCCCTCTAGTCCTTCTGTGGATCTTTGGATTAGATCACCTCCGAGCCGTTTGGCGCGTGTCCTTGGGCTTGGGCGTTATTCCTGCGCTTGCGGTCCTCATCTGGCGTCTCCGTGAGCGATCACCGCTATTAAATATTCCTTGGATTCATGTCTGATGTCTTCTAGGTATGAGCGAGCCTGCGCTCTATAAAAAGGGCAGCATGAAGCATGTGAAGACCCCTTACGGCCTTATCTTAAGGCGTTACTGGGTCAGCTTGGTTGGTGTATCCCTCACATGGTTCATTTATGACTTCATTACGTACGTCAGCATATCAGCGAAATTGTCCTGGTGACTGAGACGATCGTGTTCAGATATCCCTTCGGTATTTATTCGTCCACGGTAATTGACTCCATCATCGGCGGGACGGACTCGCTCTACGTCGTCTTCGGATGGAATGTCGTGATCAATCTGTTCTACATGCCAGGTACCCTCATTGGCGCGTTCGTGGTTGATTATCTTGGGCCCAAGTGGACCATGATCACTGGTCTACTTGCGCAAGCACTCATTGGGTTTATCATGAGTGGCCTCTACACTCAGTACGTCCCCCTTCTCATGTGCGATTCCCTCGTTTCGCTCATCCAATCCGGCCCTCCAGGTTGACTGGTCATATTGCGGCTTTTGCAGTCCTTTACGGAATTTTCCTTTCTTTCGGTGAACTGGGTCCCGGGAACTGCCTTGGTCTCCTCGCTTCCAAACTTGGTCCCACCGCCGTCCGCGGCCAATTCTATGGTATCGCTGCAGCAATCGGCAAGATCGGAGCCTTCGTTGGCGTCTGGGCATTCCCCCCTATGATCGATGCATTCGGTGGAGCCGAGAGTGTCAAGGGCAACACCGGACCATTCTGGGTTGGCAGTGGGTTGGCAATCTTCTCTGCCCTTATCACTTTCTTCATGATCCGCCCGTTGGGAGCAGATGGCATGAAGGAGGAGGAAGAGAAGGTCGGTCGAGCCCTTCCTCGTTCGTTGTCAAACACACTGACCTTTGAACTCAGTTCCGCGCCTATCTCGCTGAGAACGGGTGGGACGTATCACAGATGGGACTCAAGGAAGAGGATATCGGAGCGGACTCATCGGTATCCGATGAAACCGAGGAGAAGAAGTCCGCTAAGACGGAAGCGGTAGCCGTCTAGAGAATGTCCGCCTCACCAATAGTTATTGAGGGCAGTTGGGTTGAATTTTTTTTAACGACTAGAGCGAGAAACAGAACATCAATGCCCACAAATTTTGTTGATTCATATAGGATATTCTTGTGTTAGTTCAGATTGACCGACAAGCCGCGTACCAACACTCAAGTTTGTCCGCCCATCCATTGCACTTCTAAGAATAAGCACCAAAGTACAAGTGCACAGGTTCACATGTCGGAGATTGGACTTTCGAGCGCCCATTTCGTCTCCCACGCCCTCCCATCAGGTCCTGGAATCGGTATTACCCAGACCCTGTTACACAGTAGCACGAGGATAGGGACCCACTACCAGCCTTTAGCCCCCGTATTACCCATGAGGGGCCTTGCTTTTACCAGCTGAGGTACATACCGGGGGAATGGTGATACCAATAGTCCGATATGGTAAGTTATCAGCTCCTCTGCCTAGTTATAGTAACTACAGAGCAATTCAACGAGACTTGCACGGTAAGTCGGAGGCTGACCTTATCTTCACCCAAGGAATAATTTGTGACAGACCCATGTTCTCAAATTTGCCCTTCCAAGTGTGTCAATACACCTTGTAGCGCCAACGAAGGCCCGTTTCTTTTCTATTCCATCCGTAATGGGGCGTAGTGGCGATTGTCTCTGCGCCTTCGCGAGTCAGACAGAGGATCGATAGAATTTGGAAGGAGCTGTGTCAGCCTTGCTTACTCGGATGGAGATCGCAGGTCACTCATCAACCCTTCCTTATGCTTCGCTGTTGTTCGAGGCCATTCACTAGGAAATACAACTTCCCCAAGTCACAATGGTGATAGTGGCGAGACAGGGTGCGACAGGGTGCGACAGGGCGCGACAGGGTGCGACAACCGCGAAAGCCAGGGTTCGTCTTCTTGTCGGTCTTATTTCGTCTGTATCTGCGCATCTATCCCGAGCTCTCCCGAGTATAGTATAGAGAGGACAAATGCTCGTTTCCTGGAAAGAGCAGTCGAGAAGCAGAGTAGAGCAGAGCACAATTGCTGAAATCATGGCTACAATTGATCATTACAAACTTCTTCGTCGAGATGACCGCCGTTTGCCTGGCCCTAAACTCTGAGGCTGGATCAGCTTGCCCAACTTCCTCTCCTTCAATCACCGAGATCTCGTTCCACGATGTCTTCGATCAAACTCCTTGGTATCGGAAACCCCCTCCTCGATATCCAGACGCCATGGAACGAGCCAGAAGTCGGTGAAACCTGGTTCAAGAAATACCAATCAAAGTACAACCTCGAACAAAACGGCGCATACCTCGTCACTGCACTCAATGCAGCCTATGAAACTAGGAAAGGAGAACTCTCCGCTGCTGATGCTCAGGCGCTGGACGCGGGCGAGGATATCAATGGGGTTTACGATGGCCTAAAAAATTTGGGGGAAAGGGTCAGCTACGTCGCTGGTGGATCAGCACAGAATGCTATCCGCGGTGCCGCCGTGAGCTTTATATTTGTTTTGTGAACGCAATTCCTGTTGGGCTGATCGATTCCGATTTCGACCGACAGTACATACTTGGCCCCAACGTGACTGCGTACTGTGGATGCGTTGGAGATGACGACTATGCTGCCAAACTGAAGGCAGAGAACGAAAAGGCAGGCGTGAAGAGCGCATACATGATCAACACCGGAGGAAAGACTGGTACTTGTGCAGTTCTGCTCACGAAATCAGCTAAAGGCGAACCAGTGAGGTATATCTTTTCATTCATGCTCTGTGTCCTTCCATGACCTTCGATTTATAGGTGCCTACTCACCTCACTCCAATCCGCCGAAGCCTTTAGCCCAGACCACCTCAAGACACCTGAAATTGACTCTATTCTTAGCAGTGTCACACATGTCTACATCGGAGGTTTCTTCCTTACGCATGGTGTCGAGTCTGCTACGTATGTCGCGAAGAGAGCGAGCGAGGCAGGCAAGGTATGTCCCTTTCATTCTAGCACCAGTATTTATGTTCTCACCTCTCGTTGGTTTATTGGTGTACGCATAGACAGTAATCCTCAACCTTTCCGCAGACTTCCTGTCTATGTTCTTCAAGGACCAACTCGCGGCAGTCCTGCCCTACGTCTCGATCATAATAGGTAACGAAGCCGAAGGGGTGGCATTCGGCAAAGCCTTCCTTCCCTCGTCGTCTCCTTTCAAGGACCTCGAGACCTCGCTCCCAACTCTGGCTGCTTCCGCTACATCTAAACCCGTCACAATGGTCATCACCCAAGGTTCCGACCCAACCCTCGTGGTAGAAGCTGGAAAGAACGAACTGCAGCAGTACCCCGTCTTGAAGGTCGCACCGGAGGAGATTGTCGATACGAACGGCGCGGGAGACGCTTTCGCTGGTGGACTTGTTGGCGCCCTTGTGGCTGGGAAGACCCTCAAGGATGCGGTTGTCGTCGCGCAGCGGATGGGAAAGATGAACCTTGGTCAGGTGAGCTGCGTCTCAGTGTTTGCCTTCAGGGAGACCTCGGACTGATATCCATGCGTGTATGTAGATTGGCCCCACGTACAAGTCAGAGCGTGATCCTAGCATCCTAGATGTGTAAACCAAGTCGTTTTCGAAGGTTGCTGCTGTATCTCATCAATCGTTCGCGTATCTCGTGTTGCAGGCGACTTGAATAGAAACCGGTTTCAACGTCCTGTGGTAGTGATTTTTTACCGTACAGATATCGAGCAAGCTGTACTCACTTCGACATTCATATGACCGGACCGACCAGGTGCTGAAGGGAGCCCTTCTTGAGTACGCCGAAACTGAACTAAGTGGACGGGCCACCCGAGTCCAGGTCAGCCATGAGGGTACGGTGCTACCTGGCCCAAGACCTTCTGTTGGATTCTGGCTTTTCTGGTATCAGTCTTACATCTGGTGTGGGTAAGGAACAGCAATTCTGCTTGAATTGCCCTCTTTTTCGTTCCAGGTTACGCCTGTGATAATATTCCTGGGCGTGTTGAGCATGCCCATCCCCTCTCAGGGGAACGGACTGCAAAAAGTGGACGAGAATCGTTTGGGCCTCTAGAAATGTGTGCTCGAGTCACAGAGGAGAGTCCTGGAAGTGGTCACCGGTAGGAAGATCGGAAAGGGGGAGAATGAATTAGAGAGGGTCCACAAGTTCTGAAGAATATGATCACAGTTTTCCGACTTCTGCGCTGTCTGTGAATGCCAGTGGAGAGAGGATATATGATACAGGCAGTCGAGTGTGCAACGGTTTTGCGACTGAAAACTCAGAACAATGCTAATGACCACCTATTGATCCCATTACCACGTTGGAGTAGCGCCGCACCCGGCACCGATAGCCATAACAGACGTATTGGTGCTATCCGCACGAAGCCAATTTGGTTGCTTTGCCGGCCTATTTTACTCATTTTGGGAACGCTGGTGAGTGGGGAAGCAGGTGGTTTGGACCCACGACATCGAATCTAATTAGTACGCCACTTCAATTTTCTCAGCATTCAGGTGCTGTAGTCTCGTTTTTGAGGTCCCTGGCCCGGCTGGGTCGCTGAAAGACGCATGTGTTGAATGCTCTAGAGATGTTACTGAACTGCTCCTCATAGAGATCGATCAACGGACAGTTACACTCAACATGTTCCGCAATCACCGAGGAGTGCAAGATGTAAATGTCTATTATTAATCGTCCGCGCGCGAGGCCCAACTGTACAACAACTGTCGTCATGAGACCAATACGTATGAAGGTATATCGTTCTTGTATCACCCCCTCATCTAAACCAGTCTCCACCAAGCCCTCCGTTTCGCCTGACTTTCGCCCTCCTCCGTCACTTGGTTCGCTCGTATGACTTTGAGGAAGATGCTCTCCAGCCCCACACGGTCAACACTAAACTCCGTGAAGGTGTCCTGAGAGCTGAGAAGAGCGAACAGCTCCCCTAATGTCAGGGGTTTCTCTCCTGACCCTCCACCGTCAGGACCTGCAGTCGAAAGGGGAACTTCGAATCGCGTAGCCACATCATCCGCCATTTTGGCACCCGGTACTCCTTTCATCACCTCCTGGGCTTTCTGGAGGTCCTCACGCGTGCGCGCTGAGAAATGGACCTCGTAAAATGGGTACCGCGCTGCTAAAGACTGGGTGGTCCCCACTGCGAGAAGCCGCCGGGCGATGATTCCAACTTTTGTAGAGAGAGCGGTGGCTTCTTCCATGGAATGGGTAGTTATGACGACGGCTTTGCCTGGAACAATGCGGCGGAGCGTGCGCCACATATTGCGTTTCCTACACAGTGAAGAATGTAGGTTACCTTACACTGAGCGAACACCATTAAGGGAAGGCGACGTACGTATCTGGTGCTATGCCTGTTGAGAATTCGTCGATGAGAAGGACGCCCGGGTTGCCTGGATCGAAAGTTTAGCACCAGCCCCTGATCGAACTACGCAAAAACACACCAATCATGGCGATAGCCAGCGCCAACTTCCTCTGATTACCTCCACTCAGCTTACTCGCCAACATATCCCTGTATCTCCATAACTCTGTGGCCTTCATGAGCACCGTAACGTCCTTCTTCAGTTCATCTCCCCTTAACCCTTTCAGTCGACC
>Ga0307513_10012498_pt1 | contig 10473 bp, 12 predicted proteins | sample 15_EM_MG_FD_202174 | JGI IMG/M metagenome (GOLD analysis project Ga0307513, IMG submission 202174) | Populus trichocarpa ectomycorrhiza microbial communities from riparian zone in the Pacific Northwest, United States - 15_EM | ecosystem: Host-associated > Plants > Roots > Unclassified | place...
CTCCAATGGCAAGGATAGCTTGTTACTATCCTCCGGAGACCTGTTCAGTCCTTCTGTTGAGAGCAGCGTTACGCGGGGGAGCCATTTGGTGAGACCGGATTGTATTGCCTGCACGAGATTTTGAACCCGTGGACTACACAGGTACCAGTGATGAATGTATTAGCTCCGAATGTGGCAGTTACCGGGAATCATGTAAGTATGGGTACAGTAGATCCTTCGTCGCTTGTACGCTAACCTCCGCTACCCAGGATTTCGACTTTGGCTACCCCCACATGACAAAACTCATCATAGACTCAAGCTACCTATGTCTCTCTTGATCTTACCCTCGCTTTAGCATCACGACGGTATTCTTCACAGCCTTGGCTATTGAGCAACATTATTGACACTACTACCAATCAAGTTCCAGAATACCTCAAACCGTTTGAGGTGTTTGAATGGGCTGGAGTAAGAGTTGGTGTGGTTGGCCCTGTTGAGAAGTGCGGTCCACATGGATCAACGATATACTGACCACAAAACTGCAGAGAATGGATCGCAACTGTGTCTCCTTGATCTGCGAATTTCCAGTACCGGAGCATGAAAGACGTAGCGCTTGAAGTATCAAGGTCATTGCGAGACCTAGATGGGGAACACAAATGTGGCCTAGTTATCACTCTAACTCATGCACGGTGAGCTCAAAGACTGTATGAGACCACATTCCTGTATACTGACGCTCTCTGTGCTTAGCATCCCAAATGTCCGCGCTCTGTCCGCCCGATCTAAACCCTTGTTGGGGTGTTCAACTTGCAAAGGAACTCGCAGCTCGGCCATCACCTGATCCCACTCAACATGGTCTTGACCTTTTGCTCGGTGGCCACGACCACCTTACTTCGTCTCGAAAGGAGTGGCTGCATGGGACGGTTACGCGATATGCTCTGAGTCTCTCGGAGCGGAGCAAGATGACGGAGTATCCGTGATTAAGAGCGGGTAAAATTGCCGTGATCTCAGCGACATGGAGCTGGTACTTGAGGCCACGCCCGAAGGAACTGTCCGACGAAGACCATCGAAGAGATCAAAGGTAAGTGTCTTCATCTGATCATACGATTTCCCTTATACTTTTTAAGGGAAACGATGGGTTACGACGCCAGGTTCCGAGTGCAGTCACTGGGAGAGTTGCTCAAAGGACTTCTCTCGTCGGTCTCGCCGTCCCTGTCCAGGCCAATTTGCAAGACAAGTGTAGATCTCAACTTTAAATCTGAGTTAGTCCGTACGAGAGAGGTGGGTATCCCTTGTCGGCTCTATGGATTTCGAGGCCCGATTATTTATAGTCCGCATCAGGGAACTGGTTCACCAACGTGCTCAGACGCGCGCACCACGACGCTCTTTGTATGAAAACCGGTGAAGATTCTGATGGTGTTTGCGGCGGTGCGCTGCGCGGGGATTCCCGGGTCCTAATCTGAAAGCGATGGGCTCATCGAAGGCGGCAGGTGAGACAGTCCTTAGTGATATGATGGAGATACTACCGTTCGGGGCCCCTATCGTCGTGATAGAAGTGGACGGCAAAATAAAACTGCGTTTGAGGGTGCCTTGAAAACCTGGCCCGCTCAGGAGGGGTGAACTCTTTCACATTTCCGGTGTTGGTAAAGTCGCTCACTCCCAACTCAGGATATTTCTGATTGTGTCAGGGTTCCGTATTACATAGGACTCTTCAAGAAGGAAAGGCAAACGGGTAGTTAGTGTACACCTTGCTCTTGACCAGAAGGTTAGAAATCACGACGGTTCTTCCAACCAAGCGCCAGAGGTGTTGATGGAGCCCCTGTTGAGCGGGAAAGAGGTCCCCGGATATATGTACAAGGTTATTACACGACAATACGTGCCCTCAGCGCACGATGGCCATAACGCCTTGAAGGACTGCAAGTACTTAATAGATGAGGAGTACGGCAAATTGATGAGCACTCTTGTGAGGCAGTACTTACTAGGTGAGTGGAAGCTTGGGAATGTGCGGTTTCCTACTGAAATGTGACACGGTATTCAGGCTGTCAATATATCAACAAGTTCACAGCCCTCCAAAGCATTGCGACCTATTCATTCTTGGACGCAAGACGAGCAAGACCGTTAATGAGGAACGGCAGTACAAAACCAGTGAACCACAACCGCACGGGAAGACCCCCTAGAAGCAAATTGTAGTCGAGAAAGTGCTCAGTCGCTCCAAGACCCGAATGGAAGAGGCATTCAGTGGCTCGGGTAGAGAACATATGGCAGGAGTAGACTGCTAAAATGGGACGACCACGAGAGGAGCAGGGACAGACGTTATCAACGAAGAGCAGCGGGAAAGGTTTGACGATTCGGTCCAAGCGGGAGCCAGAAAGCACTTGGTCATCATTGAGCCTGTCGTTGGTGGGAAAATGAGGGACATAGCCCGAGAGTGATTTGTGCATTAGCACTTGGAATTTTAGAAGGTGAGCGAGTAGTGGATGACGTTTAGGACGTTAGACAGGATGCGCAGAACTTAGAATGAAGATATGGTCATTCAAAGCTCGTCAGTTCAGATTATAAAATACAGTGTGTGGAACGAATCGATGAAAATGTGCGAGTGTGAGTCCACGATTGACAGAGAGCATTGAAGTGTCCCATCCACGTCGATACGAGTCACGAGAACCACAGGGGTACGCGCCCAATGCCTGTAATCAGACCCAAGACCCGAATATTCGGGCAACTTCGGTATCTCAACCACCTCGTCCCTCCCACTTTCATCCCGCCTTTTACTAGCCCTAAATCCGCCTCCTCTCTTTCCCTCTCCCTTTCCTTCCCCTTGCCTCTCCCGCTCCGGCGCTGCTTTCAAATTCTCTCCGATCGGGTCGAGCGGCACCGTCCGGAGCGAGGGGTACTTGGTCGCAAACCCGAACACGGTAAAGCCCGCTGAGCTGGTGCTAGACGAGCCGTTTGAGTAGGACGGGGCGGAGGACTGGTCCGAGGCGAGGTCGATCTTTACGGTTGGGATGTCTGTTGGTGACCAGGGACGGGCATGCCGGAGGGACTTTGCAAAGGCTTTGGACTTAGGTTTGAAGGGCGAGAAGGGCGAGCGACGGACGGGTGTGGAAGGGAACAGGGAATTCGTACTGGATTTTGCTTGTGTGGGTGATGACGAATATTGGGAGCGGGAGAGAAGGGTACGGCGGTTGTTGTACATTACGTAAAGAGCGTCTAGGAGGACGGTTAGAAGCGTTCGAGGGAGGATTGAAAAGCGAGGGCACTCACAAACCGCGATGACTTTAGACAAACACAAGCCAACTGTCACGGTGACAAACATAAAGTGAACTGGGACCGTCCAACCCGGTTCTGGTCCATGCACCAAGCAATCATCGCTCGAGGGGTGGACGTCTCGTTGGGAGGCAGCGACGAAGTCGAGGCAAGGTTGAGAACCCAACGGCAGAGAAAAGGGCAAGCGTGGTGAAGAGTAACACGCCGACGGGCAGGAACCCACAGCACTTCCTCCGGCTAGCCGTCTTGCCGGTCATATGAACGCCGTCGATGACCTAGGTTTTGCACGCACCACCTCCCATCGGTACGTTTCTCCAAAGCGGCATAGTCCGCGCCAGAGTCCTTTCGGTCCTGGTGGTGGTGCCGGGTGGCAAGCCTGGAGGTCGTTTAAAGCTCGCAACCATGGGCGGGGTGTTGCCTCATATTCTCCCCTATATCTCCTTTTCCTTACATAGGCTTGATTAGACTTGGTTAGTTGGGTCTATCCCGTCACGCACAGCGCGTAGATCGACGGCTGCCAGAATTGTTGACTATATCGGCCGTGTGTGTGGCGGCTTCTGGAAAGGAGTTCTTGATTCCTTTCCGGTGTTTGGTTTGATTTCGTGCCCCAGCGCAGCACATGGCCAGCAAATCACTGAAAACTTCTGGAGGTCGAAGTCCGTTCCTGAAGAGGACAAAGCCTAAATTCTCTCTCCCGATCCCCGCTGGACCTGCAAAGCGGATAACTATGGCGACTCAAGCACCCAAGATAATGAACCTGTGAGCACATCCACGACTATATATATCCCCGCGTTCTTGTCGCTCATCACACTTCCAGCCTCTTCCTAGATGGTGCGGCGCTTCGCTCCAATATAGGTCCATACCGCTCAACCTAGGGTTCATACAGAGATTATTATACTCCAAGACGTCCCAAAACTGGAGTATACGCTAGGCTGTTCGTGGAAGATGAGAAGATAAAACCAGACGAAACACAACCAGACCTGGAAAAAGCGATAGCCATGGAGGCTATGGCATTTTTTTTATAGCACCCAACGCTGCTGAAGCCCCACTCAATAATCTTGCCCGTCGCCTGCGCCTACTGCTCAGCCCCAATACTGCATCCACGTCCACCTCAATGTTAGGAGGGTAAAGCTCCTCATACCTACCAACACCGCCTCTCAGTCGTACGACTAGTAGCCCCCCACTGACCTCCAGTCGTCAGTCATCAGCTCTCGATAGGTCCCCACTTCCAACGCCAGGGAGTGTGCAGTTCGGACCCTATCCGGCTAGGAACAGCAAAGTGGTCTCTTCATTGTTTCTATAGCAACAACGAACTGTCGAAGTGACCTCTACTGAAGAGTCTGGTGTCCCCAATGCCTCATATCCGGTTTTGTCTCTCTCAACGGACACCCAGGTATGCCCTCATCCCATCTTTAGCCATCTGACTATACCCAGAAGCACTGATGGTTGTCCTTTACCCCAGTCCCTAGTGGAGGACCCGCAGCCAATCATGAGACTGGCTTCTCTACACCCATGCCTTCCAAACTCCTATACCACATCCCTCAGAAGAACCCAGACAGCATCATCCGTTGCTAGTAGCACATTTGCTCTCAGCAGTGCTGAGTTCGGCCCCCACCCACTACCCAAGCTCACCTTGACGCTGAGTCGTCCTGACTCGAAACCGTCGATTTCCACTACTGCCATTGCCATCAATGATACGGACACCTTGCTTCCACTCCATTTCAACGACAAGCGAATCTGCAGAACTACTTCTCGCCCCACATGCCGGCGCATCCACCCACCACTACCACTGATCCTCCAATCCTCCAATCCAAACGGGCATCACTTCTAGTTTCGGGGCGGACCTAAACGCTAGCTTTGGCGTTGGCTATTTCCCACCACATACACCCGCGACGACCGGTTTGCTCTAAATTCTCGAAACCGGCAACACGACTACCACCAGTACCGGCTCTGCTGGTACGAGGAGAGCACATCAGGCTGAGAAGGATCCTGATGGGAGAGCGAGTGGGTTGCTTGCGCTGCCGCCCAGCGCGGCCATTGATAGTTACTGGAGCCCGCACACGCCAGACGTTCCCGGAGTCTTTGAAGGTACGATCGAAGAGGCAGTAGTTGAAGAGCCGGAGGAGGTCTTAATGAAAGAAACCGAGTATCTCAAGGCAGATAACAACACACACCCACAACTACGATTGCGACCGACGGCCACTCAGTTGGGCCTTCATCCATATCACATTGCGACCCTTCATCTCCTTCCTCCAACGAAGTTTGCGCGGATACCGATGTGGCCACCAGCACCAGTGAGTCCAGCTCGTTGATCAGAAGCAGGGTCCTCGTGCCGAACAAGCCGTCCAAACCACAGCTTAGACTCCAGACATGGGGTCCGAACAAGATACGGGGAGAGAAAACGAGACAGGATTCTACCGCAGTCAGGAGGCGAGGGAGCAAGGATAAGGACGCTAGGAATCGTGAACGCAAGGCGACCCAGGCGACGGAAAGGACCATGGAAACGGAGGCAGAGGTGTCCACTCAGACCACTGGAGCGACCAAGGGAGGGAACGTCCGTTCTCTGTGGAAACCTAGGGGTGATCAAGTTGCGCGGACCCCACGACCTTGTGGACGGGAAAAACCTGAACGGCCTTCAATCCCTGGCACGCTGCGACCTGGTAGTCAGCTCTTCCAAGCTGTGCCGCCTTCCGTGCAACTGGCGCCTCGATCGCAGCCTGTTCTGAACATCCTCGAGACGTCGACCACGCAAGGAACCGATGCTATTGATATCAAGGACAGTACGCCCATTAGCGCCGTTTGGGATTTGACGCTGGATGCACGCCCGCAACTAGATTTTACACTCACCGATCCCTACCTGTCGCCTAATGCCAGTTTGAACACAAGCTGGGACTGGTACACAGGTGGCCGAACTCCGAGCGAGCCGAATGTTCCTACTGCGAGCATGCTGGGTGTTGGTGCTGGTGGTGCTGGTGGTGCGCGGGGGCAAGAGAGGAACCTCCTTCGAACGCCTATTAAAACAAGGCTACCCCGGTGAATCGTCCATTGCTCTCGAGCGGTGCGCAGTACTCTGCCGCGCGATCTTCAACGAGGCGAACCAACTGCCTACTTGCGCCCGCGAAATCAAGAAGCTCACCGATATCCAAAGGCTCACTGACGGTATCCCTGAGGATGCTCTTTCTTCATCTGGGAAGGAGCCTGCCACTCTCACCCTTCAGTGTGCCTGGGCCGAATCCTGTTGCAGCCGCCGTGACCGCCTGAAGACGTACGTCTTCACTCGTATAGGCTTCAAACCCTGCGACAGAGACTGTGGCGATACCCACTGGTGAGTTCATCCTAATTGATAGGGGTAACAGCCGGTGATTCATTTAACGAATTTTCACAGCACGGCTAAGCTCTACTCCGCAGGCGATTGCAACTCGCACCAGTCCAGGCCCGAGAAGAAGAAGATTTGCGAGAACTGGTACGCTTTGCAATACTTCTCTCTGCCTCACCCTGCTCATGTCATACAGCGGAGGGGAATGCACGGGGGAGAACTGACAGCGTCATGCGCGCTCGATGAGAAGGGGCGCCGTGCAGCCTCGTACTCGAACTTGCGGCATGCACCTCCATTTACGAAAGTCCGGGCTCGACAGGTGCTGTACGTGCAGACTTTGGATTCACGGCTTGTTGTCTCCTCGCAGCTTCTATACGGCCTAGCAGTACACATTCGCGCTCTGCGGCTGCTGTGCATCCTGTCCGTACGTATACGATGTGTCGAGATTGGCCGCTGTAGGCTTTTATGCTACCCTATGGTATACCCACCTATGATGCGCTCGTCTTGCTTGTTGGGCCATTTCCCTTCTACCTGCACATATTGTCGTTTCATTATACGTCGCGTTGTGTATGTCTGGTAAGCCTACTTGGTATCTGTCGAGTAGACGTACTGTTGTATGATAACTGTGCATGAAATAGAAGAAGTCGTCGAGCACCAACTTACTTATGGAATTTGTTTGCCCTATATTTATTCCTAGTTACCCAGTCGATAGCCACTTCGCAGTGATCGGCGAAGGCTCTTTCGCTGGGGTACCACATGACGTTTACGGCGCTGTTCGGGGCGCACGGAAAAGTCCAGCTTGATTCTCCACTCAGGTTGCGGTTGGGTTCAAACTTCCTTTTGTGTGCGTCCCACCTGAGAATTTGGAGTCCGGTGGGTTCCTTTGTACCATTCGAGTGGACCGAGCAAGCACTTGTGCGAACGTTGATTCGTTCGGAAACCCGAGCAAGGCACCCTCTGGCTACTTACTGCGCGCGCCCGCAGCATAACCTGAGTCCTGGAGGCGGACCCACATAGACGCACTGGAATCACGTTGGACCGGTTGATGTCGAGTTGGACATGGCGAAAGTCCCTCCACGAGACAGGCACCACCAAGCACGCATATTGCCAGTGGTCGATGCCCGCACTGGACGCTAGCCAGAGGGTCTGTTCCCTGCTGCCATACCAATGATAGACGGCCTTCACACCAGCCTACTAACGTATAACGAGGGTCCCATGGACGGCCTGAACCCGTCCTGACATCGGAACTGACCCTCCAGAAATTGGTTTCATATCGAGGTTATAGATTACCGACTTGTTTACAGTAACACGCAATCAAATGCCGACAAATTACGTTATCCTGGGCGGCAGTCACAGTCGCTTCAGGTGCGGCCGACGAGGGTCGCAGGGGTTTGAGACCGCGTCTCCTTTTCGACCGTCTCATGCTTCAGTGGTTCCGACTCGTCCTCATCCGGAGTCTTGTCGAACACCTATAAGTCGGGATCCGCGAGATGCCTCTTTATATCCTTCCAATCCACGAAATCCTCCGCACTCAGAATCGCCTCCGGGTCGGCTTCAGGTTCACTGGCAGCTACGGGTGGTGTTGGGACCACATTAGAGGGTGCTTGGGCCGTCTCAGACACACCAGGAGAGCGACGGAGCGCACATTCGATGCATTCAAAGAAGCTGTAAGTTCAGTGCAATTAGTACGGACTGCGCATGCGAATACGAGAAAGACATACACGTTCTAGTTGGTAATTTCGAAGCCACTACGACTAATGCGCCGTCAATCAAGATAGAGGTGACCTCCAATTCTGCGTCCACCTCTAGGTCGAGATCGTCAGGGCTTACAAGCGCCTGGACACGGCTGAGGAGACCTTGAATCAATCGCGACTGGGAGTTCACCTCGAGAACACGCTGCTGGCGAGCAAACTCGTGCACCAGGTTCCTCTGTCCTTGGGTAGCCATCCTATGGGTCTCATGAGCACAAGTTAGCGTGAGAGGTATTTATGCTCACCGAGAAGCTTCTCGGAGAAACCATACGCATCGACGACGAACGCGCAGGGGTTGGTAACCAAACGGTTGGAGATGGTGACTTCCTTGCCGAGATCGTTGGTCGTCCTAGTGAAAAGGTCGAGTAGTGGCCTGTACTGCTCGGTATATTCCTCCACCTGTTTCTTCTCTGCCTCTGGGTCCTCGTCACCTTGGATGCTTGTCGGAGAGGGGCGGCCGTGTCAGGGGGACTTGGATTTGAAGGGCGAGAAGGGAGAGCGACGGACGGGCGTGGAAGGGAACAGGGACTTCAGACTGGATTTTGTTTGTGTGGGTGAGGGCGAATGTGGGGAGCGGGAGAGAAGGGTACCCCGGTAGTTGTACATTACGTAAAGCGCGTCGAAGAGGGTGGTTAGATGCATTTGAGGGAGGATTGAAAAGCGAAGGCACTCACAAACCGCAATGACCTTGAACAAACACAAGCCAACTGTCACAATGACGAACATAACGTGAACTGGGACCGTACAACCCGGTTCCAGTGCACGCTCCAAGCAAACCTCGCTCGAGGGGTCGACATCTCGTTGGTAGGCAACGAAGAAGGCTATGGTCGAGAACCCAATGGCAGAGAAATGCGAAGCAGAAGACGGTGAATGGTTCTAGGTGGTCTCTCCACGTCGCATAGAGTCTGTAAATTGTGTCGGTATCCAGCAGGCTGCGGGCGAAGATCGTACCAAAAGCGGCCGTACCCGAGCACATAGGCGACGAGGAAGAACGCCCAAGGTGATAGAGAGGTGACAGGAACGAGGGAGTCGACATGCCGCATCGAGCTGCGTAGTACATCTGTCAGCACATGGCCCAATTTTTGGACGAGAGACGCACCATTTCGCGCAATGTTCACCCCCGTGACACCAATGGACACACACCGATCATAAGGTCCCCCAGCTGGGTGTCTTATGGACGCCGTCGACGACGGCAGCTTCCAACGTCATAGGTCAGTTTTGCACGCACGATCTCCTATTGGCACGTTTCTCCAAATCGGCATAGTCCTCGCCAGAGTCCGTTCAAGCCTAGAGGTCGTTTGAAGCCGCAACCACGGGCGGGGTGTTGCCTTGTATTCTCCCCCTAGACTCAAATAGGCTTGATCTGACTTGGTTGGTTGGGTCTATGTGTTGAAATACTGCGTTCCATACTGGAACTGCACACGCAGTGGAGGCCAGAGCATCGCCGGACACGAGTCAGATGTAGTCAGGTCCAACTTGTATGTTATAAAGTAAACTAGCTAAACGGGCATACAACAGTCTGCAAATACGGGGAAATATAAAATCCTGACACTATGCCGTCACACACAACGCGCAGACCGACAGCTGCCAGAGGTTTTGACTATGCCGGCCGTGTTTGCGGCGGCTTCTGGAAAGGAGTTCTCTTCCCAGAACTTGGTTTGATTTCATGCCCCAGCGCAGCACATACCCAGTAATCATTGAAAGCAGGTGCGCATCGCCCGAGGGGTTACAGACCTGGGTAATATAGGCAAGGCATAGAATAGCATGGCGGGGGTCATGAGCGAGGACAGGACACGTCTGACACGAAATCCTCGGGCTCGAAAAAATTTCTTAATGACGTGAATCGGTGGCGGCGATGGCGGCGATGGCGGAGTTGTCAGGCTTGAGAAATCGTGTTGAGAAACCCTGTAAAGGCAAGCTTAGCAAACCAATTCTACAATTATGCACTCGCTGCTGGCGTAAACATCCAGCCTCACTTCCCTTGCTCCGTCGCAGATTCAGTATTGTCTGCCTATGTACCCACGCCAGCCGGAGACCTCAATCCGTCACTTGAGGCTAATGACCCCCTACCGGAGGTTTCCCATTGGCAGGTTTGACAGATCCGTTGGCAGATGACCCAGTCATGTGCGTGTCGGTGTGACCGTCACACCGGAGGCTGGGACCGTCATT
>Ga0307513_10012499_pt1 | contig 10472 bp, 11 predicted proteins | sample 15_EM_MG_FD_202174 | JGI IMG/M metagenome (GOLD analysis project Ga0307513, IMG submission 202174) | Populus trichocarpa ectomycorrhiza microbial communities from riparian zone in the Pacific Northwest, United States - 15_EM | ecosystem: Host-associated > Plants > Roots > Unclassified | place...
TTATTAACCTGGGTTTCACCAGCCTTGTCCAAAATAGGGGCAGGGTATATTCCAGTTGTTTGTTTCAGAGGTCAGAACTTTAATACCCTTAAACATTCAAGTACAAGGGTTCAAGGGCAGATAGATAATTAAATCTAAAAGAAACCTGCACTATACAAGAATTACGAGTCTTTATTTATAAAGATGAGTTTTTTTACCCAGCTGGAAAGCCCTTGTCCCGCGTTTTCACAACCCCCATCAATGATGGCATTACTTCAGCAGCATGTGACTCCCAACTCCCAGCCAGAAAGTCCTTGTCCGCGTTTTCACAACCCCCATCAATGATGGCATTACTTAATCAAACGCGTGACTCTCAAATCCCAGCCAGAAAGTCCTTGTCCGCGTTTTCACAACCCCCATCAATGATGGCATTAGTTAAGCACATGTGACTGTCAAAAAATCCCAGCTGAATCCTTATGCAACGTAGTTAGCTAATAAATAATTCAAATTCAAATTCTAATCCTATGACATACCCTTCAAAAATTTTGACACTGACATCACTGGACCAGAATGAAATACCTATGATGTACCCTTCAAATTATTTGACACTGACGTCACTGGGGCGGGTAGTTGGTTTGCCGAGGGTGCCGGATGGGATGGCAGGGTGTATTTCTAGTATGGTGGGATATGTAAACATAGGTAAACAACCACCAGAGAGCACGCTGGGGGCACTTTACTCGCTGTTGGCAGCATTTGGTGGGGGTTTCAGGCAGGGTGAAGACATAATTAGGGTCTAGGGTATTAATAAAAATATATCCTGCCCTTTCCCCCTGGGTGCAGCAGCGGGAAGGGATGGATTGAAAGATGAGCATTTGGATGACATTTCCATTTTGGGAACATGCCATCAAAATTGATCCCGCAGGTGCCTCTTTGCTATTGGGTTTATTTGGGGGCCGCTTTTGATAGAGTAAAAGTGTATTTATAGTCTAGTACGTGAATAAAAATGTATTCTAGTATTATTTTGAACATTTGGGAATGGGAATGGGTGGATGCGAGCACGCAGCTTTGGATGACGCCGTGTGCTCGACTTCCCAATTACTACTGTTACCTATGGCACATAAAGTGTACAATTATTATTACGCAAATATTTTCTGTCCATAGGAATTTCTGGTCCAGTGACATCAGTGTCAAAAATTTTGAAGGGTACGTCATAGGGATTGCATTGACAACTGTGGGGCCAAATGTTTGGTCCACAACCACCAGTTATATTGTCCAGAGTATCTAAACTTATTTATTAGTGTATTGAAATTATATTCCAATGCATGTTCAAATACCATACAGATTGAAATAGAGAAATGATGAAGGGGATGGGTGGAAACCACCATTTTCGCATTTTCTTAATTTACATCTTCAATTATGCATTCTTTTCCTTAAAACCTCGGATCTCCTATCCTTATAATAGTTATAAAATAATACAATTTTTTATTTGATTATCAGGCATATGAGCGTTCATATCGAACACTATCTATGGCAGCGAGCGGAGTTTGAAGCAGCCATCAACCACATTACGGTTGATTTTCGTTCGTTCTCTCTGTTCCTCCACCACCTCCTCTCCACCACCACCTCGCCCTCGACACCGCAAACTTCGCCCGTCGATCCAGACACGAGCCCCTCCCCTCCATTGAGGGATGTGGGCCAGAAGAGGTGAGTTACAAAACACGAGCCACGACATTTGTCGTGGTTCGTTTTCGCTATCTCTCTTCCTATCCCCTCACTAACACCTCTGATGCTGCCACCAGGACCAAACGACACCCAATTCAACGAAGATGAGGGGCCACGCAATGACTAACAGGGGAGGACACAACGATGAGAAGGAAGGTGAAAAGGGACCAGAGAAGTGGGGGAAGGACGATGAGGAGCAGGGGTGAGATGGAGGAGGGGTGAGAAGAGGGACAAGATGAGGAGGGGGAGGAGGAGGAGGGGTGAGATGAGCAGAAGAAGAATGGGCAAGACGAGATGCAGATGGACAGGCAAGACAATGAGGAAACCAACCGCTTGTGACTCACAGCGAATCAAGACCAACCACAGCAAATCGAAACCAACCACAGCGAACTGAAACTAATGACAGTGAATATGAACCAACTGCGGCAGGCGAGGGGCGATGACAAAGAGGACAAGGAGGATCGATGATGAACCCAACACGCGAAGGATTGATGTTGGTTCACTCTCCATCGTTCCTCCACCACCACCTTCATCCTCGACACCTCAAATCCCACCCAACCTTGCACAACAAACTGGCCATGAGCCCCTCCCCTCGTCTGAGGGATGGGCTCAAGTACTAGCGCCCCAGGAAAAGCAAGGCGGATCGCAGCCGCACCTGCCCCTCCCTCTCCAAAGGGATGTGGGCAGCGCATCGTCGCTCGACGGAGTAATGGGGGAAGGAGAAACACAAGGGGGGACCCAGGAAATGGGAGGCCCATCAAGTGCGTCACGAAACACGAGCCACGACGTTTGTCATGGTTCATTTTCATTATCCATTCTCCCATCCCCCCCCTACTGACGTCTCTATCACTCCCGCCAGCACTATATGACACCCCAACACTGTGACGACGCCGCGACACCCTGACAACCAGTTTCAAAGGGTTCGACAATGGACACACTGGTTTGACAGCGGCGAGAAGCGTTCAACAATAGCCGGAATGGGTTCGACAATGGTGACAAAGATTCGAACCAGCAGCGATGACGATGGCAGCAGCACCAGTGACGATGACAGTAGCAGCACCAGCGACGATGACAGTAGCAGCACCAGCGACGACGACAGTAGCAGCACCAGTGATGATGACAGTAGCAGCAGCAGCAGCAATAACAACAACAATGGTGGCGGCGCTGCTGCTGCTGCAACAACAACAATGGCGGCTGGTGCAACGACGAGGATGACGACGACTGCTGCAGCAGCAGCAACAACGATGATGAGGATGGTGGCGGTAGCCTCTACAACAAGGACAACGATGACGGCATAGGGAGCGACGACGATGGTATAGGCAGCAACGGTGATGGCCAAACGGAGGAATTGGAGTGCACGAGAACAATTGAGCAGAGCCGCCATGGCTCTGCTCTTTTTGTTTTTTTGTTGTAACTACACTGTATGTACCTAAGGACCAGTCCCACTTTAAGATTAATGTATGTATTTAATATCATCTATGCACAAGCAACCCTAGTCACCATGTCCAGACGAGATGTGAGAGGTGTTGCCAAAACAGGCCCCAATTTCAAATCAGGCCCTCGAAAAAATGCATCTGATGACATCATAAATTTTAACGTGTCCATGGAATAAAGATCGCTCAAGATTGAGAAGGTGGGTTAAGGCGAACATCAAGAAGGTGAAGGTCTGAGATGGTGAGAATGCAGAGGCCCAAGACGACAAGAACGCAGAGGTGTGAGACAATGAAAATGCGGAGGTGCAAGACGACAAGAACATGGAGGTGCAAGATGATGAGAGCTGAGAGCACGGCCAGGGTTGAGGACCAGACGATGAGCAGGGTAACCCAATTTCATTGTATTTTTTATGTACCTAGCTACAAACCCAAGGAGGACACACTCCTTGGGGAATATATCTTATGTTTTACAGATCTGATATATTAAAAATATGTGTGATGGATTTCAAATCACATGTGATGAATTTGCATGAGAAGGTTGAATCTCCGCCACATTGGTTGCAGTAGTGCCACATTGGTTGCATTAGTACCACCAAGTGCAAAGGATTCAGCTTGTCCCATGAATTCACTGTGGTTCCTGTTGCTTTTCACGGTAGAATCTTCCATTGTGTCATGGATAATTGTTGCTGATTGTTGTTGACAGTCTATTCTGCCAGTGGTTGGGTTTCACACAACTGCCACCACAATTATCAGAACTCTGCAGTTTCCACTGCATTCCATTGCTTGTTCATTGTTCATTGCAGATGATTATTCACTGTATATGTCAAGGGTTGGCTCATCGCTGTCCAAAACAGAATCATGCCTCCTGCTGTCAATGACAGAATTCTTATTCCCGCTGTCTATGACAGAATTGTACCCCCCACTGTCAATGACAGAATTGTCCCCCCCGCTGTCAGTGACAGAATTTTTATTCCCGCTGTCCATGACAGAATTGTACCCTCCGCTGTCAATGACAGAATTGTACCCTCTGCTGTCAATGACAGAATTGTTCCCCCCGCTGTCAATGACAGAATTATACCCTCCACTGTCTATATTGACAGAATTTTCTCCCCATGCCATACTCATTCAGAATATATCACCTGCACATGGTACTTTGGTTTGTTCAAATTCATATGATAAAATCACATCTGCCATTACAAATGATGTGGCGGTGTTTTTGATTAATAACACATTATTTTACATGCAAATCTATTTGGAATGGTCTGTTCGGATGGTCTACAATTTCCTGGATCTCACACAAAATGGTTTATGCCTTTGTACTAACCGTTATTTGATATATAGAAAAATATTAATTATAAGACTTTCTTTCCAGCGTCATATCATGTATCATCATGACTTTATATCTCTTGTCCAACACAAGTTAAGATTACCAACCCTTGCTTTACGTCAGATCAAAGTGTCATCCATGGATTCATGTGAAGATACAGCTGCTCCCTATGCTAGCATGGGTGGTGGCAGGATTACAAATACTGTTATGGGGTCTCAACTAACAAATTTCTTGGTACAATCTGCATATTTGGATGACAGTGATAATACACTCTTTAGAATGATGACTTATGTCCATCGCCAAGAGTTGAACAATATAATGGAAGAAAACCCAGATTTTATAGCTGCACAAATTCCTATTCCATTGATTGCTGCTTGTCTAACACTTGTAGATGTTCGGAATCTATGTCGTATACATGGAATTCCTTACTCAGGTAAACTTAATAAAGAAGACAATATTAAACGATTTGAGCATCACTATTGTTCAAACTGTGAGGCATATTACACAATATTCAAGCGTGACGATAGAGATAAAGTAAAAAAGAATAAGAATCGAGAGAGAAAAGCTATTTATAGACAACAACCAAGAGTGCGTCATTTAAATAACAATAAAACTCATCAAGAAAAATCTCAAAAGAAGAAGAGAAAAGAAAAATTGGCCAAAAAAAAACAAACAACCAAGCCGGCTGTTGTGTGCTCTGCATTTCCACTGCGTCCTGCCTCAGATCATTTGATACATCATATCATTTCAGTCTTTTGCAATGATACAAATCCATCACAATTTGAAGAAGCAGGTTGCGCTGTATGTGGGCAACTCACACTATTGTCTGAGTTGAAGGCTTTTAATGAAGTTGATATATGTTATGATCCTTTGATAAATTCCCTTGCTGCAAAAATTGAAAAGAAAACACTGGATGACTCTGATAATGAAGTCAGATCCCCAATTCTTGATCCAGACTGCTCACATATATGTGGGACATGTCTAAGTGCATTGAAAAAAAATAAAAGACCTCTTAAGTCTCTGGCAAATCATCTGTGGATAGGTAAAGTTCCACAGGCACTGGAAGGTCTGACATATGGAGAAAAAATGCTAATTGCCCAAGTACGGCACAATCAATGTCTTGTGCGAGTGTCTTCTGGAAGGGCAAAAATGATTGCTAATGCCATTATGTTTACTAATCCTACTGTAAAGGTTTATAAAATGTTACCCCCCAGCAGATAAGAGCTCAGTGAAGTGCTTGCTGTTGTATTTGTTGGACCTGCTAATCCAACACAGGAAGAATTTAAAAGAACTCCAATGTTTGTGCGAAGAAACAAAGTAGCTGAGGCACTTGAGTGGTTAAAATTGAACCACTCTGATTATGCTTCTTTGAAAATATCCAAAGAGAATTTAGATACTTATGAGGAGAAAGGCATCCCTGTCGTAATAGATTACAAGAGGTCCAACATTGATGATAGAAATAAAATTCCATCTGCAATGAGTAAATATGATATGGAAGAAGAGGAAGGTACTGAAGATGGCCCATATCCATTCACTGTACATGGCTTAACTGGGCCTGAATATTCAAAAATGACATGGCAAACATTGAAGATAAAAGCCTTACAGCACTTTGAAAGCCAAGGAAAAACTCTAAAAGTTGGACATAATGCAACACCCCAGTCTATGTACAATAATCCCCAAATATATCCTCAAATATTCCCTTGGTTGTTTCCCTATGGTCTAGGTGGTTTGACTCAAGCTGTACACAAAAAGAAATTATCTGATGCAGAGCACAAGAAGTTATTGTTGATGTATCATGATAAGCGCTTCCAAACTGATGATTATTTTCCAATCATTGCCTTTAATCATGAGCAATTGAAAGCAGGAACAACTGGAAGTTTTTTACTGGCCCAACGTCATAACTTCAATTCTATAGCTTCACAATTGCAGAAGATAAATAAGCATGTTCTGGCAGATCTTGCTAAATGCATGTCTGAAGGAGAACGAGTGAAACCTGAAACAGATGATGAGAAATTATGCTTTTCAATTTTGGATAGCTTGGATTATGTAGGTGGTCACGTAAAAGGATCATTGACAAGTAAAAAATACATGAGAAATGAAATATGGTCACTTCTTGCATTTAAAGGTGCACCCTCATGGTTTATTACATTTTCCCCAGCAGATAACAAACATTCTATTTGTTTATATTATGCTGACAAGGATATATATTTTAAACCTGAACTTCGGCCTTCTAAAGAACGTGATCTTTTAATAGCATCCAATCCTGTGGCTGCAGCAAGGTTCTTTCATTTTATGGTGCAAATGGTGATCAAGCATGTTCTTGGAGTTGGAACTGAACATTTTGGTCTGTATGGTGATACCTCTGCATATTATGGAACTATTGAACAACAGGGCCGCTTGACTTTACATATGCACATGATGTTATGGATCAATGGAGCTTTGTCACCACAGGTTATACGAGACAGAATTATGAACAGTGAGCTGGAATTTCAACAAAGCCTTGTAGAATATTTAGAATGTGCACATAAGGGTGAGTTTTTTTCTGGCAGTTTGGATGAAGTCAGACAGAGAACACCACTCCCAAAGCCACTTGGCCCACAAGGGATTCACAGTATTATTACTGAAAATATCATCAACACAGATTATAAAGATCCAACACAAACTATGCCTACACCCCCACCGCCTTTATGTAATAAAGTTCATAGCAATGAAATTATTTCTGAGCCTTGTCCAGATTGCAATTCTCTAAATGAGTGGTGGAGAAATTTTGAAAGTACAGTTGATGATCTAATTGTACGCTCCAATACACATACATGTCGACAGAAAACAGATTCTACTAAAGGCGACAAGGAGAAAAAGAAAAAAGAAAAAAATGCAGTAGCACACAAGGCAGGAGTCAAAGGTAGACAAAGAAGATGGACATATATTTATGAAAAAACTTGAACCATGGATTAACACTTTTACACCATCACTTACCTATCTTTTGAGATGCAACACTGATGTTGGAAGCATGTTGTCAGGAACATCTATAAAAGCTGTGATATCTTATGTGACTGATTATGTTACAAAGCCTAGTTTGAAAACACATCAAATATTTTCATCAGCTTATGATATTTTTGAGAAAAATTCAGAATTGATTGGAGGAACTGTAGAAGAACAGGGAGCAGCTCAAAAATTGCTATTAAAAATTGTAAATGCTTTGACATCAAAAATGGAAATAGGAAGTCCCATGGCATCTCTATATTTACTGGGTAATCCTGATCATTATACCAGTCATAGTTTTGTTCCTTTTTGGTGGAGAAGTTATGTTAGTGAAGTACATCGAAGTTGGCCTGATCTCTCAGAGGAATTACCAAGTGAAGACAGAACATTGGTTGAGGAAGAAGAATATACTGAATATGATTCAGATAGTGAAAGTGATATGGATTCTTCTGAGTCAGAGGATGGTAAAGCTCTAGGTGGTGGCCCCCCAGAACTTGAAAGTGATACCAGTATGGATTATGAGGAAAATATCAATGGAAGTGATACTAGTATGGCTTATGAAGAAAATATAAATAAACATATCATTGATGATAGCAAACAAGTCTTTCAATTTGAAAATACATCTACAATAGATGACAATGAAACAATTGAAAATGATTTTACAGCAGAAATTAAAATTAATACTGAAGAAGATGATTCAGATAAAGTTGTGTTATTATGTTAACAAAACAATTATGTTGGACAGTCAAATGTGGATGATTATGTTTATCGTCCTGTCTGTTACAACATGCTAAATCTGTATCAGTGGATACAAACTTCAAGTAAGAAGAAGAAACCAAAAAGAAAACAAAGAAAAACCAAGGTGGTAGAAGATTCTGATATCAGTGAGAGTGGCGATTCATCTGACAAAGAGTCTGAAAATGATTGGGAAGATACTAATCTTGAAGATATTAAAAAATATCAACATTTTCTGCCAGGACATCCATTACATGAAACACATGAAGTTATTTGTGATATGAACAAGATTGATTCTATTGTTCCAAATATTCTTGGAGGCGCATTGCCAAGATCAGACAGTGGTGACAGAGAATTCTATTGTATGACTATGCTTACATTGTTCAAACCTTGGAGATCAGGAAAAATGCTCAAAAAAGAAGGGCAAACATGGGACCAGGCTTTTCTTGCTTATAGATTTAATAACAGAGACAAGGAAATCATGAATAACTTTAATCTTCGATATGAGTGTTTAGATGCACGTGATGATTTCCATTCTGCACTTAAGAAAAAAAATCAAAAGTTTGGACTATATAATAATAATGATATTGAAAACACTTATTCAGATTCAGAAACTGGAGATTCTGACAGTGGTGTATATAATGCATTAGATAATGATATTTATGAAGAGGCAGGCCCAGTACATTTAAAAACATTACATGATATGCAAGAGGCTGAAAGCATAGTTCGTAGAGCAGGTTGGTTGAATAAATGCAATGGTAATATGCCTGAGCTTAATACAGAACCAATAGAAGTTGAAGATGTGTCTTCAGCAGAATGGATAAGCCGTGTCAAGAAAGCTTGAGCATTAGCTTTAAAAAAAAACAAGCTAATCTTCCTGATGTTTGTCAACAATCAAACACAGGGAGTGCAGGAGAAATAGTTGTAGTAGTTGATGCAGATTACTTCAAGTATAATTTTAAAGCTAAGAAGGAATTAGACAACAAAATCATGCAAGAAGTTGATACAGAATTTAAATTAAATAAGGAGCAGTTGCGGGCATTTAGAATTATTGCAAATCACTCAAGTTGTGTTGCTCCTGAGCAACTGAAAATGCACTTGGGTGGTATGGGAGGTACTGGAAAGTCACAAGTGATAAAAGCATTAATATGCATGTTTGACAAAAAACAAGAGTCCCATCAGTTTGTAGTTCTTGCTCCCACTGGTACAGCTGCAGCTTTATTGAATGGATCAACCTACCACTCTATGTTGGGGGTTAGAAGTAGAGGGAAAAAGGATGAAGATAGCTTTGAAAAATCGATGACCACTCTTGTTAATAATGCACGGTCTAGATTGGCTGGTGTTGATTATATATTTATTGATGAGATTTCCATGATAGCATGTCATGAATCATATGCTATAAGTTCCCGGCTCACAGCAATCTCAAATGTTCATGACAAACCATTTGGTGGATTTAATATTATATTGGCTGGAGACTTTGCTCAGCTTCCTCCAACAAGTGGTGCAGCTTTGTATAGTAATAATGTTTCTAAAATTAAAAACACAAGCATGTCTCCTTGAGAACAAGAAAACACAATAGGAAAAATTCTGTGGAATCAAATTACAACAGTTGTGATATTGAAAGAAAATATGAGGCAGCAGAGTCAAACAAAGGCAGATAAAAAACTTAGAGCAGCTTTAGAAAACATGCACTACAAAGATTGTACTGAAAATAATATTGATTTTCTTAGAACACATATTGCAGGGTCAAAAGATCCAGCACCACAACTAAATGATCCCAAGTTTAGAAATGTTTTAATTATTACAGCCAGAAATATACACAAAGATAAATTAAATATGATAGGATCTCAGTGTTTTGCAGCAGACTCTGGTCAGGAATTGACACATTTCTACTTAGTTGATCAGCTTAATAGTGTGAGTAATTCAAATCAGTCTAAAAAAACAAAGGCCATGGGAAAAAAGAAAAAAATAAGAGATGGTATTCAAAAGAAAAAACAAATAGCTTTATGGAATGCCCCACCAAGCACAAGTATATAGCTGGAAAATTGTCCTTGTGTATAGGTCTACCTGTTATGCTGAGACATAATAATGCTACAGAGCTATGTATCACCAAAGGACAAGAAGGTGTTGTTGTTGGTTGGGAATCTAGTATTGGCAAACATGGCTGCTTGACTCTTGAAACTTTATTTGTAGAGCTTATCAACCCACCTAAAAATATAAATCTGGAAGGTTTGCCTAAAAATGTTGTTCCTATATCAAAGTCCACTACTGCAGTTACATGCCGATTACCTGAT
>Ga0307513_10012500_pt1 | contig 10472 bp, 5 predicted proteins | sample 15_EM_MG_FD_202174 | JGI IMG/M metagenome (GOLD analysis project Ga0307513, IMG submission 202174) | Populus trichocarpa ectomycorrhiza microbial communities from riparian zone in the Pacific Northwest, United States - 15_EM | ecosystem: Host-associated > Plants > Roots > Unclassified | place...
AAAACAAAAAAAATAATTTAAAACCCGTTAAAGGATTAGAACTAGAGAATGAGGCAAGATAGAAAAGGGTCATTTTATCTAGAAAGTATATGTTGACTCTGCTTTCCAGCTAAGTCAAGAAATTTGATTATCATATGTTTCTCTTCTTTGCTAATGATCCTATTATAGCTACCCACCCCGTCTTTCTGATCGCTTGCCATGGCTATTAAATTTTCTGCTATCCAAACCGTATTGGCCTTCATTTTCTCATTCGTGCCTGTTGTTATCCCTTTGAATTTCAGCTTTCCTGCAGTTTTCAATTTCGGTGAGTGTTCATAGAGTTAAATTTAACGGGTTTAAAAATCTTTTTAAAATATTTAAAAAATTTAAAAATAGCTCGGGCTACAACGTCCAAGTCCAACATGCTTGAGTCTAGACAGCGTGCTTTAATCTATTTTCATATCTTATGGGTTTCAACAACTTGCTCGAGCCTAACACTCCATTGAAAATTTTTCTAGGCACCCACGTGAATTTGTTAGTATTTTATACTGATCCAATAAGTATTATTTTGAGTAGAACACAACTCAAAATATCACAAAGATAAAATTACACTTTAGCCCCTCCTCTCCATAAAAAAACAAGACTCTTGGGCTATAAATACACAATAATCCTTCAAACGAAAAGGTTTCAAAATCTTTTTATTTTTGATATTTTCAGCATACTTATTTTCAGAGTCTATTTATCTAAAATATTATTGTACTTTCTCTATACATACTGATTTAAATATTTGAGAGTCTCTACGTCCATCAAATAAGATCTTTTATATGTATTAACTACCAATCATCTGAACTTTTCATATCAAGCCATCAAAAATCTTGACGAGAAAAAATAAATCAAATTATTTAAACTAAAATATTAACAAATTATCCAATACATATATTTTATTTATAAGCGTTTTAGATTTTGAAACTTCTTCAACCCTCCTCATGTACAAACCTGCTTCCATGAGGTTCTGTATGGCCGCTTGATTATCGATTCCTTAAGTAATGTATCAATCTCATCATCAACCTCTTGCTGACATCATAATCTCCCACAATCTCACGATAAAATCATTTTTTTATTAACATGAGTATCTGGGCCAGCTTGCGCGCATCTCGACTAATCCCACAGGCTCTGAAGTTAACGACCATGTAAACCTCCAATGACCATCATATTAGCAACCACATGATTAAAACCTGAGACCACAGGAAAGTAAACCTCTTAGTTTTAAACTTTTACCACTGAGCCACCTCCTAAATGGTTGATAAAATCATTTCTTGAAACTTGTTGCAGTGGATGCAATGAACCGACCGTTTCAAAATCCAAATGTGGATTCTGTGGGAGCCCCTAACTTCCATAAGAGGTGAAACTTTGCCACTGCTGGATCTACTAAACTTCCAGCAAATGTCCATTTTCATTTGGAATTCAGTTGGCTCTTAAATTGCGAGCCAAGTTTTTCTTTTCTTTTTTTCTCCATATCTTACAATGATTCTAGTATTTGCTGGAAATGGTTTTTGCTAACAGAGAAATTAATTGCTCTAGACAAGAAATTGCAGAAGTACCTTCCTCTAGAAGATTATTTCAAGCAAGGCCCTTGCATGTTCGATGCGGGTCAGAATGATGTCGATGGCGTATTTAATTCGCAGTCGGAGGGCCATGTGACAGCTTCTTTTCCAGCCACTTTATCAGACTTTGAGGCTATAATTAAGGTTGTCCTTAATTGTGCTGGTTATTTCAAAATAGAACTTCAGAGAAGATAAAATAGAGGGGACAGAAAAGATAAAGTAAAAAACAAAATATAATAAAATGATATTTAATAGTAGTATTCAAGACAAAATAAAATAAAAAATCTATTTTATTGTTAATATGTATTATTATCAACTTACATATTTAAAAAATAATTACATATTTTTTTTTTACTTTAGTTTATATTGAATATTAAAATTAATATTATTATAATAACAATAGTTATAAAACCATGATTGACATGGCGGGTTGACTCGAAACCGGGCTGACATAGGACTTGGACTGGTCCGAGTTGAAAAATTAAGAAAAGATTGACTTGACCTAACTTAGTCAAAAACTCAGGTTGACCTGGAATAAAATAAGGGTTAAAAATCTATTGAATTTTTTTGAAAGATTTCTAGGTCAAAACAAGGTTATTTTGATTATTTTTAAACATTGCTTGACTTATCAAACCTATGATTTGAGTCATGGGTTCCATTGGATTTAATAACTTTGTTTTTTTTGTGAAACTACTTTCTATTTAATTATATGAAAAAATGCTTGCAAAATCAAGTACCAACCTAATATCAAGATGTTTGTTAGAGACCATGATAACCCTATAGAAAACAAACAAAAACAAATTATACAACTCAATTTCCAATCAACCCCGTGTTGGAGGATGAATTTGAATACAAAAACAATTTTTTTAAAAATAATTTGGGTTAACTCGTCAAACTCGCGACTCGGGACTTAATTGAGTTTCATAACTTTGTGTTTTTTGAAACTATCTTATATTTAATAATACAATAAAAAAAATAGACACTTGCGACGCAAAACCGAGGATTGACCTAATGTCGTGATGTTTTGTAAATTGAAAGCATTATTTTCTAAACAAAAATCCATCATGGTCTTAAAAAAAAAATTATACCAAAAAATGTATTGCTCGTGGCCCGTTGGACAAAGGGCTAGCCTCGCATGGGTTTGGGAGCCTAAGCTTATGTGGTTGGCCCTTTATTATTATTTTTAAGGTCCAGATCTTATATATTTTTAAAAAACTTAAACAATGCGTTATCTGTTTACCTAGGATCCAACCACTAAACAGGTGGTTGGAAAATCTAGCAGTGGGTTTTTTGGTATCAAAAATATATTTTTAACTTATTTGACCCAAAAGAATCTAATAAGCATTCTTAATACCCCCAGTAAATCAATTTATCAACTGAAAACACCCCTAAATCAGTTCTAAAACACAAAATTAAGATAAAAAAAATTCTCTCTCGAATCTGATCTACCTTTTCAGATATGTTGAAAGAAAAAAAACATTTTAATGGAAATCCTCTTGTTAAATCAAACTTGTTAATGCCAATATCGGTTTTTTTGTTGCCGTAACATAACCAATCAACGACATTTTCTTTCTTTCACTGTTATCCGATGAGTTTCTCTATTTTCTCTTGAACCCAATGACTAAATTTTTTTAAAAAAACTTTTAAACCAAAACAAAAATTTCAAAAACTATAAGGATCATAAAAGTAGAAAAAAGGAAAGTTGGTGGATTGAAAAGTACCTTTTCACATGAATTTGAGATTGGTCATGCGATTTCACTTTGTTTTATTCTTTGGTCCTCTTTTATTGAATTTTATTTTTCTTGAATAAATTTTAACAAATTGATCATATAATATTGCAATTGAAGAAAAATCAAGGGCAAATTAGAAAAAAAAACTTATAGTTATTGTTGATTACTTTAGTGAAATGCATAATCAAGGACAAACCAAAGACTAAAGTGAAAGAAAAGGAAAAAATGGTCGGCATGTGTATTCCACTTACTAGCATATGAGTGAAGCCGACTTACTCCGTGCTTCGAAACCAAACTATAAGTAATACATGGTATCATTAGAATTGTTTTGGACATTGCTTTCTTATAAGGCAATACATGGTTTTTTTTTAGCTTCGATGTGGCTCTGGTGATCTATTCTTCTTTTCTTTTATTTCCTCTCTTTTCCCTCATCCTCTCATCGGTTTATGATGCTGACTCTCTCTAAAATAACAAATTATCCCATCATTTGTTTTTTTATGTCATGTGTAATCTTCATTATTTTGATTGCTATTTTATTTTTTAGTCCTTTTGTTTATTTTTTTTTTCATTTTTATTATTTAACATTATGTTAGTTAGGGAGTGAATTTCTTATTTTTTTTTCAATTTTATTTCTATGGAGTTATCCCCTTTTCATTATTTGACTTGTTTTTTTGTTGTTTTTTTAATTGACTTTTTTCAATTTCGTCCTTCAACATTGCGTTGGTTAATGATTAAAATTTATTTTTTTCAATTTGCTTCCTATAGTGTTATTTCATTCATCCCAGGGGTCGTTTCTCATGACTTGGATTGAGGGCTTGTTAGGTTTATCGGAGTTAATTCGAGTCATTTTTTTTTATCTCTTTTTAAATTAATATTTTTTTATTTTGTCATTTATCATTAGGTTGATTAAGAAATTGAGCTTTGCTATTTGTTTCAAATTGATTTATTTGAAGTTATCTCGATTTTATAACTTGAATAGTGAATTCTGCAGGTTAACTCGGGGTGGCTTGAGTCAATTTAACATGTCATCATTTTAATATTTAAAAAATTATCATGCAATATATATCATATTTTAAGTTTATGTTTTTTTTTTTTCTCATAGGAAACAACGCCTTGATATTTTATTACCTAGACCTTTTATTTTATCCCTTTTTTTTTATTGAAACTTCCATTCATGGTTTTGATAAGTTGTTGTTTAAAAAAATAATTATTTTGGTTGAAAAATTGCAAAGAAAAAAGAAACACATTAATGAGATGAAGAGGGTTTAATTGAAAGGAAACCTTTTTAACCTTATTTTTAATGATGTAGAATTTTTTTATTAATTAATTGCTTTTGATTTTTATTATGCAGGGAAAAAAACCAATTTTTTTTGGGAAAGTAATATTTATTAATAAGTAAACGAGGGATTATACTAGAAAATATATTTTTCATTGTAGTTGGGATTACTACTTTTTTTGCAATAAATATTTTTATTACAATATTATTAAAAAAATAAAGAGCTTCTCATTTGACGTGGTCAAATGTCTTAATACATATTTTGATTTCATTTTTTTTTTGTTAAATATATGCATCATTTTTTTTATTCATAATTTTTTTCTTTATGATAGGAAGTGCGTTGTCAATGACTCAATTTTTTTTTATGTTGATTTTTTTTTATTTGTTTCGCAACAAAGCATGATCACATAGCTGGTTCAAAATCTAAGGAGGACTCTAATCCAAATTTTTTTATAACGAAAAACAACCAAAATTAAAGATGGCATAATTATTTTTAAATACTAAGAGAATGACGTATTGGATTAATATGGATTTTGTGGCTTAACCTGTCAAATCCGTGATCTAAATTATTGACTCTAACGTCTTTTATTTTTTATACTATTTTTTTTATTTAATTATTTAATACATGACTCAACGTGGTTTAATCTCTTTGTTCTTTCTAAAACTATTTTTTGTTTAATTATAACAAATAAAATAGATACTTACAAAATTAAACATCAACAAAACATTGAGGTGTTTCTTCAAAACTGTGATAAACTCATAAATATCAAACTAAAATAAATTATGTAGGCCAATTCAAAATAAATATAATGTTGAATGATGAAATTTAAAAATATTAACGGGAAAAATAAACAAAAATAAAAAAAATAAATTAAAATAAAAAGCCCATAGTCGAGCGTGCATGGGCCTAAAAGAAGCTTAGACACACAAGTTTAGGGTAGCCGTTATATTTGTTGAGGTAAATCCCCAATCAAAAAAATTGATAACCAGTGTTAATAGAGTAATTTTTAATTTAAAAATAGAAGGTTAAGAGGAAGATTTATTGTCATCTGGGATAAACATTCCCGGTAAATTAATTTAAATCTTCGATAAAATAATTTGGCATGTAAAATATCAACCTAATAACAAATCCAAATTGTGTAAATTCTTTAATTGGATAAAATAATTATTAAAAGAATATTTTTTTTATAAATTTGAGTGAAAATAGTTAGATAATAATAATAATAATTATAATAATAATAATAGAATGTAACTTGAATAAACTAATGTGCAACTTTATGCGCAAATAATATCTACTACCAATATAAATCTCGCATATAATTGTATAAAATTTAATCTAAACTAGTGAAAATTATGAGGGAATTATTATGAAAAGTCTTAGTTAATTGGTGTGAAAGTCCTAACTACATTTAAGAATAAATTGGAGCACAAAAAATATTGACGGTCGAGGTAGTAAACAACGTTTAATGGTGAAATTTTAAATCAGTTAAAAAAAATAAAAAATTAGAGAGATTTCATCATGAATGGTGACGAATAAATTCAGTAGGAAACCCGGACGAATTAATAAAAATTTCTGGTACGTGAAAACATATAGACAAACTGGGATTTGACAAAAATAACACTAAGGCAATTCATGGGTGATATTTTTGTAATTAAAAACAAATAGTTATTATATTTTGCAGTCTAAGTTATATGTATTTTAATAAATTACTGAAATAAATGGTACAGATTGTAAATACGGGGTTAAATCTAAATCAATTAGTTTTTAATTAAAATTAAATCGCTGAAAAAAATAAATTTGAGGACAAAAATAATTTTTAACAAATGTACAAGCAGCACGCTGTCATCCACATTGATAGATTTCTACGGTAAGAAAAACCCAAGCGTTTTAACTTTTAAGTTAACAGTATAATGCCCTAAGAAAAAGGTGGATATCACGAAGAAAGACACGGCCAAAAAAAAGCTGTTAAAAATCTCTTCCTTTCCTTGTCCCTCTCCTTCACTCCTCGCATCTAATTCTCTTTTGTCTCCGCCTAATAATAATATTCCACCAATTCTCGCATTTCCTTGCCTTTGATACGGAAATGATTTTAGCTAGTTAGTTTGGGTTTTTCTTTGAGGTGGGCGATTGAAGATGATGATCCCATGGGGTGGAATCAGTTGCTGTTTGAGCGGAGCTGCTCTCTATTTACTTGGCAGGAGCAGCGGCAGGTACCTCCCTTCTTTGATTCCTCTTTTTTTCCTTATTATATCTTGTTAATAATTAATTATGTGCGTGCTTACAGGGATGCGGAGGTTCTTAAGTCAGTTGCAAAAGTCAATCAGCTGAAGGAATTGGGTATGTCTTATGCACCACTAACTGATTTAATTCTCTTAATTTTTTCTTATAGAATGTTTAGGGAATGCCCATTTGCATCTGCAATGATGGGTTTTTGAAATCTTTCATCTTTCAGCAAAGTTGCTGGATATTGAAAGTAAAGTCTTACCACTGGTTGTTGCAATCTCTGGAAGAGTTGGTGCTGAGTCTCCAATAAGTTGCGAGTTTAGTGGGTTGAGAGGTGTTATAGTAGAGGAGACGGTAATGTTAAATAATCATTATTTGAAAGGGTATAACTGCTCAATTGACGTTTTTTTTTTTTTAATATTCTTATTTGTGTTATAATTGCAGGCTGAACAACATTTCCTCAAGCACAATGATGCTGGATCCTGGATTCAGGACTCAGCCTTAATGCTATCAATGAGTAAAGAGGTCCCATGGTACCTGGTAAGAGATAGTTTCTTGTGCCTTTAGTCCTCGATCGAGCACGATTGTTTAACTATATTGTTGCCTCTGGAAACAAGATGACAGCTTAAATGTTGGAATAAGTATCATCTGGAGCATCATTGATAGAGAAAATCTGTTCATGCCGTTTTGGATTTCCATTATTAGGATGACGGCACTGACCGAGTGTATGTTGTGGGGGCCCGAGGTGCTTCTGGTTTTGTGTTGACTGTTGGAAGCGAAGTCTTTGAAGAGTCAGGACGATCACTTGTACGAGGAACATTAGACTATCTCCAAGGCCTCAAGGTCTGCCCTGTTCTATGTTTTTCTATTTATGCATCAGAACTTGTACTGTTGGGTCAAGTTTGTTTTATCATGATTGTTATTTCAGATGCTTGGAGTTAAGCGAATTGAAAGGGTACTTCCAACTGGTACTTCATTGACTGTGGTTGGTGAGGTATGATTGCTCACTAACTAAAATTATATACACCCGTGTTGTTATTGCAATAAGTGGTGTCAAACATTTCCAGCAGCGTGCAGTATGGTAATGTGAAAATGATTATGGTAGCTAAGACAATACATCCGATATAATCGTTCATGAGGTTTCCCTCTGTTGTTACTGGTGAATATTAGAATTGCTGGATATTCAGCTTCTATGTTGAAAATATGCATCAATGTTGAGGCTCAATAGGTATCATGTGAATGTGGATTTTTGATGGCCTGCTGTATTGAAAATATCCTTTACTTATAGTTTTGAAGTGTCTGAGCGTTTGATTTGAAAACCAGTCATGTTATATATTTAATGTATCTTGTTATTTTATTCACTGTCATCTAATTTTTTAGCTCTTCATTTTATGATCAGGCTGTCAAAGATGATATTGGAACAGTTCGGATTCAGCGTCCTCATAAAGGACCTTTCTATGTATCCCCAAAGTCAATTGATGAACTCATTGGGAATTTGGGGAAGTGGGCAAGGTTGCCTGCACTCTTAACTGCTCATAATGCTTTATCTTTTTATATTTACGTTAATTATGCATTAAACCATTGAAAAAAAGAACTTATATTTCTGTACCAGGTGGTATAAGTACGCCTCATTGGGTTTGACAGTTTTTGGTGCTTTCCTGATCACCAAGCATGTTATACGGTATATCATGGAGAGAAGGCGCCGTTGGGAATTGCAGAGCAGGTATGTTTCTTTGGTGGAAGGCATTCATGACAAAATGTTTCAAGGGAAGGGACGTGCTAGTTGTCTGAATATTTATATGCATGCAATTCCCAAATAGAAATTTTGTCCTATTCCTTGCCAGATTCTAGCCTGTATGGTGCTCAGGGCGATATACACATTGCCTTATTCAAATTAATTCTGAAACATACTTAGAATGAATTATCATATGGACTTCTCCTTGTGATTGTAACAAATAGAGCTGAAAAACATGGTTCTTGCAGGGTTCTTGCCGCTGCTAAGAGATCAGGCCAAGATAACGAGGGTAAGTTGCTCATAATGTCCATTTTTGAAGGAAAAATAGTTTGCATGCGATATCTTTTTTTTTGAATTTTTTTTCAGGTTCAAATGATAAGGCTGAGAACGGTTCAGATGGTGCCAAGAGAGAACGTCCAATTCCAGATCTATGTGTGATATGCCTTGAGCAGGAGTACAATGCTGTTTTTCTCCCGTAAGTACATTATTGATTTGTCTGCGTGTGTGTGTCTCAAGGAATAGACAGTGAGCATACATGCATATAGGAGCAATACTACATGCATACTGCATAGAGCAATACTAAGTTAAAGTTCCACATATAAATGTTGTTCAAACCAACTTTTGAAAACAAAGTAAAAAAGCAAAACCAGTTGGTGAATGGATCTCATTTAGTACCTCAATCAACTTGTTAACATTGGTCCAACATTATATTCAAGATCTGTAGTCTGGTAAACTTGTAAAGATTATGGTACCTATTGCAATATTTTTAACATTCTTATATAAGTGCCAACACGAAAATTTTTGTTAAGGCAGATCAGAGCATTTGAATCTGTGTACTAACAAAGCATCTCAATAATAAACGATTGTTGTTGATTGGTAACTGGACTAGGAATACCCCCACTCAATGAAGAGATTTTTTCACATTTTATAGGTATATTCTCTTCCTCACTAAATTCTCTCACCAAAACTTAGCACTTCAAGCCAACAGCTACACCATTCCCTAAATGCACATGCACCCCCGAACCAAGTACCGCTCCTTATATACAACTCACCCCTCTCTCACCTGCCATGCAGCTTGAGCTGCCCAGGTGTTTCTTATTCCTCTCTCAACCTTCTCAATTTTTATCTTATTACTTGTATAAAGTGCTGCATTTTCCCAATTACTTATTCAAAAAAAAAACCATGCATCTGCAGATTGCAAATTATATAACTTATTGGAAATAATGGCTTTTTCATACCAAACTGTATTTTTCTCACACGTAATTGCAATCTAGTTGTGTCTGAAATTCATGGACACTTCTTTGGTTTTTCTCATGCTATTGGAGATTGCTAGCTGCATGCACTTTAACACAGTTCTTGGTGCCCGATTATATGATCTTTATTATTTTGTTGGTAGTATAACATCTTTGTGTGAGTGTGACATGCATTGGAGGTATTGCATCATAAACTGTACATCACCATACAAGACACTTGTGATTGAGAAATAGCCTAATTGATAGCCATAGCTTTCTTTTTTCTGGGAGGTTTTAAATTCAGATCTCCTTCCCCCAAAAAAACTATATTAAAAAAATAAAAATAAAAGGCTCTTACTTATTTACAAGCCTGTTTTTTGTTGCATGTCGGGAGTCAGGGAAAGAGGAACAAGGGGCATTCTTTTTTCGCAGTAGTAGACATCAATTTTTTCAATTTCAGAGCGATTGAGTTTTCAAATTCATTATGATCTGTAGGTGTGGTCATATGTGCTGTTGTATAACATGTTGTTCGCAATTGAGCAACTGTCCTCTTTGTCGAAGACGTATAGAGCAGGTAGTGAAGACTTTCCGCCATTGAAGTATTCCTTCCAAGATTAATAGCACGAGTACTATGGGGACACTTGCATGGTTGGGACTTGGGAGATGAATTCTCTGCGCATGCAAAGATTTCA
>Ga0307513_10012501_pt1 | contig 10471 bp, 11 predicted proteins | sample 15_EM_MG_FD_202174 | JGI IMG/M metagenome (GOLD analysis project Ga0307513, IMG submission 202174) | Populus trichocarpa ectomycorrhiza microbial communities from riparian zone in the Pacific Northwest, United States - 15_EM | ecosystem: Host-associated > Plants > Roots > Unclassified | place...
TCCGTAGTATTGGGGGTGACATCCTCTCGCGCCAAGATCAACTTTACGGTGCCCACATGCCCATACATAGCTGCCCACAAGAGGGGTGTGCGACCGTCTTTATCCGCAGTGTTGGGTGTGACATCCTCTCGTCCTAAAAGAATTCTCACCACATCCTCATACCCATTTCGAGCTGCCCACGAGAGAGGTGTTCGGCCGCCTTTATCCGTAGTGTTGGGGGTGACATCCCCTCGCGCCAAGATCAACTTTACGGTGCCCCCATACCCATTTATGGCTGCCGACGAGAGAGGTGTTCGACCGTCTTTATCCGCAGTGTTGGGTGTGACATCCACACGTTCCAAAAGTACCCCCACAACAGCCTCATGCCCACTCCCGGCTGCCCACGAGAGAGGTGTCCGACCACCATTATCCGAAGTGCTGGGAGCGACATCTTCCCGTCCTAAAAGAATTCTCACCACATCCTCATACCCATTTTGTGCTGCCCACAAGAGAGGTGTTCGACCGTCCATACCTACAGCATCAGGAGCGACATCCCTGCGCTCTAAAAGACTCTTCGCAACCTCCCTATAATTACGTTCAACTGCCCACGAGAGAGGTGTTCGGCCGTCTTTATCCGTAGTATTGGGGGTGACATCCTCTCGCGCCAAGATCAACTTTACGGTGCCCACATACCCATACATAGCTGCCCACAAGAGGGGTGTTCGGCCGTCTTTATCCGTAGTATTGGGGGTGACATCCTCTCGCGCCAAGATCAACTTTACGGTGCCCACATGCCCATACATAGCTGCCCACAAGAGGGGTGTGCGACCGTCTTTATCCGTAGTGTCGGGAGCGACATCTTCCCGTCCTAAAAGAATTCTCACCACATCCTCATACCCATTTCGTGCTGCCAACAATAGAGGCGTTCGACCGCATCGATCCGCAGTGTTGGGAGCCACATCCTCCTGTTCCAAAAGCAGCTTCACAATGTCCCCATGACCTTCTCTAGCAGCCAACAAGATTGCCGTGTTACCCAACACATCAGTTGCGTTGAGATTCCATTTCTTCACCCTTAATAGCGCAGCTGCAATCTCCACCATCCCAATATAAGCAATGATGTGGAGCCCGGTAAATCCCGTGGCGTTAACCGTACTAGACTCCAAGTACTCGTATTCCTCTTCATAGTCTAAGTATATCCGAGAGGATATATGCTTATCGAATCCATCGAGAAGCCTCAGTGCCAGCGTCTTCACACTTTCCGTGATTTCTCGTCTAGCGTGTGCTCCCCAGTAACAAGAGGCATATTCAAGCAATGTTGTCGGCGACTCGTCCCAATCATGGGTAAGCGGAAGGTCTCTAACACTCTGAAAGTTGAGGTATGTTAAGCAAACCTCGGCAATCATCGAGTGGGCGCTGTGAAACAGGTCGGTATTATTGGATAGATATTCTTGAAGAGTGTAGTGTACAAGACGGACAGTGTATGAGGATGCTTCAACTATTACGAGCCCTTGGGAGCATCCCAGCAGTGTTTCTATCGTAGGAACATTCTGAGAATTCAAGTCCGTGGACCCGATTTCTACCCCCAGGGCATCGCATAACTCGTTGGCTTCCAAGGGATACTCCGAATGTGATAGCCACATTAGCGCTTCCATGCCGAGTCTTGACCTGCTGCCCTTCTGATCCTTTATTCGTGCTAGTGTTGCCGAATACGCACTCCGAAGACCATTCCCTTGGATCATCTCGTCAAGCCTTTTCTTTCTCTGATGGATCGTGACTTCCTCCAAGACAGCGTCAATGTTAAGAGAAACGAGAAGAAATCTATATTCTGTTATTAGTGAATGTCCAGCAAGGGGTAGATTTGTTATTCTTACTCACATTTGCGAAATATTTCTTGGAATTACTGTCAGAATCTCAGCCCTTAAATCATAGTCCATCGCGCTAGGTGTGGAATCTCGGTCTAATCTCATCTCCAGATATCTCTTAATATCCCCAATCGTAGGAACGATGGCTATCATGACCGCCTCGGTGAAATACCCCTCGACCTCGTCCCGAATATGAGGTCTCCCTGAAAGAAACACACGCGTGGTCGGCGAGGCCCGCACAATATCTCTGAGAGACTCAAGAAGTTCTCGTCGATTTTTCGGAAGGCATTCATCCAAGCCATCGATACAAATGAACACTTCCGGTAGCGATGCGATTGTCGTCCCGAGTATTCCTACCATGTCTGAAAGTTGCAGAGCCCTTCCGCCAAACCCCCTCTTCCCCTTACGAAAAACCTGCCGCAAGGGCTCCGGGATTCCATCTCTCTCTAAAAGATGCTTGAGGATTGCGCCCAACATGTTCACCGCGGATTGCTCCTTCTGGGCAAGGTAATCGCAGTAGAGCCCGGCAACGGCGATATCTCGATCACGAACTTGATCGCACAACCAGTCAATAACTAAGGAGCTAATATTTCTTCTCGTCAGTGATGTCCACTTGTTACAGAGAGCTTTCTCACGGACCTAACATGAGTCTTCCCCACACCCGGATCGCCGTAGCAGAATAAAACAGCATCTTTCGGCACCCCTTGACCTCCACTCCACTCCCGAAACTCGTTCGTCTCCAGAAGCCAACCTCCCACACCCTTCACCCGGTCGGCTTGCACAGTGTGATGTCTATGCCGAGGCTCTAGAGGTGAGAGCCACTGCTTAATCTGGTTATCTTCGTCGTCGGTTTTGTTCACAGTGATAGCCTTGTTTCTTAGGGTGATACTGTTGTTGTAGCTATTCGTTATATTCCCACTGTTAACACTACCGGAACCAAAGGATTGCATATTTGCTCTTCGCTCCGTGATGCGTTTTGTTGATACTTAGTTTCGCCGTGGATGCGGTTCCGTGATTATTCAGGGGGCCAAACGGGTTTATGAAATTTCTAGGACTCAAGGAAAGAGGTGGCGATTGGGCTTATTTCTCCGGCAGTGCTGTCACCTCATTCCTACGCGAAGGAAGCCTAACGAGAAAGAAGGCAGCCAAGGAGTGACCAAACTCACCAGAAGCATCATAAATTGTACTCGCGGTGTCGAAGCGCTTTTAAAAAAGACTGCCCATTGCATGCGGCTGAAATCCTAGCAAGAAGGCCAAATTTTGGTGGTATCATATGCAATAGCAGTCTTTTTTAAAAACATTTCGACACCGCGAGTAAGGCAAAACCTTGCCCCCAGCCTACCTGTGATACCATACTGCATGTGTAAATAAAACACCGTATGACATGTAAGTACCGGTACTGCATATGAGTTCTCAGCCCCAGCATGAAACTCCAATCACCACCTGACACCTATTTTTCTTTCGCCCTGAAGACCTCCAGCTTGTCCAACCGCAACAAGATAAACAGACCAATGACGATGACCAGTTTGGAATTACCATTTACATGTTGAGGATTTAATGCATTGATTTGCGCGGGAGCTTGGAACTTGATAGCGGATTTATTACTTATTTTGTTTCGCTAGTTGATTGCGGATATGCACCTGCAGCCAAAAAAAAAAAAGACCCACGACACTCTGGTACGGTAGATGGAAGAGCCCAAGGCTTCCCACCAGCAAATGATTTTTCCGGGTTTTATTATCCACAAGGCATACCTGACCGCAACCCCCAAAAACAGCCATCCCTTCCCATGCCACACTACCACCAGTATGATAATATCATAGTAAATCCAATAAATCTCACTCCTCCCCTTTTCGGTAGCATTATTGCACGGGAAGGGAACCATAAGAACAACCAATCCTCATTCTAGAACATCGAACTCGCCCCCATAGTAAGCTCCAACGGGTATATACATCCCATCAGGGGTCCGAATGCCAATCCCCGGAGTGATCCCTCTTAATCCAAAGTGTGGCACTCCGGAGGACCTAATCTAATGCACAACAACTCAGGTTCTCCGGCTACCGTACTGTACCGGTACTATACCGGCAAACTCCACAAGATTCTCTAGGCAGTCGAAAATTATTTCCTCCATTTGTAATAGCTAGTCTAAAATCCCGAGCCTGATAGCACCCTCCCGCTCCAGAAAATGTGAAGATCTGGCAGGAAGTTTTCCTCTGTCTTTGAATTGGGCTGGAGATATTTCCTGATTGGTCCTATTTCACCTCTACCGTTTGGGTTCGTTCCCTTCCCCCTTCCGCCCCGCTAGCTTGCCAGGGATGTTGTGTTGGTGTTGCTGCAGCTAGGGGGAGAAAGGGATCTGATTAGATGGGTTATCGGATGATTGAACTTTTTGATGTGCATTATTAGGTGAATCTATGATATCGCTCAGGTGCCGTACAGCACTACACGGATATTTGTTCTCAGTATAAGGTCTCCTGACTACGATAGAAAGAAAACTTTTATTTATCTATTCGCTCGTTCGGATGAATCTGGTTCCTCGGGTACAATTCAACCTAACTACTACGATACCCCGTCACCTACGATAGAGCATGCAGGAATCCGTGTTGACGATGCGGAACAAAAAGGATCATGGTGCAGTATCGCATCATGTCCAACAATGTCATGAAAAAAGGGAAAAAGACGGGAAGCTAACCAAGCGACCTAAGAAATTCCTCAGGTGCAAAAACAAACCAAAGAAAAAAAAGTAAAGAAAAAGCGAAAGAAAAGAGAGATATGAGGCTGATAAAAAGCAACGCAAGGTAAATGGAGAAATCCGATGTGCGCCTGTTTGTATTATGAGTATTCACATCCCTCTTATCCGTATCACCCGGGACGGGACACGGTGAGGGCATATAACCTCCCCCAATCCCCACGCTCGTGCCGATAGATCAAAACATGCTGGATCCCTTCTTACTCAACTTCCCTCCTCTCACTTTGCCTCGCTTGGCCCCATCCGCTCCGGCCCCCGCATCCCCACCTCCACCCCCACCAAATCTCAGTCCTAAAAAGCTCTTTCGAGAATTAACCTTTTTACCCTCCTGAATAGGTCTCAGCCCACCCCCACCCCCACCCCCACCCCCACCTCCACCTCCAACGACCGGCGGCCTCCCACCCTCCCAGCCTCCAACGACAGACGGCCGCCGCCGCTGCTGCTGCTGCATAACCGCCGCCCTCTCTCGCTCGTACATCATCTTAAGTCTCTGTGTTTCCTTCTCAACCTCCATTTCCCGCCGTTGCCGCTCACGCGCTTCTTCTTCGGCGAGCATGCGGAGTGTTGCTTGCTCCTCTTGCTTCAGCTGTGATGCACGGCGGGCCGCCTCTTCCGCTTTGCGGATTTGGTAGTCTCGTTGGGACGCCGTTGGAGAGGGGGTATGTTGTGGGTACGAAGTTCTGTGATTCTGCGGAAATGTGGGATGGGGGGGATGTTGGGTAGTTGGTGTTACGGTTATTGATGGGGGAATACTTGGTGTGCTGGACGTTCTCCTCCTCCCGCCGTTCGCGTTGGCCACAACTCCTGCTGTGGCGGGGGATGAAGTAGAAGTGGGAGTGAGATTGAACATCAAGTTCGTCGGGCAAAACCACATATCGCCGATCGCCATCGCGCTAAGTATCAGCACCACCTCTAACCCTTTCAAGTCCTCTACCTCAACCCTCTTAAGATTGCTCTGGTAGACGGTGATGTCCCCCGTACCCTTCTTATCCCCCAGTCCCTCGAACGTGGCGATGGGAATGTCCGGCTCGTTCGCGCCGGCCTTTCTCGGCCCGTTGCCGAGGTTTGCGGGGGAGACTAAACTGCACCTCAGCATACTCTTCGACAACACACCACCCTCTTTGCGCCATCGGAAGGTCGCGCGGGGTAAGTGTGATAGGGCATTCCGGTGGGCCGCACTGGCGGCATCTAACCTCGACGCGGTGGGGGGCAAGAACGAAGTCTTTGGCAGTGAGAATTCCCAGAAGTTTCCACGGAGGGTGGAATGGTTGTGCGTTACGATAATTGTAGAGTCCGGGTTATACAGTTGCAATGGGAATTCCTTCGGCAGGAGAACCTTCGGTGGTGGTGGGGGTGCTCCGGGCGAACTCGCTTGCTGCTGGATTATATCTGGCGTTGCGGCGACCGTTGCGTACAGAATGTCGGGGACGAATGCATCGTGAAGGGTGGTGGAGTATGTTGCGTCGATGTCTGGTGCTCGGGTTTTTGTGTATGAGGCGGTTGGCGGAGAGCCGTTCACTGTGAAGGTTAAGGTTGTGATGTGGGGCTCCCTAGCTTGAGGGGCTAGGTGGAATACTTGAGAAGTTCTTGGTCAGTAGGAGGCACCACACCCACCCGTGAGCAAGCAAGCAGCAGAAGAATGGATCGCTTACTCGGAAGACCATCGTCAAGAGGCATCTTGCCACAATACTATCCAACTTCTAGAAACAAAAGAATAAAAGGAGGGCAAGGAAAGGGAGGAGCGTAAGGACAGATGTGCAGGTGTTGGTGTTCAAGCATAAACTCCAGAAGCTCACATCCTCTTTTTACTTCCCCACTCGTAACTTGCCGCGGAGCCAAACTTCCATAGAAAGAAGGAAAAGAAAGAAAGGGAAAGGGAGCAACGAAAAGCCAAACCAACCAAGCACCGCCCCCTGTCTGTGCAACCACCAAATGAGGAGTCTACGTAAGAGCCCCAGCGCTAACCCGTTTCAAAAAAGAATAGAGTACCGTACGATTTTTAGGACGGGGATGTTTTCTACCCCTGTTCATCACCCTTCGTACCTGACGACGGTCTTACAATTACCCGATTGATAAATAACCTTCTGTAAATAACGGGGCTACTTTGTGCTATTGTTAGAACCGTGCCTACAAAAGCTCTACCGCGAGAAATTAGTAATCGGACAGATGCTGTGTTAGGAATCATAATAATATTATTACAATATTATCACAATGAAAGCTAGGGTTGGATAAGCGATAAACATTTTTTGGCCAAGAGTATTATACGAATAGGGCGAGCAATCGAGTGAGCAAGAGGAGGACTGCGGTGGGACGGCTGGAGGGTTGTGCCCTGTCGATAGGCGTCAGAATCCGGAAATTGGGTCCAAGTTATCTTCCTCTGCATCAGAACTGTTGGGCGGGGGTTACGAAACGGCCGCCTAATCGCGGTCTGTTTGCGGTGTTCCGTGAGGGTCACGTGCTACGTTGCGTTAACTCGGACAGAGACCAAGCGGCTCTGCGAGCACACCGCTATTCAGCCCTGACCCTCGCGCCGTAGTTGACGCGCAGAGCTCGCGATCCGTTCTTTCTTTTTTCCTCCGGAATACGCAGACCGGGAGTCTATCTCTATTATGATAACACAGCACTCGTAATGCCGTTACCCCCGTAACACGGACTGTTATTACCCCCAACTAGAAATTGGCCGGAGCCCCTCAATTTTGGTGGAATGCAATAGCAGCCCGCTTTGCAAGCGTCACGACGTGACGAGAAGGCTTGCGCAACCCAACTTGTGAATCACCGTAAGCTAGGCACAATCGCCCAAGACGATTGACCGGAGCATACGTGGAAAAGTTGTTTTGATAAGTAATCATGACATTGAAAAGAGAGAAAAAGAAGTACCGCCAAATTCTAGAATGCCCCCATGTTGCAAGGGGCCAATGGTAGTGTGCTCTCACTTGGGTATTAATTTAGAGAAATCAAGAATATGGCTACCGGTAGTCTATTCTAAGTACACCAATTTCGTCTCTCCAACCGCAACTGATGGCATACTCCATCTACTACGGCAGACATTCAAAAACAATACCGAGTAAAACGCTGGGAGGCCCAGAATTTCTCTCTTCGGATTAGGGGAGAAAAACAGCGGGAAGATTATCTTCCGGCCTTCATCTGAGACAAATAAGGAGAATAATGCTCGTATAACCTACCTTGCTAGGAGAGGTAACTCAAACATCCGAGTGAGGTTCTCAATTCCTATAGTTCCTACCATCACCCCCGTATGTTCTGGTACACGCAACACCGGTACTCAGCCAAGTCCCATACCCCCATAAATGGCCCATCCGGAGATAACCTGAGGAGTCAGGGCACAAAAAACATAAACAAGACCTTACTCCAAGCTACCGTATTGCCGTAGCGGACCAACCACCTGCTATTGCGCAGACTCAAAACTACCCAACAGCTTCACCATTGTTATAAGTAAAAATACCTGAACAGACCTAAGTAGCTACAAGAACAAGTTTTCCCCACTCCCAAAAGCCCGAAACCACAGATTTACACGAAATATTTCCCGTTACCGTAGCACCTGATGGTGTTTGGTTGTTGGCTACTAAGTTAATAAATTCGCTATCGTAAATACTTCCAACCCAAGATACACCTGTGAAGGTAGTGGCGTATCGTACCGACCGCACTTCTATATCTTGATGCGGAAACTATGATATCCCGCCTAACGAGTGGCCACATTCCCTCGCAAGGCACAATTTAACTTAAGCTTGCCGGTAGGGAATGCCAAGATTTCCGGATACTTTTTGGAGCCCGGTGGGAGAAATGTGCATCCGGAGGCCGCGTGTTGCATGATAAGTTAGTAACCATCCGCAATCGTTAAGGCAGTGCAGGCAGTGGCTTATATCTGCCCTGCGGGCAAGAGGGTACGGTGAGTTTCGCTCGGCAGGGTGTCCTTAGGATGTTCCTACAGTACATACGGTAGTTCAGGCTAGACAACCTGTAGGATTGAAGTACCGGTAGATACAATAGCTGACGCTTAGGGTGCTTGTACTTCTGGGGTAAACTTTGAAGTAATATTTTGCACCAACTCACGTGCCGTACTAGTTGAGGGGTACTCATTAGCGGTAGGTGTGACGAGTGATACAAGTGCCCAGACGATTCTATTCCCGGGTATAATGTCTAAGGCGGTACGATTGAAGCGTCTCTCCTTTAGAAGGATCGCAACCCAAGAGTTAAGAGTGTAACAACAAGTTCCCGGAGTCCATTCCCGATCGATAATTCCCACAGGACGCGTGTATGATAAGCCTCTACAGTCCCCACCAGTTATTTCGATGTAACTTGTAGATCCGGGAGTTTGAGACACGCATGGACCTTCTCTTACGTGTACCCGTCCCGCCCGTCAGGACCCTCGGAGGCAGATAGATCATGCATTGGACGACGGAGCCCATTGAGAACTTGGGTTTATCATCAAGGCCGTATTAGGTGTAGGTGTTTTCTTTTTTTTTCTCGCTAAAGAAATAGTTATAACGAGTGATGCTAAGCAAAGGTAGGCTGTAGGTTAGTAACGAGGGGGATGGCATTCGGGGTGCCGATGTTCGATGTGACCGCACCAAAGCATTGATTCTGGGAATTCACTGGTTGAACAAACACCCCAAGTGCCGAACTGAACTGAATTGATAGAGGCCCGCCCGGCTTAGGATGAGTAATATAAAAATGGGGAAGACTATAGCATAAAAAAATGGTACTGGGGGTAGGAACCGTAGCATGCTCAATTCGTTCCTAATAGTTTTAGTCTCCTTGGTGTTATAAGTTCTGCAATACAAATGCATTCCTGTATAGTGTAGGCATAATACCGGAAGCCATAGCACTCTACCCGGGTGAATGGTTGAGGCTATACCGTAAATTATAGCTGCAAGGGACAATACCGGAAAAAATATCTCGAAGTACGAATATAAAATTCGATGCCGGTAATGGTGTCCTGTGCCTCAGAGCTCATGTCATATAAAGTGCTGAATTATTAGATGTTCTCATAACGAGCGGATTTTGCCTCTCCAACTTGCAGGGATTGGAAGATGGGTAGATGAAAGACCTAAAGATCGGCCTTTGGTAGCATGTGAGGATTGTGCTCAGGGGGGTTCCAGCGGGAAGGTGCTAGATTGGATACGAGATATACTTATCACTAGTTCCAGGGCGAATTGCGAGTTTAGGAGTTCCTTTTTGCCCATATGGGCGCCCTAAATAAAGCCCTCAGGTGGCATTTCCTTTTGGGATTTTTTTTTTTTTTGTTAATTCCGTGGTATGATTTTAGGTACATGACTAGCACTCCCTAGGGCTCAACCGCTGCATTCGGGAAATATCCCATGGCAAATAAAAACCCAAATCAAAACAAAAACAAAAGAAATAAAATCAAAAACAAATCAATAATACCATAAGGTATAACATCAAAGTGAAAATCCCCCATAATTGGAGTTCCTTGCATTGTCATCAACCTCCAAGCTCATGACCTTTTAATTGTATTCCCCATCATACTACTAGAGTAAACATCAACAGCAAGCACCGGGTCCTCAGAGTGGTGTGCGTAACGACTGTTGTTATCGTTGATGGGTCTTCGGAATTTTGGCTCGGCACTGATGCCGGAGTCGGAATATTCTTGTAATAGCAGTCGGATGCTAGCCGCCCGTGTGAAGAAAGCAGTAGGATGCAAGCCGGCAGTAGGATGCTAGCCGGTAGCAGTAGGGTGCCAGCCTCGAAGCAGTAGGGTGCCAGCCTGGGGCAGTAGGATGCTAGCCATTGTGTTTCCCAGCGTACTCGCCAAGGACTGGTGTCAGGACGACATTGGTGCTTGTGTATTCGGTGGGTCTTGTGTGTTTTGACAACAGACTGAAGGATAGAATGATGCCAGTGGTGC
>Ga0307513_10012502_pt1 | contig 10471 bp, 10 predicted proteins | sample 15_EM_MG_FD_202174 | JGI IMG/M metagenome (GOLD analysis project Ga0307513, IMG submission 202174) | Populus trichocarpa ectomycorrhiza microbial communities from riparian zone in the Pacific Northwest, United States - 15_EM | ecosystem: Host-associated > Plants > Roots > Unclassified | place...
GGAGATCTGCGGCAACCGCAGCAAGGTCGCTGCGCACAGCGCCCGCGCCCGCACGCGGCGGGCGGACGAGAGCCCGTAGCGGGCCGGCTCGGTCAGGTCACCGGCCGTCGAAACGACTCAGCACGCGCAGCCGGTCCCACGGGATGTGCGGCATCCGGTAGTAGTCACCCGTCGCGCCCGCCGCCAGGTAGGGCCCCATGCCGGGCACGTACTCGAAGATGACCGCCATCCGGGCGCCGCCGTTGTCGCCCGCGTACGCGCCGTACCGCTGCAGCGCGCGCCCGACGGTCAGCTCGAACGGTGTGATGCCCGGGATCGCACCCAGATCGATCGACGGGTCCAGCTGCACGCGCGCGCCCTCCTGGATCGGGGTCGCGACCCCGTCCATGTTCGAGCCGTCGGTCTTCACCGCGGGAAAGCGCAGGTCGTCCTCCGCGGCCATGTTCGTGCTGAAGAACAGCGCGTGCGGGATCTCGCCCGCCGCGATCTCCGCCGCCCGCACGACCGCGGCGAAGCGGGCGATCCCCGAACCGACGGACGAGCCGCCGGACGTCTCGCGGCCGTCGCCGTCGATCGGGGCCAGCGCCGCCCCGTCGGCCACCCAGCCGTCGCCGCGCTCCTCGGCGCCCAGCAAGCCGTAGGTCATCCCGGACGAGGCGTCCAGCACCGCGAGCGCCCTGTCCTCCCCTGTCGGGATCGGGGTACCCGCCGGGATCGGGACCGTCCTGCCGCCGAAGGGATCGCGACCGCCTCCCAAGGAGACGCGCACCCCGGGCGTCCCGGGCGGGATCGAACTCTGATCCCGCAGGGTCACCGCGTACTCGACGAGGTCGGCGAGGTGTTCGTCCTGGCCGAGCAACCGCGCCACGGCGGTGCTCTGCGGATCGAGGACGGGGTCGACCGGTATCGGGTTCCAGAGCCAGTCGGCGGCCGTGAAGTACGGCCGGGCCGGCGGCACCGGAGCGGTGGTGGTGGGTGCCGCGGCGGTCGTGGGTGCCGGCGCCGGCGGCACCTCGACAGGCTGCGTCCTGGGCCAGACGGCGACGGTCACGCCGAGCACCACCGCCACCGCAGCGACGAGGACGAGCACGTTCCTGCGCCGCGCGGGTTCCACGAGGTCAGACTGAACCACCGCCGCCGCCGTGTCACCTTCGCGAGATCACCCGGGCCGATGCCGCCGGTACTCGTCGGTGTCGCGGCCCAGCGCCACGGCGTGGGTCAGTCGGAGGGTGGTGGCCAGCCACAACAGGATGTCGTGCAGCCGCAGACGCGTCGGCTCGGCGTCACCCGTCAGGTCCGTGATCACCTGCTCCAACTCGGCGAACACCTCGGCGTTCGCCCGCAGCTCCCGCCACACCACCGCCTCCACCCCACTGTCGCCCTCCTCGAGGTGCGGCATCAGCGCACGGCGGGTGGTGCGCGTCAGGTGCGGCAACAGGTGGGGACGTTCGTGGTGCAGGATCGCGGCGACGTGCGCGGGCTGCTCCCCGCTGCCGCGTGCGATCTCGCGCAGCGCGGCGCCCACGGTGCCCGGCTCGCCCAGCACCGAGAGCTCGGCGGGCGGCAGCTCCCACAGCGGCCGACCCGCCGCGCGCTCATCGGCGATGTCGGCGAGCGGCCGCACGAGATCGAGCGCCTTGCGGACGTCGTCCCAGGCCTCGCGGTCGAGCCGGCCGTGCAGGGCCTCGCCGATGATCGTGTCGGACTGCGACGCGCTGGACGGCCGGGTGTCGAACCGGCTCCACGCGAAAGCCGGCAGCATCACCCAGCTGCCCCGCAACGCGCCGATGCCACGGAAGCAGAACGGACGCTTGCCACGCGCGTAGCCGAGCACCGCGGCCACCGCGGTATCGAAGGGGATCGGATCGGGCCCAGCGCTCAGCAGTCGCAACACTGCCGTCTCGCCCTCGGAAGCCACCTGCTCACCCTGCCATCGGCCACCGGTCTTCCTCGACAGCGGGCCCGACACCGGCCACTACGATTGCCATCACAATAGTTCGAAATTGTCGGAATGGTTTCACCTCGGCTAACACCCGATGCGCGCCCCTCGATGACGAGACGCATATTCGCTCTCCGAAAGGTCTCTCATGACCCGCATCGGCACCATCCTCGCGATCGCCGGCTTCGGCTCCCTGCTCCTCATGCTGATGAATGCCCACTTCGTCCTGCTCGCCTGGGCGGATCCGATGCAGCCCGGGTTCGGCATCGTCGTGGGCATCGTCGGGGTGATCGTGCTCATCGCCGGCGTCCTCCGCGACCGGCAGGTTGCCGCACCGGCGCCGCAGCCGGATCAGGCAGCCTGAACCGAGCGGCCACGGCTGCGCAGGTGCAGGGCCGCCGACCGGACCACGAGCACGAGCAGCACACCGAGCAGGAACCCGGCAGGAGCGGTCGCGGCGAGGACCATCTCGGCCGGGAGCCCCGTGGGCACCGCGGATCCGGCCGGCGACTCCCGCAGGACGAGCCGGACCGGGCCGATCAGTGGCTCGGTGATGGGTATCCCCCGGTCGAGCACCTCCTGCGCGGCGCGCTCGGCCTCCGCGGCCGATCCCGCCGTGACCGTGACCGTGACCGACCCCGGCGATGCGGTCGCAGCAGCCGTCGCCGAGTCCGCGCTCCCCGCGGGGAGACCGGTCTCGGCGAGGAGCGATGCAGCGGTACGGGCCGGTTCCGCGGCCCCGGCGTACTCCGCCATCCGCTCGTCCCAGTCGGGGCCGGCGTCCTCCGGGTCCGGGACGAACCGGCCGTCCACCACGACCGCCAGCACCGCCTGCGCGCGGAAGGATTGTGGCAGCGCGGCGGTCGCCACCCGGAACGCGAGCACGGCAAGGAGCACGCCCACCGCGACGGCCGCAACGGCACCCAATGGGCCCAGCCGCGGCCCGGGCTCCGCAGCGCCCGCGCGATCGGGGCGGCCGGTGGACAGGCGAACACGCCCGAACCAGACCCACGTCGTACCGACCCCGACGCCGGGTGGGTTCGTCATGTGATCGACGGTAGGGGGCCCACCTCCGCGGGAACCTCGCAACAGGTAAGCGGAGCGCAATGGTTGCGCTCCGCTGCTCACCCCTTGGTCGCGCCGGACAGCATGCCCTCGATGAAGCGGCGCTGCAGGAACAGGTAGAGCACGACGATCGGGGCGGCGACGATCACCGAGGCCGCCGCGAGCAGCGCGGTGTCGGTGCTGTGCTGGCCCTGGAACAGGGCCAGCCCGAGCGGGGCCGTGCGCAGGCGGTCGCCCGTGGTCATGATCAGCGGCAGCAGGAACTCGTTCCACGTCCACATGGCGATGAGCAGCGCCATCGTCATCAGGGCCGGGCGCGCGGACGGCACGAGGATGCGCCACAACAGCCCGCGGTCGCCGACGCCGTCGAGGCGGGCGGCCTCGACGATGCTGCGCGGGTAGGCGGCGAAGTGGTTGCGCATCCAGAACGTGCCGAACGCCAGCGACTGCGCGGTCTGCGGCAGCAGCAGCGCCCAGTAGGTGTCGGTGAGGCCCCAGTCGCGCAGGTCGTAGTACAGCGGGATGACGAACGCCTCGGCGGGCAGCACGAGCCCGAGCAGCATCACGTAGAACAGCACCGTGCGGCCGGGGAAGCGCATGAACGCGAACGCGTAACCGGCGAGCACCGCCAGCAGCGAGGTGAGCACCACGACGCCCGTGGTCACCACCAGGCTGTTGACCATGTACGTGCCGAAGTGCCCCACGGTCCACGCGTCGGCGAAGTTCTCCCAGGCGAGGCTGCTGGGCAGCGCGAACCCGGTACGCGCGTCGCCGGCGGGGGTCACCGCGGCGAGCAGGATGTGGACCAGCGGCGTGAGCGCGAGCACGGCGAAGAACGCGAGCACGGCGTAGTTGAGCGCGACCTCGGTGCGGCGGATCCTCATGACTGCTCGTCGCGCGGCTGGATGCGCTGGATCAGCGCCGTGATCACCATGATGATCACGGTCAGGGTGAGCGCGATCGCGCAGGCCGAGCCGACCTGGTTGGTCAGGAACGCGCGCTGGTAGGCGACGAACGCGGGCACCGTGGTGGCGTCGCCGGGGCCACCGTGGGTCGTGACGTAGACGAGGTCGAACGTCTTGAGCGCGGCGATGACGGTGAGCGTGAGGGCGACGGCGATGTGGCGGCGCAGGTGCGGCAGGACGATGCTGACGAACTCGCGGAACAGCCCGGCCCCGTCCAGCCGTGCGGCCTCGAAGAGGTCGCGGTCGATCTGGCCCAGCCCGGACAGGAACAGCACCAGGCACAGCCCGATGCCCACCCAGGTGCCGACGAGCCCGACGGCGGGCAGCGCCGTGGCGAAGTCGCCGAGCCAGGCACGGGCGAGCCAGCCGAGCCCGAGCGCCCGCAGTACCTCGTTGACCAGGCCGTCGGGGGCGTAGATGGCGAGGAACGCCGAGGCCACGACGACCGACGCGACGACCTGGGGCAGGAAGAGCACGACCCGGAAGAACCCGAGCCCCCGCGCCCGGACGGCCCGGCCCATGACGGCCGTGAGCAGCAGCGCGATCACGATGGGCAGCCCGGCGAAGAACACGATGAGCACCGCTGCGTGGCCGAACCCGGCCCGCAGGTTCTCGTCCGTGAGGATGTCGACGTAGTTGCCGGCGCCGACGAACGTGGCGACGGTCAGGCCGTTCCAGTCGAACAGCGAGATCCACGCGCCCTGCACCGCAGGGAGCACGAGGAACACGCCGAGCACCACCAGCGCCGGGGCGAGGTAGAGGTAGGCCTTCCACTGCCGGCCCGCCGCAGCTCGCCGCCGTGGCGGGGCCGCCACGGCGGTCCTGGTGGCCGTTGCCACCACTAGTGCCCCCCGCCAGGAATCCGACACACATCTCGACGGCCCAGCTCCACGCTGACCGCACCGGCGAACCGGCGAGTACTACCCGGTACGAGCCCGGTTCGCCGGCACGGCCAGCGAGAACCTGGATCCGCCGATATACGCAACGGATTCTTGGCGGGGGGCACTAGCGACCGGCCTGGAACGCGGCGGCGTCCTTCTGCAGCGCCTCGGTGAACTGGGCCGGGGTGTACTGACCGGCCGTCAGCTGCTGCACGGCGCCGGTGATCGTGTCGTAGAACGTCGGGGTGGCGTAGTCGAGGTACGGGACGAGTCCACCCTGCTGGCTGACGCCCTTCCAGGCGGCCTGGATGTCGCCGGCGAGCGTGCCGGGCGTGGCCGCGACGGTGTCGGGGAGCACGACCGGCAGGTTGCCCGTGTCGACGAGTACCTGGCTGGCCGCGGCGTTGGTGACGTGCTCGATGTAGGCGGCGCCCACGTTCGCGTTCTTGGTTCGCGAGGTCAGCGACCACGACAGCCCGACGCCGCCGAGGGTCTCTGCGCGCTTGGAGACGCCGGCGAGCGCGACGAATCCGGCGTCGCCGCCCAGCGCCTGGGCCAGTTCGGCCTGGCGCCACGTGCCGTCGAAGTGGAAGACGCCCTGCCCCTTGCCGAACGCGTTGCTGGCGGCGTCCTTGGAGACGCCGTTGGCGCCGTCGGTGAGGAAGCCGTCGCGGGCCCAGCCGGCGAGGACCTCGGCGGCGCGGGTGGGCGCCGGATCGGTCCACGCGCCACCGGCGCTCGCGACCACCTTGGTGGCGGCGTCGGCGCCGGCGACCGCGGAGATCAGCGCGCCGTAGATGTGGATGCCGGGGGTCTTGTCGGCGTCGCCGTACTGCAGGGGCAGCTGGCCGGCCGCCTTGATCCGCGGCAGCAGCGCGACGAGCTCGTCCATGCTGGTGGGTGCGGTGAGCCCGAGCCGGGCCAGCAGTGCCTTGTTCGTGTAGAGCCCGACGATCTCACCGGTCTGCGAGATGCCGTAGAGGTTGCCCTGGCGCCAGGTCTTCCCGTCGCCGGTGAACCTGTTGAGCGCCAGCAGGTCGGCGGGGAAGCGCTTGGTCCAGCCGTAGAGCGCGTCCCACGGATCGGTCGGCTGCAGCAACCCGGCCTCGACGAACGCGCCCATGTCGGGGTAGCCCTGGTTGGCCTGCACGACGTCGGGGGCGCTGTCGCCGGAGAGCGCCAGCTTCAGCGTGGTCTTGAGGTCGGTGAACGACTGCGCGACCCGCTGGATCGTGACGTTCGGGTACTTCTGCTGGAACAGGGCGTTGAGCTTCTCCTGCGCCTCTTTGATGCCGCCGTCGGTGTTCTGGTCCCACACGGTGAGCGTGACGGGCCCGGCGCCGGCGACGTCGCCGGAGACCGGGACGGCGGTGGTTGCAGCCGGGGCCGATGAGCTGCCGGGGGCGCATGCGGCGGCGGCACCGCCGAGGGCGAGCGCCGACAGTGCGGCGAGCACGGTCCGGCGCGAGAGCGGGTCGGTCATCGGGTCTCCTCCTCGGGTGCACAACGGTGTGCCCAGTCCTCGATGTCGGTCCAATCCTTCTTGGCCAAATCGCCCGGCGGGCGCTGCGCACGCAGGAACGCGGCGACGTCGGCGGGGCGGGGTGCGCTGGTGGCGCCGCCGAGCGCGCGGACCGACAGCGAGGCCAGCAGCCCCGCGAACCGGACGCGCGTCGGCAGGTCCCAGCCCTGCACGGTGGCGGTCATCAGTGCGGCGACGAACACATCGCCAGCACCTGTGGGGTCGGCGACCGTGACGGGGACCGCGGGCAGCTCCACCCACTCCCCGGTCGAGCTGTCGGCGGCGATCGCGCCGTGCGCGCCGCGGGTCACCACGACCGTGCCGACGTGCTCGGCCAGCTGCTTCACCGCGGCGGTGACGTCGTCGGTGCGGGTGTAGTGCAACGCCTCGACCTCGTTGGGCACGAACACGTCGACGCCGGAGAGGCGCTGCAGGACAGTGGCGGACCACGCGCCGGTCGGATCCCAGCCGACGCCGCCGAAGACGGTGGTGCCGGCCGCGCGCAGCTGCCCCACCCACGCCGGGGTGGGGTCGGCGAGCCCGGTGTGGCAGGTCGCGGCGGCCGGCAGCGGGCCGGGCCACCGGTCGGGGACGCCGGTGCCGGGCTCCTCGTAGGTGACGAACGTGCGGTCGTGCGCGTTGGTGAGCGCGACCGTCACGGGGGTGTGCGCACTCGGGTGCCGCTGCAGGAAGCGCAGGTCCAGCCCGTCCTCCGCGGCCAGCAATGCGGCCACCTGGTCACCGAGCGGGTCGCGGCCGAGCACGCCGAACAACGCGGTCGCGGTGCCGCAGCGGGCCGCGGCGACCGCACGGGTGGCTGTGCCGCCCGGCGCCAGCGCGAAGCCGTCGGCGAAGACCTCCCCGCCGCTCTGCGCAACATCCGGCAGCGTCACGCCCGACAGCACGAGATCGCAGAACACGCTGCCGCCGAACACCGCATCGAATCGCACAGGGGTGGCCACCTCGGGTTCCGCGGTCACGATCGGGCGAGTATGCGCACGAATGGTCACCCGCGACAAGATCAGGCGGGAAATTCGACGGAATCTGATCGACCTTGACCGACTCTGCGCGAGTTTCTACGGTAGGCGCCATGCTGTCCCGTGACCGCCAGCGCCGCATCGTGGACGCGGTCGCGAGCAGCGGCGCCGTGTCGGTGCAGGAGCTGGCCGCGCACCTGGAGGTCAGCGAGTCGACGATCCGGCGCGACCTGCGCCTGCTCGACCGCAACGGCGAGCTGGAGCGCACATTCGGCGGTGCGGTCGCGGCCAACACGGTGCCTGCGCGGGAGCTGGCCGGCGTCGAGATCGAGGAGCCCTACGACCCGGACGCCGGCCCCGACGTCGACGAGCGACGCCGCATCGCCACGGCCGCCGCCGCGCTCGTCCGCGACGGTGACGTCGTACTGCTCGACATCGGCACCACCACCACGCTGCTCGCGGCCGCGCTCAAGGGCCGCGACATCACGGTGATCACCTCGAACCTGGGCGTGCTCGACCAGCTGCGCGACGATCCCGCGGTGCGGCTGGTGATGCTGGGCGGGGTGCTGCGCCGCAACTTCCAGACCCTCGTCGGCTCGCTCACCGAGCAGGCGCTGCGCGAGGTCAGCGCCGATGTGCTGTTCCTGTCCTGCACCGGTGTGCGGTCCAACGGGCGGGTCCTGGACAACATGGCCGTCGAGGTGCCGATCAAGCTGGCCATGGTCGAGGCGGCGGAGCGGACCGTGCTGCTGGCGTCGGCGAAGAAGTTCCCGGGCACCGGCAACTTCCGGGTGTGCTCGCTCGACGAGATCGACGTGCTCGTCACCACGGCAGGCGCCGAGTCGTCCACCACGCAGATCTGCCGGGACGCCGGCGGGAGGGTGCTCGTCGTATGAAGCTGTGCATTCTGGGTGGCGGCGGCTTCCGCACGCCCTACGTCTACCAGGCGCTGCTGCGCGATCAGGGCTCGCCGCGGGTGGAGTCGGTCGTCCTGCACGACACCGATCCCGACCGGCTGGCGAGCATGACCGCGATCCTCGGCGCGCTCGCGTCGGGCTTCCCGGACGCACCGCGCGTCACGTCGGAGCCCGATCTGCGCCGCGCCCTCGGGGGCGCCGACTTCGTCTTCGCCGCCGTGCGGATCGGCGGCCTCGCCGCCCGCTGCTGCGACGAGCGCGTGGCACTGGACCAGCAGGTCATCGGCCAGGAGACCACCGGCCCCGGCGGCCTGGCGTATGCGCTGCGCACCGTGCCGTACATGCTCGACGTCGCCCGGGTGGTGCGCGAGGTCGCACCGCAGGCGTACTTCCTGAACTTCACCAACCCGGCCGGGATCATCACCGAGGCGATGCAGTCGGTGCTGGGCGATCGCGTGGTCGGGATCTGCGACACCCCGTCCGGGCTGGGGCGGCGCATCGCCGGGCTGATGGGGCTTGATCATCGTCGCGTCCAGCCCGACTACGTGGGCCTCAACCACCTGGGGTGGATGCGCGGGCTCCGCCACGACGGGGTGGACGTGCTGCCGCACCTGCTCGCGTCCGATGCCCTGCTCGACCGGCTCGAGGAATCGCTGGTCTTCGGCAAGGACTGGTTGCGCACGCTGGGCCTGATCCCCAACGAGTACCTGTACTACTACTACTTCCACCGGGACGCCGTCGCCGGCGTGCTGCGATCCAGCCAGACCCGCGGCGAGTTCCTCCTCGACACCCAGACCGCGTTCTTCGACAAGGTCCGCCACGCCGACGGCACCGACGCCGCCGACCTGTGGCGCGCCGCCGTCGCCGACCGCAGCGCGAGCTACATGGCCGAGGCGAAGGGCGGCGAGCAGGGCGCACCGGCACACGTCGACGTGTCGGAACCCGACCCGGCCCACCAGGGCTACGCAGGCGTCGCGCTCGGGGTGATGACGGCGATCAGCCGCAACGAGCGCGCCACGATGATCCTCAACGTGCGCAACCGCGGCACCGTCGCCGGACTGCCGCCCGACGCGGTGATCGAGGTGCCGACCACCGTCGACGCCAACGGGGTGCACCCGCTGACCATCGACCCGCCCGACCTGCACCAGCTGGGCCTGATGCAGTCGGTCAAGGCCGTCGAGCAGTTGCTGATCCACGCCGCGGTGCACGGCGACCGCGCCACCGCGCTGCGCGCGTTCGCGCTGCATCCGCTCGTCGACTCCGTGACCGTCGCCCGCGAACTCCTCGACGGCTACATCCGCACGATCCCGGAGGTCGCCGCCGTGTTCGCGGCGTGATCGGACCAATAGCGGCGCCACCCGGTCCGAACGTGAGACAGTGATGTCATCGGCCCGCGGCCCGGCACCTCGCCGCGCGGGCACCATCTCTGCTCAGCCCATCGCGCCCTGCCGGATCGTTCGAGTCCGGGTGTGCACGTCATGCCCTCAACTCGGGAGATCCACCATCACGCTCTCCGTTCCGTTCTTCCCTGCCGTCGCCGCTCCGCGCGTTCTCCGTGATGTCTTCGGGCCCGAGGTCGCGGTCTGCGCGCGTCCGGCGCTCGAGGTCGGCGAGCCGACGTTGCAGCACCGCCTCGGGCGCGACACGCTGTCCGCCAGGCCGATCGCCATCGCCGCGGACACTCCGCTGATCTGCAGCGCAGGCGGCACCGACCCGGCGCTCCTGGCGGCGATGCGTGACGGCGGCCTGCCGGTCGGCACCGACCTGCGCGAGTTCCGCACCGAGGCCGAGTTCGCCGAGCGGGTCCACGAAGCCATCGGCGACGGGCTGCTGATCGCCATGGAGTACCCGCACCCGACCACCGTGTGCCCTGATCTCTGCGCAGTGAAGAAGGCCGAGCTCGTCGGCCATCTGAACAACAAGGCAAGTATCAGCACGCTCGTCGATCCACGCTTCAGGGCGGGTCGCCGCGTCGTACCCCGCGCCGAGCTCGCCGACGCCACCCGGGTGTCGGACTCCTGGGTGCTCAAGGCGGCGACCAACGACGCACACGGTGCCAGCCTCGACGTCTACCTGCATCGCGCCGGCGAACCGGTCACACTGCCTGCGTTCACCGACTTCCTCGACGCCTTCGTCGTCGAGGAGTACGTGCAGATCCACCGCAACTGGGGCATCCAGCTCTACGTCGCACCCGATGCGCGGGCA
>Ga0307513_10012503_pt1 | contig 10470 bp, 6 predicted proteins | sample 15_EM_MG_FD_202174 | JGI IMG/M metagenome (GOLD analysis project Ga0307513, IMG submission 202174) | Populus trichocarpa ectomycorrhiza microbial communities from riparian zone in the Pacific Northwest, United States - 15_EM | ecosystem: Host-associated > Plants > Roots > Unclassified | place...
ACTGAGCCGAGCGTGGACCCCGAGCCGTCCACCGAGCCGAGCGTCGAGCCCTCGACGGAGCCGTCCGGTGAGCCGAGCACCGACCCCGACCCGAGCGTCGAGCCCACTTCGCCCGAGCCCTCCCCGGAGACCTCCGCCGACTCCCCCGCTCCCGACGCACCCTCCACCACGACCCTCGCGGCCGGGGCCGAGGCTGCGGACAGCCCGGTGTCGATGGGCCTGTTCCCGCAGGCGCACCCCGGCGTCTGGGGCCCGGGGCTGCTCGACACGAGCCCGTCGGCGCCCGGTCTGCTGGCCGTCGGTCAGACCGGCTTGTCCTCGGACTCGATGGGCGTCGTGGACGTCTCCGGTCAGACGCCCGAGCTGACCGCCTGGTACCAGGGCGACTACACGCTCAACAACGGCCTCGGTGACATCGACCTCGTCCCCGGAGCCGCACAGGTACTGGCCAATGGCACGGACCGGGACGCCTACGCGAACGGCGCCTTCACCAAGGCGGGTGCCTATCCGGCCGGCCAGAGCGCCGACATCGCCCCGAACGGCCTGGTCGCCCAGGCCAACGGCACCAAGGTGGCCGTCTACCGGCCGAACGCCACGAGGCCGCTGCGCACGTACACGAACGGCGCGTACGGCATCGGCGACCTGGCCTGGGCCCCGGACTCCTCCCGGATCTTCGCCCTGGTCGGCACCGGCACCGGATACGCCCTCAAGGCGCTCACCGACCCGACGAAGAACGTCCCGACCCTGACGGTCAACGCCCCGACGAAGGCCACCCGCGCCAAGAAGCTCACGGTCTCCGGCAAGCTGTCGGCGACGGTCGCGCTGCCGGCCGGCGCCAAGCTGAGCGTCACCCGTACCGACCTGGAGACCCCGAACGGCAGGGCGCTGCCGTCGGTCACCGTGAAGTCGAACGGCACGTACTCCTTCACGAACACCCCGCCGGTCGGCGGCACGGTCACCTACAAGGTGTCGTACGCGGGCGACGCGGCGCACACTCCGGTGTCCGCCTCCGACAAGGTCGCGGTGTCCCGGGCGGCGACGACGCTGACCCTGAACAACAACAAGAAGCTCTACTCCTACGGCACCGACGTCAGGTTCACCGCGCACCTGGGACGGACGTACAAGAACCGCACGGTCGAGATCTGGGTCGACCCGCACGGCACCGACAAGCCGAAGAGGCTGGTCAAGTCCGGCAAGGTCAACGCGGCCGGGAACCTCGCCGTGACCGTCGACATGACCCGCGACACGAACGTCACCGCGGTCTTCAAGGGCGACGCCCGCTTCGCGCCGAAGACGGTCAAGGTCACGGCGTACGCGAAGGTGCGGATCTCCATGGCCGTGTCCCGGCACTACAAGACGGCGAAGATCGGCTCGACGTCGTACTACTGGTTCCACAAGAACACCGACCCGGTGCTGACGACCTCGATGCCCTACTACCCGGGCCGCGAGCAGCGCTTCGACCTCCAGGTCTACTTCGAGGGCACGTGGTACTCCACGGCCTCCGAGTACTTCGGGATCGCCACGAACGGCAGGTCGGCGGTGCAGCTCGTGGCACCCGGTGAGTCGGGCATCCGGGCGCGGGTGCGGTCGGCGTACATCGACGGTTCCTCCGGCGACAATGTGAACTCGACGACGTACGGATCCTGGAAGTACCTGTACTTCAGCAACTAGCACTCCAGTAACCAGCACTCCAGTAACGAGTACGTCAGTGGCCGGCCGATCCCCGGTCGGCTGCGGAGGCCCGGAGGGAATGCCCTCCGGGCTTTCGTCGTTAGGGGTAGCAGAAAGTTCAATGCTCAACTAAACTGGCCGCACAAGGAGGTACCGACATGCCTGCAGTGACCGTCGAGAACCCGCTGACCCTGCCCCGTGTGGCCGCGCCGGCCGACGCCGTGGCGCGTCCCGTGCTCACCGTCACGACCGCGCCGAGCGGTTTCGAGGGCGAGGGATTCCCGGTGCGCCGGGCGTTCGCCGGGATCAACTACCGCCACCTCGACCCGTTCATCATGATGGACCAGATGGGCGAGGTGGAGTACGCGCCGGGCGAGCCCAAGGGCACCCCCTGGCACCCCCACCGGGGCTTCGAGACCGTCACGTACATCATCGACGGGGTCTTCGACCACCAGGACTCGCAGGGTGGCGGCGGCACGATCACCAACGGGGACACCCAGTGGATGACGGCGGGCTCGGGCCTCCTCCACATCGAGGCGCCGCCGGAGTCGCTCGTCGTGTCCGGCGGTCTCTTCCACGGCATCCAGCTGTGGGTGAACCTCCCGGCCAAGGACAAGATGATGGCCCCGCGCTACCAGGACATCCGCGGCGGCCAGGTCCAGCTCCTCACGTCCCACGACGGCGGCGCGCTGCTGCGCGTCATCGCCGGTGAGCTGGACGGCCACCAGGGCCCCGGTATCACCCACACCCCGATCAGCCTGGTCCACGCGACGCTGGCTCCGGGCGCGGAGGTCACACTCCCCTGGCGGGAGGACTTCAACGGCCTGGCGTACGTCCTCGCGGGCCGCGGGAGCGTAGGTGCGGACCGGCGCGCGATCCACAAGGGTCAGACGGCGGTCTTCGGCACGGGCTCGTCCCTGACGGTCCGCGCGGACGAACAGCAGGACGGGAACACGCCGGACCTGGAGGTCGTACTCCTGGGCGGCCAGCCGATCCGCGAGCCGATGGCCCACTACGGCCCGTTCGTGATGAACACACGGGCGGAGCTTGAGCAGGCGTTCGAGGACTTCCAGAAGGGCCGGCTGGGAACTGTGCCGGCGGTGCATGGAATGTCCGAGGGTGGTCTGTAGGCCGTAGGAAAGTTCAGTACTGTACGAACGGGCCCGAAGCCGCAACTTTGGATTGCGACTTCGGGCCCGTCTGTCTTCGGCGCTACTGGACTACGGCAGCACGTAGAACGGAGTGTCGTCCGGAGTGCGGCCGGCCTCGCGTACGCATCCCTGCTCGGACAGCATCTCCAGGCTGTGGCGGACGCGGTCCGGTGAGAGCTCGGTGTGTACGGAGATCTCCTCCACGCTGTAGTTGGCGCCGCCGTGCAGCAGCGCCGGGGCCAGGTGGGCGGCGACCTTGTGGACGTCCTCGGTGACGACGAGGTTCCTGGACTTCCAGTTGGACAGGAGCTGCTGGGGTGTCAGCTCCGGTGCCTGGACGGGGCGGACGAGGTTGCCGGTGCGGCGGAGGGTCTGGGTGATGTCCCTCAGCATGTCGACGATCACGTTCTGCTTGGTGTCGATCTGACGCAGGGTTTCGTCCTGCCGGTCGACGCGTTCTTCGAGCCGGACGAGGGCGTCGGCGAGTTGCTGGGGGACGGCGTAGGCGGTGACTGTGGTCGGGGTGGGTTGCAGGGTGGCGGGTTCGAGGGAGTAGGAGCCGTCTCGCTGGATGGCGACGATGACTTCGGAGACCCAGGCCTTGAAGGGCTGGGACCCGGGCTTGGTGCAGCCGTTGACCAAGCGGATCAGGCCCTGGAGATCGATGAGGTTCATGTCTCGTCGCCACTCCCGACCTGCGGGAATGCTGAGACCATAACCTCCAGTTAGGGTCTCAAGAATCTCTCGGTGCTCTGTGGGGACATGGTCCGCCAGAGTCTTTTGAGGGTTCTTGTACCCCAGCTTGTTGAGTACGTCCGCTGCGGGAAACCAGTGCGTCCCGTCCGGCAGCGTCAGCCTCCGTACCCGCGCCCCCGTGGCCGCGTACACGAAGTCGTTGATGTCGATCGCGTCTTTGCGCGTGTTGTTCTGCTCGTTCATCGAGCATCACCTCCGCCTCGGAAAGTAGGCAGGTGGAGGTGCGACCCGTGCTCATAGCAAGGATGTTCACCCGTTAGTGGGGCTTCTTTTCATACAACTCAAACCAGATGCTCTTGCCCTCGCCCCGAGGGTCCACCCCCCACGCGTCCGCGAGCATCTCGATCAGCATCAACCCCCGGCCCGACGACGCCAGTTCGCCCGGGCGGCGCTTGTGCGGGAGGTCGTCGCTGACGTCTGTGACCTCGACGCGGATGCGGCGTTCGCCGGGGTCGCCCGTGACCTCGGCGACGACCAGGGCGTCGGCGTCCGTGTGGACCAGGACGTTGGTGGTCGTCTCGGAGATCAGGAGGACCGCCGAGTCGACCTGGTCGGGGCTGGGCCAGTCGTGGAGCTGTTCGCGGAGCTGCTGGCGGGCCACGGCGACCCGCTCGGGTTCCGCCTGGGCGATCGTCAGCATGGTGCGGCGGACGGTGGGGCGTGCCTTCGGTGCCACGGTGCCGTCCGTCACGCACTCCTCCGGGCGGCTCAGGAGCAGCAGCGCGATGTCGTCCTCGCGGCGGTCGGCGAGCGGGCCCGTGGTGTGGTGGGAGGAGGGGCCGTGTACGGCCTGGACCAGGGCGTCGGCCAGGGACTCCAGGTCGTTGCCCGCGTCTCCCTCGCCTCCCCTGTCTCCCTTGTGCTCCTCCAGCGTCCTGCGGATGCGCTGCCAGCCCGTCTCCAGGTCGTGGCCGCCCGTCTCGATCAGGCCGTCGGTGCACAGGAGCATGGTCTCGCCGGGTTCGAGGGCGAGGAGGGTGGTGGGGTAGTCGGCGTCCGGGTCGATGCCCAGGGGCAGGCCGCCGGCGGTCGGGCGGGCCAGTACCGTGCCGTCCGCCATCCGGATCGCCGGGTCGGGATGGCCGGCGCGGGCGATCTCCAGGACGCCGGTCGCGGGATCGACCTCGACGTACAGGCAGGTCGCGAAGCGCAGGTCGCCGTTCACCTGGTCGTGGGTGATGCCGTGCAGGAAGCGGGAGGCGCGGGAGAGGACCGCGTCGGGGCGGTGGCCCTCGGAGGCGTAGGCACGCAGCGCTATCCGGAGCTGGCCCATCAGACCGGCGGCGCGGACGTCGTGGCCCTGGACGTCGCCGATGACCAGGGCGAACCGTCCGCGGCCGGGCAGCGGGATCATGTCGTACCAGTCGCCGCCGACCTGGAGGCCGCCGCCGGTCGGTATGTAGCGGGCGGCGACGTCCATGCCGGGTATCTCGGGGCCGAGGGTCGGCAGCATGGAGCGTTGCAGGCCGTCGGTCAGTTCGCGTTCCGATTCGGCCACGCCCGCCCGGGAGAGGGCCTGGGCCAGCATCCGGGCGACCGTCGTCAGGACCGAGCGTTCGTCGGGGGTGAAGCTGACCGGGTAGGCGAAGCCCGCCATCCAGGCGCCCATGGTGCGGCCCGCGACGGTCAGCGGCAGGAACGCCCAGGACTGGCGGTCGAAGACCTGGGCGAGGGGCCAGGCGGTGGGGTAGCGCGACCGGTAGGCCTCGGGGGAGGAGAGGTAGACGGCCCGGCCGGTGCGGACCACCTCGGCGGCCGGGTAGTCGGTCTCCAGGGGCATGTGGGAGAAGGGGCGCTCGTCGCCGGGGCGCTGGCCGTGGTGGCCGATCACGGTGAGGCGGTCGCCCTGGACGCCGAAGACCGCCAGGCCGTCGGGTGAGAAGCCCGGCATCGACAGGCCGGCCGCGACCCGCAGCACCTCCTCCGTGGACCGTGCCTCGGCCAGCGCCCGGCCCGCGTCCAGCAGGAACGCCTCGCGGGAGCGGCGCCAGTCACCGGTGACGGGGGTGCGCGCGGCGGTGCCCGGCTGGGGCTCGGTGACCTCCTGGAGGGTGCCCAGTACGTCGTACGCCTTGCGGTCGGCCTCGAAGTGCGGCTTCGACCGGCTGCGGACGGTACGGAGTACCCGGCCCCGTTCGTCCATGACCCGGGCCCGGGTCTCGGCGATGGTGCCCTCGGCGACGGCGAGCTGCATGACGCCGACGACCTCGTTCCAGTCGACCGGGTGGAGCCGGGCTCTGGTCGCGGCCTCCGTGAGGGTGGCCGGCTCGGCGGGCAGGCCGAGCAGGCGGGCCGCCTCGGCGTCGAGCGTGACCAGTTTTGTTGCTGTGTCCCAGTGCCACATACCGGTTGCGAGGGCGACCAGGACGTCCCCCACGGCGGGCAGGGGCTCACCAGTGCGCATTGACCTACTTTATGGAGAGGTGATCGCAGCGTGCCACCCAAGCTGTACAGACCAACCTGTGTGAAAGCTGTGCAGGCCGGGCTGTGCGGACTCTACGGGCAGGGGCAAGCTGCGCGGAAGCGGTACAGGGTACGCGTGCGAACAATTGCGGGGAAGCGTTCTCGGGGCGGCCGGTAGTCTGGGGCTGTGTTTCACGTGAAACACGTGCAACCGCGAAACACACACCCCGATCCCCGATCCGCGAAGGCTGGATGAACGACGATGCATCGGTACAGGTCCCACACCTGCGGCGAGCTACGCGCCTCTGACGTCGGCAGTGACGTCCGGCTGAGTGGCTGGCTGCACAATCGGCGCGACCTGGGCGGCATCCTCTTCATCGATCTCCGCGATCACTACGGCATCACGCAGCTCGTCGCCCGCCCCGGCACGCCCGCCTACGAGGCCCTCGACAAGGTCTCCAAGGAGTCGACCGTCCGGATCGACGGCAAGGTCGTCTCGCGCGGCGCGGAGAACATCAACCCCGATCTGCCCACCGGTGAGATCGAGGTCGAGGTCGGCGAGGTGGAGCTGCTCGGCGCCGCCCAGCCGCTGCCCTTCACGATCAACACCGAGGACGGGGTCAACGAGGAGCGGCGCCTGGAGTACCGCTTCCTGGACCTGCGCCGCGAGCGCATGCACCGCAACATCATGCTGCGTACGGCCGTCATCTCCGCGATTCGTCACAAGATGACCGCGCTCGGCTTCAACGAGATGGCCACGCCGATCCTGACGGCGACCTCCCCGGAAGGCGCCCGCGACTTCGTCGTGCCGTCGCGCCTCAACCCGGGCCGCTTCTACGCGCTGCCGCAGGCCCCGCAGCAGTTCAAGCAGCTGCTGATGATCTCCGGGTTCGACCGCTACTTCCAGATCGCGCCCTGTTTCCGTGACGAGGACGCTCGCGCGGACCGTTCGCCGGGCGAGTTCTACCAGCTCGACGTCGAGATGAGCTTCGTGGAGCAGGAGGACGTCTTCCAGCCCATCGAGAAGCTGATGACCGAGCTGTTCACGGAGTTCGGCAACGGCCGTGAGGTCACCTCGCCGTTCCCGCGCATCCCGTTCCGCGAGTCGATGCTGAAGTACGGCTCGGACAAACCGGACCTGCGCGCCCAGCTGGAGCTGGTCGACATCACCGACGTCTTCGAGGGCTCGGAGTTCAAGGCCTTCGCCGGCAAGCACGTACGTGCCCTGCCGGTGCCGGACGTGTCGTCGCAGCCCCGGAAGTTCTTCGACCAGCTCGGCGACTTCGCCGTCACGCTGGGTGCGAAGGGCCTGGCCTGGGTGCGGGTCACGGAGGACGGTTCGCTGTCCGGGCCGATCGCGAAGTTCCTCACCGAGGAGAACGTCGCCGAGCTGACCAAGCGCCTGTCGCTGTCGGCCGGTCACGCCGTGTTCTTCGGCGCGGGCGAGTACGACGAGGTCTCGAAGATCATGGGCGCGGTGCGCGTCGAGGCCGCCAAGCGTGCCGGGCACTTCGAGGAGAACGTGTTCCGGTTCTGCTGGATCGTGGACTTCCCGATGTTCGAGAAGGACGAGGACACCGGGAAGATCGACTTCTCGCACAACCCGTTCTCGATGCCCCAGGGTGGCATGGAGGCCCTGGAGACCCAGGACCCGCTGGACATCCTGGCCTGGCAGTACGACATCGTCTGCAACGGCACGGAGCTGTCCTCCGGCGCGATCCGCAACCACGAGCCCGACATCATGCTGAAGGCGTTCGGCCTCGCGGGCTACGACGAGGAGACCGTCGAGCGCGAGTTCGCCGGCATGCTCCGCGCGTTCCGCTTCGGCGCCCCTCCGCACGGCGGGATCGCGCCCGGCGTCGACCGGATCGTCATGCTCCTCGCGGACGAGCCGAACATCCGCGAGACGATCGCGTTCCCGCTCAACGGCAACGCCCAGGACCTGATGATGGGCGCGCCGACGGAGCTGGAGGAGACGCGGCTCCGGGAGCTGCACATTTCGGTACGGAAGCCGCAGGGGAAGTAAAGCGCAGGCAATTCAAAAAGGGAGGACTTTCCTCCTTCGACGGGTCCTTGACGGGCCCTTGACGGGTCCTTCGGTGGCCCTTCTGTGAGTGGCTCGGAATCGGCGGCGATTCCGAGCCATTCTCATGTCACCCTCAGGAATCACAGTGCTTTGACAGGTTCGATTCATAATCTCCATAGTCATGACTGAAACCCCCCAACAGACAGCAGCAGAACGGGAATTGACGCGTCGCAGGGTCGTCGTCGCCGGTGGCGCGACGGCGGTGACGGCCACCGCGGTGGCTCTGGGCGCCGGGCTGGCGTCGGCGCAGGGAGCGCCGGAAGCGCCCGCGGTGAAGGGTACGTACGGTTCCGGCACCCCCACCGGCACGCCCGAGGCCTGCTACGTACTGACCACGGAGACCACCGAGGGCCCGTACTACATCGACGCCGACAAGCTCCGGCCGGACGTCACCGAGGACGAGGAGGGCATCCCCCTCACCCTCAGACTCAAGGTGATCGACGCCGAGACGTGCAGGCCGGTGCGGAACGCGGCCGTCGACATCTGGCACTGCTCGGCGCTCGGCATCTACTCCGGCTACGAGGCCATGGGCAACGGCGGCGGTGGCGGCGGCACCCCGCCCACCGACGCGCCGACGGACCTCCCCACAGGTCCGCCCCCGACGGACGGTCCCGGCGGCCCCGGCCACCAGGAGCCGACCGACGACGAGCGCTATCTGCGCGGTACGTGGAAGACGGACCGGCACGGGTTCGTCACCTTCCGGACGGTGTTCCCGGGCTGGTACCGGGGCCGTTGCGTCCACATCCACGTCAAGGTGCACGTGGACGGCACCTGGACCGACGCCGGCTACGAGGGCGGGCACACCTGCCACACGGGCCAGCTGTTCTTCGACGAGGAGTCGGTGCTGCTCTCGGCGGCGGTGGAGCCGTACTCGACGAACACGGCCACCCGGACGACCCTCGACGAGGACACGATCTACCCGGACAACGGGGCCGAGGGCGGGCTGCTGCGGCTGCGGTACAAGAAGACGGACATCGGGCGCGGAGTTCACGCCGAGCTGACGATGGGCGTGGCGCCGGACGAGACGAACGACAGCACGGAGTGATGCGGTCGGAGTGAATTAGATAAGGGAAGCCTTACCTAATTTACATAGCAGGAGGGGCGGGAAATAGACGGCTATTTCTCGCCCCTTTCGTGGATTCCTCGCCGATTCACGGAAAGGCAAAGGAAAGCACAGTCCTTTCCCATGGTCCTGACAGGCGTCTTACCTAAGTTCCGAGCCATGACAGAGAACCAAGGGCCGAAGCACAAGCGGGATCTGACGCGCAGGAAGGTCGTCGTCACCGGCGCCGGAGCGGTTGCCGCGGTGGGCGTCGCGGGCGGACTCGCGGCGGGCGCGTTCGCGGGCGAGACGGGCAAGGGCAAGAAGACCCCCACCCCCAAGGCCTCCGGCAGCAGCTCGGAGGTCTGCTACACGCTGACCTCGGAGACCACCGAGGGCCCGTACTACATCGACGCGGACAAGCTCCGCCAGGACATCACCGAGGACAAGGAAGGCATCCCGCTGACCCTGAGCCTCCGGGTGATCGACAACGAGACGTGCAAGCCGATCGTCAACGCGGCCGTCGACGTCTGGCACTGCGACGCGCTGGGCCTGTACTCCGGTTACGAGAGCCTCTCCAGCGGTGGCGGCAGCGCCCCGACCGACGCCCCGTCGGGCACCCCGACGGGTGAGCCGCCGACCGACGCGCCGTCCGGCGGCACGGGCGGTGGCGGTGGCCACGAGGAGCCCACCGACGACAAGCGCTACCTGCGCGGCACCTGGAAGACGGACCGCCAGGGCCGGGTCACCTTCAAGACGATCTTCCCGGGCTGGTACCGGGGCCGCTGCGTCCACATCCACACGAAGGTGCACGTGGACGGCACCTGGACGGACGCCGGCTACGAGGGCGGCACCACCTGCCACACCGGCCAGTTCTTCTTCGACGAGGAGTCGGTGCTCGCCTCCGCCGAGGTCGAGCCGTACTCGACGTCGACGACCGAGCGCACGACGCTCACCGAGGACACGATCTACGACCAGAGCGGCACCACGGGCGGTCTGCTCAAGCTGAAGTACAACAAGACGAACATCGCCAAGGGTGTGATCGGCTCCATCACGATGGGCGTCGACCCCGAGGCGACGAACACCGGCACGGACGACGCGGTGCAGCCGAGCGCGTCCGAGTCGGCGACGGACACGGCTTCGCCCTCCGCTTCCGCGAGCTGACGGACGTACGGCCCGCGAAGGGCGGCCCGGAACCCTCCCCCAGGTTCCGGGCCTTCGTCGTGTCCGGAGGAGTTCACATACATGTACGTCGACCCAACCCATTGACCCGGAAGTTCGGCCTCCGTAGTCTCCTCCGATGCCCGTGTACGTGATTGCTGTTCACGTATATGCACAGAGGGAGACAACGATGTCAGAAG